>Ga0209382_10009622_pt1 | contig 12089 bp, 11 predicted proteins | sample SoiMetdeltSBSDD5_FD_187599 | JGI IMG/M metagenome (GOLD analysis project Ga0209382, IMG submission 187599) | Bulk soil microbial communities from a Populus tree surrounding site in Tennessee, USA - Soil MetaG P. deltoides SBSDD5 (SPAdes) (version 2) | ecosystem: Environmental > Terrestrial >... | reverse complement strand
TGCCGCCGCTGGAGAGAATCACCGCGCGATCGTTCCCGGTCACCGTCACAGCGGGCCGGGGCGAGTGACGATGCGAGGTCAGGAGGTCTTGCAGCCAGAAATCGCCGTTCGCGAGCGCAATGCGGTGCCCTTCCTTAGCCTCCTTGAAGAGCGTGAACAGCAGACGGAGCACGGGAGGCAGGTATTCCTTGATGGACGTGGCGATGATCCGTTTGACGCCGGCCCGTCCTTGCACGGCCTTGACCCGCGCGTAGAACGGCGTGAGGGTGACGATTGTCTCGGCACGCGTGGAGTCGAGGATCTGCTCGAGTTCACGCTCGCTGTACGTGGGGTTCACGCCGACGACAACCGCCCCGACCTTCCAGATACCAAACTGGGCGACGAGGAACTGTGGGCAATTGGGGAGGAGCACGGCCACGCGGTCGCCGTTGCGGACGCCGAGGCTCCACAACCCTGCCGCGAATGCGTTGCTCTCTCGGTTGAGTTGTTCGTAGGAGACCGTGGCGCCTTTGAACAGGAGCGCGGTGGCCGCGCCGTTCTCGCGCGCCAGCTTCTCCAGATAATCGACCAGCGTCGTGTCCGGGTACGGGGCGAGCGACGGACGGACGTCGGAGTCGTAGTGCGCCAGCCAGGGCTTCATGCCGGCGACATTCTAGCTGGTTAGTGGTTGGTGGTTAGTGGCTGGTGGTGGTTACTTTCCGATCAGCAGCTGGAGCAGCGCCTTCTGTGTGTGCAGGCGGTTTTCTGCCTGGTCGAAGACGACCGACGCAGGAGAGTCGATCACCTCGGAGGCGACTTCCTCGCCGCGGTGTGCGGGTAGGCAATGCATGAAGAGTGCGTTCGAGTTGGCCGCCGACATGAGACCGCTGTTCACCTGATACGGGGCGAAGACGCGTCGGCGATGGTCGGCTTCCGGCTCTTCGCCCATCGACGTCCAGACGTCGGTGTAGACGGCGTCGACCCCCGTGACTGCCTGGCGAGGATCGCTGAAGCGACGCACTTCGGCGCCGTGCCGCGCGATACGCGCCGCAGCCTCGATCACGTGGTCCTCGAGCTCGTAGCCGATGGGCGATGCGACGTGCAGCGTGACGCCCATCATCGAGGTGACGTGGGCCAGCGACGTCGCGACGTTGTTGCCGTCGCCCACGAACGCCACCTTCCGGCCGCGGCAGTCGCCCCACCGCTCGTGCAGGGTGAACGCATCGGCAAGCGCCTGACAGGGATGCTCTTCGTCGGTCAGGGCGTTGATCACATGCAGCTGCCGTCCGGCGTCGGCGATGATCGCCGCTTTTTCCTGTTCGTAGGTGCGGATGACGAGCGCGCGCACCCATCGCTCGAGGTTGCGTGCGATGTCGACGAGTGGCTCGCGGACTCCTTCGGCGAACTGTGCGGGCAAGTGCAGCGTGTCGCCGCCGAGCTCGCGAATGGCGATCTCGAACGTCGACCGTGTCCGCAGCGACGGCTTCTCGAAGAGCAGTGCGACATGCAGCCCGGCCAGCGCCGGCGGGGACTGACGGCTGAGGCGTCGATCGGCTTTCATCTCCGCGGCCGCGTTGAGCAGCCGATCGAGATCGACCGGTGTCAGGTCGAGAATGGAGAGAAAGTCCTTGGCAAACGCGACCGGCGACGCGGCGTCGATCATGACCGATACTCCCCGTTGATTCGCACGTATTCGGCGCTCAGGTCGCAGGTCCAGATCGTCGCGCCTGCGCCGCCTCCGGTGCCGAGATTCACATCGATCCGCACGTCGGTGTTCTTGAGATGCTCGCCCGCTTGCGGTGACGCGTCGTCGTGTGGCAGGCCGTTTTCGAACAGCAGAATGCCGCCGACGTGCACGGTCGCTCGGTCGATGTCGAACGCCACGCCGGAGCGCCCGGCCGCTGCGACGATGCGCCCCCAGTTGGGATCGGCGCCGTGCACAGCAGTCTTGACGAGAGGTGAGTTGGCAATGGTGCGTGCCACTTGCCGGGCCTCGTCTCGCGAATGCGCGTCGTGAACGTTCACTGCGATTAGCTTCGTGGCGCCTTCTCCGCCGCGGACAATGCCCAGGGCGAGATCCCGCGACACCATGAGCAATGCATCCAGCAGCGCGGAGTACGAGTCTTCGTCGATCATCACGCCGCTGGCGCCTGACGCCAGCGCGAACAGCGAATCGTTGGTCGAGCCGTCACCGTCGACAGTGATGGCGTTGAACGTGTCACGCGCCGACTCGCGCAGCGCGCGCTGCAGGAGCGCCGGCGACACCACGGCGTCGGTGGTCAGGAAACCGAGCATCGTCGCCATGTTGGGCTCGATCATGCCGGAGCCCTTGGCGGTGCCGCCAACCATGAACGAGCCGCGGCCGGTCTGCACCGACACGGCGCACTCTTTGGGGAACGGATCCGTCGTCATGATGGCGCGGGCTGTGTCGCTCCCTTTGCCACGCGCGAGTTCCGGCAGCGCGGCACGAATGCCGCTCACGACTTTGTCCATGCGCAGGTTGACGCCAATCACACCAGTGGAGGCCACGAGGACCTGCTCGGGACTGCAGCCGAGCCCGGCAGCGACTTCAGCGGCCATACGATCCGCGTCGGCCATCCCCTGCGCGCCGGTGCAGGCGTTTGCGCAACCGCTGTTCACGACGATCGCACGGGCCACGCCCTTGCTGCGCTCGAGGTGACGCTTCGAGACGACGACTGGCGCGGCTAGGGCGAGGTTGGTCGTGAAGATTCCCGCCGCCGAGGCATTGCTGTCGGCGGCCAGCACGGTCAGATCGAGCGCCGATGCGGCAGCCTTGATGCCACAGTGGAGCGCCGCGGAACGAAATCCTTGCGGCGCGGTCACGCCGCCCGTGGTCGGAGCCATCGCGAAGTCGCGCACGGTTGAAGACGTCTCAGGCATGAAGGGCGGTCAGCGGCACGCACGTCTGTCGAGCGCGGACGAGTGGCAGCATGACGGCGTACTGACCGCAGTTGCGGAACAGTGCGCAGGAACGGCAGTCGGCTTCGATCTTCTCCGGCAGCCAGGTGTGAGGCACGATTGAGAATCCCATGTGGACGAAGTAGCCGGCCGCGTGCGTGAACGCGCACAGGGTGTCGAACCCCGCTGCGGCGGCTCGACGGGCGAGCTCGTCCACGAGCCGTCGTCCGATGCCGCGTGAACGGACGGCGTCGCTCACCACGAGCGAGCGTACTTCGGCGACAGTGCCGCTGAGCGGCGCCAGATCGGCACACGCCACAATGCGCCGGGCGTGCACGGCGACGATGAAGCGAGACACGTACGCGTCGATCTCCTCTCGTCGTCGCGGGAGCAGGTGGCCGTCGGCGACGTGCTCTTCGATGAGTCGGTGAATGGCGTCGACATCGTCGGCCGAAGCGGCGCGAATGACCGGCTGGTGTCGCGCGCTGATCCGCATGCGCGGTCGCGGCGGCGCCGTTGCGGCACGACTCGCCCGGATGACGCGAAGCGGGTTCGTGGTGTGTGCGACCCTCATGCGGGCACCTCCGTGGGTACAGTCATCAGCACGGTATCGAGCACGTCGATGCCGGCGTCAATGTCCGCAGCCTCGATGGTCAGCGGCGGCAACAGACGGACGACGGTTTCGCTGGTGCGGTTGACGAGCAGTCCGTGCTCGCGTGCCTGATCGATCACCGGTGCCGCGTCAATCCGCAAATCCACGCCGCGCATCAGGCCCGCGCCGCGCACCTCGCGGATCACCGGATGCTTCAGGGCGAGCGTGCGCAGCCGGCGCTCGAGATGATCGCCAACCGTCTTCACGTGCGCGAGCAGGCCGTGATCCATCAGTTGCTCGAGAAAGAACGCGGCGGCGCGCGTCGCCAGCAGGTTGCCCCCGTAGGTGCTGCCGTGATCGCCGGCCGAGATCGTCGCGGCGACTTTTTCAGAGACGAGCGCCGCGCCGACAGGGACGCCGGAACCGAGAGCCTTGCCGACAGAGATCAGATCCGGTTGCCAGCCGAGCGCCTGCGAATAGAACGGATAACCGGTCCGGCCAAGACCTGTCTGCACCTCGTCGGCGATGAGCAGCGTGCCTGTCTTCCGGCACACGTCGGCGATCGCGTCCGAGAACGCGCGCGGAAGCGGCCGGATGCCGCCTTCGCCGCGAATCGGCTCGGCGATGATGGCTGCGGTGCGATCAGTGACAGCGGCCGCAAGCGTCTCTGGCGCGTCCGGATTCACGAACGTGACGGGGCCCAGCAAGGGCCCGAACGGCCCGCGATAGTGCTCGTCGTAGGTCACCGACAGCGCGCCCATCGTCCGGCCGGCGAAGGCCTGTTCGACGGCGACGAAGCCGACGCGATCCGTCGCGCCTTGCGTGTGCCAGTAGCGGCGCGCGAACTTGAGGCAGGCTTCATTGGCCTCGGTGCCGCTGTTGCAGAAGAACGTGCGGGCGAGCCCGGAGAGTGCCGACAGCCTGCACGCGGCTTCCGCTTGAAACGGATGGAAGTAGAGGTTGGACGTGTGCAGCAGCGTCGCCGCCTGGTCGGCGATGACGGCGGTCAGACCCGGATGCGCGTGACCCAGCGAAGCGACACCGATGCCCGACACGAAGTCGAGGTATTCGCGACCGTCGACGTCATAGAGACGCGGTCCGCGGCCGCGCACGAACGCCACCGGCTGACGCCGGTAGGTCTGCAGCACGTGCTGGGATTCCCGCCTCTGAATGTCGTCGAATGTGATCGTCATCGCACCACCTGTGTACAGCCGGCGAGCGACGCGTGCGCGTCGGCCAGCCCATCGAGCTTGACCTCCCTGCCGCCGGCGATCACCACGTCGCCGACGCCGTGCTGCAGCGCTGCCCGGCACGCTTGCAGCTTTGCCACCATTCCCTTGTTCGCCGTTCCCGTCTTCACGAGCCGTGCGGCCTCGCGTGTCGTCAGTGTGGCAATCGTTCGCCCCTCTGCGTCGAGCACTCCCGAGGTTCCACCGGCAATGACCAGGCGCCTCGCACCAATCGCGGCCGCGAGGTGCGACGCCAGCGTGTCGGCGTTGACGTTGAGCAGTTGGCCGTCCCTCGTCGAACCGATGCACGCGACGATCGGCGTGTAGCCCCGGGTCAGCAGATCAGTGAGCAACTGCGGCGCGCCGTTGCGCACTGGCGCGCCAACGAGGCCCAGGTCGACCGATGCTCCTGCGACGCTGACAATCGGCTTGGCCCGTTTCACCGTCGCCACCGTCGCGTCTGCGCCCGTCAATCCAACCGGCTTGCCGCCGGCCCGCCGCACCGCAGCCACGAGCCGCGTGTTGATCGCGCCGGCAAGCACCGCGACCACAACATCGAGCGTCGGAGCATCGGTGACGCGCAGACCATCGACCTGCTGTTTGGGAATGCCGGCGGTCGCGAGCGCGGCATCGATCTCTTTGCCGCCCCCGTGCACGACCACGAGCGCGACGCGTGAGGCCAGGCGTGCGATCGCCTTGGCTACTCGCTCGACATCCTGTGGCTGCTCGAGAAGCTCGCCACCGAGCTTGAGGACCAGACGCGCTGCTGGCTTTGCGCGCAGACGCGTTTTCACAGCAGCCCCGTCCGCTCGTCGAGGCCGAGCAACACGTTCAGGTTCTGCACTGCGGAGCCGGCCGCGCCCTTGAGCAGATTGTCGATGACCGCGACGAGCACGATGCGCCCACGCTCGGCATCGACCTTCCACCCGATGTCGCAGAAGTTCGTGTGCACCACATGCTTGATCTCAGGCAGGGCGCTGCCGGTCAATCGAACGAAGGGGGCGTCCGTGTACGCGGCCGCCATCGCCTCGCTGACCTGCGATTCGGTGGTGCCCGGCTTGAGAGCACCGTAGATCGTTTCGAGAATGCCCCGGTCGAGCGGCACCAGGTGCGGCACGAATGTGACCGGGCGGCCCAGCTCCTGCTCGATCTCGGCGGTGTGCCGATGTGAGAAGACCGAGTACGCGGCGACGCTGCCGTGATTTTCCGAGAAGTGCGTGCGGTCCGACGGTGTTTTGCCGGCGCCGGAAATGCCTGATTTGGCATCGATGAAGACCGCGCCGTCGAGCAGCCCTGCGGCGGCCAGCGGCTCCAGGGCGAGGAGCGCTGCCGTCGGGTAGCAGCCAGGGTTGGAGACCAGCCGAGCGTCTCGGATGGCGCCCTGATGCCCTTCTGTCATGCCGTAGACCGTTCCCTGAGGGAGGGCGGCGGTCGCCGGGTACCAGTGCTGCCGATCGGCCTCGGCCCGGATACGGAAAGCTCCGGACAGGTCGATAACGCGGACGCCGCGCTCGAGCAGCGTCGGAGCGAGCTCCGCTGATGCAGCTTCGGGCAGTGCGAGGAACACCACGTCGGCGTCGCGCACCAATCGATCGACGTCGAGCGGTACGACCTCACCGTCCCAGATCCTCGCCAGCGCCGGCATCGGCCGCGGCGCACTCGTCGCCGCCGAAGACATCGCCGTCGTCAACGTGACGGCTGGGTGGCGAGCAAGAATGCGCACCAGTTCCTGGCCGGCGTAGCCGGTCGCGCCGGCGATGGCGACGCGCGTCAGCCTGGCCGGGTGGCCGGTCGAGCGATCCGAGGCGAGAGGGGCTGCTATGGCCATTCTGTGATTCAACCCTGCAAAAGAATATTTATACATTCGGATGTATAACCAGTCAAGCTTTCGTGTATGCTGGTGGGACGGGCTTGCGCCGACATTGCGGGCCCGAGGGGTTGTAGGCGATGAAAGCGCGGCGTCAGGCAGTCATCCTCGACGTCATCCGGCAGCAGCAGGTCCGCAGTCAGGAGCAGCTGCGCCGGCAGATGCGCGGTGCCGGCTTCGACGTCACGCAGGCGACGCTGTCGCGCGACATCCGCGAGCTGGGGCTGGTCAAGGGCGGACCGAACGGCGCCTACCAGGCTCCGCCGAATGGCGCGGAGAGCAACGGACAGACGCCGACCGCGGTGTTTCAGCGCGCGCTGAATTCACAGTTGCGCCGCATTGATCGCGTGCAGCAACTGGTCTTGTTGCGCACGGGTCTCGGGCATGCACAGTCGCTCTGCGCGCTGCTCGATGGGGCGGGTCTTCCCGATGTCGTTGGGACACTCGCGGGTGAGGACACGATTCTGATCATCACGCCGGATGCCCGGCGTGCGCGCACGCTGGTGAAACGTTTGGAGGAGATGTCGAACCGATGAAGTCCCCCGTTGTTCTGGCCTTTGCTGGAGGCATCCACGCCTCGGCGGCGATTCCCTGGCTTGGCGACACGATGGGCGTCGAGGTCGTGACGGTCACGCTCGACGTGGGACAGGGAAGCGAGCTGGGCGAGCTGCGCGCCCGCGCCCTTGCCTGCGGAGCGGTGCGCGCGCACGTGATCGACGCGCGCGACGACTTCGCGCGCGAAGTGGTGTTTCCATCGGTGGCCACGTCGACCTCGTCTGAGGCGCGAAGCATCGCCGCACTGCCATGGCCGCTCATCGCACGACAGCTGGTCGAGATCGCCCGCATCGAACACGCCGGGGCCGTGGCGCATGGGTCGATGGATCCGGCATTCGACGCCGCGATCCGCGCCGTCGACTCGTCGATCCCGATCATCGCGCCTGCGCGACAGTGGACGATGAGCGACATCGATCTCGTCGCGTATACGCGGGCGCGCCGCTTGCCGGCGCAATCAGGCGCAGCGGAGGACTGCCGCATCGATCAGAACCTGTGGGGCCGGATCGTGACGTGGACCGGCGATGACGCGCCGGTGATCGTCAGGACACCAGCCGCGGGCCGCCGCCTCAACGAGCCGGCGACGATCGATCTGCATTTCGAGCATGGCGCACCAACCTCGGTGAACGGCGTGCCGATGTCGCCGGCCGAACTCATTGAATGCCTCGCGCTGATCGGCAGTCAGCACGGCATCGGCCAGAGCGTCGTCTCGGCGCAGGGTCGGCAGACGATGTACGACGCGCCGGCGGCTACCGTTCTTCACGCCGCCGCATCCGCGGCCGGAGGCGCCGCAAGCGCCGATGTCTGCCTCAGGCTGGCCGACGGTGAGTACACGGTGCTGAGTCCTGACGATCGGCATGCCCTGCTGGTGAACGCGTGACCCTCTGGTCAGGACGCTTCGATACCGCTCCCGATCCAGCCGCATTCGACTTCGGCGTCTCCTTCGGGTTCGATCGCGCGCTCTTCGAGGATGACGTCACCGGGAGCATCGCCTGGGCCGATGCTCTCGCCGCTGCCGGTGTCCTTGCCGACGAGGACCGCGCGTCGATCGTCTCCGCGCTCGAAGCCATCCTCGAGGACGGGCGGCGCGATCCGTCGTGGATCTCGGGTCCGGACGAGGACGTGCACAGCTTCGTCGAGCGTCAGTTGATCAGCCGCGTTGGCGATGCGGGCCGGCGGCTGCATACCGGACGGTCCCGCAACGAACAGGTCTCGCTCGACCTCCGGCTGTATTTGCGTCGTCGAGTCCCCCTGCTTCAGCAGGCGGTCCTCAAGCTCGTCGCGGCATGCGCAGACCAGGCGGAGCAGGGCGTCACCGCGGTGATGCCGTCGTACACCCATCTGCGGCGCGCGCAGCCAGTGCTCGTCGCGCACTTCTTCCTCTCGCATGCGTCAGCGCTGCGTCGCGATTATGAGCGGCTGCAGGCGGCGGTCGACGAAGCGGACGCGCTGACCTTGGGATCGGGCGCGATTGCCGGCACCAGCTACGCCGTCGATACCGAGCGTCTGGCTCGCGCCTTAGGTTTTTCGCGCGTCGTCCTCAACAGCATGGATGCGTCGTCCGATCGCGACTTCGTGGCGACATTCCTCTACGCCGCCTCGGTCACGATGGTGCATCTGAGCCGCATGGCCGAGGACCTGATCATCTTCACCGGCGAAGAACACGGCTTCTTCGAGTTGGCCGATGCCTCGGCGACCGGCAGCAGCATGATGCCGCAGAAGAAGAATCCCGATCCGCTCGAGCTCGTACGCGGCAAGACCGGACGCACCATCGGCCGGCTCACCGGATGGCTCGCGACGATGAAGGGGCTGCCAAGCGGGTACAACAAGGATTTGCAGGAGGACAAGGAGGCCGCCTTCGATGCCGAAGCGACGCTGGCTGCGTCGCTCGACGCGACGCGAGCTGTCGTGTCGCGGTTGTCGATCAATGAAGATCGCTCGGGCCGGGCTGCCTCTGGACTGCTGCTGGCGACCGACGTCGCCGACTACCTCGTATCGCGGGGGATGCCGTTCCGGCGCGCCCACGAAGTCGTCGGTGCCATGGTTCGCCGCTTGCTCGCTGAAGGTCGCGACTTCAGCTCACTGACGATGAACGAGTGGCGCGAGGCGAGCGAGATGTTCGGGGAAGACGCGCCGCGGGCTGCCACCGCGCTCGCTTCCGTCCAGGCTCGCCGGACCCCGCAATCCACCAATCCCGAGGCAGTTCGGGCCGCCCTGGAGGATTGCCGGGGCTGGACAAAGAAGAGATTTCAGGTTTGAGGGGAGTCTGCTAGACTCAAATACGCCTTCACAACCACTGATTTTCACCTGCCCCACCTGAAGGCATCGCTCCGGGGGAGTTCATGCAGCAACGCCGGGTTCGGCTCGGTGACATTCTGGACGACTACTGTCCGCGCGAGCGCCGCATCACCAATCATGCGGTCGTCGCGATGATTGAAGACGAGGTGAAGCAGACTCGCTGCACCACCTGCGACGCGGACCACGAGTACAAGCAGGCCAAGGTGCCAGCGCCACGGCGCAAGAAGCCTGAGGCGACGCTCATCGCGGGCACCGAAGGGGCGGCGTTTGCCCGTGCGCCTGTGGCGGATCCCGAACCGCCGGTCGTCATCGAAGAAGAACTCTCGGAGACCATCGAGCTCCTCGATGATGCGCCGGTTCTCGCGACTCCCGAACCTGACGTGGAGCACGAGGCCGAGCAAGAGGGGGAGCCCGAAGGAGAGCCGAGCGAGCAGCCTGATGACGAATGGCCGGTTCATCGGCCGCTGATTCGTGCAACACTGCCGCGGCCCGATGGTCAGGTGCCGGAGCGCAAGGCCCCGGATTTCACCATTCGTCAGAATAACGGCCGCTTCGATAGCCGTAACGGAAACCGTCATCGGGGCCAGCAGCGACAGGCCCACGGCCAGTCCCGTTTTGGCAACTCGCGCTCGGGTTCGGGACATGGACAGTCCGGGCAAGGGCAGCGCCACGGGAATCGTCCCAATCCGCAAGGCGGTCAGCGTGGCGGAGGCCGCCCGTCCGGTCACGGTCGAGGCCAGGGCGGCGGGCGAGGACCGAAGCGCGGCCGCTAGCACGAATCCTTCATGGCAGATTTCTCGGGTAAGTTCGGACTCATTGTCGGTGTCGCCAATAAGCGCTCGATCGCATGGGCGATCGCGCAGGCCACCGCTCGGCGTGGCGCCCGCCTCGCTCTCACGTATCAGGGCCGGTTCGAAGAGCACGTGCACGACCTCTCACAGGGACTCGAGCAGCCGCCGCTGATCCTTCCCTGCGACGTGACCTCGGACTCAGAAATCGATGCAGTGTTCGCGAAAATCCGCGAGGAGTTTGGCGCGCTCGATTTCGTGGTGCACGGCGCCGCGTTCGCGCCGCGTACCGAGATGGAATCGCCGTTCGTCATGACCACTCGCGACGGCTTCCGGATGGCCCTCGACATCTCGGCGTACTCGCTGATCCCGCTGACGCGTGGCGCACTGCCGTTGATGGAGGGCCGCGGCGGGGGCAGCGTGCTTACGCTGACGCATCTCGGCAGCGAGCGCGTGTTCCCCGGTTACAACGTTATGGGTGTGGCGAAAGCCGCGCTCGAATCGACCGTCCGCTATCTCGCGGCGGACGTCGGTCCGAAGAACATTCGCGTCAACGCGATTTCAGCGGGCCCGATCAAGACGCTCGCGGCAGCCGGCATCAAAGGCTTCTCGAACATCCTGCATGTCCACCCTGAGCGGGCGCCGCTGCGGCGTAACGTTGAGACAGCGGAAGTGGCAGAAGCCGCGGTTTTCCTGCTCAGCGATGCAGGCAAGGCCGTCACCGGCGAAGTGCTTCTCGTCGACGCAGGATTTCACGCCACCGCGATGTAGGGTCGCGCTGAAGCCGGACACTACGTTATCCAGTTGCCCTATCCAGCCTTCGCCTGCGCGTCGGGCGACGCCACAGCCGCGGACGCGACGCGGCGCGTCGACTCGCTCTTGCGCTCGATCTTGTCGCGATACATCCGGCTGTCGGCTTTGGCGAGCAGCGACTCGTAGCTGTCGCCGTCGTGCGGGAACACTGCGGATCCAGCGGAGATGGACAAGGCCACTCGCGTGCCCGGCCGCGACTCGAAGATCGCCTCTGCCACCGCGCTCTGCAGCTCCCTGCGCTTGTTCTCGGCTTCGTCGAATCCGCAGCCGGCCAGCACGACGATGAATTCGTCGCCCGCATAGCGCACGCAGATGTCGTACGGACGGATCACCGTTCGCAGCACATCCGCGACGACGCGGAGTGCGCGGTCGCCGATGTGATGACCGTGCGTGTCGTTGATCTCCTTGAAGTCATCGAGGTCGAGCACCAGCATCGACACCTCGGTGTTGAGACGCTCGGCGCGGGCGAGCTCGGCGTTGAGATGCGCCACCATGAAGCGCGTGTTGGGCAGATTGGTCAGCGGATCGGTCAATGACGCTTCGTGCGTCCGCTCGAACACGATCGCGTTGTTGATGACGGCGGCCGCCTGCTCACACACGCGATCCAGCAACCGCCGGTGATCTTCCTGATAGAAGCTTTGCGACGTGTGATACACGGCCAGCGTACCGATCACCCGATCCTCGAATACCAGCGGACAGACCAGCGCTGACTGCAGCGACGTCGGCAGCTTCGATCCCGCTGCTTCGAGGTCGGAACTGGGACGCGCGTTCACGAGCGAACGACGGTTGCGTGCTACCCACCCGGTGAGTCCCTGCCCGTTCTTCACCGTGAGCTGCTGCATCAGCTCGAAATCGGTGCCGGTGGCAAACCGGCAACAGAGGGTTTCCGTCGAGTGGTCGTACAGGAACAACGTGCATGCAGAAAACGGCACCAGCGTCGTCAGCTTCGACGCAATGTGCGCCATCGAGTCCGACACGCCGAGACTGAGGCCCATCGTCTGCGCGATCTGATACAGCGCGTAGATCTCGCCGTGGGCGACGGCGATATCGTC
>Ga0209382_10009620_pt1 | contig 12089 bp, 12 predicted proteins | sample SoiMetdeltSBSDD5_FD_187599 | JGI IMG/M metagenome (GOLD analysis project Ga0209382, IMG submission 187599) | Bulk soil microbial communities from a Populus tree surrounding site in Tennessee, USA - Soil MetaG P. deltoides SBSDD5 (SPAdes) (version 2) | ecosystem: Environmental > Terrestrial >... | reverse complement strand
CGACGTCCTTCATCGCCTCGGTGATGTCGTCAATGTTTGCCATCACGAAACCTCCATTCCACTGGCACCGGCACGCGCCACCGCATCCTTCATCGCCATCCACGACAACAGTGCGCACTTGACCCGGGCCGGGTACTTGGCAACGCCGGCGAAGGCGATACCGTCGCCGAGCACCTCCTCGTCCGGCTCCACCTGCCCCTTGCCCGCTATCAGCTCGACAAAGGACGCGTGCTTGGCGAGGGCGTCCTGCACGGTCTGCCCGGTGAGCAGTTCGTGCAGCACGCTCGCCGAGGCCTGGCTGATGGAGCAGCCCTGCCCCTCCCAGGAGATATCGACGATCTTCTCATCGTCGGTCAACACCCGCAGCGTGATCTCGTCGCCGCAGGTCGGGTTCACGTGGTGCACCTCGCAGGCGTACGGCTCCCTGAGCCCCCGACCCTTCGGGTGCTTGTAATGATCCAGGATGATCTCCTGGTACAGCTGGTCAAGTTGCATGGCTAGCCGAACACCCTCTTCACCTGCTCCAGCCCGCGCACCAGCGCATCGACCTCTTCTCTGGTGGTGTAGAGGTAGAACGAGGCGCGCGTGAACGCCGGCACTTCGAATCGATCGCAGACGGGTTTGGCGCAGTGGTGACCGACCCGCACCTCGACACCGAGGGAGTCGAGCACCTGGCCGACGTCGTGCGGGTGGATGCCGGCGAGCCCGAACGAGATGGTGGCCCCGCGGCCGATCGGCACCTTCGGGCCGTAAATCTTAAGACCCGCAACGGTTTGCAGCGCGTCGAGGGCGTACGCCGTCAGCTCCTTCTCGTGCCAGGCGACGGCGTCCATGCCGACCTCGTTGAGGTAGTCGATCGCCGCACCGAGGCCGACGGCCTGCACGATCGGCGGCGTGCCCGCCTCGAACCGGGCCGGCGGCGGGGCATAAGTCGTGCCGGTCATCTTGACGGTCTCGATCATCGAACCGCCGCCGAGGAACGGTGGCATCTCCTCCAGCAGCTCGCGCCGCCCCCACAGCACGCCGATCCCCGTCGGGCCAAGCATCTTGTGGCCCGTGAAGGCGATGAAATCGACATCGTAGTCGACGACATCGAACCCGCGGTGCGGGACGGTCTGCGAGCAGTCGAGCATCAGCAGAGCTCCCACCTCGCGCACCCGTTCGGTGATGCGGGCGGTGGCGTTGACCGTGCCGAGCACGTTGGAGGTGTGCACGATCGACACCAGCTTGGTCCGCTCGGTGACCAACTGCTCCAGGTTGGACTCGTCGAGCCGCCCGGACTCGGTGATGCCGAACCACTTGAGGGTCGCGCCCGTGCGCTCGCACAGCAGCTGCCACGGCACGATGTTGGAGTGGTGCTCCATCTCCGAGATGACGATCTCGTCTCCCGGCTTGAGCCGCGCCCCGAACGAGTGCGCCACAAGGTTGATCGCCTCGGTGGCGTTCTTGGTGAACACCACCTCGTCGGTGCTGGGGGCGTTGATGAACGCCGCGACCTTGGCGCGGGCGCCCTCGTACGCCTCGGTCGACTCGGTGCCCAGGGTGTGGACCGACCGCGCGACGTTGCCGTTGTGCAACGCGTAGTGCGTCGCCATCGCCTCGATGACCGCCTGCGGCTTCTGGGAGGTGTTGGCGCTATCCAGATATGTCAGGGGGTACCCGTTGACGGTGCGACCCAGAATGGGAAAGTCTTGCCTGATCCGCTGCACATCCAGGCGCGGCTCTTCCGAGTACTGCGGCATCCCGTCCGGGATGGTCAGCGTTGTCATGTGAATCAGGCTCCTTGCACCGCGGTGTATCGCTCGTAACCCTCGGCCTCCAGCTTGTCGGCGAGCTCCGGGCCACCCTCCTCCACGATCCGTCCCGCCACGAAGACGTGCACGAAGTCGGGCTTGATGTAACGCAAAATCCTTGTGTAGTGCGTGATGAGCAGGATGCCCACGTCGGTGGTCTCGTGCACGCGGTTGACGCCCTCGCTCACCACCCGCAGCGCGTCGACGTCAAGACCGGAGTCGGTCTCGTCGAGGATCGCGATCTTCGGCTTGAGCAGCTCCAGCTGCACGATCTCGTGGCGCTTCTTCTCCCCACCGGAGAAGCCCTCGTTGACGTTGCGCTGGCCGAACGCCGGGTCCATGCCCAGGCGCTCCATCGCGCCCTTAAGCTCGCCGCCCCACGTGCGCAGCTTGGGCGCCTCGCCGTCGAGTGCGGTCTTGGCGGTCCGCAGGAAGTTGGCCACGCTTACGCCCGGGACCTCCACCGGGTACTGCATCGCCAGGAAGAGGCCCGCGCGCGCCCGCTCATCGACGCTCATCGACAGCACGTCCCGCCCGTCAACGGTGACCGTGCCACCGGTGATCTGGTACTTCGGGTGCCCGGCGATGGAGTAGGCCAGGGTCGACTTGCCCGAGCCGTTGGGCCCCATGATCGCGTGGACCTCCCCCGACCGCACGGTCAGGTTGACACCCGCCAGGATCGGTTTCAACTCCCCATCGGGCAGCTTGACCGACACCTGAAGGTCGCGGATTTCAAGGACACTCATGAGACAACTCCATCGACGTTCACAAAGACTTCCCCATCCCGCACTTCCACGGGATAGACCTCTACCGGTTGCGTGGCGGGCAGGCCGGTCGGCTCACCCGTCTTGAGATCAAAACGCGAGCCGTGCAGCCAGCATTCCAGCGTGCAGCCGTCCACCTCGCCCTCGGAGAGGGCGACGGCCGCATGCGAGCACTCGTCGTATATGGCGTAAAAGTTGTCGTCCTCGGCGTGCACCACCGCGACCGGGGTATCGCTCACCTCGACCGCCAGCGTCGCGCCCTTGGGGATCTCATCCACCGAGGCGACCCGTTCAAACTGACTCATGCCCCCGCCTTCGCCAACCGGGACTCGATGACCAGGCCGAGCCGCTCGCGCAGTGACTCCACCGGGATCTTGCCGAGCAGCTCGGCGAAGAAACCACGCACGACAAGCTTTCGCGCCTCGTCCTCACGGATGCCGCGCGACATCAGATAGAAAAGCTGCTCGTCGTCGAAGCGTCCGGTCGCGCTGGCATGCCCGGCCCCGGCCACTTCCCCGGTCTCAATTTCAAGATTGGGTACCGAATCCGCGCGCGCCCCATCCGTCAGCACGAGATTGCGGTTGATCTCATAGGTGTCCGTGCCGGTGGCCTCCGCCCGGATCAGCACGTCACCCACCCACACCGTGTGCGCGTCCGCGCCCTGCAGCGCGCCGCGATAGCCCACGTACGAGCGGCAGTCGGGCACCGAGTGGTCGACCAGCAGCCGATGCTCAAGGTGCTGGCCCTGGTCGGCGAAGTAGAGGCCCCACGCCTCGAAATCCCCGCCCCGGCCCGAATATTCGGTGCTGATGTACTGCCGCACCAGGTTGCCGCCGAGGCTCACGTGCACGTGCTGCGCCCGCGCGTCCTTGCCCACGCGGAAGCGAACATGTTGCGCCTGGACCGAATCGGCGTTCCAGCCGGCGACGGTCACCAGGGTCAGCTTGGCGCCCTCGCCCACGAGCACCTCGACGTTGTCGGCCAGCGTCGCCGTGCCCACCTGGTCGAGCACCAGCACCGCCTCGGCGAACAGCCCCACCTTGATGAAGGTGCGGGCGTACGCAAGCCCTTCTCCCCCACCGGTCACCGTCACGACGGCGGCCTCCTCGCGCACGCCCTCGATCTCGATCAGCGTCACCCCGCCGGCCTTCTCGAAGGCGAGCGCGCTGATCCGGTCGAACGGCACCAGGATCGGGTCGACGCTGTCCACAGTGGACAGCCTCACCCCGGCGGCCTCATAGGAAAGCTTGGCCGTCGCATCGTCGGTCGTCGTGGCCAGGCCGCGCAGGCGCTTGAGCGGCGTGAAACGCCACTCCTCCTCGCGCCCGGTGAGCTTGGGAAAATCGGCGACGCTGAACGACCTCAGCGCCTGGGCCCTTGTCTTGGCCGGTGCTTCAGCAACTCCCGTCATCACCCGACGGCGCCTTCCATCTGCATCTCGATCAGGCGATTGAGCTCGAGGGCGTACTCCATCGGCAGCTCCTTGGCGATGGGCTCGATGAACCCACGAACAATCATCGCCATCGCCTCGTCCTCGGTGAGACCGCGGCTCATCAGGTAGAACAGCTGGTCCTCGCTCACCTTGGAGACCGTCGCCTCGTGCCCCATCGACACGTCGTCCTCGCGGATGTCGACGTACGGGTACGTGTCACTGCGCGAGACGGTGTCGACAAGAAGCGCGTCGCACTTCACCGTCGACTTGGAGTGGTGGGAACCCTCGAGCACCTGCACCAGACCGCGGTACGAGGTGCGGCCGCCGCCACGGGCGATCGACTTGGAGATGATGGTGCTGGACGTGTGCGGCGCGGCGTGCACCATCTTGGCGCCCGCGTCCTGGTGCTGGCCCTCGCCGGCCATGGCGACGCTGAGCACCTCTCCCTTGGCGTGCTCGCCGGTCATCCACACGGCCGGGTACTTCATGGTCACCTTGGAACCGATGTTGCCGTCGATCCACTCCATGGTCGCGCCCTCGTGCGCGACGGCGCGCTTGGTCACCAGGTTGTAGACGTTGTTCGACCAGTTCTGGATGGTGGTGTACCGGCAGCGGGCGTTGCGCTTCACGATGATCTCCACGACCGCGCTGTGCAGCGAGTCGCTGGAGTAGATCGGGGCCGTGCAGCCCTCGACGTAGTGCACGTACGAGCCCTCATCGACGATGATCAGGGTCCGCTCGAACTGCCCCATGTTCTCGGTGTTGATCCGGAAGTAGGCCTGCAGCGGGATCTCGACGTTGACGCCCGGCGGCACGTAGATGAACGATCCACCGCTCCACACCGAGGTGTTGAGCGCGGCGAACTTGTTGTCCCCCACCGGGATCACGGTGCCGAAATACTCCTTGAAGATCTCCGGGTGCTCCTTGAGCGCGGTGTCGGTGTCCAGGAAGATGACGCCCTGCTGCTCCAGATCCTCGCGGATCTTGTGGTAGACCACCTCGGACTCGTACTGCGCCGCCACACCGGCGACGAGCCGCTGCTTCTCCGCCTCAGGGATGCCCAGGCGGTCGTAGGTGTTCTTGATGTCCTCAGGCAGCTCTTCCCAGCTGGCCGCCTGCTTCTCGGTGGAGCGCACGAAGTACTTGATGTTGTCGAAGTCGATGCCCGACAGATCCGCGCCCCAGGCCGGCATCGGCTTGCGCCCGAACAACCGCAGACCCTTGAGCCGCAGCTCGAGCATCCACTCGGGCTCGTTCTTCTTCGCCGAGATGTCGCGCACCACGGCCTCCGAAAGGCCGCGCTGCGCAGAGGCACCTGCTACGTCTGAGTCGGCCCAGCCGTACTCGTAGGCGCCCAGCCCGGCAAGCTGGTCGTGAGCGGTCTCAGTCATTGCTCTTCCTAACTGGAATCTGTCCCGGTATGTGCGTCGTGCACACACCATCCCCATGGGCGATGGTCGCTAGTCGTTGCACATGCGTGCCGACCAGGCGGGATATCACCTGCGTCTCGGCCTCGCAAAGCTGCGGGAACTCGGCGGCGACGTGCGCTACCGGGCAGTGGTGCTGGCAGAGCTGGCCGCCAGAGGCGATCGTGGAGGCGCTCGCGGCGTAACCCTCGGCGGTCAGCGCCGCGGCCAGGGCCTCCGCGCGGGTGAGAGGATCGTCACCCGCCTCGCGCAGCGCGGCATCGCACCGCTCCTCGAGCGCCGCGACCTGTGCGGCGGCGAAGGCGGTCACGGCGCTGTCGCCCTGCCGCGCGATCCAGCGCAGCGCGGAGCTGGCCAGGTCGTCGTAGGTGTGCTTGCCGTAACCCTCGCGGGCGGCCTCGGTCAGCACGAAGATCTTGGCGGGGCGGCCGCGCCCGCGCGGGCCGCGGTGGACCCGCTCGCGCTCGGTCACAAGGCCCTCGGCTAGCATCGCGTCGAGGTGCCGCCGGATGGCCGCGGGCTTGAGCCCGAGCCGGTCGCCCAGCTCGCCCGCTGTGGCCGCACCCTGCGACAACAAGGCGATGACCCGATCCCTCGTGCGAAGGTCGGGCGCCACCACCTCGCGATCCCGAAGGATCAGGGCGCTCTTTTTCACTACACCAGTGTGACTTATTTCGAAGGGCAAGGGCAAACCGCCCCGCCGGTGATCCAGAGCACCTAAAGTTAGGTTTACCTTATAAAAAACCCACGTGGCCTCGGACGAACCGAGTCCCGGCTGGACAAGGCCGGGAAAACCACGTGGGTTCCGGTAGCTGTGTTGGTCGCCAGACCGCTTCACACGGTCTCGCAGAGTTTCTGTCGAGGACAGCGGCTAACGAACAGCCACCTCATATGTCCTGCAAATACTCAACTCAGGATCACCTCCTTTCGCCGTGTACCGCGAACACTAGCCAAAGATGATCCCCACCCGCAAACAGATATGCTCTCTGCTCGTGCAGGGCCGATTAACCTCCCAGATAGCGCTGGCCAACCTGGCCGCCAACATCGGCATCGTGATCACCGGCGGCGCCGTGCGGCTCACCGGCTCCGGCCTTGGCTGCCCCACGTGGCCCAAGTGCACGGACGAGTCCTACCACGCCACGGCCGAGCTGGGGATCAACGGCGCCATCGAGTACGGCAACAGGGTGCTCTCCATGATCGTCGGTGCCATCGCCATCCTGACGGTGATCGCCGTATGGCGCACGCCGCGGCGCCGGCTCGCGCTGGCCGTGCTGGGCGGTGTGCTGCTGCAGGGGCTGGTCGGCGGGCTGACCGTGCGCTACGACCTGAGCCCCTACTTCGTCGGCCCGCACTTCCTGTTCTCCATGGTGCTGATCGCCATGGCATACCACCTTTGGCGCCGCACCGGCCCACCGCCCGCGCACACCGAGCCCAAGCTGCGGCCGCTGACGCGGCTGGTGACCGTCGTCTCGGCGGCGGTGCTGGTGATCGGGGTGGTGGTCACCGGCTCCGGGCCGCACGCCGGCGACGCGAAGGCGGTGCGCACCGGCCTTGACCCCGAAATGGTGTCGCAGCTGCATGTCGACGCGGTCTTCCTGCTTCTCGGGTTGCTCATCGCCTTCTGGTTCTGGGCACGCTCATCGGGTACCCACGAAGCTGCTCGGGCGGCGCTGATCCTCCTCGCGATCGTGCTCGGCCAGGGGCTGATCGGTTTCGTGCAGTACTTCACTGGGTTGCCGGAAATCCTTGTCGGCGCACACCTGGGCGGCGCCTGCGCGGTGTGGGTGGCGACCCTGGGCCTGTGGCCGGTGACCGCGCCGGCCAGGGCAGCGCCACCCGATCTGCCCGAGGCAAGAAGCGCCCAAAAGCTGGAGTTGACCGCGCCCCGCTAGCCCTTCGGACGCGGTGTTCAGACTTCGTCACGCCGCGATAGCGGCCACGATGGAGGCGGCGAACCGCTCGGCCGAACCGGGGCCGTGCTCGAAGAAGAGTGACGGCTCGGTCAGCTCCAGCTCGATGAGCAGCGGGTTGCCCTCCGGATCCGGGATCAGGTCGACCCGCGCGTAGAGCAGGCCGCTGGGCGCCGCCCTGATCACTGCCTGGCCCACCGCCAGCTCGGCCGGGGTGGGTTCGCGCGGCGTGATCTCCTCCGCCTTGTACAGGCCCTCCACCCCGACGTCGGGGCCTTGCAGCATCGGGCCCTTGCGGATCGCGTGGCTGTAGGTGAGCGCGCCCGTCTCCGGATCGGCGAAGTACAGCAGCGATGTCTCACCATAAGTGTCAACGGCCGGGAGGTAGGGCTGGATCATCGTGAGGCGGCCCGCGGCCTGCAACCTGGCCACGTGGGACAGCGCCTCGGCCCGGTGCGCCGGTCCGTAGCGGCCGGTGTCGAGGCTGCCCGCGCTGACCGCCGGCTTGATCACATACTCGTCGAGGGCGGGCGGCTGCCACAACTCGTTGGGGCCCACGAAGGTCGTGGGGACGACCGGCGCTCCACCCGCCGCCAGCTCCGCGAGGTAACGCTTGTCGGTGTTCCACTCGACGATGCCGGCCGGGTTGCGGAGCCTTTCCACCGAGCGTGCCCACGCCACGAACTCGTCCCGACGGGACATGTAGTCCCACGGGGAGCGCAGCACGGCGAGGTCGAACGAGGACCAGTCAACGGCGGGATCGTCCCAGACCACCGGGATCGCTTGCACGCCAAGGCTTTCCAGCGGTGCGACGATTAGCCGGTCGTCGGGCTCCAGCTCGGGAAGTTCAGCGCAGGTAACAAGAGCGACCCGGGCGGTGGCCCGGGTCGGCGAGTGGAAAGGGGCATTCACAAGATCATGCTAGCAAGGTGCAACCCAGTGTTCAGGCCGTCGGCTGCCCGGGATTATCTCGCTAACGTCCTCTTCGACATCGAACGCCACAGGTCGTTCGTCGGGCGCATGAGCTCGATCAGCTCCCGCTCCCACTCGTTCTCTACGGTGATGCCAGCTCTTACGCAGGCCTCGCGAGCTATCTCGGTGCTCTCCGCGAACTGGTCGCCCCACTCACCGTCGTTGCCCACCAGCACGATGCGAGCACCGCGCCGACCCACGTATTCGATGACGCCCTTGGCTCCGCCATGTGCAGCGGCGAACTCCCTCAAGCCGACGATCAGCCCCGAGGAGGGGTGTTCGAGCGTCATCGTCGTATCTGAACCATCTGCCATAGGAAGCACCCTACGCAGAACACGTGCCCACAGAGGGATTATCGAGCGGCTTTTGTGATCCCTGTTACGGATGTGCAGTCAATATCAGCGTGTCGTAATGCCGCTTTCACCCCTATTAATTACGCCCAAGGCATCGCACATCGGACAGCCCTCCTCCACCGCTTTTTCGAGTGAAGTCATAAAACGGGCGTGTCTATATGAAGACGTCGACAGCGGCCGCAACAAACACGATCGTCAGATAAGCCGTTGACCAGTGAAATAGGCGCATCGGCTGGGAGCTTTCCCCGCGTTTGGTGCGGGCGTAGAGGCCATGTGCCTCAACGATGAACATCAATCCGCAAAGCGCCGCGGGTACCCCGTAGACCTGTGATGTGCCCAGAGGCAGTCCAACAGGTAGAGCCAATAGGGAGCAGGCGACGGTGAGCCATGCGTAGACGACCGCGTCGCGCGCCACATGCAGCGGGGTGGCCACGACCGGCAGCATCGGGATACCGGCACGGGCATAATCGTCGCGGAACTTGATCGCCAGCGCGTAAAAGTGCGGCATCTGCCAGAAGAACACCACGCCAAAAAGCACCCATGCCAGCGGCGCGAGCGAGCCGGTCACCGACGCCCAGCCGATGAGCACCGGCAGCGCCCCGCACACCCCACCCCAGAAGGTGTTGTGCTTCGTGGTCCGCTTGAGCCAGGCCGTGTACACGACGTCGTAGTAAAGGATCGCCGCAGCCGTCAGGGCCGTCGCCAGCGGCGTGGTGAAGGCGGCCATCAGCGCGATCGAGACGCAGGCAAGAACCAGCCCGAAGATGAGCGCCCTGTGCGGGGCGATCGCGCGCGTGGCAAGCGGCCGCCGCGAGGTGCGGCCCATCAGCGGGTCGATGTCCCGATCGAGGTAGCAGTTGATGGCGCTGGAGCCGCCCGCCGCAAGGGAACCACCCACGAGGACGACGGCGATCAGCCACGGCTTGGGCAGCCCGCCCGCCGCGAGCATCATCGCCGGCACCGTCGTCACCAGAAGGAGCTCCACGATGCGCGGCTTGGTCAGCGCGATGTAGGCCCGGACGGTGGCGAGGCGGGAGGTGGTGGGGATTGCTGCGGTGGCCGTGCTCACCGCACCAGGCTACGGCAGGGGTTTTTGCGCGTACGGCCGGGTTCTTGAGTGTGTTGGGTCACTCGTTGAGTAGGGTCAACTAGCGTGGAGCAACTGACCTGGTCCTCAGTCGACCAACGCGCCGTCGACACCATCCGAGTGCTCGCCATGGATGCCGTCGAGAGCGCCGGAAACGGCCATCCCGGCACCGCCATGGCCCTCGCACCCGCCGCGTACCTGCTGTTCCAGCGGGTGATGCGGCATGACCCGAGCGATCCCGAATGGATTGGGAGAGATCGATTCGTGCTCTCGGCCGGGCACTCCAGCCTGACCCTCTACGTACAGCTCTATCTTTGCGGCTACGGCCTTCAAACCGGTGACCTGCGTTCGCTGCGCCAATGGGGCTCGCAAACCCCGGGCCACCCGGAGCACGGGCACACGGCCGGCGTCGAGACCACGACCGGCCCGCTGGGGCAGGGCCTGGGCAACGCGGTCGGCATGGCGATGGCCTCGCGCCGCGAGCGCGGCCTGTTCGATCCCGACGCCGCCCTCGGCGCAAGCCCCTTCGACCACCACATCTACGCCATCTGCTCCGACGGCGACATCGAGGAGGGCGTCAGCCACGAGGTCTCCTCGCTCGCCGGGCACCACAAGCTCGGCAACCTCATCGTGATCTATGACGACAATGAGATCTCGATCGAGGACGACACGAAGATCGCCAAGTCCGAGAACGTCAACCTCCGCTACGAAGCCTACGGATGGCACACCCAGATGGTGGATTGGCGGTCGGGAGACCGCGGGTATCACGAGGATGTGCAAGCGCTCTGGGAGGCGGTCCAGCGGGCCAAGGAGGTCACCGACCGGCCCAGCTTCATCTCGCTTCGCACGATCATCGGCTGGCCCGCGCCCAACAAGCAGAACACCGGCAAGATCCACGGCTCGGCTCTGGGCAAGGACGAGGTCGCCACCACCAAGCAGATTCTGGGCTTCGACCGGTCCACCACCTTCGAGGTGAGCGACGAGGTGCTTGAGCATGCCCGCCAGGTGAAGGAGCGCGGCCGCCAGGCCCACGCGACCTGGCGTGTGGGCTTTGAAAAATGGGCGGACGAGTTCCCCGAGCGAGCGGATCTGCTGGACCGGATGCAGGCGCGCACCCTGCCCAACGGGTGGGTCAAGGCGCTGCCGTCGTTCCCCGCCGACCCCAAGGGCATCGCCACCCGTGCCGCCTCCGGCAAGGTCCTCGACGCGCTCGCGCCGGTGCTGCCGGAGCTTTGGGGCGGCTCGGCCGACCTCGCGGACAGCAACAACACCACCATGAAGGGCGAGCCGTCGTTCATCCCGCCGGAGTACTCCACAAAGGAGTTCCAGGGCGACATGTACGGCCGGATCCTGCACTTCGGCGTCCGCGAGCACGGCATGGGCACCATCCTCAACGGCATCACGCTTCACGGTGGCACCCGGCCGTATGGCGGCACATTCCTGGTCTTCAGCGACTACATGCGCCCCGCCGTCCGGCTCGCCGCGCTGATGAAGCTACCGGTGATCTACGTCTGGACGCACGACTCGATCGGCCTTGGCGAGGACGGCCCGACCCACCAGCCGGTCGAGCATCTGGCCGCCCTGCGCGCCATCCCCGGCCTCGACGTGGTCCGCCCGGCCGACGCCAACGAGACCGCGCACGCCTGGAAGATGGCGCTGACCCACACCGACCGCCCGACCGCGCTGTGCCTGACCCGGCAGAACCTGCCGGTCATGGAGCCCTCGTCCATCAAGGACTTCGAGCGGGGCGCTTACATCCTGGCCGACGCGGCCGACGGGTCACCCCAGGTGATCATCATCGCGACCGGCTCTGAGGTGAACATCGCGCTTACCGCGCGCGAACGTTTGGAGGAGCAGGGCCACAGGGTGCGCGTGGTTTCGATGCCGTGCCGCGAGTGGTTCGACAGCCAGGACGAGCACTACCGCCACAAGGTGCTGCCGCCGGAGGTCAAGGCGCGGGTCAGCGTCGAGGCCGGGATCGCCATGCCGTGGAAGGATCTGGTCGGGCCATACGGGCATTGCGTGAGCCTGGAGCACTTCGGCGCGAGCGCACCGTACAAGGTCCTATTTGAACAATTCGGCTTCACCCCGGATAACGTCGTAGCCGCGGCGCACGCCACCCTTTCGCGCACCGCCCAAATAAAAGGCGAAACCACGGGCAACTAAATCCGGCTCGTGACACGGCCCAAAAGCACGGCCTCGCCTGAAGAAACCTTAGGAGTGAAAAATGGCCGACAGACTTGCCGAGCTCTCCGCCGCCGGGGTGGCGATCTGGCTCGACGACATCTCACGGGAGCGGCTGACCGAGGGCGGCTCCCAGACCAGCCTCGACCTGCTGCGCCGTGGCGAAG
>Ga0209382_10009619_pt1 | contig 12090 bp, 14 predicted proteins | sample SoiMetdeltSBSDD5_FD_187599 | JGI IMG/M metagenome (GOLD analysis project Ga0209382, IMG submission 187599) | Bulk soil microbial communities from a Populus tree surrounding site in Tennessee, USA - Soil MetaG P. deltoides SBSDD5 (SPAdes) (version 2) | ecosystem: Environmental > Terrestrial >... | reverse complement strand
CGGCAAGGCTGACGGGCGTCTCGAGCGTGCCCGTGATTTCAGATTGCACGTCCTGATATTCGCTCCACCCGTGGTGGGCGCTGACCGGTGCTGCCGTCGCCGCGGCCATGAGGACGATGGCGGCGAGGATCATGACCCAATTGGAGTTCTTCCGCATGATCGGACCTCCTGGTGCGAGCGTACTCGCGCGCTGACGAGACTGGGCTCGAAGCCGCCGCTGGTCGAAAAGTCTCACTGCGCACGTGCAACGATCTCTCGTGTCCGACTTGGTGGACGACCTGCGGCGAATAGCCGACGGCTTCGAAGTTGTCGTTGATCGTCCGCGAATTACTCTGAGTCCCAACGCAACGGCCGCGGTCATCGCTCAAAGTGCTGATAGTCCAACGGACTTCGCCACGAGCCGCCCCAGCGCCAACCACGATCGGTGAAGACGCGCACCACTGGATCTCCCGCATGCAAGAGTCCGGGAGCTGTGCGGTCGCGGTCGAGGTATGGCGCGGCGTTCTTGGGTTGGAAGGCGCCCGTCCGGTCGATGTAGGGGTTGAGCAATGGGTTGAGGTCGATCGCTCGACCGAACGCATGCGGAGACCAGCGGCCGGTACCAGGGATGTCTCGGCAGTTGAACGCCGAGGTGTTGTTGTCCTCCATTGACAACTCGTCGTCGGCGGCCGGATAGGTGTCCACCGTGCGGATCTTCTCGATCGGATAGCGCAATTGGAGGAGTTGGTCGAAGATCGCGACGACCTCCGCCGCCAAATCTTCGTGCACGATCAGGTCGCCGCGGTGGGTCTGGCTGTCGAAGCCGAGGTAGGTGACCTCGACGCGGCGCAGGTGCTGCGGGTCGAGCGGACATCCTGGCCGCCAGCTCGGGCCGAGGTCAGCGGGGGTGATCGGCTGAATGATGGCGGCTGCAGGGGGCGGCTTGGCGACAGATGGTGACGTCGTGGCGACGGACGGTGGTGATGTCGCCGCCGGAGGAGGCGGTGACGCGGAGCTGCATTGCAGACAAACGGCAACAGCTAGTGTCAGCGTGACGGCCTGCCAAGCGTGGATCTCATTTGAAAGCACCTCTGCAAGAGGCGGTTTCGCACGAATTGCCCAGATCTGGCCAACGGTACCACCGCCGAGCAGCAGGTTTTTGCGCCGACAATGGGGTGCGCCCGCCAATTCCGGGGTATACCTGCTGGGTGGCCATCACGCCATGGCTAGTGAAGCGAACCGCGATCGCGTTTGCCGCGGCCCTCATGTTGGTTGTCGCGTGCGCGAGTGATCCCGAATCTGTCGGTCAGCCGGCCGGTGGCGGACCGGAGGCTATCGCCACCAATCTCGATGTGCCGTGGGGAATCGCGTTCCTACCGGACGGCAGCGCGCTGATCGCCGAACGTGACAGCGGCGCGATCCAGCACATGTCGCAGCCGGGTGTGGTCACTAACGTCGGTGGCGTGGCCGGCGTCGCGGCGCGCGGCGAAGGCGGCCTGCTGGGACTGGCCACATCGGGTCAAACGGTGTTCGCGTACATCACGACGGCGCAGGACAACCGCGTCGTGACGATGCGCTTTGACGGGTCCTCGCTGAGCGAGCCGTCGCCGATCCTCACCGGGATTCCGGCGGGGTCAATCCACGATGGCGGACGCATCGCGTTCGGCCCGGACGGCAAGCTCTACGTGACGACGGGCGAGAGCGGCAATCCGGAGCTGGCGCAGGATCGGTCTTCGCTGGGCGGCAAGATACTTCGCATCAATCCCGACGGGTCGATCCCGTCGGACAATCCCGATCCGGCGTCGCCGGTCTGGTCCTTCGGCCATCGGAATATCCAAGGGCTGGCATGGGATTCGCGCGGACGGCTGTGGGTGACGGAGTACGGCGCGAACAGGTTGGACGAGCTGAATTTGATTCAGCGGGGTGCCAACTACGGGTGGCCGATGGCTGAAGGCCGCGCGGACACCCCGGGGCTGATCGACCCGGTGGTCCAGTGGGGCGTTGGCGAAGCGTCGCCGTCGGGGCTGGCGTACTTCGGCGGCTCGCTGTGGGTGGCGTGTCTGCGCGGTCAGCGGCTGTACCGGATACCGGTCGGGACCGACGGCGCAGTGGCCGATCCGGCGCCGTTGTTTGTCGGACAGTACGGGCGACTGCGCACCGTTGTCGCAGCGCCGGATGGTGCGCTGTGGTTCACCACCAGCAACCGCGACGGTCGGGGAAGCGCCCGCGACGGCGACGACCGGATCCTGCAGTTCCGGCCCTGAGCCGCCGGCGATACGCCCGACGACTAACAAAACGGCTGCCACGGCGGCCGGGTCTACGCTTGGCGCCATGGCCGACCATGACCGCGCCGCCGCGCGCCGCGAGATCACCGATGCCCTGATCGTCGCGCTTGACCGCCGTCATGAAGTGCTCGATGCGATCGTGGATGCTGACCACCGGGCCGCGGCCGTCGAGGCGGTTGCAGCGTTGCTCGGCACCACGCGCCTGGGCGCCGAAGCGGTGGTGGGGATGCCGCTGTATCGACTGACCAAGGACTCGCGCCGGCGGATCGCGGCCGAGCTCGACGACCTGAACAGTCGGCTGAGCTTTACGCTGATCGAGCGGCCGGAGAGTTCCGGCCAGCATCTGATGTTGCGGCCGTTCTCCAGCGAGGCCGACCGAGACCTCTTCGGAGCCCGGACAGCCGACATGGGTGCCGCGGGTGACGGCTCCGGCGGGCCCGCCGGCAGTCTCGATGACGAGATCCGCTCGGCTCTCGGACGGATCGATGCCGAGGACGCCGTCTGGCTGGTCGCCGAAAAGGGAACGCAGACAGTCGGAATGGTTTTCGGTGAGCTAATCGGCGGCGAGGTGAACGTCCGGGTCTGGATCCATCCCGACCACCGAAAGCACGGCTACGGTACCGCGGCGCTGCGCAAAGCCCGCTCAGAGATGGCAGCCTATTTCCCTGCCGTGCCGATGGTCATTCGGGCGCCTGGCGTCCCCGGATAGCGAACGGCCACACAGAGGCAGAGTCGAAGACGGACGATGGCAGATCAACCGCTAGACATATCCACTCGGCTCGCCTTGGAACGCACGCGCCTGGCTAACGAGCGAACGCTCATGGCGTGGATCCGCACCAGCACGTCCTTGATCGCGTTTGGCTTCACCATCTTCAAGTTCTTCCAATACCTGGCGACGCAGGAGCATCGTCACACGATCGTCAGTCCCTGGGTCGTCGGGATGGTGATGATCCTCGTGGGTCTCACGGGCCTGGCACTGGCCTGGGTTCAGCATCGTCAGCAGATGAAGGCACTGAAGGCGCAGGCGGGACCGCTGCCGTATTCGATATCCGGAATCATGGCCGGCTTGATCGCCGTCCTGGGTGTCATCGCACTCGTCGTGGTGGCGTTGAGGCTGTAGCCCCCTGACGCCATAGACATCGGTGCGACGCCGTCCGGGCTGCAGGGGTTTTGATACTGAAGCCATCGGGCATACGAGTGGTTGAATGGAACGCCTAAGCGGCCTCGACGCCAGCTTCCTCTACGCCGAATCGTCCACCGTGCCACTAAACGTGTGCTCGGTTGTTGAGTTGGACACGTCCACAATGCCCGGTGGCTACACCTTTGATCGATTCCACGACGATCTGGCGTCGAGAATCAAGGCATTGCCCGAGTTTCGGGCAAAGCTCGCCGACAGCCAGCTGAATCTGGACCACCCGGTATGGGTCGAGGACAACGACTTCGACCTGTCTTTTCATTTGCAGCGGATCGCCCTGCCGTCGCCGGGAGGTCGCAGGGAACTCGCCGACGTCTGTGGGCATCTCGTCTCCGCGAAGCTGGATCGAAGCAAGCCGATGTGGGAGATGTGGGTGATCGAGGGGGTCGCCGAGACGGATGCGCACGAGGGCGGCCCGCTCGCCCTGATGATCAAGGTGCACCACTCCGCGGTGGACGGCGTCAGCGCCACGAACCTGCTGACGCAGCTGTGCAGCCCCGAGCCAGACTCTCCGCCTCCTGACCCGGTGGCCGGGCCCGGCAACGCCACCGGGCTCGGCATCGCCGCGGGCGGACTGGTGAAGTTCATCTCCCGTCCGCTGGACCTCGCCAGAGCGGTGCCCGCAACGCTGTCGACGATCGTCAATACGGTGAGTCGTGCACGCAGCGGCACGGCGATGGCCGCACCGTTCAACGCTCCGGCGACGCGGTTCAACGCGGAGGTCACTGCCGAGCGCAACATTGCCATGGCGCAGCTGGATTTCGAGGACGTCAAACGGGTGAAGAACCGGTTCGACGTCAAGGTCAACGATGTGGTGTTGGCGCTGTGCGCCGGTGCGCTGCGCGAGTTCCTCCGTGATCGGGGAGAGTTGCCGGACAAACCGCTGGTGGCTGTGGTGCCGATGTCGGTGCACGACACGTCTGATCGGCCGGGCCACAATCAGGTGTCGGGGATGTTCTGCAATCTCCAAACTCACATCGAGGATCCGGGTGAACGGCTGCAGGCCATCGCCAAATCGAATACCCGTGCAAAGGAGCACAGTCGGGCCATCGCTCCGTCGCTAGTGCTCGACTTGACCCAAGTCCTCACCCGGGCGATGTTCGGCTTCGTATTGGGCGTGGCTGGTCACACCTCGCTGACGCATACCGCGATCCACAACGTGATCATCTCGAATGTGGCGGGGCCGCGAAACAAGCTGTATTTCTTGGGCGCCGAAATCAAAGCGCTGTATCCGCTCGGCCCGATCTTTCATGGCTCGGGACTGAACATCACGGTGATGTCGCTCAGCGGCAAGCTCAACGTCGGCATCATCTCGTGCCAACAACTGGTGAATGATCTGTGGGGCCTGGCCGACCGTTTCGAGCCCGAACTAAACGAACTGCTTGGCTGTCGAAACCCATAGTCAGGTCAGGCGGCCCTCGACCTGCGACCGGATCCAGTCGAGGTTGGCCTGCATGTTCTGCTGCCATTCGGACAAACGCCGCGCGACGATTCTGGCCTCTTTATCCGGTTGCGCGGCGATCCCGGCCGTCAGCCCCGACGGTCCCGGCCCCATCCGGCCCCACTGCCGGATCAGCACGCCGTCGCTGGCAGGCTCCACCTCGAATCCCCAGGTCGCGCCCACACCGCCGGGACCTATGACGTTCCATACCCAGCGGCGCTGATCCTCGACCTCGACGACCTCACACACCGTCTCCCAGTTGCCGAACGCGTCATGCTGGCTGCGGCCTCGGAAGCGGGCTCCGACCGCGACGCCGTCGGCGTCGTCGAGCCATTCGACCGATTGCAGCTCCGCAGAGCACCGCGCGGGCAGAGTGATGTCGGTGACGTATTTCCACGCGGTGGCGACATCGCAGCGGACACGCTGGGTCACTTCTATCGTGGGCTGATCGCGGTAGCGCACCGTTGCAGCATGTCAAGGATGCGCGACGGGGCGTCCGGAACGGCAGGAAAGCGGGGCAACGGTGAAGGTCGGCACCATGATCGAGCCCCGGTTGCCGGGCGCAGCGGAGTTCGCCGTAGCCGCCGAGCGGATCGGTGTGGATTCGTTGTGGGTGCCGGAGGTATGGGGCTACGACGCATTGACCGGGCTGGCGTACCTGGCGGCGAAGACGTCGACGATCAAGCTGGGAACCTTTGTGGTGCAGCTGGGTTCGCGCAGTCCCGCCATGCTGGCGACGTCCGCGCTGAGCCTGCAGGAACTGTCTGACGGCCGATTCCTGTTGGGTGTCGGCACGTCGGGGCCCGGGGTGATGGAGGGCTGGCACGGCGTCCGGTTCCGCAAGCCGGTGGAGACGACCCGAGAAACCATTGAGATCGTAAGGATCGTCAGCCGCGGAGACCGGCTCGAGCATCCCGGCGAGATCTATCCGCTTCCGCTGCCGGACAGCAGTGGCAATGCGCTGCGGCCGCTGGTGAATCCCCGGCATGTGCCGGTCTACGTCGCGGCGATGGGGCCGCGAAACCTGCGGCTCGCCGGTGAGATGGCCGACGGCTGGCTCGGCAATGCGTTCATTCCCGAGGCCGCCGAGGTGTTCTTCGGTCCGTTGCGCGAAGGCGCCGAGCGCGCTGGACGGACGTTGGCGGAACTGGATCTCGTGGCACCGGTCGCTGTTGAGATTCACGACGACGAAGCGTCAGCCGACGCTGCCGCGCGCAGGCACGCGGACGGATACGCGTTCACCATCGGCGCGATGGGTGCGGGCGGTCGCAACTTCTACAACGACGCGTTCGCCCGGCTGGGGTACGGAGACGAAGTGAGTCGGGTCGCCGCTCTGTGGCAGGACGGGAGACGGGACGAAGCCCGGCAGGCAGTGCCGATCGACCTCGGCAGGCTGACGAATCTTGTTGGTACTGAAGGCGGTATCGCTGAACGGGTGCGCAAATACCGGGCGGCGGGAATCACGACGCTCTTGGCCAAATTAGAGGGCGACTACCCGTATCAGTTGACGACGCTCGAGCGACTGGTTGAGATCGTTGCCGATTCAGGATGAGCCGTCTTCAGGCGCTGCGGACCAGTGCACGCCGCATCAATGGTCATTCCACCGTTCGTGTCGGTGGGAGAGCAGCTGCCAGTGGACCTGCATCACGGCGAAAAGGAACGCCGTGCTGATGCCGAACAGCAGTGCGCCGTTCACCGCTTCTAACACGCTCAACATGTTGAACCGGGACGGCACAGTCAACCCCGGCAATTCGAACGTCGTCATGCTGGCCAGGGAATAGGTCGAAGCGTCCGTAAGCGAGTCGAGCGCGCCGAGCCACCAATACGCCAATGCCCACAACACGCCCTCCAGCCCGTGCAGAGCGGCGAGTATCAGCGCGACGGCTCCGATGTGGGCGATAACGGTAGGAATCGCTCGCAGCACATGAGGCTGGTGTTTGTCGAGCCGGACCCGAATCCTCGGTTCGAGTCCGAAAGCCATCAGCACTACCGCGGTGGTGTGGATCGCGACGGTCAGCACGATGAGCGAAAGGCCCAGGCCCCAACTCGGAAGATCCACTCGTTACCCTTACCACCGGCCACTCCTGCAGACGGCCACAACGGCCGAAGTGGATTGCGCGTACAGGTGCTCGGTGCGAGGAGCATGCTCGGTGGGCCCAGGAGCAAGACCTTGCCGGGCTCACGGCCGATTCAGCAGCCGAAGCGACTATGTGCGGGTGCTGAAGGGTATCCAGAATGATTGTTGTCAGGCCGCCCGGCGCGGGTGGTCGGCGCCTTACGGGTGGAGGTAGCCATGGGCGAGTTCGGGATAGCGGGTCTTTGGCTGTTCCTGGCCATAGCCCTTGTCACGTCGGTGTTGGTCGCGGCCGGCAGTGTGTGGCTGGCGGATCGCACCCTCACGAAACCGGTGAGCGAAGGGCACAACGGGTCCCTGTCGCCGTTTTTGACCTGTGTCGGACTCGTTTACGGGGCTCTGCTCGGGTTCACGATCGTGGTCGCGTGGGAGCAGTTCTCCTCCGCAGAGGCCAACGTGTCCAACGAGGCGTCCACTCTGACAACGATGTACCGGCAGACCGTCGGCATGCCCGTCCCCGAGCAGACCCAGATGCGGGAACTGCTCCGCAATTACGCGAAGGCGGTAGAGGGCCCTGAATGGCAGAATGCGATACGCGCCGGCACTGGAACCGAAGGCGCGCGTGACGCGCTCAATGACATGTACCGGGTGCTCGGCGGTGAGCAGTCCAGCACCGCGTCGAATCCGATAAGTCAGAAGTTTCTCGACCAGCTGACCACTTTGGCGTCGGAGCGGAATCAGCGAATCCTGGACAGCAAACCGCGAATACCCGGCTTGCTGTGGACCGGGCTGATATTCGGCGGTGTCGTACTGCTGGGACTCGGCGGTTTCATGCGCCTGGGGAGCGCGCGCGGTCATCTCGTCCTGCTGGGCGCGGTCGCCGTCCTGCTCGGCTTGCTGCTGTTCATCGTCTACTGGCTCGACCATCCCTTCGGGAACCAGCTGGGCGTCACTTCCGCACCGTTCGAACAATCACTGAGCGTTTTCGACTCAATCGACCGTGGGACATGATCAGCCAAAGCCAAAGGCGATCCCCAGGCCGAACTCAAAGTCCACGTTCACGCCCGGCACACCAGTGACGGTGTTCGCGTTGGGGTTGCCCACGCAGTAATCCACCTCGACACCGTCGACAACGTCGCTGGTGCACGTCGCCACGGGTTCGGCCAAGGCGCTGGGTGCGCCGGTGATGGCGACGACGCCGACTGCGCCCGCCGCCACCAAGAGTCGGCCGGACCGCATTAGCCGTTACTTCGCGAGCAGGTAATGGTAGAGCTCGAACGAGGCCTGCTCAACCCAGCCGCGCTGCAGCTTTCCGTCGTCCACGGTCCAGACCGCGGTGCCGGTGAGCGCGACGGGTTTGCCGTTGGGTTCGGTGCCGAGGACGCCGTTGTTGGCGCCCGTCAGCACCCATCGGGACGTGACGCGGCTGCCGTCCTCGTTCTGGAAGGTCTCGATGGTGTCGACGTGCAGGTCATTGACGTGGTCGAGGAACTCCTTGACCCAGTTCTTGACGTTGTCTTTGCCAGCGATTTCCTGGCCGCCTGCCTCGATGACGACGTCGTTGGTGACGAACCGGTCGACGGCATCGGGCTCGTGGGCGTTCCAGACGTCATCCCAGAACGCGTTGACAATCTCCGTTGATCGCATGCTTGCACGATCCCACCCCTACGCACCGCCTGAAGGTCTTTCGACCGCATGTGTGCCAGCAGTTTCCGTGGATGACGACGCTGGACTGAGCGGACATCCTGTCGCGTGCCCAGGGGCCTCAGGTTTGTGAAAGCAACTGGACCTTAAGGGGTTTGACTGGCTGCCGACGTGCGTATGGTTCAACGACCCGCGGCGCTAGTCACCGTCGCCGTGCCCATGGCGGGAGCCACCGTGGCCAGGCCACGGCCCCCTCGGACCCGGGTTGTAGTAGGGGGGTGGCTGAAGAATCGGTGGGAGCCACGGGATGAGCGGCGGCGGAACCACAAAGGGCGGCGGAGCGGCTAGTGCGGGTGGCGGCGGCGCCGCCGGGGCGGGCGCAGCGTTGCGCACCACCACTGGCGGCGGCGGGGCGGGCAGAACCTTCAGCCGCGCCGTCGCGATCGGCGCAGGTGCCGCTTCCACCCATAGCGGTCGAGGTCGCGCGGCGGCCGATGAATTCGGTTGTGCGACATTGCTTTTGTGAGGGTGTGCGGCACAGGCTCTGGGGAAAGCGCTTCACCTACGGAGTGCTTTCCAGTTTGCGGATCTTGAGACGTCGTAATCCCAAGTTTCCCCTGCCAGATAGGCACCTCCGTGCATTTACCCGCACACAATAACGATCACCCGTGAACGATGCGGGCTAACGAGCGTGTTGTAGTGACGGTTGATCGCGTCACGGGACAGGCGCGTCGGACGGGGCCCCTTTAGTCACGCGAATAACGTCTACTAACAGCTCAACGACAAACCTCGTCGGCGTACCGTGGACTCTGCCAACGTGGCGCCATCGAGCCGGTGGTGTCGCAGAAGTGGCAAACCGGACAGGGAGTCCGCCTGCTGAGTCACAGCGGCCGGTGCCGATCGCCGGGCCGTTGTAGCCCAGGCGTTTCGATCATGGAGGACTGACCCGGAATGTCTTTAATACATGGCTGGCTGCCGGTGACGGTGCAGGTGATCACCGCGGTGGTGCTGGTGGTGGCGATCGGCTGGCGATCTCGCCGGTGGCGCATGATCTCGGTTCCCGTGGGGCTTTTCGTCGGCGTTGCTCTGACCGGAGCGGTGAGCTGGTTCATCGCGGATCAAGGGTTGGCCGACCATCAATCGCCGCTGGGTCTGTGGGTGTGGATCACGTTGACCGGGCTGGCCGCGGTGGTGGTCGTGCTGGGATGGCGCGACGTCCACTGGTGGCGCCGCGGTGTCTCCGTCCTGGCGGTTCCCCTATGCGTGCTGTGCACGGCGCTGACTGTGAATATGTGGGTGGGTTACTTCCCCACGGTCGGTTCGGCATGGGACGGAATGACCGGTGCGCCGCTGCCCGGGCAGACCGACCGTGCCACGGTCGCCGCGCTGCAGCAACAGCACAGGGCGCCGGATTGGAAAACCATCGTGTCCGTGAGAATCCCCGATCATGCATCGGGATTCAAACACCGTGACGAGCTCGTCCTGCTGCCGCCGGCGTGGTATGCCAGCTCGCCACCGCCACCGTTGCCGGTGGTGATGATGATCGGGGGTGAGTTTGGGAATCCGGCCGCATGGCTCTACGCCGGCGATGCCCAAAGCACGATCGTCGACTTCGCGTCGGCGCACGGCGGCAATGCGCCGGTGCTGGTGTTCCCCGATTCCAGCGGGACCTTCAGCAATGACACCGAGTGCGTGAACGGTGTACGCGGCAACGCCGCGGATCACCTCACCAAAGACGTTGTGCCGTACATCATTTCCAATTTCGGGGTTAGCCGGGACCCGGCCAACTGGGGTATCGTCGGCTGGTCGGCGGGGGGTACCTGCGCGGTTACACTGAGCGTGATGCATCCGGAGCTGTTCCGCGCGTTTGTTGACATCGACGGCCAGCTGGGTCCCACTGCGGGCACCAAGCAGCAGACTATTGCCCGGCTGTTCGGCGGCGACGCCGATGCCTGGGCGGCTTTCGATCCTCGGACCGTGATTGCCAAACATGGTGCATACAGCGGAATGTCGGGCTGGTTCGCGGTCTCGGTTGACACTCCCACGGTGTACCGCGCGCCGACGGACGCCGGTCCGCTTCCCGCAGACGACACGGATCCGAAACCCGAGGACCATGCCGCCATCGCCAATAGTCTGTGCCAATCGGCCAGCAGTCACGGCATCGAGTGCGCGGTGGTGTCCAACCCTGGTAAGCACGACTTCCCAGCAGCGGCGTCGGCGTTCGCTGCGGCGTTGCCCTGGCTCGCCGGAAAGCTCGGAACACCCGGGGTGCCCCCGATCGCAATGCCGGGCGCCCCCCGGCCCCGGTGATGTGACGTCTCGGTCAAGTCGCACAACACCATTGAGCCTCCCCGCGGTTTGACATTTGTATCGCGCAGCTGTGATTACCGCGGCTCGCGACGCGGCAGTTGCGGTGGCCATGATCCTGGAGCCGGGGGTGGTCGTCGACGAGGTTGAGGATCTCCACCTCGGGACCACGCCTCCGCCGGTCGGTGCTGGCCTGAGTCGTCGGTTTCCAACCTGTCATCGCGGACCGGGCGCCCGGCGAGTTGTTCACGCTTGCCGAACAGATACGGGTACGCAATTCCGGCGATCGCAGCGCCGATGAGCGGTGCGAGCCAGAACACCCAGAGCTGCGCGGGGGCGCCGTTACCGTTGAAGAACGCGACGCCCATCGACCGCGCCGGGTTGACCGACGTGTTGGAGATGGGGAGGGAGACCAGGTGGATCGCCGTGAGGGTTAGGCCGATCGCCAGCCCGGCAAATCCCTTGGGCGCCCGGTCATCGGTGGATCCCAGGATGACAAGCAGGAACACAAGAGTCAGGACGATCTCGGTGACGATCACTGCCGTCAGTGAGTAGCCGCCAGGAGAGTGCGCGCCGAATCCGTTGGCCGCCATGTTGCCGGTCGGGGTGAAGCCTTGCTTGCCATTGGCGATGAGGTAGATCACCAGGCCGGCGAGTAAACCGCCGATCACCTGAACAGTCCAGTAGGCCGGCAGAGTCTTCCACTCCACCCGTTTCGCAAGCGCCGCGCCCAGCGTGACCGCGGGATTGAAATGCCCGCCGGAGATCGTGCCGAACGCGTAGACACCCGTGAGTACGGTCAGACCGAAGGCGATAGCCACTCCGAGTAGACCTATCCCGACCGAAACACCCTCGGGGAGGAACACCGATGTGGCGAACACCGCGCTGCCGCAGCCGCCCAAGACCAACCAGAAGCTGCCGAGCATTTCCGCTGCCAGTCGATGAAACATGGTTGGAGCAGTCATGTGCCGCCGCCTTCGCCGTTGATTTGGTGTGCCTTGGCTTGAGCGTGGCACAAAAGCTCGTCACAATCCCAGGCCCCTTCCAGGGCCCCGGTGGGGCGCCTGAACGGAGCAAACCCTGAGCAGCACCGCACCCCCGGCGGACACGCCCAGGGGTGGGAATTGTGTGATGGCGGGTGGGGAACGAAATGACGGACTATCCC
>Ga0209382_10009616_pt1 | contig 12090 bp, 8 predicted proteins | sample SoiMetdeltSBSDD5_FD_187599 | JGI IMG/M metagenome (GOLD analysis project Ga0209382, IMG submission 187599) | Bulk soil microbial communities from a Populus tree surrounding site in Tennessee, USA - Soil MetaG P. deltoides SBSDD5 (SPAdes) (version 2) | ecosystem: Environmental > Terrestrial >... | reverse complement strand
TCGCACTCGGCGTATCGAAGCTAGTGCGAAACCGTCATCCGCGATGGGGCGGCATGACGGTGGGAAGCTGGCAGGTGGGTGTGTGGTCGTTTCTCATGGCGTCGGCGCACGGGGCCGGGCTCATGGCGGTGCCATTCCTGTTGAGCCTGACGTCGCCAGCCCACAGCGCGCACGCGTCACACGGAATGGCCAGCGCTACGGGAACGAACGAGGTACACGTCTCCCATGCGGCCGCCGCGTTAGGTGCGCTGCCGCACGTTCCAGTCGTTGGCGCGGCGGTGGCGCTCGTGCACACGGTCGGGTACTTGGCGATCACCGGCCTTGTCGCGGCGCTCGTGTACGAGCGACTCGGACTCCGGCTTCTCGGGAAGGCGTGGTTCAACGTCGATCGAGTGTGGGCAGCGGCACTCATTGCCACGGCGGCTGTCACGCCATTCCTGCGGTGAGCCCTCTTACGTGGATTCTCGCGTCACCTGTGAATCGCTCGCCGGCACGGCCGGTGCGTTGATTCGCACGTGTGGGAGCGCCTCCACCACGTCGGGCTGAGCAAGCATCGCCGCCTCCGGCGCCCGCTCGACCGCGTTGTCGGACGCTGCCGGGGCCGCCGTCGTACCTGGCACCAGGCCCGACTCTGCGGTGCGGCGAAAGAATGCGCTCAACATGTCGATCGGAACCGGGAAGATCGTCGTCGAGTTATTCTCGGCGGCGATCTCCGTAACGGTCTGCAGATAGCGCAGCTGTAGCGACGCCGGCTGGCTCGACATCACGCGTGCGGCCTGCGCCAGCGTCTCCGACGCCTGCAGCTCGCCCTGGGCGTTGATCACCTTCGCTCGCCGCTCGCGCTCGGCCTCGGCCTGCCGTGCAATGGCACGCCGCATCGCCTCGGGCAACTGCACGTCCTTGACCTCCACCGCCGAGATCTCCACACCCCAGAAATCGGTGCGCTCGTCGATGATCTGCCGGAGGAGGTCGTTGACCTTTCGACGGTCCGCGAGGAGCTCATCGAGCTCGACCTGTCCGAGCACGGAGAGAAGCGTCGTCTGCGCGAGCTGCCCGGTGGCGTAGAGATAGTCCTGGACTTCCATGATCGCGAGTGCGGGATCGGAGACGCGAAAGTAGAGCACCGCGTTCACGGTCACGGAGATGTTGTCGCGCGTGATCACTTCCTGCGGTGGCACGTCGAGCGCCACGATGCGCAGCGACACGCGTCGCATACGCGCGAGGCCGGTAGGGACGAACATGAGTCCCGGGCCTTTCGTGCCGGAGAACTTCCCGAGGAAGAACATGACGCCGCGCTCGTACTGGTTGAGCACGCGGAGGCTCGAGAGCGCCCATCCGCCGAGCACCGCGAGTGGGACCAACAGAAACTCCATGCGACCTCCTGACTAGAGCCCGCGGACCTCGGCGGCGGCCGCGAGCACGGCGTCGATCTCGTTCGACAGCGCCCGCACCTCCTGCGTCGCCGTCGACACATCCGAGAGCGCGGACTGCAACCCCGACGATCGCAGCTTGATCAGGTCGAGCCGCAGGTTGCCTAACGCCAGACCCGCGCTGTCCAGCTGGCGGGAAAGCACCGCACGACGTTGCACGAGCTCCTCGACCGTCCCACGCTGCCGCCGGAGCAAGCCGAGACGCCGCTCGCCATCCGGCGACGTCCCTTCGGCCTCGACGTCCGCGATGCGCCCGTCCAGCTCGGCGGCCAGTCCGGGGTCGATGCTCATGTCGAGCCGATGCAGCAGATGGGCGAGATGCGAGATGCGATCGACGAGCGCCTTCACCGTCGGCTCGACCTCGGGCAGCAACGCCCGGTCAGCCTTCGGTAGGCTCGCCACGATCTGCAGAATCGCCGTCCGATCGTCGACCGCACGACGAATCACGTTGCCCTCGGGCCCGTCCAGGATCTCGCGCGGTGCGAGCTTCTCGAGCTGCTGCTCCGCTCCCACGGGCGGTGGCGGAATCACCCACCGCGTCCGTGGCATGAGCAGCACACGTCGCAGCCTGAGGCCGCTCTCGCGCAGCGACTTTCCGCGACGCCACAGCTTCACCGACATGAACATCGGCACGAGCGGCGAGAGCACGAGCGGCGGCGCCTCCGTGACGCCGAACGCGAAGCCGGCGATCCCGCCAATCACCGCTGCGAGCGTAAGGCCCGCGTACCCCCGCATCGCCTTGATGCGATCCATCAGGTTCACGCGGCCGTGCCAGAGCCGCAGGTCCGCGCGCTGCGCCGGCGAGAGCGACGCAAGGTGCGGTTGCTCCATGATGATGGGCGCCGGTACCGATGCGGCGTTAGGCAACCCGCTGTCCGCTGTCACGCCTAACGACATGAGATACGGCAGCGGAGGACGCGACGCAACCGAGGAATCCTCGGTGTCCCGCGAGACGGGCCGGCGCGACGACGTTCCCCGCACCGCCGCCACACGCCGCGACCCGTCGGGTCGAGGCGATGTGTATCGCACCGGCTCTCGCGGTTCGGCGCGCCAGACTGGACCTGATGTGTCGGTCGAGGTCAGCGCATCCCGGAACGCCGACGCCGTCGGCCACCGATCCTCGGGCGCCTTCATGAGCGCGCGCTCGACCGCCTCGCGCAGCGTACGCGGTGAGTCGGGCCGAAGATCGATGATGGGACGCGGTCGCTCGGTAACATGCTTGAGCAGCAACGCCATCGAATTGCCGGCCTCGAACGGCACGCGCCCAGTGAGCATCTGATACCCGAGCACGCCCGCGGAGTAGATGTCGCTCCGCCCGTCGAGCCCGCGCTCGCCCACGGCCTGCTCCGGCGACATGTACGTGGGCGTGCCAACGGCGATGCCCGTCGCCGTTAGGCGTGCGCCCGCTTCCATGGCCCAAGCAATCCCGAAGTCCGTGACCATCGCACGGCCGGTCTGCCGATCGAGGAGGATATTGTCGGGTTTGATGTCGCGGTGGATCACGCCACGCAGGTGCGCGTAAGCGAGCGCGTCGGCAACCTCGGCGAGAACCCGGCGCACCTCATCGAGCGGCGGCCTCGGATCGCGCGTGAGCAGCGTCCCGAGGTTCCCGCCCGTGACGAGGGCCATGACGAACCAGGCGATCCCGTCACGCTCACCGACGTCGTAAATCGGGACGATGTGCGGGTGAGACAGCTGCGCCGACGTTTGCGCCTCGCGCGTGAAGCGAGCCCGGATCGCTGGGTCGTGCGCCAGGTCAGGAGGCAGAACCTTGACCGCCACGGGCCGATTGAGCCGACGATCGAGGGCACGATACACGACGGACATCCCACCGCGTCCGATCTCGCCTTCGAGCTGGTATTGCTGCCCAATGGCGGCAAGGACGCGGTCGTTCAGTGATTCACTCACCGGACTCCATCTCTATGGTATACAGACCCACTTGCCCCCCGGGCTCGGTTACGTCGATGTAGCTGGCGCGTGGGACGTTAGACGCTTCGCGCCCCCGACGCCAGTTCCCGGTGGAGGTAGAGCACCGTCGGGCCGCGAGCCGCAAAAGGCGGCTGGAAGGTGCAGCGCTCGGTGTCTTTGACCGTCACCGGGTCGGCTCGCACCGTTTCGCGGGCAGCGACACTGAACCACTCGACCGCGTACGTACCTGCGGGGACCTCCACGGTGAAGGTACTACTCGTTTCATCCGGTTGGAGGACAAGGTATTCGCGGCCGACGTCCACCAGCGCAAACCCGGTGGACGTGAGGTCGCCGCGCGGTTCCATGCGGATGAGGTTCATCCGCTCGGCGTACCGGCGCGTGTCGCCCATGGCGTACCGCGCCGGCTCGTACGACTCGAACGGTGGAACACCGAGCGACGGGTCGAGCGGCTTCACCACGTCGACGATTCCGAAGTCCATGAGGATCGGATGGTGGCCGCGCAGGAACGACTTCCAGGCCCAGAGCGCGTCCCCCTTCCCCGGGGCGTAGTGATCCGTATCGGTGATAATGACCTTCTTCCCATCGGCCGCCGGTGGGTCGTCGAACCAACGGGACGGCGGGCTGCCTGGGGCCATGGGATGCCCCCCGCCGGCGAAGATCTCGTCGTCGTACCCCGGGGAAATCCAGTCCGCCTGGCTCGCGTAGAGCACCGCGTTCACGCGAGTCTGGTCGGCGACCGGAAACTGCATGGTCATACCGATGGGATGCGCCTCGTAGCCGCGTTCCCGCTCGTGCCGCTTGACCAGGTCGATGACCCAATACTGCCACGCCGTCGAGTCTCCCCAATCGGGGATCTCGGACATCCCCATCGCCTTCGCGAAGTCTTCGTCGACGGTCCCGCCGCCCGACGACTCGTTGGCCACCTCCCACAGGACGTTAGGCAGGTCGTGCAGCGTGTCGACGACCGTCTTGATGTACGCCTCCTGCAGGGCTTGCACGCGCGGATCGAGCGGCAGAACCTGGTAGTCGACGATCGTCCGGATGCCGATCCCGTTGATGTTGTTCGCGGCGTGAAACGGGTGACCCTCGACGTTGTCGGGTGCTGGGCTCAAGTGCAGGCCCCAGCCGTCAAACAGCATGACGGCGACGTAAATCCCTCTATTCCCCGCCGCGATGACTCGTTGACGGAGGCGATCGAAGTACACCGGATCGAATCGTGACAGATCGAATTTCGGCTTCCCATCTTTGGCGCCGCCTGCGCCGACCCGCGGCCACGGCTGTGGCGTCATGCACAGATGGAAGTTGCCGCCCGCCGCTTGCGACGTGAATTGCTCCCACCGCCAGAGGCGAATGAAGTTGTGGCCGCGCTGCTCGAGGAAGGTGAGGTACGCGTCGTAGTCGTTCTGCTCCGGGACGCTGGCACACGCGGGACCGGGCCCGAGTCCGTCCTGGAGGTTGTTCCAGATGTGTGAGCCGGTCAGGTAGACGGCTCGCTCGGTCCCGGAGGCAGAGTTCACGGCGAAGTAACGCGGGTTCGTCGCCGAGACGACGAGCGGTCCGACTGCCGCGTTAGGTCCGCTCAGTACGCCAGAAGAAGCGATCGTAGAGCTCGTCATGGTCCTCCCTGTTCGATGGAGTGCGCGGGCCATCGGTCGTGAGTTGGCGGCGATCTCCGCGCCAACACGGATAAGTCGGAACTGACCGGCTTCCCGTCGACATTGCCTCACGTAGCACGCGTTCTGCGACAAGGCCTGGCACGCTTCGCGAGCCCGCACGACGAGCCCGACCTGGCGATCGTGGCCTCGACGCGGCGGACTCGAGCAGGTGCTTCAACGCAGGGAGGTATCTATGGCCAATCGCGATCGCGACGTCACGACCGGGGCCTCGACCGGCACCGGGAAAGGCGACTGGGCAACGGAGGAGCGCTACTGGCGCGACAGCTGGAGAACTCGGCCGTACGTGCAGGCCGATCGAGGGTTCGACTACTACAGCCCCGGGTATCGCTACGGGTTCGAGTCAGCGAGCCGCTATCGCGGCCGGGAGTGGAACGACGTCGAGAACGACCTTCGCGCAGGCTGGGATCGCTTCGAGCACCGCGGCCAAAACACGTGGGAGAACATGAAGGACGCGGTCCGCGACGCCTGGAATCGTATCACGAAGCGCTGACCCCTTGTCATCCCGAGCGAGCCGGGTGCCCGCCGAAGGCGGGCAGATGAGTCGAGGGATCTAGTGTGCGTGTCTCGTGGCCGGCCACAAGGTGAGTACAGCAGATCCCTCGACTCCCTCATCGCCCGCTTCGCGGGCACCCGGCTCGGTCGCCCGGGATGACAATCTACGCTTCTACCTCAACCGTCTTTCCGAGTGGAACCCAGCGCACGCTGCGGCGCACGGGCTCGGGCGCCGTAGCGAACGCGTCACTGATCACCGCACGCCCCTGCTGGAAGTGTGACCACCCCTCGTAATGCACCGGGATGACCGTGTGCGGGTGCAGGAGGCGGCACATCTCGACCGCATTCGCGGCGGTCAGCGTGTAGCGAACCGGTCCGGTCACCGGGAAACGAACGCCACCCAGATGAAGCAGCGCGGTTCCGACAGCCAATCGATCTGCAACCTGGCGTACGCCGTCGAACAACACGGTGTCACCGGAGATCCACACCGCGCCGTGACGCTGGCCTTCCCACTGCAAGCCAAAGCCGATGACGTCGCCGACGATGAGCCGACTCGCGGGCGGCCCATGCCGACACGGCGTCGCCGTTATCTCGATGGATGGTCGGCCAGGTTCATCGAGCCGAGTCGTGCTCCAGGTGACGAGACCGCGAGCGTTGCCACGAAGCCGTGATGCGCCGGACGTCGTGGTGAGGACAACGCCTGCTTTCGGAAGCAGTGCGCGTCCCGCGTCATCGAGATTGTCGCCGTGGTGATCGTGCGTGAGGAGCACGGCATCGATGCGGCCAATCTCGCTGGCGGAAATCGCCGGCCCGGTCGTCTTGCGCGACGACGAGCCCCAGCCGAACCGATAGGTCCGGCCGGGAGCGTCGAACGTCGGGTCGGTGAGCAGTCGCCACCCACCGACCTCGATCAACGTCGTTGGCCCACCAATGTGCGTGATGCGCACGTTGCTCTCGTGAGCGTTAGGCCGGCACGGCAACGCGCTTCCCAGCGTGCTGCTCCGCCCACTCGAGCGCGTAGTCCGCGACCTCTTCCCATCCCTCCTGCGCGGGCAGGAGGTGCGAACGCCCCGCGAACTCCTTCACCTCGGTGATCGTGTTCGACTTGTAATGCCTCGCGTTCGACCGCTGCACCGATGGTGGCATCAGGTGGTCCTCGCTGCCCGAGATGAAGAGCAGCGGTGCGCGAGCATCGTTATGGTAGTTCACCCACGTATCCTGACGCCCAGGCTGGAAGTTCGCGAGGACGGTGTTCCAGAGGATCGCCCCAGAGGCCGGGATGTGATACCGCTCGTACAGCGCCCTCGACTCGGCCTCGGTGAACGTGTTCGTGAACGCGTAATGCCACTGGTCATGGTTGAACGCGATGGCCTTGTGGCGATTAGCGAGGCTGCTGAACACGGTGAACGTGGACTTGATCTGCGTGAGCGGCACCACGGGAATCCCTTCCGTCGGCGCCGAGTTGATCGCGACGCCGGCCGCGCCGTAGCCGCGATCGAGCAGCAGTTGCACGAACACACCACCGGCGGAGTGACCCATGAGAATCGGCGGCGTGTCGAGCTCCTTCACGATCGACTCGAGGCGTTCGACGATCTGCGGTACAGTGACCCGCTCGATGGGCGACGGGTCGGCGTTGAGCGCCTCGACTTCGACCTCGAATCCCGGGTAGGCAGGGGTGATGACGCGATACCCTTTGCTCTCGTATCTCGGGACCCAGTTCTCCCACGAGCGTGGTGTTACCCAGAAGCCGTGGATGAGGACGATGGTGTTCGGTTTCGATCCGTTCGAATGCATGGCCGTCTCCGTTGATGGATTCGCGATGTCGCACGGATGGTAGACCCGACGGGGCGAAGGCGAATCGGACAATGGAGCGGTTTTTGTCTCCCCCGTTCGGGGTAGGACCCGGCCTCACTCGACGTGCAGGAACCCTCGCTGAATGCCGACGACCACGGCTTCGGTCCGGTCGGTAACGTCGAGCTTCGAGAGCACGCTCTTCACATGGACTTTCACCGTACTTTCTTCACGCCCGATGACTGCGGCGATCTCGCGATTGCTCAGCCCCTTCGCCATGAGCTGCAGCACCTCGAGCTCGCGCGGCGTGAGTTGAACTCGCGGCGTGAACTCGGCGAGTCGTGCAGCGACTTCCGTTGGAATGCCGCGACTCCCGTTGTGCACCTGTCGCACGACGGTCAACAGCTGCGTTCGCAGCATGTCCTTGACGACGTACCCCTTGGCACCGGCAGAGAGGGCGCGGTAGATGTCCTCGTCGCCCTCGTACGTGGTCAGCGCGACGATGCGCGCGTCGGGAAACTCCGCGAGGATCGCCTTGATGGCGCTGACGCCGTCCATGATCGGCATCCGCAGATCCATGAGGACGACGTCCGGTTGCGTCTCACGGTAGCGCGCGAGCGCCTCCTGCCCGTTCGCCGCCTCGGCGACGAGCGCCATGTCCGGCTCCGATCCGAGGACCGCGCCGAGTCCCGCCCGGATCAGGGGATGGTCGTCAACGGCCAGAATCCGGACGGGCGGCTCGATGGACATGCTTCAGCTTAGCGCGCGCCCCACGCGCGCCAATACCTCTATTGGGGGAACTGTCAGCGATTGGGTATCGTGTGCTTCAACGCCCGACCCGGTCGCGCGTCCGTGAACTTCCCCTCCGCCACCACCGGCGTGCCGTTCACCAGCACCCAGTCGATGCCGACCGGGTACTGGTGCGGCTCCGTGAACGTGCCCTTGTCGGCGATCGTCGCCGGATCGAAGATCGTGATGTCCGCCGCGCAACCCGCGCGAATGCACCCGCGATCCTCGAGGCCGAGGCGCTTCGCGGGCATGCCCGTCATCTTGTGCACCGCCTGTTCGAGTGTGAGCACCTTCTGCACGCGGACGTACTCGCCTAACACGCGCGGGAACGTGCCGTAGTTGCGTGGATGCGGCACCGCCTCGCCCGGGCGCGAGAGGCGGCCGTCGCTCGCGATCATGGTTGTCGGATGCGCCATGATGCGCCGGACGTCACCCTCGTCGATCACGTGGAATACCATGGACGCGCCGCCGTTGAGCACGCCTTCGAGGACGAGCGGCGCCGTCTTCTGCGGCGTCGGCTGGACGCCCTTCCGCACGGCCCAGTCGTACAGTGTCTTCCCGTTGAGCGACGGATCCCACGACACATTCGCGAACTGCACGCGCCGGACGTCGCCACCGCCGCGGTCGTTGAGCAGGTAATCGATCACGCCGCGCGTGATGCTGTCCTTGAGCACCGGGTTCGCAAGCCGCTTCCGCAGTTCCTCTCGCCCACCCTCCAACGCCCAGGGTGGCACGAGGACGTTCAGACTCGTGGAGCTCGCCGTGTACGGATACTGGTCGATCATCACATCCGTCCCCGCCGTCCGAGCCGAGTCCACCATGCGCAGCGTGACGGTGCTTTTGCCCCACATTTTCTGACCAATTGCCTTGTGGTGGGTGAGCACGACCGGGATCCGCGCTTGCCGTCCAATCTCGAGCGCTTCGCCGACGCCCTCGAATAGTCCGATGCCCTCCTCGCGCAGATGCGACGTGTAGATGCCACCAGAATCGGCAGCAACCTTCGACAGCGCGACGACTTCGTCGGTCTTCGAGTAGAAACCGGGGATGTACCGCAGGCCGGTGCTCAGACCGAAGGCGCCTTCATGCATGGCCTGACCCACCATGCTGGTCATGCGCGCGAGCTCGTCGGCGGTCGGAGCGCGGTTGGCCGTGCCCATCACCTGCTCGCGAATCGTGTTGTGCCCGGCCAGGAACGCCACGTTGATCCCGAGACCGGCGCGGTCGGCGGAATCGACGTACGCGGCGAACGGCCATGGTCCACCGCCGTCCGGCCCGCCTAACGCCAACGTGACGCCCTGTCGTGCCGCGCTCTCGGCGTCGGGCATCCGGAACAGCGGGTCGAGATGCGCATGCAGATCGATGAACCCCGGGGCGACCACCTGACCTCGGGCGTCGATCACGCGAAGCGCCGAGTCGCGCGACAGCGGCACGGTGGACACGCGGACGATTCGTCTGCCGACGATCGCCACGTCGCCCGACACGGGTGGCGCACCGGTACCGTCGAGGATGCGTGCATTGGTGATGAGCACATCGTACGGCGCCATCGCCGGCAGCTTCGGCCTCGGCATGGCGCTCGTCCGGGCGGCGACGATCCGGTCGAGGAGCGCGTGGTATTGGTTGTCCGACACGTTTCGATTCCCGCCGGGAATGGTCTTGTGCGCGACCACCAGGTCGAGCTTCGGGATGACCGTGATGTGCTGCCCGATCGCACCGAACCCGGAGTACGTGCCCTCGTACGGACCCGTGTTCCACGGACCGTCCCACACCCACCAGAGGTAGCCGTAGCCCACGCGCCCACGCCGGAGGCGCGATGGGTTGAGCTCCGCGACGGGTGTGATGATGCCGGTGGACTTGGCGGCCCACTCCCGCGGCACGATCTGCTTCCCGTTCCAGTTGCCGCTGCGCAGCATCAGGAGCCCGAGGCGCGCCATGTCGCGCGTGCTGAAGTGCATGTGGTACGCCAGATGGATCGACCGCGTCGTATCTCCGGTCCGGACGTGAAGGTCGCGGCGGAAGTCCTGCATCTGAATGGGCCGCACGAGCTCCTGCTCGAGCGCGTCGTAAATGGCTCGCCCCGTTTCCTGCTCGAAGATCGTGCCCAGGACGTTGAAGTCCCAGTTGGAGTAGAGCTGATACGTTCCATGCTGCTGCGACGCACGCGGCGGCGCGTCGGCCAGGAAGTCGCCGGGGTTCGACGCGAGGTGATAGACGCCAGACCGCGCACCTAACAAGTCCTGGATGGTGGCCTCCTTCTCGCGCGGGAGCAGTCCGCCAAGGTCGTCGATGCGGAGCGCGGCGAGCGTCTTGGACGTGTCGATGCGCCCGCGCCCGATCTCGATCCCGTACAGCATCGACAGGACGCTCTTCCGCACGGAGGCGAGGTAACTCACGGCGGTAAGGTCGCCGTACGAGTAGACGATCCGTCCACTCTCGACGACCACCAAGCCGCTCGTGCTCATTCGCGAGAGCAGCGCCTGGACGGAGTCGAGCCCGGCTTTGCTCCACCCGATCTGGGTCGGGTCAGGCACCCGTTGCCACGTGTCCCCGGGGAAGACTGCCAGTGCCGCCTGCGACGCGGGCGCATTGCCGCTCGATGCGCTGCGACACCCAAACCATCCGGCACTGAGGGGAAGCGCGAGCAGCGCGACAAGTCGGGCAATACGCACGTCGGGAACTCCTGTTGATGGCGTTTCCCGAACCTACGCCGCGGCACGGTGTTACGCGATATCGTCGGCGCCTCGGAATCGATTCTGTTTCTCCCCCATCCACGTCCCCGCGAGACGCCACTCGCCTAACCCAGGCACTTCTGCGAAGTCGGCGAGATCGGCTCAATCAGCGTTGGGTCTTCTCAGCGCGTCCCGGTCACAGGGCCGGTCTCGCGCATACCGAGAGAGAAGGAAGAAAGGCCTCACACCGATTGAGCCGATTTCACCGATTTCGCAGAACATCCAGGCGGAAGTTGGCTCCTCTCGCCAGGGCTATCGAGGTGGCTGTGCGACCGAGCTAGAGGCGAAGACCAACATGCGCGATAATCGCGCGTTACGCGACCGTGACCAGTTCGCTGCACGCGCGACCTAGGTTGGCCGGCTACATCCGGATTGTCTCAGACGCCCGCGCCCGCGGGCTCCACCAACCCTGGAGGAAACGCCACGTGAAGCGAATCCTGGCGGTTGTCGCCGGCGCACTCGCCGCGGCCGCATGCTCAGACTCGACGCCGGTCAGCCCCGTGTCCCCCGCCCTGCCCGCGGTCCCGAGCGCACAGATCGCCACGGGCGACATCATCGTCACGAACTCGAATGACGCTGGTCCGGGTTCGTTCCGCGCCGCGATCGTCATCGCGAATGCGAATCCCTCCATCGAGTCGATCGCATTCGAACCGAGTGTGAACACGATCGACCTGCAGAGCACCGTCCTCTATACCGGCTCGCAGAACCTGACGATTCACGGCAACAGGGCGACGATCAACGGAGCCGGGGCCGGTGGCACCGCCTTCCGCATGAACTCGGCCGGTGCAGACCTCACGATTCATGAGCTGACCGTGCGCGATGCCGCTGGGCACGGCGTGCACGTCGAGGTCGACCCTAACGCCACCGGGACGGTCGCCGTCTCGCTCTACAACGTGAACATCATCGGCAACCATGGCCACGGCGTGCTTGTCAACGATCAGCTCGATCCGAGCGCGGAGGACGGCGTCCAGCCGGACGAACGCGGTTCGAATGCGTCGGTCTCGGTAGCAATCGTCGGGTCGAGCTTCATTGGAAACGGCTTCAGCGTGTCGGATCGGGACGGCCTCCGCGTGAACGAGGGCGGCGCTGGAAACCTCACGCTCGTCCTGGAGCGGACCCGCGCCGAGGGGAACGGCGCGGACGGCGTCGAAATCGATGAGCGTGGACCGGGCAGCGCGAGCTTCGACGTGAGCACGACGGACTTCACTCGCAATGGCGTGTTCGACCCAGCTGACCTCGACGATGGCTTCGACATCG
>Ga0209382_10009615_pt1 | contig 12090 bp, 13 predicted proteins | sample SoiMetdeltSBSDD5_FD_187599 | JGI IMG/M metagenome (GOLD analysis project Ga0209382, IMG submission 187599) | Bulk soil microbial communities from a Populus tree surrounding site in Tennessee, USA - Soil MetaG P. deltoides SBSDD5 (SPAdes) (version 2) | ecosystem: Environmental > Terrestrial >... | reverse complement strand
GCGATTACACCTTCGTCAATCAGCGGCTGGCGGATCTCTACGGGCTGGAGCCGTCGTCGGACACACCGACGTCCGGGTTTCAGAAGGTTTCGCTTGGCGACCCCAACCGCGGCGGCATCACGGGAATGGCTGCAGTGCACGCCGCGACGTCGTATCCCTTGCGGACCAGTCCCGTGCTGCGTGGCAAATGGCTGATGGAATCGCTGCTCGGCGACCGGGTGAAACCGCCGCCACCGGACGTGCCCGCGCTTGAGGAAAGCGAAGGCACGAATCTTTCCCTGCGCGAGCAGTTGGAAAAACATCGCAACAAGAGTGAATGCGCTTCCTGCCATGAGAAGATGGATCCGCTGGGGATGGGTCTCGAGAATTTTGACGTGTTGGGCCGCTGGCGCGAGACCGATCGCGGCCAACCGATCGATGCGCAAGGCACGTTGCCTTCGGGGCAGAGCTTCACCGGCCCCGCCGGTTTAAAAAACCTTCTCATGGAGCGGAAAGATGATATTATGAAACATCTGGTCCGTAAGATGACGGGATACGCGTTCGGACGGGAATTGAATCAATTCGATCAATGCGTAGTGGATCGCACGATGGAAGCACTGCAGAAAAATGATTATCGCGCGACGGTGCTCGTCGAGCAAATCGCGATGAGCTTTCCCTTCCGCCACCGGTTTTATCCAAAACAGGATTAATTTAGAGCCGACTCACGTCGGCTGCCACGGAAGTTGACGTTTTATGGTGCTGGAGAAAAAATGGTTGATACCGCGCCGGACCTTCCTGCGGGGCGCGGGAGTGATGTTGGGCCTGCCGCTGATGCAGGCGATGGGCAAAGTGCTGCCGAAGGCTTCGCCAGAGGCCGTCGCCAAGTCGGCTGCTGCGTCTAAAGTCCAGGCGCCTGTGCGGATGGCGTGTATTTATTTCCCGAACGGGGTCTGGGAGAAGAATTGGTTCCCAAAGGAATCCGGCGCCGATTACGAAATGCCTTTCGCTTTGGAGCCACTTGTTTCGCACAAGCAGGACATGCTCGTCTTTTCGGGGTTGGACAAAAAGCACAGCCACGGCGGCGATGGGCACTACGCGAAGACTGCGAACTATCTCACCGGCCTGCTTGTGCGCAAGACAGCGGGGAAAGATATCAATGTCGGCAGTGCATCTATCGACCAGCACGTGGCGCAAAAGATTGGACAGCTCACGCCGCTCCCCTCGATGGAGTTGGGCATTGATCCTGTCATTAGCGGGATCGATTCGGTGGTCGGTTACACGCGACTGTATGGCTGTTATATTTCGTGGCGTTCGGCCACAACTCCCGTAGCGCGTGAAATTGATCCGCGCCTGGCTTACGAACGGCTCTTCGGCGTGATCCGCCCGAAGGACGCTTCCGCAGATCGCCGCGCCAATGAAGACAAACGCGCGTTGCTCGATTTCGTCCTCGAAGATGCCAACAGCTTGCGCCGCCGGCTTGGTCGGGATGACCAATATAAGCTCGACGAGTATTTGGATTCCGTGCGGGATGTCGAACGCCGCCTTGAATTCTTCTCCAAACCCGATCCGCGCGTCTGGCGCCCGAACCTCGAGACTGGACTGGATTTCGCGGCGTCCAAGGGCGCCCCGGGCGATCATCAGGAACACGTGCGGCTGATGCTCGACCTGATGGCAATCGCCTTCCAGACGGATTCGACACGGATCAGCACGTTCATGTTCGCGAATGACGTTTCTGGCAAAAACTTTTCCGCCCTTATTCCCGGCACCTCCAGCCACCACGAGTTGAGCCACCACCAGAACAAGGCCGATAAATATGAGCCTTATTCGAAAATCAACCGCTGGCACGCGGCGCAACTAGCCTACTTCCTCGACAAGCTTAAGAGCATTCGCGAAGGCGAGAAGACCTTGCTGGACAACTCCATGATCCTGTTCGGCTCCAGCTTCTCGGACGGCAATCGCCACGACCCGAACAACCTGCCAATCATCCTGGCCGGTCGCGCCGGCGGCCGCCTCAACACCGGCCGGCACATCGCGAGCCCGAAAGGGACTCCTCTGTGCAACCTCTATGTGTCAATGCTTGAGCGGATGGGGACGCCGGCTGAGGCTTTCGGGGATAGCACTGGGGCGCTGGAGATTTAGCTTCCTCCTCTGCCGCTTTTACACCACGACAGGCGCCGATAGAGTTCCTCATTTTTTTCGAGGACATGATCGACGGTTTCTTCATATCGAAGCCTTTGTTCTAGAACCATCTTAACGGCTTCCTCAGGTGTGACTTTGAGTTTCTCAGCCAATGCTTTGACACGCACCATGTCAGCTTCGGACAGATTCAGCGTGATGCTTTCCATGACAGAATAGTACGCTGATATTTGCGGCTTGTCATTGGAGTCGATTTTTCGTCTAACGACGCGCGTGCCTGACTGGCTGGCTGTCATTGTGCTTGGGATTGTTGAAGGGATTACGGAATTCCTGCCGATTTCGTCCACGGGACATCTGTTGCTGGTGGACCAATGGCTTGGACGGCATAGCAGCGATTTGTTTGTGACGGTCGTCCAGAGCGGCGCGGTGCTGGCAGTGATCCTCGCGTTTTGGTCGCGTGTGGTTCAACTCGCCGTTGGGTGGCGCGATCCACAGGTGCGCGATTACATACTCAAGCTCGGCGCCGCTTTCGCAATCACGGGAGTCGGAGGTTTGCTCCTCAAGAAACTCAATTTCGAGCTGCCCGATAGGCCCGGGCCGGTTGCCTGGGCGACGCTCATTGGGGGAGTAATGATTCTCGTCATCGAAACGTGGCTGCGCAACAAACCATTGCGCGAGGATGTTACGTGGATGATCGCGGTGCTGGCGGGTGTGGCGCAACTGCTTGCGGCGGTGTTTCCGGGCGCGTCGCGTTCCGGTGCGACAATCCTGATGGCACTGGCGCTCGGGCTGAATAGGCCCAAAGCCGCCGAGTTCTCATTCCTTCTCGGAGTGCCCACTCTGCTCGCGGCGGGCGGCTTGCAGATTGTGTCTGCTCTGAGAAAGGGGGAAACGATTGATTGGGCTATGGTTTCTCTGGGTGCCCTTGTTTCAGCGATCACCGCCTTCGTTGCGGTCAAATGGCTGTTGCGGTTCGTGCAAAGCCACACGTTTGTGATCTTCGGGTGGTACCGCATCGTGCTCGGCGTGTTGATTCTCCTCTTTGCATAGCTTACCATCGTCGCGTGCTCGAATCGCTGACCCAGCAACTCAAGCAATCGATGGCTCTTTCCGGCGAACAAGTTTCGGCGGCGGTCGCCGCTTTGGTTGAGGAAAACGTCCCAGTCGAGTCCAAAGCCGATTTCCTGACTGCCCTTGCCATTAAGGGCGAGACCACGGAGGAAATCGCTGCCTTCGCCCGCGAGCTGCGCGATAAATCGATCCGACCGCCATTCACGGGCGAGAGCATCGATGTTTGCGGCACGGGCGGAGACCATCTGAAAACGTTTAACATTTCGACAACCGTGGCCTTGATCGTGGCCGCAGCGGGAATGCCTGTGGCCAAGCACGGCAATCGCGCCATCACTTCGCAGTCCGGCAGCGCGGATGTGCTGGAAGCGCTTGGCATTCGCATCGACCTTACGCCCGAGCAGGCCGCCCAGTCCTTGCGGGAGCATCAATTCGCGTTCTTCTTTGCGCCGAAATATCATCCCGCGTTTAAACATATTGGGCCGGCCCGAAAGCTTTGTGCGGAGCGGGGCCAGCGCACGATTTTTAATTTTCTCGGACCGCTGCTCAATCCGGCGCGTCCAACCGCTCAGCTTATTGGCGTGCCGCAACCGCGGCTGTGCGAACCGATTGCCCGTGTGCTTCAGTCGCTCGGCGTTCGCCGCGGGATGGTGGTTTCCGGGTGCGTCGATTCCAAATGTTTTCTGGATGAACTGTCCACGCTGGGTGATACCCACATTGCGGAGTTCTACCAGGACCGCGGTTTTTCGAATTCGGTGTTCAAGAACCACCCTGTCTCGGGAACACTCAGTGACCTCGCTGGCGGAAACAGCGCTGAGAATGCGCAGATCATCCAACGCATTCTGCGCGGCGAAGATCGCGGTCCGAAACGCGACGCGGTGCTTCTGAATGCGGGCGCTGCATTGATGGTCGCGGGCCGCGCGAAAAGCATTTCCCAGGGTGCTGAACTCGCCGCGGAAATTATTGAGTCTGGCGCGGCTACGAAGAAGTTGGAAGTTTTGCCAAAGTATGGAACGCCTGCCGGGATTTCGTGATTTTTACCCGGAGCCTTTGCCGCATTCGGATGTGTGGAGCGCGGATGCGCGGCAATATATCTTCGGCAAATGGCGGGAGGTTGCGCAACGCTACGGGTTCCGGGAATACGACGGCCCGCCGCTGGAGCCGCTTGAATTGTATACTCTCAAGAGCGGAGAAGAGATCGTCGGCCAACTCTATAATTTCAATGACAAGGGCGATCGTGCCATTGCGTTGCGTCCCGAGATGACTCCGACGCTGGCGCGCATGATCGCGGCGCACGAGCGCAATTACAAGAAACCAATTAAGTGGTTTACAATTCCCCAATTGTTCCGTTACGAGCGCCAGCAGAAGGGCCGATTGCGCGAGCACTTTCAGCTAAACGCGGACATTATCGGCGAGCCGGACGTGGCCGCTGATGCCGAACTGATCGCGCTGGTCATCGACTCGCTGCGGGTGTTTGGACTCACGGAAAATGACTTTGTGATTCGCCTGAGCAGCCGCAACGCCTGGAGCGACTTTTATCGCCAGCAAGGCGGTACCGAGCAAAACGCCTATTTGTTTTACCAGGCGGTGGACAAGATCGACCGCGAAACTCCGGACGAGAATCAGAAAAAGTTCAAGGCGCTCGGCTTCTCGTACGATGCCGTCAACCAATTCATCTCTGGTGGCAAGCCCACCGCCGAATTGGAAAGCATCCTCAAGAACCTCTCCGCACGCGGTTTGGCCGACTTTGTCAAAGTGGATTACGGCGTGATTCGCGGTCTCGCCTACTACACCGGTGTTGTCTTTGAAGCGTTCGCGAAAGTCGAGGAACTACGTGCCATTGCAGGCGGCGGACGCTACGACAACCTGGTGAAACTTATCAGTGGAGGCAAAGTGAATCTTCCCGCTCTTGGCTTCGGCATGGGCGACGTGGTTCTGAGAGAGTTGCTTGCGGCGCGGAAACTGTTCCCTGCGTTCGCCTCTGGCGTGCAGGTGTGTTGCATCATTGAAGACGAAGCGCTCCGAAGTGAAACGCTCAAGGTCGTTCAGCAACTCCGCGATGAAGGCATCGCTGTCGAGTATTCGCTCACCCCGTCCAAGCCTGACAAGCAATTCAAACGCGCGCTGGAATTGAACGCAGCCTTTACGTTGAAAAGCGAGTCACCCGGCACGGTGCGCCTGAAAAACTTGCGCACCCGGGAAGAGGTAGTCCTGGCCGCGACGGATATCGTGGCCAGATTGAAAGCTTGATTCACGCCGTCGCGGGCACTTCGACGGCTTCTTTCTTTTTCTTCGACTCAGCCGCTCGTGCCTTTGACTCGGTCGCGGTGGTCGCAGCGCCGCCGCGAGATTCTTTTTCCTTCACCAGTGTGGCACCTTTGCCGAGGCGTTTGCGGAGGTAGGTGAGCTTGGCGCGGCGGACATCGCCGGAGCGTTCGACTTCCACTTTGTCGATGCGCGGCGAGTGGACCGGGAATACGCGCTCGACGCCTTCGCCGTAGCTGATGCGACGGACGGTGAAGGTGGCGTTCAAGCCGCGGCCACGCATTCCGATCACGACCCCGGTGAAAATCTGGATGCGCTCCTTATCGCCTTCCACCACTTTGGTGTGCACGCGCACCGTGTCCCCAACGTTGAACCTGGACGCGTTTTTTCGGAATTGCTCCGACTCAATTTTATCAAATAGTGCCTGACTCATAAGTTCGTTAAATTAGTTACAAAAGTTGCATCGTTACATGGGCGGATTGAGCAAATCCGGCCGCCGTGCCTTCGTGCGCGTTTTGGCCTGTTCTGCGCGCCACTTTTCAATTTCCGCATGGTGTCCGGACAGCAACACTTCCGGCACCTTCATGCCTCGAAACTCCGCCGGCCGCGTGTAATGCGGATATTCCAGCAGCCCGTGGCTGAACGATTCCTGCTGCGCGCTCTCTTCATCGCCCAGTGCGCCGGGCAAGAGGCGCGTCACCGCATCGATCACCACCATCGCCGCCAAGCCGCCATTGGTCAGCACGTAATCGCCAATCGACAATTCGTCGTGGACCAACGCTTCGCGCACACGCTCATCCACGCCTTCATAACTGCCGCAAATGAACAGCAAGTGCGCATAGCCAGCCAGCTCGCGCGCAATCGCTTGCGTAAACGGCCGCCCGGTAGGCGCCGTCAATACCACGCGCGTTTGCGCATCGGCCAGTTTCTCAACTGCTTCAAAGATCGGTTCGGGCTTCAGCACCATGCCTGGCCCGCCGCCAAACGGACGGTCATCCACCGTCTGATGGCGGTCATGCGTAAAATCACGCAAATTATAGATCTGCAATTCCAGCAGACCCGTCGTCCGCGCGCGGCGAACGATGCTGACGTCCAGCGGCCCGGCGAACATTTCCGGGAACAGCGTAAGGACGTCTACTTTCAACTGTCCGGAGCGTCCTCCTCCACGATCTCGAGACTGCAGCGCATGCCCTTCTTCGCGCTGCCCGCTGTAAGCAAATTACGAATTGCGTTAATGGTGACGCCCTGCTTGCCGATAATCCGGCCCACGTCGGCGGGATTGAGCCGCAGTTCGTAAATGGTCAGCCCGTTGCGTTCGACAGGAGTGATCGATACATCGTCCGGGTTCTGGACGAGGCCCTTGACCACGTATTCCAAAAACGCTTGCATGAACGTTCCACTAGCTCGTCGGCACCGCGGCCGCTTTGGCCTTTTTCTTGATAAAGCTGGCGACAGTCTCCGAAGGTTGCGCGCCCTTCGAGATCCAATAGTTCGCCCGATCCAGGTTCAAAGTAAAATTGTTCTCCTTCTGCAACGGCAGATAGGTCCCCAATTCCTCCAGGCATTTCCCGTCACGCGGGCTGCGGCTGTCGGCCACCACAATCCGGAACGCCGGCTTGTTTTTGGCGCCAATCCGCTTCAATCGTATTCTTACAGGCATATAAATTTCTCTAAAAAAAGAGATGAGAGCCTAGGCCTCGAATTCACCCTTGTAAAGCCCTCTTTTTCAAATTTTTTACGTATTTTAGGCCATATAGCCTGCTTGAACCCGCTTCCAAAGGACACTAGAACTACTCCGTGACACAACCCCAGGCCAAACGCCGCCATGCCGAACTGGCAGAGGAAATACGGCGGCACGATTACCTGTATTACGTCCAGGCTGCGCCGCAGATTTCCGACCGCGAATACGACGCACTTTACCGCGAATTGTGTGACCTCGAGAAAGAGTTCCCGGACTTACTGACGCCTGATTCTCCTTCGCAGCGTGTTGGCGGGCAGCCGCTGAAGGAGTTCAAGCCGGTCAAGCACCTGCGTCCAATGACCAGCCTGGACAACACGTATTCGCAGGCTGAACTGCGGCAGTTCGTGGATCGCGTCCAGCGCATTCTGCCACGAGAAAAACTGGACTGGGTCGTGGAGCCCAAGGTGGATGGTGTTGCGATTAATCTGCGCTACGAGCAGGGTCGATTCACGGTTGGTGCCACTCGTGGCGATGGAGTTACCGGCGATGACATCACCACGAACCTGCGAACGATCCGCAGCATTCCCATGGCGCTCACGAATGCGCCGGATATCATGGAAGTGCGAGGAGAGGTTCATATGCCCACGGCGGGATTCAAGAAGCTGAATGCGGAGCGCGGCGCCGCCGGTGAAGAGCCCTTCGCCAATCCTCGGAACGCTTCGGCAGGCTCGTTGAAGCAATTGGATCCGCGCATCGTGGCTAAACGACCGATGCGGTTGGTCGTTTATGGCCTTGGCGAGATCAAAGGGAAGGATGCGCCAACGACCCATTCAGGCGCGTTGGGGCTGTTGAAGAAGCTGGGCTTCCCGACGCCTGACAAGGTCTGGCATTGCAAGAGTGCAGACGAATTGATCGACGCGATCAACGAACTGGACAAACTTCGCCGCACGCTGCCGTACGAAACCGATGGCGCGGTGATAAAACTCGACTCATTCGAACAACGGGAACGAGCTGGATTCACCGCCAAGGCCCCGCGGTGGGCGATTGCTTACAAGTATGAAGCTGAACAGGCCGAAACCAAATTAAAAGGTATTACCATCCAAGTCGGGCGCACGGGGTCGCTAACACCGGTGGCGGAACTTGAACCGGTACACCTCGCTGGCACAGTGGTAAAACGCGCTTCGCTGCACAATGAAGACCAGATCGCGCGCCTGGACGTTCGCATCGGCGATACCGTCACCATCCAGAAAGCTGGCGAGATCATTCCGCAGGTGATTGGAGTCGTTCTCCACAAACGCACCGGGGACGAGAAGGCATACGCCTTTCCTCGCCAATGCCCTGAATGCGGTTCCGCTGTTACTCGCGCCGGCTTGAGCGGTGAAGACGTCGTTTGGCGCTGCAGCAATCCACAATGTCCCGCAAAGATTCGCGGCTCGCTCGAACATTGGTGCTCCCGCGGCGCCATGGACATTGAAGGGGGCGGGGAAGCGCTCGTGCGCCAGCTCGTCGAGGCTGGCCTTGTGAAAGATGTCGCTGGCCTTTACTCGCTCACCCTGGAGCAACTCATGAATCTTGAGCGCATGGGCCAGAAGTCCGCTCAGAATTTCCTCGACGCGGTCGAGGCGAGCAAATCGCGCGAACTCTGGCGTCTCATTCACGGGTTGGGCATCCTCCACGTTGGTGCGGGCGTGGCCAAAGCTCTAGCGCGCCAGTTTCCGTCGCTGGACAGTATCGCCAAAGCCAGCATTGACGAATTGAAAGCCATCGACGAAGTCGGCGATATCATCGCGCAGAGCGTCCATCAATGGTTTCAACCCCAGCAGAATCGGGAATTAGTCGACCGCCTCCGCAAAGCTGGCCTCAAATTCGAATCTGACACTTATCGTGCCAGGACAACCGGCGGCTTCACGGGCAAAACGTTTGTCCTCACAGGCACGCTCCCAACCCTCAAGCGCGACGAGGCGACTTCAAGGATCGAGGCCCTGGGCGGCAAAGTCTCCAGCAGTGTCAGCAAAAAAACTGATTACGTCGTCGCCGGCGAAGAAGCTGGCTCGAAGCTCGATAAAGCAAAGGAACTCGGGATTGCGATCCTGGACGAGAACGAATTTCTAAAGCTCTGCGAGAAGAGTGGCTAGTCTTCTATATTCAACTTGTACTCTTCCGTCCTTATGCTGCCTTTCCCACGCTTGCCAAAGTCATTGTACTCGTAATCGACCTTGATGTGATACGTGATCGATTTTTGCGTCGGCGAGGCCGGCACATAAGCTTCCCATCGATTCTTCATCTTCGGTATTCGGCGCATCGGGTAAACATCCGTGCCCACGATCACATAGGGCGTGATTGAATCTGCCCGCATGCTCTGCTGATTGCTCCGCCACTCGTACTCGATCAGGTAAAGATTGTTCGGGCTCCGTTTCGCCCGGGTGGACGTCAGATTCGTCACCGTGGAGTTTGTCACGCAGCTCAACAGCATTAAGGGCAGCAGAAAAAACATCATGTTTTTCATTTTCAACATATAGCCGCGGAGCGTTACACAAGCGTCGCAATCTTGTAAAGTCCTTTGCGCATATACCGTTAGTTTAATCGGTTTATCTCTTGCGCGGTCTGGTTGCGACGTGCTACGTTGCTTCCATGCAAGACCAGCGCGCCATCCGCGGGCGCGGTGCCACGATGAATCCGGCGAATCGGTTCGTCCAGATTCATCTTGAACGCGACCCGGACTTTGATCCCGCCGAAGACCTCGCGCCGGGGACGCACGTGTTCAAGGACGAAACCGCCAGCATCATTGCCTACAACGACAGTCCCGACGTCGGTTTTACCGCGAGCATCAATCCCTACCGCGGGTGCGAGCACGGCTGCATTTATTGCTACGCGCGTCCGACGCACGAGTACCTCGGATTTTCTGCGGGCCTCGATTTCGAAACCAAAATCATGGTCAAGGAGAAAGCGCCGGAGCTGCTCCGCAAGGAGCTCTCGTCGCGCAAGTGGAAGCCCCAATGCCTGGCTATCAGTGGTGTGACGGATTGCTATCAGCCTCTCGAACGCAAGTTCAAGATCACCCGCCAATGCCTGGAAGTCCTGGCGGACTTTCGCAATCCCGCCGGCATTGTCACGAAGAACTTTCTGGTCACACGCGACATTGACGTTCTTCAGGAACTCGCCCGCTTCAACGCCATCGCGGTCTTCGTCTCGATCACCTCGCTGGACAGCTCGCTGGCGCAAAAGATGGAGCCGCGCACTTCGCTTCCGCAGCATCGGCTCGCCGCCGTGGAGAAGCTCCATAATGCCGGAATCCCGGTGGGTGTGATGCTCGCGCCAATGATCCCCGGCCTCAACGATCATGAAATGCCCGCCATCCTCGACGCCGTCGCTCAGGCCGGCGCGCAGTACGCCGCGTACGTGCCGGTCCGATTGCCTTTCGCGGTCAAAGAGCTTTTTGAGAAGTGGATCGAGCATCATTTTCCGGAGCGAAAAGACAAGGTGCTGAATCGCATCCGTTCAATGCGCGGCGGCAAGCTCAACGATCCAAATTTTGGATCTCGGATGAATGGCGAAGGGCCATTTGCGGATCAGATGGCGACGCTGTTTGCGGTGGCGGCGCGGAAGGCAGGACTGGCGGAACGGCGACTGGATCTATCCGTGTCTTCCTTTCGCGTACCCGCTTCAACAACCTCGCAAACGCAAAAAATGTTTCCATTTTGCACGTAACCACCAGCGGGAGAGGTCCCAGATTAAACCTCTCCCGCCAGGGCTCCTCATAGCGTCGCACGAGGGTAACATGCATAAATTATGCTCGCTATTGGGCCACCTACAATTCAGGGATTCAGGGAAATACGTAAAAGACTTGTAGGCCGGATGCTCGCTTGGTCCCGGGTATTACAGCAGGCTCGCCGAGTCTGCATCCAGAAACAACGTCGCGTGCGCCTGCTTTCGCAGAAAGGAGGCCGGACACGCCGTCGACACCGGCCCGCGCAGCGCATCAAACACTGCCTTCGCCTTCCGTCTCTCCGGCGCGATGCACAACATCTTTTCGGCTGAGCACAGAGCCGGAATGGTCAACGTAAACGCATACGGCGGCACGGTTTCGAGATTCGGAAAATGCCCTTCGTTTACTTGTTGCTCGCGGCAGGCCCGATCCAACTGCACCAGTTTCACTTTGTGCGAATCATCGAAATCCGCCACCGGCGGATCATTGAAGGCTAAATGGCCATTCTCTCCAATACCGAGGCAGCAAAGATCAATCGGCTGCGCTTCGAGCAATCCCTCATATCGCACACACTCATCCAGCGGCAACGCGGCGTCTCCTTCAATGTAATTGAAGACGTGTGGCTTGATGCGCTGCTCCACGCGTTCCCGCATGTAGCGCCGGAAGCTGGCGGTATGATTCGCGTCAATCCCGAGATACTCGTCCATGTGAAACAAAGTAATCCGCGACCAATCGATGCCGCCCAGCGAGATCAACTGCTCCAAAAACTTAATTTGTGAATTTCCGGTCGCAAGAATCGCCGCGGCGGATCCTCTGCGCGCCAGCACATCGCTTAAATGTTCGTGGGCAATCCGAGCCACGTCCCTGGCCAGGTCCATCTGCGTTTGATAAATCCGCACGGGTAAGGAATCGATCTGCAGGGTTTTGACGGCAGTGGTCATGAGCGACCGAGTTTAGAAGGAATCGCTCGGATTTACAAACGGTAACTGCACAATTTCTGCTCCGTCCAACGTCGTCCCGATCGCGTTGTGCTCCCTCCTCACGTAGCCCAAAGCGATATTTGCGTTTAAGACCGGCGAGAAAACGGCGCTCGTCACGCAGCCGACGTCTTTGCCCTGCAGGAGCAGCTTGTCGCCCTTCGACGGCAGGGCCTCGCAGCGGAGTCCGCGTAAGGCCCTGGCTACTTGTCCGTACGTACGAATCCGCGAAATCACTTCCTGGCCGATATAGCAGCCCTTCGTATAGCTAATTGCGC
>Ga0209382_10009613_pt1 | contig 12094 bp, 12 predicted proteins | sample SoiMetdeltSBSDD5_FD_187599 | JGI IMG/M metagenome (GOLD analysis project Ga0209382, IMG submission 187599) | Bulk soil microbial communities from a Populus tree surrounding site in Tennessee, USA - Soil MetaG P. deltoides SBSDD5 (SPAdes) (version 2) | ecosystem: Environmental > Terrestrial >... | reverse complement strand
GGCGCGTGATCCAGCCCAACGAACTCAGGCTGTGCTAACTCAGGCGCCTGGACCTTCGGTCGGCGCAGATCCAGCCCAACGAACTCAGGCAGCGGTGTCTTCGGTCGCGATCTCGAGAGCGGGTTCCACGGCGAGCGCCCGCCGGCCGCGCCACTTGATGACCAACGTGGTCGCGATTCCGCAGACGACCGCGACGCCGAGGGCGATCCACGACAGGTCCTTCAGCCAGTGCTCCGCGGCCCGACCCGCGAAGTAGATCAGGAATGTGGTGCCGAAGGCCCAGACGATGCCGCCGGAGGCGTTGGCGGCGAGGAACTTGCGGTACGGCACGTGCAGCGCGCCGGCCAGCGGTCCGGCCAGAATCCGCAGCAGGGCCACGAACCGGCCGAAGAACACCGCCCAGACTCCCCAGCGATGGAAGATCTGTTCGGCCTTTGCCAGGTGCGCCGGGCCGAAGTGGCGCGGGAACCGCCGACCGAACCGGACGAGCAGCGGCCGTCCCCCGCGGCGGCCGACGGCGTACCCGATCGAGTCGCCGGCGATCGCCCCGATGCTGGCGCCGATCGCGACGCCCCACGGACTCACGACACCGGTGGCGGACAGCAGCGCCCCGCTCACCAGCGTGATCTCACCGGGCAGCGGGATTCCCATGCTCTCGAGCCCGACAATCAGACCAACCACCAGATATACGCTGAAGGCCGGCAGCGTCTCGAGCCAATCCGCCACGAAACCCACGGCCTGCGACCGTACCCTACTGTGGCCACTGTGGCCGAATGGATGATCTACGGGGCTACCGGGTACACCGGGCGGCTCGTCGCACGGCTGGCCGTCGAGCGCGGGGAGCGACCGATCCTGGCCGGCCGGGATCCGGCGGCGGTCGCTGCCCTGGCCCACGAGCTGGGTCTGGACTACGGGGTCGTCGACCTGACCGATCCGGCCGGGCTGCGCGCCACCTTGGCCAGCGTGGCCGCGGTCGCCCACTGCGCCGGTCCGTACCACACCACCGCCGAGCCGATGGTCGAAGCCTGCCTGGCCACCGGCACGCACTACCTCGACATCACCGGCGAGCTGCCCGTCTTCGAGGCGATCTTCGCCCGCCACGACGAGGCCGTCGCCGCGGGAGTCGTACTGCTGCCGGGGGCCGGCTTCGACGTCGTACCCACCGACTGTCTCGCCGCGTTGCTCGCGGCCGAGCTGCCCGCGGCGGTCTCGCTCGAGCTGGCCTTTCGCGCCCCGGGCGGGATGAGCCCGGGCACCGCGAAGACCGGTCTGTCCGTCACGGCCCGCGGCGGACTACGCCGGGTAGGCGGTGAGCTGCGGCCGACGCCGTTCGGGCAGCCGAGCCGGCTGGTGCCGTTCCCGTCCGGCGAGCGCCGCGTGGGGTCGGTGCCGTGGGGGGACCTGGTCACCGCGTACCGCTCGACCGGCATCGGCGACATCACGGTCTACACGAGGGTCCCGGTCCGCGGCCGGGTCGGTCGGTTGCGCGCCGCGGCGGTCCAGCGGCTGCTCCGGTACGCGGTCATCAGGCGCTACGCGGCCCGGATGATCAGCCGAAGGATGGCCGGTCCGTCATCGCAGACCCGAGCGGCGACCGGGGTCGAGGTCTGGGGCGAGGTGCGGGACGCCGACGGCAACGCGCGCACGGGTACTCTGACCGGTCCCAACGGCTACGACCTGACGGCGGACGCGGTGATACGGGCGACGGCGCGCGTTCTCGCCGGAACCGTCGCGGCCGGAGCGCATACGCCGGCTACCGCACTCGGCGCGGACTTCGTGCGAGAGTTGTCTGATGTGTCCGTATCGTGTTGTTCGTGACATCACGTTGGCTGGCGCGTCGCGATCTGATCTGGGGTGCCGTGACGATCACCACTGCGTTCATGGCCCCGGGGCGCGACGCTCGTGACGTGGCCACCCCGACCCGGCGGACCCAGGCCGTGACCCCCGACGAGGCGCTGGCCGGGCTGCTCGCCGGCAACGAACGGTTCGCGTCCGGCCAGCCGCACTACGGCCACGACGTCGCCGCGGCCGCCGCGACCGCGGGCGGTCAGCAACCCGACGCCGCCGTCGTGGGCTGCATCGACTCCCGGGTACCGCTCGAGGCCGTGTTCGACCAGGACTTCGGCGCGATCTGCGTGGTGCGTTCCGGCGGGACGGTCATCGACCGGGCGGTGCTCGGATCGGTCGAGTTCGCGGTGTCCGAGCTGGCGGTACCGCTGGTCGTCGTCCTCGGCCACGAGCGCTGCGGCGCGATCGCGGCGACGATCACGGCGCTGCGTACCGACCGGCGTCCCGGGGGCGGGCTCGGATACCTCGTCGACTCGATCGCCCCCGCGGTGCTTGAGATCGGGTTGGACCAGCCCGACCTGGCCACGCGGGCGCTGCACCGGCACGTCAGGCGTACCGTGTTCAAGCTGCGTGCCGCCGCCGGCCCGGTGGAGGAGGGCTACGGCTCCGGCCGGGTAGCCGTGGTTGGGGCGGTCTACGACCTGGACACCGGTCGGGTGGATCTTCTCGACTGATTGCCGCCGATATCGCCGAGGCGCCGCGCGGTCCCTTCCGCGGTCCTACGATGCGTAGGTGTCCCGAGTCGACGTCACGGCCGTGCCCGAGGTGGGCCGCACGATCGGTGTCGAGGAGGAGTTCCACCTGCTCGACCCGGCGACCGGTGCGTTGACCACGGGCGCGGGCCGGATCATGCACGCGCAGACGGGCACGGTAGCAGTACCAGAGCTGCAGCGCTCCATGATCGAGACCTCCACGCCGATCTGCGCCAGCATGTCCGATGTGGACAGACACGTGCGGGCGAGCCGGCGTTCGCTGCTCGACGCCGCGGATCGGGCGGGGGTGTGGGCGGCCGCCGCCGGCACCGTGCCCGGATCAGGCCGGCCGGTCGGTGCCGTGTTTCCCGACCCGCGCTACGAACACATGGCGGCGGAGTACCGGCAGCTCGTCGCCGAGCAGCAGGTGTGCGCCTGCCAGATCCAGGTGGGGGTACCGGACCGGGAGGCGGCGGTCCCGTTGATGCGCCGGGTGCGACTGTGGCTGCCCGCGTTGCTGGCCCTGTCGACCGCGTCGCCGTACTTCCTCGACGGTGACACCGGCTACGCGTCGTACCGGACGATCGTGTTGTCCCGCTGGCCGACCGCCGGCCCACCGCCGCTGTTCACCTCGGCGGCGGAGTACGACCGGACCGTCTCCCGCCTCATCGCCAGCGGGGTGATCTCCGACGTAGGCATGATCTACTTCGATGTGCGCGCGTCCGCCCGGTACCCGACCCTGGAGATCCGGGTCGCGGATGCCTGTCCGCTGGTGGCCGACGTGGTACTGCTCGCCGCGCTGGCCCGCGCGCTCGTGGTCACCGCCGCGGCCGAGGAGCTGGCCGGCGTGGCACCGCCACCCATCGAGCACATCCTGCTGCGCGCGGCCACCTGGCGCGCGGCCCGCTCCGGTCTGGGCGGGCAGCTCGTCGACCCGCTCGAGGCGCAGGAGGTACCGGCGCCCGAGCTGATCGAGCGGCTGCTGCGCCACCTGCGCCCCGCCCTCGAAGACCGCGGCGACTGGCCGCTGGTGACCGCGTCGACCGCCGAGCTGATGGGCCGCGGGACCTCCGCCCACCGCCAACGCAAAGCCTTCCGCCAGGCTGGCCCAGCCGCCGTGGTAGCCCACGTCCTAGCCGAAACCCGCCGCCTGTAGCCCCGCCCGCTCCTGACTCCGTTGATCATGAACTTAAGTGCATGGTGGACGGCGTGTCGTGACACGAACTTCATGATCAACAGGGGTCGCTTAGGGTTGGGCCCATGTTCGACCTCGACGCCATGCTCGCCGACCTGGCCACTCTCGTAGCCGCCGAATCACCCTCCGCCGATACCGCCGCGACCGCGGCCTGCGCCGAGGTCGTCGCCGAACTCGGGGTACGGCTGCTCGGCGCGTCCCCGGACCGGGTAGTGCTGGCCGGCCGGACGCACCTGCTGTGGCGGTTCGGCGTGGTACCGACGCGTGTGCTGCTCCTGGGTCACCTGGACACCGTCTGGCCGGTCGGTACGACTGCCCGTTGGCCGTTCACTGTGGACGGTGACACGGCCACCGGCCCCGGTACGGTCGACATGAAGGCCGGACTCGTTCAGCTCTTCCACGGTCTGTCCACAGTGGAGGATCTGACCGGGGTGGCCATCCTCGTCACGTCCGACGAGGAGCTGGGCTCACCGTCGTCCCGGCCGCTGATCGAGGAGACGGCGCGCGGGGCGGCCGCGGCGCTGGTGCTCGAGGGGACGAAGAAGGGCACGCTGAAGACCGCCCGCAAGGGGATCGCCCAGTACCAACTGCACGTCACCGGCCGGGCGGCGCACGCGGGGATCGAGCCGGAGCGCGGGGTCAACGCGAGTGTCGAGCTCGCCCACCAGATCCTCGCCGCCGCGGCGCTGGCCGATCCCGCCGCCGGTACGACGGTCGTCCCCACCGTGGCCACCTCCGGCACCACCATGAACACCGTCCCGCAGGACGCCGAGGTACACCTCGACGTCCGTGCCTTCGACCCGGCCGAGCTGGAGCGGGTCGAGGCGGCTCTGCACGGGCTGCGCCCGACGCTGCCCGGTGCCACCCTGTCCGTCCACAAGGGACCGAACCGGCCGGCTATGCCGGAGTCGGCGTCGGCCCGGCTGTTCCCGGTGGCCGTCCAGCTCGCGGCGCAGCTCGGTCTGCCTCCGTTGCGCGGCGTGGCGGTGGGTGGCGGTTCGGACGGCAACCTGACCGCGGGTGTGGGCGTACCGACGCTCGACGGACTCGGTCCGGTCGGCGGCAACGCCCACGCCGAGGGGGAGTGGGTCGACATCACCGAGATGCCGGGCCGGGCAGCCCTGCTCGGCGCGCTCGTCACCACACTGCTCGCCGCCGAGGCGGCCGAACCCGCCGACGCGGAGGTGCCGGCGTGACTGTGTCGGCCATTGCTCGGTCATGCCGGCCCCCCGCTGCGCTTGGGGGCCCGGCATGACTGTGTCGGCCATGGGGGGCCCGGCATGACTGTGTCAGCCGACGAGGATGCCCGGGCGTGTGCCGACCGGGCGGCCGGGGCGCACGGGCTACGGGTGAGCGCGCTGCACGACCTCGCCGACCAGCGCGAGTTGGTCGACCTGTTCTGCCGGATCTGGCGCGGTACGCCCGAGCAGCTGCTCAACACCAACACCGTGCGCGCCCTGGCTCACTCCGGTAACTACGTCGTGGGGGCGTACCGGGGCAGCACGCTCGTCGGCGCCACGGTCGCGTTTCTCGGCGACGGTCACCTGCACTCGCACATCACCGGCGTCGAGCCCGGCCTACAGGGCGCCGGGGTCGGCTTCGCGCTCAAGCAGGACCAGCGGGCGTGGGCACTCGAACGGGGCATCGAGACGGTCTGCTGGACGTTCGATCCGCTGGTCAGCCGCAACGCGTACTTCAACCTGCAGAAGCTCGGCGGGCTGGCGGAGGCGTACCTGCCGGACTTCTACGGGCCGATGGAAGACGGCATCAACCTGGGCGACGCGAGCGACCGGATCTACCTGCGGTGGGACCTCGTGTCGCCGAGGGTGGTCGCGGCGGCCCATGGCAAGCCGGCCGAGTTGACCACGTCCGGGGCCGAGGTGCTGCTGGCCCGGAACGGCGACGAGCCGGCGGAGCCCCGGCAAGCCACGGGGTCCGTGCTGCTGGTCGCCGTACCCGAGGACATCGAGGCGCTGCGGGCGGCCCGACCGGACGTCGCGGCCCGGTGGCGATATGCCGTCCGGGCCACCCTGACAGTAACCCTCGACGCCGGTTACTTGATCACCGGCATCACTCGCGACGGCCGCTACGTCCTGGAGCACGCATGAAACTCACCGGTATAGAGCTGCGCCGGGTGGCGATGCCCCTGGTCGCCCCGTTCCGCACCTCGTTCGGAATCGAGTACGAGCGCGATGTCCTGCTCGTCCGGGCGGTCTTGGCGGACGCCGAGGGCTGGGGCGAGTGCGTCGCGATGTCCGACCCGCTCTACTCGTCGGAGTACGTCGACGGCGCGGCCGAGGTCATCCGGCGCTTCCTGCTGCCGGCGGTCGCGGAACAGTCCACAGTGGATGTCCACGTCGCCGAGCGGATCTTCGCCCGGTTCAAGGGACATCCGATGGCGAAGGCGGCGCTGCACACCGCGTTGCTGGACGCTCAGTTGCGGGCGAGCGGCACGTCGTTCGCGGGGTACCTGGGTGCGGTGCGGGACACCGTACCGGCCGGCGTCTCGGTGGGCATCATGGACTCGATCCCCGAGCTGATCGACGCGGTCGCCGGCTACCTGGCCGCCGGGTACCTACGGATCAAGCTGAAGATCGAGCCGGGCTGGGACATCGAGCCGGTGCGGGCGGTACGCGAACGGTTCGGCGACATCCTGCTGCAGGTCGACGCGAACACCGCGTACAGCCTCGCCGACGCGCGGCATCTCGCCGGGCTCGACCCGTTCGACCTGCTGCTCATCGAGCAGCCGCTGGCCGAGGACGACATTCGCGGGCATGCGGCGTTGGCGCGCTCGATCCGTACCCCCGTCTGCCTGGATGAGTCGGTCGTCAGCGCGCGAGCGGCGGCCGACGCGATCGTGCTCGGTGCCTGCGCGGTGGTGAACATCAAGCCCGGCCGGGTCGGCGGGTATCTCGAGGCGCGGCGGGTGCACGACGTGTGCGCCGCACACGGCGTGCCGGTCTGGGCCGGCGGGATGCTGGAGACCGGCCTGGGCCGCGCGGCCAACGTGGCGCTCGCGGCGCTGCCGAACTTTACGCTGCCCGGCGACACGTCTGCCTCGGACCGCTACTACGCCCGGGACATCACACGGCCGTTCGTGCTCGAGAACGGCCAGGTGCGGGTACCGTCCGGGCCCGGTCTCGGTGTCGAACCGGACCCGGACGCGTTGCGCGAGGTGACCACGGCCACCGAGTGGCTGCCGGTATAGCTACGGGCACTCACGCGGCGGCGCGGGTCGCTCACCGACCACGATGGACACTGTCGTCCCCCGGGGCACGACGGTTCCGCCGGTGGGATTCTGCCGGATGACCTGGCCGAGGTTGTTGCACGTCGGGTCCTCTTCACCGGAGAGGCTGACGTTCAGCCCGGCGTCCCGCAGTCGGTCGATGGCCACGTCGGTGAGATCACCTTCGACGTTCGGCACGGAAACCGGGCCCGTCGGTGGGGCCGTGGTCGGCGGAGGACCGGTCGTGGGTGGGGGACCGGTCGTGGGCGGCGGTCCGCTCGTCGGCGCGCCGGTGGGAGGCGGGGTGGTGGGACTCGGACCCGGCTCTCCGCCGCCGCCGAACACCAGCACCGCAACGACGGTGAGGACGATGACGGCCAGGGCGGCGGCTACGGCGTACGGCCACCAAGGCTTCGGCTTCGGTGGCGGTGGGGTCTCGCGTACCTGAAACTCGACCCGCTTGCTGAGCCGAGACGCCTCCTCGGGAGCGATGGCGGCGTCATCGGGGTACACCCGGGCCTGCATGAAGTAACTGCCGGCCGTGGTACCGGCCGGCGGGGCGAGCGTGACGCGGTAGGCGTCGGAAGCACCGGCACCGATGAGCCGACGCGGCTCGTCAATGGTGAACCAGGCCGGGTCCACGCCTTCGGCCGGTACGACCTCCAGCACAGCCCGGCCCGCAGTGGTGCCGACGTTGGTGACGGTGAACAGGATCTCGCCGCGGTTCTGCGCGTCCAGGACGACCCGCTCCGCAGGCACCTCCACGACCCAATCGGTTGCCATTGCATCGATTCTTGTCGTGTCCTGCGCGACCGATCACGCAACGTCGGCTACCCGACGTGTGACCTAGAAAACCGGCGCCGGCCCGGACTAGAAGACGCCGGCCTCCACCAGGCGCTTCTCGGTGGCGTCCCAACCGTCGCCCGGGTGGGTGGCCGCGAGGGTGGCGAGCTCGGCGCGGATCTTCGTGCCGTGGCCGGCCGCCGTCAGGGTGCGGATCTCCTCGACGAACTGCTCGGAATCCGTACGCAGGTGCACGGTTTTGCCGTTGGTCAGGTTGCGCAGGTACGCGTGCTTGCCATGGTTGAGCGGGATCAGGTACCTGAACTCGCCGAGCACGCTGAGCGCGCCGCCCTGGGTGGCCTGGCCGGCGCGGACCGAAGCGCGCGCGGTCTTGGACGTGTTGCTCGCCACGGAACTGACTCCTCGGGGGAACGTACGGAAGCCGGCCGTCCACGGCCGGCGTCGGACAAGTGTAGCCGACAGTACGACCCGGAACTTCGAGGATTCCCTGGCGGAACACGCACACCGCGGGCATCATGAGTACGACCACTCTCGAAGATCGAGGTCGTAGGGGAAGACGCACCTCGGTCGGCGGGAGGTCTAAGGTGCCCACACGTGGCGTCGTATATATCCATTCATCCCCGCTCGCGGTGTGCGCACACGTCGAGTGGGCGGTGGCGCGCGTCCTCGGCGCGCCCTGCAGTCTGGACTGGCGCCCGCAGCCGGTCGAGCCCGCGACCCGCCGTACCGAGTCGACCTGGACCGGACGCACCGGTACCGGTGCCGAACTGGCGGCCGCCCTCCGCCAGTGGCCGATGGTCCGCTTCGAGGTGACCGAGGAGCCCAGTCCCGGTGTCGACGGCGAACGGTTCATGCACGTACCCGGGCTCGGGCTGTTCCGCGCCCCGATCAGCGTGAGCGGCGACATCCTGGTCACCGAGCACCGGCTGCGCGCGCTGATCGCGTCCACGCACGGCCCGGAGGGGCTGGCCCACGCGATCGACCGGGCCTTGGGAACGGCCTGGGACGAGGAACTCGAACCGTACCGCTACGCCGGCGACGGTGCTCCGGTCAACTACCTGACCAGGGTGGGGTGACGCACTGGACCGGTAGTGGTTGAGTGGCAGCGTGCGTGCGCTGCTACCTCTCGTGATCGTCGTGGGCCTGCTGGGAGGCTGCGTGGGCGGTGACCCGCGGGCCGGCCGGTCCTCGTCACGGGCCACACCGTCCCCGTCGGCCACCGAGACCGCCGACCCCGCGACGCGGGCGCGCGAGCTGGTCGCCAAGCTCGGCGACGAGGACCTGGTCGGTCAGGTGCTGATGCCGTACGTGTACGGCACCGACGCGAACCGGGTCGCCTCGTCCGCGGCGTCGGGCAACCGGAAGTACGCCGGCGTCGACACCCCGGCCCAGATGATCGCGAAGTACCGGCTCGGCGGGCTCATCCTGACCCGCCGGACGAGCGACGCCACCGGTTCGACGAACCCGTCCACGAACATCGAGTCGCCCGCGCAGGTACGCAAGCTGACCACCGGCCTGCAGGAGGCCGCACACGCGCTGCCGGCTGGGGTACCGCTGCTCATCGGTACCGACCAGGAGTTCGGCTCGGTCACCCGGATCCGCGAGGCGCCGGTGACCCAGCTGCCCAGCGCGATGGCGTTCGGCGCGGCCGCCAACTCGGCGTTGACCGAGGCGGCCTGGCGCGCTGCCGGTACCGAGTTGGCCGCCCTCGGCGTCAACGTGGACTTCGCCCCGGTCGCCGACGTGCTCGGCCCGGCCGGCAGCGGGGTGATCGGCTCCCGCTCGTACGGCACCGACCCGAAGGTCGCCGCCGACCAGGTCGCCGGCGCGGTACGCGGCCTGCAGGCCGGCGGGGTCGCCGCGACGTTGAAGCACTTTCCCGGCCACGGACACACGACCGCCGACAGCCACACCAACCTGCCGGTGCTCAGCCAGAACCGGGCCGCGCTGAACTCCGGTGACCTGCCGCCGTTCCAGGCCGGTATCCAGGCCGGCGCCTGGCTCGTGATGTCCGGCCATCTGGATGTCCGGTCGGTCGAGCCCGGAGTACCGGCGACGTTCTCGCACAAGGTGCTCACCGACGTGCTGCGCAAGGAACTGGGCTTCACCGGGATCGTGGTCACCGACTCGATGGGCATGGCGCCGGCCCGCCAGTGGCCGATCGGGGAGGCCGCCGTCCGGGCCGTGCTCGCCGGTAACGACGTACTGCTGATGCCGCCGGACGTGGGGGCCGCCCATGCGGGCCTGCTGGCCGCGCTGAAGTCCGGCCGGCTGCCCAGGGCCCAGCTCGAGGAGTCGGTGACCCGGATCCTCACGGTGAAGCTGCGGCTGGCCGGCTTTGCCCAGCCGGCGATGTCGGCGGTCGGCGGCGCCGAGCACGAGGCGGCCGCGAAGGCGGCCGCGGCCGCGGCGATCACCCTGCTGCGCGGGTCCTGCCAGGGTCCGCTCGTCTCGGGCCGGGTCACGGTCACCGCGGCCGGCGGCGGCTGGGTGCGGCAGCGGGAGGCGCTGGTCGCGGCGCTGAAGGCGCACGGCATCGAGGTGGTCGCGTCGGGCGGCAAGATCGTGCACCTCGTCGGCTACGGCGACGGCTCCGCCGGGTTGCGCTCCGATGCCGCGGTGACGGTGGCGATGGATACGCCGTACGTTCTCGGGCGTTCTTCGTCGCCGGTGCTCGTCGCGACGTACTCGTCGACCGCCGTGTCGATGGCCGTGCTGGCGACCGTGCTGGCCGGTCACGCCCGCCCGACCGGCCGTTCCCCCGTCCCGGTCTCCGGCCTCCCGCGAACCACCTGCGGTTAAGGTGCGGGGGTGAGGCCGGAACTGTCGGTGGTTGTGCCGGTGTACAACGAGGAGGCGGTGCTGCCGCTGCTCGTCCAGCGGCTGCGACCGATCCTCGACGGGCTCGGCGAGCCGTACGAGGTCGTGGCCGTCGACGACGGCAGCGTCGACGCGACTCCGGCCGTAATCGCGGGACTGCGGCGGACCTGGCCCGAGCTGCGGGTGATCCGGCTGCGGCGCAACAGCGGTCACCAGGCGGCGCTGCTGGCCGGCCTGTTGCGGGCTCGCGGGCAGTACATCGCGAGCATCGACGCGGACCTGCAGGATCCGCCCGAGGTCATCCCGCAGATGCTGCAGCTGGCCCGGGACAAGGGACTGGACATCGTGTACGGCATCCGTACCGACCGCAGCTCGGACACCACGTTCAAGCGGTGGACCGCTGGCTGGTACTACCGGCTGATGCGCCGCGTGGTCGGTAAGGACGTACCGGCGCACGCCGGGGACTGCCGGCTGCTCAGCCGCGACACCGTCGAGGCGATACGCGAGCTGCCCTACCACACGCCGGTGCTGCGGCTCCTCGTGCCGTGGATCGGGTTCCCCAGCGGTGAGGTCAGCTACGCGCGGGCGGAGCGGGCGGCCGGGCGGACGAAGTACTCACTGACCACCATGGTGCGACTCGGCGCGGACAGCATCACGAACTTCTCCGCGGCTCCGTTGCGCCTGGCGACCTGGCTCGGCCTGGCCGGAGTCGTGCTCTGCGGGCTGCTGATGGTCGCGGCGGTGGTCGCGTTCCTCCTCGACCGTACCGTCTCCGGCTGGGCATCCCTGTACGTCGCGATGCTGTTCCTCGGCGCGGTACAGCTGCTGTGCCTCGGTTTGCTGGGCGAGTACGTAGGCCGGATCTACCAGACCGTGCAGCGCCGTCCGGCCTACTTCGTCGCGTCAGACACCTCGGAGGACTAGAGCGGGATGTTCCCGTGTGCCCCGCGCGCGGCGGGGGCCGCGGCGAGTGCCTCGGCGAGCCGCCGGCGCGTCTCGGTCGGCTCGAGCACGTCGTCGACGACGCCGATCTCCAGCGCCCGGTTCACGCCACCGGCCACCCGCATCTGCTCCTCCACGAGCTTGGCGCGCAGCTCCTCGCGCTCGGCCGGCGGGGTGGCCGCGAGCTTCTTGCGGTGCAGGATGTTCACCGCGGCACTGGGGCCCATGACGGCGATCTCGGCGTTGGGCCAGGCGTACACCGCCGTGGCACCGAGCGAGCGGGAGTTCATCGCGATGTACGCGCCGCCGTACGCCTTGCGGGTCACCAGCGTCACCCGCGGTACCACGGCCTCGGCAAAGGCGTGCAGCAGCTTGGCGCCGCGGCGTACCACGCCGTCCCACTCCTGGCCCAGCCCGGGCAGGTAGCCAGGAACGTCGACCAGCACGATCAGCGGTACGCCGAGCGCGTCGCACATCCGCACGAACCGCGCTGCCTTCTCGGCACTGGCCGCGTCCAGGCAGCCGCCGAGCCGCAGCGGGTTGTTCGCGATGATCCCGACGGTACGG
>Ga0209382_10009608_pt1 | contig 12094 bp, 9 predicted proteins | sample SoiMetdeltSBSDD5_FD_187599 | JGI IMG/M metagenome (GOLD analysis project Ga0209382, IMG submission 187599) | Bulk soil microbial communities from a Populus tree surrounding site in Tennessee, USA - Soil MetaG P. deltoides SBSDD5 (SPAdes) (version 2) | ecosystem: Environmental > Terrestrial >... | reverse complement strand
TAGCGTCACATACGTGTCGTTTGTCGTGTCCGGCTTTTAGCCGGCACTGCTCGAGGGCCGCCTGAAGGCCGACACTACATCGACGTGAGAACGCTTTCTCTAAAGGCGGACGCTCCGCGTTTTTTCCGCCGGCGCCTGCAGCCCCTCGGCGGCGTCGGGTCCCGCTGCCGCACCGAGCAGGGTACGCGCCGACTGTTCGACTTCGTCCTCGATCTGCAGCAGCCGCTCGTGCTCGACGTTCACCTCCAGCCCGGCGTCGAGCGCCTCCCGCCGCCGGGCAAGCGCGTTCGACGCCTGCTCGGCCGCGAGATACGCCGCGACGATGGTGCCGGGATCGGTGGTGGTCGCGATCATCAGCCGCGGGATCAGGCTGATGCCGGCATGGTTGACGACGTGGTTGATCATCGCCGTGGCGACGATCTCGCGCCGCAGCGGGTGCGTCGCCAGCCGGTCAGCGAACTGGCTGCGAATCGGCTGCGGGAAGTACGCGTGCAGGAACGGATCGGCCAGCGGTCCGTCGACGACGGCGGTCTTCAGCAGTTCCACCGACGCCCAGTTCTTGACCAGCGCCATCGCCACCGCCAGCACCGGCCGCGGAAATTCGTGATGGCGCTGCGCGTGCGCCGCGAGCTCTTCGCGATCGGGCAGTCCGCTGCCGCGATCGGCGGCGCCCGAGACCAGCAGGTGATCGATCACCAGCTGGAAGTCGTCGTAGCGCGATGCGCTGCGCAGGCCGTCGAGGGTGAGCGCGCGCGCCTGCAGGACGTTGTCCACGAGCACGAGCTGCGCGACCTCGCTGGTCATGCGCGTCAGCAGATCGCTCCGCTCGGCCTGACTGGTGACGCGTCCCTCCCGCAGCAGCAGGTCGAGCAGGATCTTGATGTTCACCTCGTGGTCGGACATGCTGACGCCGCCGGAGTTGTCCACCGCGTCGGTGTTGATCAGCCCGCCGTGGCTCCAGTACTCGATTCGCGCCTTCTGCGTGAGCCCGAGGTTTCCTCCTTCAGCGACGGCGCGCGCCTTCAGCTGGTTGGCGTCGACCCGCACGCGATCGTTGGCCCGGTCGGCAATCGCCGCGGTGTCCTCGTCCGACGCCTTGACATAGGTGCCGATGCCGCCGTTGTAGAGGAGATCGACGCGCGCGCACAGCAGCCGGCGAACCACTTCCTCGCCGCTCGCGGTGTCGGCGTCGGTGTCGAGCAGCGCCTTTGCCTCGGCGCTGAGCGGAATCGCCTTCGCGCCCCGCTCGAACACGCCGCCGCCGCGGCTGATCCGCGCCGGGTCGTAGTCGCGCCAGGTCGAGCGCGGCAGGTGGAACAGCCGCTCGCGCTCCGCGAAGCTCGCCGCCGGATCGGGATCGGGATCGAGAAAGATGTGCTGGTGGTTGAAGGCGCCGACCAGCTTCGTCATCCGGCTGCGCAGCAGCCCGTTGCCGAAGACGTCGCCCGACATGTCGCCGAGGCCGACGACGGTGAACGGCTGGCGCGCCGGATCGATCCCCAGCCGCCGGAAGTGGTGCTCGACTGACGCCCACGCGCCCCGCGCCGTAATCGCTTCCTTCTTGTGGTCGTAGCCGTTGCTGCCGCCCGACGCGAACGCGTCGCCGAGCCAGAAGCCGTACTGCGCCGAGACCTGATTCGCGGTGTCCGAGAGGTGAGACGTGCCCTTGTCGGCCGCGACCACCAGATACGGATCGTCGTCGTCGTAGCGGACGACCTGCGGCGGGTGCTCGATGGCGCCGCCGACGCGGTTGTCGGTGACGTCGAGCAGTCCGGAGACGAACTCGCGATACCGATCGACGAGCATCGCCGCGCCGCCCGCCCGCCGCCCCTGGCTGCTCTTGAGGACGAAGCCCCCCTTCGCGCCCACCGGCACGATGATCGAGTTCTTCAGCATCTGCGTCTGCATCAGCCCGAGCACTTCGGCGCGGAAATCGTCGGGTCGATCGCTCCAGCGGATGCCGCCGCGCGCGACGCGGCCGCCGCGCAGGTGAACCCCCTCGAGCATGGGCGAGTGCACGTAGATCTCGACCAGCGGCCGCGGCGCCGGCAGCCCGCGCACCTGGCGCGAGTCGATCTTGACCGCGATCACCGGCCGCTCCGGCTGCTGATAGAAGTTGGTGCGCACGAGCGACCGGATCACGTCCTCTATCCCCTGCAGGATCTCGTCGTGCAGCAGGCTGGCGACTTCGGTCGACGCCTGTTCGAGCTCGTTCTCGCAGGCGTCGAGCGCCTCCTGGCGCCGCTCGATCCCCGGGTCGAAGCGCGCGGCGAACAAGCGGAAGAGCGCCGCCGCGACGCGGCAGTTGCTCAAGAGCACGGTGGTCAATGTATCGACGGTGTACTGCGGCCGGATCTGCAGCATGTAGTTGCGGAGCGTGCGCAGCAGCGCGATCTCGCGCCACTGCAGCCCGGCGGCGAGCAGCAGGCCGTTGAGCGGGTCGTTGGCCGCGCGCTCTTCGTGCAGCGCCCGCAACGCGTCGAGCAGCTGCGGCTCCAGCTGCGACAGCGGATCGATGCCGCCTGATGACGCCTCGACCCGCAGACGCTGGAGAAATGCGCGGCGCCCTTCCGGCAGCAAGAGCGCGATCGACACTTCTTCCCGCACCACCAGGCCGAGATGCTCGAGCGTCCGCAGCGTGTCCACCAGCTCGAGCGGCGCCGGCGAGAACAGTTTCAGCGTCGCCGACCCTGAGCTGCCGGTGACGATGCGGATCTCGAGCCGATCCTGCAGCTGCTCGAACCGGCGCACATCCTCGGGCACCTCGTCGGGCGGCGTGATCTCGCGATACAGCCCGCTCCGCTCCTCGGCGCGAACGTAGCGCCGGAACAGCCGCCTGCCATCGGTCGGCCCAAACGTCCGATCGAGCGCCATCGCCGTCCGATCTTCCCAGGTAGTGATGATCGTGCCGACCATCGTCCGAACGGTCTCGAGGTCGATGTCGTCCTGCTGTGACGATTCGGGGAAGTAGAACACCAGCAGCGCCGCGTCGCCGCAATCGGCCCAGGTGTGGAACGACACCGGTCCGATCTCCGCCGCGAGCGCGGAGGTCAGCTCTTCCTCGACCCGGTGCGAGTAGCGGATTTTCGAGAACGCGACGTACAGCGCCTGATAGCCGGCCCCGTGCCGCGTCGACACCGCGACTTCGACGTCGCCCGTCAGGCGGACGATGGCGTCGATGATCGGTTTCAGCGCGCCGGCTTTCGCGTACAGCAGTTCCCGCTTGGGGAACTGGTTGAACACCGCGCGCGTGGCGCGGTGCAGGTGCGAGCCGGCGGCGGTGCCGCAGTTGTCGAGGAGCCACTGCAGCTTGTCGCGCAGCAGCGGCATCTCCTGCGGCCGCACGCTGAATGCGCTCTTCGCCAGCCGGCCGATCACCAGCGTTGCCGATTCGACCCGCCCGTCCGCGCCCCAGTCGCGGACGGCGAGCACGTCCAGCGGTTCGAGGTGGTGGATCGCCGAGGCATTCGGGCTGTACTCGATCTCGACGATGCGCTCGTCGCCGGAGGCGGGCGAAGGGTACGCCGCGAACCGATCCATCAGCCCGGGGAAGACGACCGGGAGCAGTGCCCGATCCCGGAACACGCCGAGCGGCGCCGACCAGTTCGGCTCGAGGGCGCCGTGAGCCGCACGCTGGTATCGCAGCACGCCCAGCACGACGAAGTTGTCGTCGGCCAGCCACGACAGGAACGCGCGCGCGCCGTCGATCATCCGCGGCACGCCGCGCAGGCGCTGCGCCAGGCCCTGGATCGCGCCCAGCATCGCCGGAAAATCCTCGACCGCGAGGAACACCGACTTCAGCACCGCATGCACCTGGTGCTCGATGCGCCGCAGGCGGTCTCTCGATTCGACGCGCTCGATTCGGAACTGGCAGTACAGCTCGTGCGCGCCCTCCTCGGTGCCGTCGGCGATCCGGACCACGCGCTCCCACTGGCGCTGGACGCTGAAGAGCGGATGAATCGCCAGCAGCACCCTCAGCCCCTGCCGCTGGAAATAGTTCTTGAGGCTCTCGAAGATGAACGGAACGTGCGCCGTGTGGGTCTCGACCACGGTCACATCCTCGTCACCCGGATTGCGCGCCTGGACGTGCAGGCCGGGCGCGCCGCGGTAGACCTGGAACGGCGGCGGCACCGTGTGGACGACGAAGTCGTAGGCCTTGCCGATGTGCCTGGCCACCGTCGCCGGCGGCGACGCCAGGACGAAGGTGTCGGGCAGCTCGTCGAAGATCGCTGCAAGGAAGGCGTGGAGGCGCGCCCGATCGGTGGCCTCGCGATCGGCGCCCAGCGCCTCCCGAATCGAAGCCAGGGCCGTCGCTCGCAGCTGGGGGTCGGTGCTCATCGCCTGGTCCTCCCGGATTCGACGGTTGTAGCACACCCGGCAGGTGCCGGCGCGGCGTTCGGGTTGAATCCCGTCCGTCGCTCAGGACACGAGCGGCAGGTGATGCCCTCTGCTGATCGGGTGGCGGGCCGCTTCGACAGACAGTCCTCCTGACAGAAATCAGGGCACCACCAAAACTTACAGCGCCGTCACCGGGCCGCGGTCAGAGTGTTACACCAGCCGGATATCCTGCGGTCGTGATTGGTACGACCGCATGGGGTTGACGATTGCCGCGGTCGTGTGCGCGTATAACGAAAGCCGTCTCCTCCCAGGCTGCCTCTATTCGCTGCGGGCGCAGACGCGTCCGCCCGACGAGATCCTGGTCGTCGACAACGCCAGCACCGACGGGACGGGCGAGGTGGCGCGCGCGGTCCCGGGGATTCGAGTGCTCGAAGAACCGTTGAAGGGCCTGGTGGTGGCGCGCGAAACGGCGCGGCTCGCGACGCGCGCCGACATCATCGCTTACGTTGACGCCGACTGCCGCGCGCCGATCACGTGGCTCGAACGGATCGAGGCGCAGTTCTCCGGCGCCGGCGCGCCGCTGGCGGTCACCGGACCGTATCGCTTTTACGACTGGGACTGGAGCGGCCGCGCGCTCATCCGCGCCTACGACCTCGTCGTCGCGCCGGCCACCCACGCGTTCGTGCACCACGGGCTCGGCATCGGCGCGATTCTCTACGGCGGCAATTTCGCCGTGCGGAGCGACGCGCTGGCGCGCATCGGCGGCTTCGATCGGCGGATCGAGTTTCACGGCGAGGACACGAACCTGGGACGGCGGCTGACCGCGATCGGGCGCGTCGCCTTGTGCCCCGACTGCTGGGTCTGGACGTCGGCGCGCCGGTATCGGGCGATGGGCAAGGGCGCGGTCTTCCGGGTCTACGTGCGGAACTTCTGGTCCGAGATTCTGTGGCATCGTCCCGCGGACGAGCACCATCTCGACGTGAGGGCCTAGCACCCGTTGAAGGAAGGCGACGCTTTGAAGGGCGGGCACTGAATATGCCGGGGTACGAGCCGTTTCTGCTCTGCGACTTCCACGTCCACACGCGGTGGAGCGACGGACGGCTTTCGCTGCGGGAGGTCGTGGATCTCTATGGCAAGACCGGGCGCTTTGACGTCATCGCGATCACCGATCACATCCTGATGAAAAAGGATCTGCTGGCGCGGGTCGCGAGGATGGCGACGCTTGGCAGGCGCGACTTCTCGGTCACCGAGGCACGGTTCGGGGCGTATCTCGCCGACATCGCCGCTGAGGCGAAGCGTGCACGCCGCCTCTACGACCTGCTGGTCGTCCCCGGCGCCGAGATCACGCAGAACCACATCCGCAGCCGGAAGAACTCGCACATCATCGCGTTGGACATCAAGGAATTCATCAGCGCCGATCAGCCGGCCGAGGACATCCTGCGCGCCATCCGTGCCCAGGGAGCGTTCAGCATCGCCTGTCACCCGCATCACCGGCCGACGAGGCGCGTTGAAGTCGGCACCTGCTATCTCTGGGACAACCGCAAGCGCGTCGTCGACCTGGTCGACGTCTGGGAGGCGGCGAACCGCGACGATCTCTTCTCGGTGACGAGCCTGAAGCACTACCCGTACATCGCCAACAGCGACTTCCACAAGCCGAAGCACCTCCACTCGTGGAAGACGCTGGTCCGCTCGGAGAAGACGTGGGAAGCGGTGGCGGCGGCACTGCGATCGAATGTCGACGTCGCGCTGACGCTCTATCGCAACGGATCGTGGGCAGCTTGAAAGCAACGAGAAGCGTAGGTAGGGCGCCCCTTCAGGGGCGCCGTCCATGTCACTGGAGGTGAAGCCGGCGGCCAGGGTTCGGTGAAGGGTGGGACGGGGCCTTGCCGCACGATGCCGCATACCCCCGGCCGACGTGCTCTTCGCCGAACGCTGGCCGCTGGTTTCACTGAAGACCAGGGCACTCAGCTCAAGGCCTTACGCGCGGCGTCGAGTTCTTTCCGCTGCGCGCCGCTCATCGTCGGATAGCTCAAGTCGAACGAATCGAGCGCCTCGACGACCGCCGCGGCCACCACCAGGCGCGTGAACCACTTGTTGTCGGCGGGGACGACGAACCACGGCGCCTCGGCGGAGGCGGTGCGGCGAATCGTTTCCTCGTACGCGCTCATGTACTTGCGCCAGTGCTTGCGCTCGGCGGCGTCGGCGGCGGAGAACTTCCAGTTCTTGGCCGGATCGTCGAGCCGCCGCAGGAAGCGGCGCCGCTGCTCGGCGTGGGAGACGTGGAGGAAGAACTTGCGGACCGCGACGCCGTTGCCAGCCAGGTACTGCTCGAAGTTTCTGATCTCCTTGTAGCGGCGCTTCCAGATCCGGGCGTCGACGAGCTCCGGCGGGATCTGCTGCCGCTCGAGAAATTCGGGATGGACGCGGACGACCAGCGTCTCCTCGTAGTAGCTGCGGTTGAAGATGCCGATGCGGCCGCGCTCGGGCAGGCAGCGCATGCAGCGCCAGAGGTAATCGTGGTCGAGATCCTCGGCTGACGGCGCCTTGAACGAGTAGACCTGGCACCCCTGCGGGTTGACGCCCGACATCACGTGTTCGATCGCGCCGTCCTTGCCGGCGGCATCCATCGCCTGGAAAATCAGCAGCAGCGCCCAGCGGTTCTGCGCCGCCAGCACGTCCTGCAGCCTGGCCAGCGCCTGAACTCCCTCCAGGAGCGCCGCTTTCGCGCGCGGCTTGTCGCCGGCCGAGAAGTTGAGCGTGTCGCCCGGATCGACGTCCTTCAGCCGGAACGAGCGGCCATCGGTGACGCGGTACTGCTGCGCCAGCTTCCGTGCTTCCTTGATCAGCGCCTTCGTCTTCAACGGGGCTCCAGAATGTAGCGTCAGGCGTCCGCCGGACCTGATCGTCATAGTCCGGCGTCAGTCGGACGCGATCGTCGTAGCGTCCGGCTTCAGCCGGACCGTGGATCCGTATGGCGCAGAATTATGGATCGAATTGAAAGCGCGAACGGACACTAAGGCTTCGGTCCGGCCTCGATGTACGCGCGCTGAAGGTTCCATCGATGGAAGCCGGTCATCAGCGGTACCAGCGCCGGTGCGATGTCGAACCCGGCGGGGAGCCGCGCCGTGCTGACGAAGTCGTCGAACGAGACCGCCCGGCCGACCGCGTCGGCGGCCGCGCGCTGGACGGTCTCGAGATATTTCTGATACGTCGCGATCGCATCGCCGGCGGCGAGCGCGCCGTGGCCCGGTACGATCGTGCCGACATCCAGGCTGCTCGACAGGCGATCGAGCGTCTGCCGATAGGCCGCGATCCCGCCCATCTGCGCCCACGGGATGGTGCCGACGCCGAAGATCAAGTTCCCCGTCCAGGCCACGCGTGCCCCGGGGACGTAGACGACGGTGTCGTTCGGCGACATCCCCTGGCCGAAGAAGCGCGCTTCGACCCGGCGCCCGCCCAGGTCGACGCTCCACTCCTCGTCGAATGCGACATCCGGCAGGCGGAGCTCGACGCCGTCGAACACCGACAGATCGTTGCCGACGGTCGGCGCCATCCGCTGCCGGAGCTCGCCGACGGTCGTGTGCTTCAGCGCTTCGAGAGTCCGGCGGCTCGCCACGATCTGCGTCCCGGCTGGAAAGACATAGTTCCCGAATGTGTGATCGCCGAACGCGTTGGTGTTCACGAGATAGCGAATCGGCTTGTCGGTGACCTGGCGCACGGCGTCGAGAACCTGGCGGCCCATCTGCCCGTTGAACTGGGAGTCGATGACGAGGACGGCATCGGTGCCGACCACGAAGCCCGAGTTGTCGGTGAACGGTGTGTTGGCCAGCAGCGCGTAGACGCCGTCGGCCAGGCGGCGGGTCTCGAGCCTCACTCCGCCCGGATTGAGTGGTGGGGGAATGTACCCTGGCGGTGGAGGCGGCGGCTGCCGCTGCGCAGCCGCAGCTTCCTGCGCCTGGAACGCCAGCGGGTTGAGCAGAGCCAGCATCGCCGACAGCACGAGCTTGACCACGAATCCCTCCTTCATGCCGCTGATTTCGCCCGCCGGCCCGAGCCGTTTCATGATGGCCGACATGTATATTATTCATGATGCACATCATGTATGATGTCAAGCGCCGGAAAGAAAGGGAGTCGGATCGTGAGAGTAACGCGCCAACAGGCGGCGGCGAACCGGGAGAAGATTCTCGATGTCGCGGGAACGCTCTTCCGCCAGCACGGCTACGACGGGATTGGCGTCGCCGAGATCATGAAGCGTGCGGGGCTGACCCACGGCGGTTTCTACGGCCACTTCGCGTCGAAGGACGACCTGGCGGCCGAGATCACCGGCCGGATCCTTGGCCGCACCGACTGGACCGAGCGGCTGACCAGGAGCGCCAACCCCACGTTCGGCGATGTCGTTCGCGGCTACCTCTCGGCGCGCCACCGCGACGACGCCGGCCGCGGCTGCCTGTTCGCGGCGCTGGCCTCCGACGTCGTCCGCCAGCCGAAGCCGGTGCGACAGGCCTTCACGCAGGGACTGCGCGATCGAGTCGAGACGTTGCGCAGCCTGCTGCCCGGCCGATCGGCGGCGGCGCGGCGCGAGAAAGCGCTGGCGACGATGGCCGGCCTGGTTGGCGCGCTGGTGCTGTCGCGCGCGGTCGACGATGCCGAGCTGTCGGACGAGATCCTCGAAGCCGCGGCCGCGACGTTTGCCCGGACCTAGATCCACCGCGATCAAACCGGACCGGCCTGTGATCGGAGAAGGAGAGCGGATATGCGTGCGCGGCTGCACTACGCCTGGGTGATTGCGCTCGTCACCTTCGGCGTGCTGCTGGTAACGGCGGGCATCCGGGCAACGCCCGGCATCCTCATCATCCCGCTGGAGCGCGAGTTCGGCTGGAGCCGGACGGTGATCTCGGCGGCGATCGCGATCAACATCGCGCTCTTCGGGCTGATCGGTCCCTTCGCCGCGTCGGTGATGGACCGCTGGGGGCTGCGGCGGATTGTGCTCGCGGCGCTGGCGCTGCTGGCCGCCTCGGTCGCGCTCACGACCCAGATGCGGAGCCAGTGGCACCTGACGCTGCTGTGGGGCGTGCTGGTCGGAACCGGCACCGGCGTGACCTCGCTGGTCCTCGCCGCGGTCGTCGCGACGCGCTGGTTCGACGAGCGCCGCGGCCTGGTCGTCGGCGCGCTCTCGGCGGCCAACGCCACCGGCCAGCTGGTGTTCCTGCCGCTGCTCGCCTCGCTCGTCCAGCAGCGCGGCTGGCGCGCGGCCTGCTTCGTCGTCGCCGGCGCGGCAGTCGTCGTGTTCGCCTTGGTCGCGCTGTTCATGCGCGACCGTCCGAAGGATCTCGGGCTGGAGCCGTACGGCCATCGGCCGGCCCCGCCCGGGGCGCCGCGCCCGGCGCAGGCGCTGGCGCCGCTCGTCGCGCTTCGCCTGGCCACACGGTCGCGCGCGTTCTGGATCCTGGCCGGCACGTTTTTCGTCTGCGGCGCGAGCACCAACGGGCTGATCGGCACCCACCTCATCGCCGCCTGCCACGACTACGGCATCCCGGAAATCCGATCGGCGCAGCTGCTGGCGATGATGGGCATCTTCGACATCCTCGGCACCACCGCCTCGGGGTGGCTCACCGATCGCTATTCGAGCCGGCACCTACTGTTCGCGTACTACACGCTGCGCGGCGTGTCGCTGCTCTTCCTGCCGCTGACGCTGGATGGCGGCGCGCACGGCCTCGGGTGGTTTGCCGTGTTCTACGGCCTCGACTGGGTGGCGACCGTGCCGCCGACCGTGCAGCTGGCAGGCGAGCCGCTCGGCCGCGAGAACACCGGCGTCGTCTACGGCTGGATTGCGGCGAGCCACCAGCTCGGGGCGTCGATGGCCGCGTTCGGCGCCGGCGCGATTCGCAGCGGCTTCGGCGACTACCGGGTCGCCTTCTGGATCGCGGGCCTGCTGTGCGTGTGCGCCGGGTTGTCGTTCATCACGATCGGGCGGCGAACGTTCGTCGCGCGCGTGCCTGAGCCGTCGCTCGGCATGGCTTAGTACCAGCGCGAGATCGTCGTGCAGAAAAGCATGAACCGCTGCACAATGGCGCGGAGCGCTCGACGCCGATGAAAAAGAGCCAGGCCGCGCCGACGACGATCGACGAATACATCGCCGGCTTTCCGCCTGACGTCCGGCGCAAACTGAAAGACGTCAGGAGCACGATCCGGAAGGCGGCGCCCGCCGCCGAGGAAGCGATCGCCTACCAGATGCCGACCTTCAGGCAGCACGGCAACCTGGTGCACTTTGCGGCTTTCAAAAACCACATCGGCTTCTATCCGGCGCCGCGCGCGATCGAGGAGTTCAAGAAGGAGCTCGCCGCGTACGAGGGTTCCAAGGGCGCGGTGAAGTTTCCGCTCGACCAGCCAATCCCGCTCGGCCTGATCGCCAGGATGGTGAAGTTCCGTGTGAAGAAAAACCTGGAACAGGCGGCGGCGAAAAAATCGAAACGCTAGGAGCGCGGCCATGCGATTTCACGTCGTCGCTGTCTTCGCGGCGTTCCTCGCGGCTCAAACGCCGGCGAGGACGCTCGACATCTACGTCGTCGACGTCGAAGGCGGCAACGCGACGCTGCTGGTGACGCCGTCGCGCGAATCGCTCCTCATCGACTCGGGGAACGCCGGCGCCGCCGCGCCGCGCGATGCCGCGCGCATCGTCTCCGCCGCGAAAGACGCCGGCCTCACGCAAATCGACCACCTGATCACCACGCACTGGCACGGCGATCACTTCGGCGGGATGGCCGAGCTCGCCTCCCGTATCCCGATCAAACATTTCATCGACCACGGCCCGAACGTGCAGCCGGGCGCCGCCGCCGACGAGTTCCTGCAGTCGGTGTATCCGGCGTTGTATGCGAAGGGGTCGCACACGGTCGCCAAACCTGGAGACAAGATCGCGCTGGCCGGCGTCAACGTGCTCGTCGTCACGTCCGCCGGCGCGACGATCAAGGCGCCCCTGCCCGGCGCCGGCGCGGCGAACCCGTACTGCGCGAGCTTCAAGCCGGGCGACAACAACGCTGAAGATCCGATGTCGGTCGGGGTGCACATCACCTTCGGGCGCTTCCGGACGCTGCACCTGGGCGACCTGACGAAGAACAAGGAGTTCGAGCTCATGTGCCCGTCGAACCGCATCGGCACGATTGACGTGTTCCTCGGCCTCCACCACGGTGTCGACACCTCGAACTCGCACGTGATCGTGCACGCGCTCCGGCCGCGCGTGGCGATCATGAACAACGGCACCCGCAAAGGCGGCCAGCCCGAGGTGATGAAGACGCTGCACTCGTCGCCGGGCCTCGAGGACCTCTGGCAGATTCATTTCTCCGAGCTCAGCGGCCAGGAATACACCGTGCCGGGAATGTTCATCGCCAACCTGCTCGACGAGCCGCCGCAGGCGATGCCGGTGGCGCCGATCGCGCCGCCACCCGCCGGAAGCGGCGCGCCGCCGGCGCCGGTCCACAATGGTCCGGCGCACTGGATCAAAGTCTCGGCGCAGTCGGACGGTTCGTTCACCGTCACGAACGCGCGCAACGGCTTCAGCAAGACGTATCAGGCGGCCTCAAAACCTGGAGCGTGAATCATGCGTACGGCCCTTCGATTGACTGCGGTTGCCATCACGCTGTTCGCGATACCGGCCAACGGCGCTCGCGTGGCGCCGGTGCACGCCGCGCTCGCGGCGGCGGCGGCGCAAGCTCCGGCGCCGGCACCCGACGCGGCCGATGTGGCTGAGGGGATGCGGCTG
>Ga0209382_10009607_pt1 | contig 12095 bp, 15 predicted proteins | sample SoiMetdeltSBSDD5_FD_187599 | JGI IMG/M metagenome (GOLD analysis project Ga0209382, IMG submission 187599) | Bulk soil microbial communities from a Populus tree surrounding site in Tennessee, USA - Soil MetaG P. deltoides SBSDD5 (SPAdes) (version 2) | ecosystem: Environmental > Terrestrial >... | reverse complement strand
CGACGAGCGCTCGCTGTTCGACGCCCAGGTCGGCGTACGAGGCTCCGAAGCTCTCGCCTTTGCCTTGCGCTGTTTGTGATTGCGCAGAGCCGATCATGGTCCCGGCGCACACGAACAACCACACGAGCGCGGGCATCCAGCGACAGCGCCGCGCGAACGATTACCACCCCCGCGAGTTCCTTTCTGACACGGCGTCCGCCTCTTCAGTAATCGAAGCCCATTCCTACGATCAACCGGTGGTCATCCTTTTCCGGTACGACGCCAGACGATTCTGCGCGCGGCTCCTGCACGCGATCCCACACGAACGAGAAGTTGACAGCGAGCGGTCCCACGGAATCGATCGATAGGCTTGTCAGGAAGTGGTGCGTATAGCACCAGCCTCGGGTTTCTCCACCAGGAGACGGTAGTCCATCGTGTAGTCGAGGTCGCCGGTGATCTCGTTGGTGTACGTCGCAGCCGCCAATAGCGCAGCCGTGCTCTCGTGGTCCGACTCGCCCTCCACCACGCTCTCGAAGGTGGTGGACTGATAGGCAGGACCGGCCTTGATCTCCCAACTCACGCCCGAGGTATCCACGAGCCGAGAGCCCGACGCCACGCCGCCGGTCCACCGATGGGCAAAGTTCTGAAATGGATCGCGGAAGTACTCCGCGACGACCGGTCGGACGAAGAATCGCGACGTGACGAACCAGTCCATTGCGCCATTGACACGCTGGTTGTTGGTCACACTAATGTCGTCGGTCAGTTTTAATTGCCCACGTAATCGCGGACGACACGGGTCGTCACCGTGCGGCGGCGAGCACTCGTGACGGTGTTGGCCTCAACCTGATCGGAATTGCCGCGTCTGAGGGTGAATCCGAAGTTTGACGTTGCCTGACCAGTAGCTGGATTCCCTGGGTTCCCCCGGAGTAATCGAGTTCGGCTCGATCGAACTGCTGCTCGGTGTCCCCGAGCACGCGGACGGTCTTCGCGTCGACAAGCAATCTTCGCCGTCAGCTGTGTTCGATTCTTGAAGCGCACCTGGACGACGCGCCCGGTTCTCAGCTCGCGAATGTCATCCCAGTCGAACGTCAGATTCTCGAGTTCCTCGCTATCGAATTCCAGCCTGCCGTCGTACAACGCGATCAGCTCGCCTTTCAGCCATTCGTCCGACGTGAGCTGAATCCAATCGAACGTGTCCGGGGCCAGCGGTGCGGGCTGGAACACCTGTGGCGCGCTCTGGGCCCTCGCATTCACCGTCGAAAACAAAGCGCGATCACGATTGCCACGACCACCGGCGCGCGTCCGTCACTCTAGAGGACTACATCCTGTGCGCAGATCGTACGCGCGCGGCTCCCTCGACAGGTCACCGATTCCGTGTCAAGTAGTAAGGGTACTGACGCTGCAGTATGGCCGCGGTGCGCGTCGGACTCAGTCGCAGCGATCCAACGCTTTCAGCGCGGCCTCCGAGCGGGCGACGCGGGCCGTCGCCCACAGCCCGCGACGTCTGCACTTCTTCCTACTTGGGTGATTTTCCTGTGATGACCGTTTCGCTCGAAATCTGGGTCTGTGGCTCTTCAATGATCTTCGTGGCCGTGACCTTCATCCCCTTTTTCAACTCCTTCACGGTCGCAGGTTTACCGGAGACGGTAAACTGATACGATTCCGGGACTTTGTATTCCTTGTTCTCGCCGTTCGCCAGTGTCAGGACCACGTAATCACCTTGTGCCCACCAGACTGTGCCCTCGAGGTTGCTCGTGGTGCGGACCGTGACAGGTGTCGTGGTTGTAGTGATCATTCCGGTGAGGATCGTGCCCGGCTTGAGGTCGCCAATCAGCATCTTCTGTCCGTCAACGATGAATTCACGACCTGGCTGCACGTTGAACAGGCTGTAATTGCCCAACGGCAGCATCTTGGCGAACAGCCAGTTGCCCTGGACCTCGACCACTTCGCCTGTCATTTTCACCGTCTCGACCTTGGCTTCACCTCTGACGTTTTCGGTCTTCGACGTCACCTGTGAGTACGCCGATCCAGCGATGCTGAGTACAGCCAGAACGATCGTGATTACCTGTCTTGCTGTCATTGTGGTGTCTCCTTACGGTGCCGGCGCTCCGTCTACTGTTGTTGTCTTGGGACGCTTGGAGTGAGGCTGACGTACCCGACGGCGGTGCACCAGACATGCCAGCGCTCTGAAGCGCGTGAATTCTTCGGAGAGCTGCACCGGCCTGATGAAGACTGGTTCACGGGAATCGGGAACTCAGTCGGAAACCGCCTTGACCGAGTCGCGTGACAGTGCGAGCAGCGAAGGCGGGACGTCAAGCGACGAGCGATCGTCGTAAGAAGAAGCGCAAGCTCTGGCTCAGCTGTCTATCAGCAAATCAAGCGGGAAATGTTCTTTGCGTCATCGTGCTCCCTTGACGCGTCATTCGTCCGCTGCCGTGACATCCCGTGGCCGTCCGCGGGTCCGCGCGGTTAGTGCTCACCTTGATTCGTCAAGCGGCGATATAGCGACGACGATCGAGCGCATCACTCTCAGGCGCTGTGAGTGATCTCCGTGGCGTGGCACATGCTCGATACGTACCAGAAGCACAGAGACCCGGGGTAAGTCCTTCCCGAGTCGATGGCAGATCAACGTGCCGCAGGTTTCGTATTCATCGTCGACAGGAATCCGCCGTCGGTGACTGATTTGAAGCCCGGGATGTCGGCGACGGCGACGATGACCACAACAACCACGGTCACGCCCGTCACCGTCACGGAGGTCAAGAGCCGCACTGTCGCTGGTGTCAGGGTCCAGCGTGTACGTGCGGGCCCTGGAAGGATTGCGATTGTTCACGCACAGCGAACTGGACAAGCGCGGAATCAAAATCCTCGTGGACGCCAAGCCTCGCGCGGTGTCCGAACTTCATGAGGGCAACAAGTCGACAGCGACGATCATCACCAGCAAGCCGCCCTCGGTCGTCACGGAGAAGGAAGTGCAGGCGACGCTCTCCTAGACCGGCGGCGCGGCACCCGCTGCGGCCGCGCCTGCGGCATCCACCGCAGCTCCCCCGAGAACTGCGGCCGCAGACGGCAGCGCCGGCTCAACAGCCGGTTTCTACAATCAAGCACAGGCTGCCTGGCACCGCTGGATCACTGCCAACGATTGGGTCAATCAGCCTGGTCTCGGTGGCAGCAGGCGCCCTTGCGACGCGGCGTCGCCGCGCGCGGTAGCGTCGTGTCATGTCCACGGGCCGCCGCACATGCGGCTCGTGCTCGCCCACACATGCCTTCAATCACGGAGAAATCCCTTTGCCGGATCGGATGAATGTTCGCGATTGGTCCCGATGTTGCTGGTGCCCAGGCGACTTGGCATAGCGGATCGAGCGGAGCGTTATGGAAATGGAAAGCCCGTCGCGGCCTCTCGCCCATCGGAAGCAGCACGATCAAACCTCGCTGGATCCGTCAATCGGCTCGTCATGGCTCGCGAGATGTCGAAGCCTCTCGACGCGAGCGCAACCCCTCTCATCGACATCTGACTCACGAAGCTTCGTGGCCCCCGCGCTCCAGCGCGCCGAACCGGCTCCACGCTATACGCCTCTCAGGACCACTGTCACCCACACGCCTTTAAAGAGACGCTGCTGGTCGGATATGTCGGATATGTAACGAGAAAGTCTCTGTCGTTCGATGTCGGCCGGCGTGCAAGGAGGTCCATGCATGGTCATCATCAGTAAGCATCTCGCGACCCTCGAGCGAGTACTGTGCATCGCTGCAGGAATCGCGTTCCTGAGCGTCAGTGTTTGCATAACCGAGGCGTCGGCGCAGGCTGTATCCAAGGCTTTCATCGACTGCGGCGACGGCGGGCCGGCGCGGCAGGTCTGCGAGGGGAATACATTGTCGGGCGTGGTGCTCGTGCGCCAGGGTGGTGAGGGCAATTGCGTGCTTGGGCGCACCTGGGGATACGACTCCAAGGCGGTGTGGGTCTCGAACGGTTGCCGCGCAAGGTTTGCGACTACCGACACCCGCGAGACGATGACATGCGCGTCCGAGGGTGCCCGCCATCTCTGTGATGCGACCACGACCGAAGGGGTCGTCGTGGTAAATCGTCCCGACGTCGAGGATCCACTCCTCGATCCGGACTATGGCGTGCGCTACGCCATTGCGGGTGCCGAGATCGGCCTCGGCGCCAACATGTATGCGTACTTGGAGAGTCGCGTGTTCGATGACTCGATCGGTCCGCAAGGTGAAGATGGCTTCAATGCAGTGACGATCGGTGTCCACTACGGCTTCAGCTTCAGCGGCTGGCATCGACGGTAGCGCGTTTTCTGCGTCAGCTTATCGCGCAGGCAGAGCCCGCGTGTTACGACGTGAAATCGCGGTAACGCTGCGGCGCTGAAGCAGATCATCCGGCTGCGAGCCCCACCAGGAAGGAAGAAAGCAATGACACTGTCCAAACGCTTAGCGGCTGAATTCGTCGGGACATTCTGGCTGGTCCTTGGCGGCTGCGGAAGCGCTGTTCTCGCCGCAGCGTTTCCTGATGTCGGCATCGGACTGCTGGGGGTTTCCTTCGCGTTCGGCCTGACTGTTCTCACGATGGCATATGCCATCGGGCATATCTCAGGCTGCCACCTGAATCCAGCCGTGTCTGTCGGTCTGGTGGCGGGCGGACGTTTCAAGGCGTCTGATCTGGTTCCCTATGTCGTCGCGCAGGTCCTCGGCGCCATCGTCGCTGCTGGAGTTCTGTATTTCATCGCGAGCGGGAAACCTGGATTCGATGTGGCAGCTGGCCTGGCATCCAATGGCTACGCGGACCATTCGCCCGGAAACTACTCCGCCGCGTCCGGGTTCGTCACCGAGGTCGTGATGACCTTCATGTTTCTCTTCATCATCCTCGGTGCGACGGACAAGAGAGCGCCCGCTGGGTTTGCACCGCTGGCGATTGGCCTCGGATTGACGCTGATCCATCTGATCAGCATTCCCGTCACGAACACATCAGTGAACCCCGCACGCAGTACCGGACCGGCGCTCATCGTTGGCGGCTGGGCAATCGCTCAGTTATGGATGTTCTGGATCGCGCCCCTGATCGGTGCGGCCCTTGCCGGGATCACGTATCGCGTCGTGAGCGTCGAGCACAGCGGTCAACACGTGCCCTCACCAAGTCCCGAACGAGCGATCGCGAATTCTGTGATGCACACGTGACCGGCGATGCCTGGTCGGAGCCGGATAGTATGCACTTCTTACCCGCGCCTGACGTCCCCGCCGCGCTTGTCTTCGCACAGCGCGATGAACTTCGGAGAAGGTTGTTTGGAAAGGAGCCTATATGTCTCGTGTAATGAGTCGAGTGGTTCTCACAGTCGGCACGTTCTTGTGCCTGTCCGGGAGCACGTTGGCGCAGCAGACATCGACGGCGTCAGAAACAAAGAGGTTCGAAGTTATCGCTGTGGATGGCAACCAGCTCGTCGTCAGTTTGCCGGAAGGGACGCGGGAAATAACGGTCCCAGACGATTTCCGATTCAACATCGACGGCAAACAGATGTCCGTCCATGAGTTGATTCCAGGCATGAAAGGAACGGCGACTATCACAACGAAAACGACGGTCACTCCGGTCACGGTTACTGATGTCAAGAGCGGAGAGGTGGTGATCGCGTCGGGCGGAGCGATCTACGTCCGCACTGGTGGGGACGTCAAGATGTTCACGCAGGGCGACGTGGACAAGCGCGGTGTGAAAATCATGCGCAGCGGAAAGCCTGCGACGGTTTCGGACTTCCGGGCGGGCGATACGCTGACGGCAACCATCATCACTTCGAAACCGCCGCAGGTCGTGACGGACAAGGAAGTGCAGGCAACCCTCGCCCGTGTCGCAGAACCCGCGCCCGCACCGCGCGCTGCCGCACCTGCGGCCGCACCGGCCGCCGCCGCACCATCTGCCGCTGCATCACGGGCCGCCGCACCGCCCGCACCAGCACCTGCGGCAGCGGCAGCCAGCGAGCCACCACCTCCGGCCCCGGCGGCATCTGCGCCGGCGCAAACCGAGTTGCCGCCATTGCCGACAACACGGGAGACTTCCAGCACATGGCCTCTCATGGGGCTGGGGATCGTGCTGCTGGTGATCGTGGCGCTCATCGCCAGACGCCGTCGAGTGGTGCGCTGAATCAGCCGGGCGCGTTACCGGGCTGCGCTCGTCGGTTGCACGAGCGCGGCCCAAAGCCCGCGTCTGTATTCCCTTAGCGCGCGCGGGCTCATGCGACCGCGCGTAGACGCAGTCGAACGAGGCATGCGGCGATCAGCGCGGCCGCCAACGCTGACCGCGGACAAGTCCATGAGCCCCTGGACCCGGCCGTCCTCGTCGTCGATCAGTTGTCCTTGACAGCATCGCGACGACGATCGGTTCGACGGTCCTGGCCGCGATCGCTTCCGGGGGGATCGACGGCCTTGTCCCTGTCGTCAACCGCGTCCTCGGCTTTGTCTTTCGCCTCTTCTTTTTTCTCGTCGACCTCTTTCTTCTTCTCTTCCTTGTTCTTCTCGTTGTCCTTGTTCTTCTCTTGCGCGAGGGCGATCAGCGGGACGCTCAATGTTCCCAACGCTGTGACAAACGCTCGTCGACTAATCGTGGCCTTCATGACTTCCTCTTTCCGGTCGTGGCTTAGATCAAACGAACGCGGACGAATTACCGCATCGCCACGTCGCGTGGCTCGGCACGTACGGCGCGAAATGTAGCGTCTGAGGAGCGGAGCCAACGAAATAGAATGGATAGCAGGTGACCAACGTGATCGATTGCACAGGTGTTGGATCGAGCGCCGACACTTCCTCGGGGGTGACAATCCACGCCCGCTCGATCCGGTAGTTCTGTGTTCCCTGCAGTGTGTCGAGCTCAATCGCATCGCCGGGGTTCACGGCCGTCAGTCCACGGAAGAAACCGTCGCGATGGCCGGCGATGGCGGAGTTGCTGCTCGTGCCGGGCAGCGCGGTCTCTTCGATGTGACCAACGCCCCGATTCAGTGTGACGTCGCTGGTCCCCTCCATGACCGGAACTTCCAGATGAATGCGCGGAATGCGAAGCTCCGCGAGGGGCGCCTCACGCGGGAGGGTCAACGTACTCTGCCACGCGGCTACGCGCTGTGGTGACCATAGAGTGAGACGGACGTAGATCCCGAATTGGTGATCGCTGGCCGCTCCGTCGACTTCCCCACTCACTGAGTCCACCGGTCGACAAGTGCCAAACATCGCCCAGACTGGCAGCGGTGGGGTCGGTCGGCGCCGTCGTCATGAGTGCGTGCGTGACCGCCGCGAAGGTTGTCCGGCCTCGACCTGCTGGCCTGTGGCCTTGCTGAATCGTGCGACCCAGTTGTCGATGAGCTGCTGACGCGTGGGCGATCGCGAAAGCTCCGATCGCCCACGCGCCAAAGGGCGAGCGTCACACGCTGAAAGGGCCGAATGAGAGTCACGTCAGCCCACCGTTTGGCACGTCGCAGCCGCGACATGTCACGGGCTCGGTCAAACGTTCGTTTGCGCCGCACGAATCCTGGGGTGAGTTCGTTGAAAACACTGTGTGCATCGATGGCGAGCAGGATGCGTACCAGCGGTTCAGTCGTGGGCGACACTTGGCATGGTGACGCGTGCCGATCTCGGCGGATCATTTCTCGCACCGAGCATCCGCGTTCGCATTGTGGTGACTCCACGAGGCCAACGCGCCATGCGACTAACAGTGGTTCACGTGTCATGAGCATCGCCGTCCGAGCCGAGCGTGAAGGAGACCGCGCCCGTCTTGTACCTGAAGGCGCGTTCGACGTGGCACATGCGCCAGCAGTGGCACGGGCCGTGGCGCACGTTCAGCCCGATCTCGAGGGGTGCCGCTCGATCGATGTGGACCTGACGCATCTCGATCGCATTGACGGCGCAGGCGCGGTGCTGCTCGCACGGCTGCTCGATCAGCTGGATGCCGACGGCGACCGCACACGGATGGTGGAGGACCGCAACCCCGAAGCCGCGCGTCTGATCACCCTCTATCGACAGAAGCGGGAAGAGCCACCTCCTGCTCGGACGCAACCGATGACTGCGCTGACGAAGATCGGTGTAGTCGCCGCCGATCTTCCCACCAGGATCACCGACACCCTGGATTTCACAGGTCGTTGCGCTGCTGCACTGCCAAGGGTCGTCGCGTCACCGCGCTCGGTCGACTGGCGTTCGCTGCCGTGGTTGGTCCAGCAGATCGGCGCCGACGCTCTGCCGGTGACGAGTGCGGCCAACCTGCTAGTCGGCGTCATCATCGGCTTTCTGGGCGTCTCCCAACTGGGCCGCTTCGGCGCCGTCGTCTACGTCCCCGAGCTCGTCGTCGTCGCGCACTTCCGCGAGCTGGGGCCGCTGGTTACAGCGATCGTGGTGGCCGGCAGATCGGGTGCTGGTCTCGCCTCGGAGATCGCCACGATGAAGGTCTCCGAGGAAATCGACGCGTTGCGTTCGATGGGGTTCGATCCGGTGAGGTGGCTGGTCGTGTCTCGCTGTGTCGCCCTGGTCCTGGTCGTACCACTGCTGACATGGGTCGGCGATGCGCTCGCGCTCCTCGGGGGCCTGATGGCCACGGTCGCCACCACCGACATGACACCTCGCGCCTACGTCCTTGCGACGATGGATGCCATCACCGTGAACCACTTCGTCGGGGGCCTCATCAAGAGCCCGTTTCTGGCGCTCGCGATCGGACTGATCGCCTGCGGTCAAGGATTGGCGACGCAAGGCGGCGCCGCGGCAGTCGGCGCCAGGACGACGACTGCCGTCGTCCTGGCGATTTTCGGCGTGATTGTCATCAACGCTCTGTTCACGCTCGTGTACGTGGTGATGGGCGTCTGATCGTGCCGCCATCGAGACCGCACATCATCGTCGAGGACCTGCGCATCGGGTGGGGGACCAGAGTGCTCATGGAGCACGTCACCTTCGATATCGAGCGCGGAACGACCTTAGCGATCCTCGGCGGATCCGGGAGCGGGAAGAGCACGCTGCTGCGATACATGATCGGGCTCGAGCAGCCGATGGCCGGTCGAATCGATATCGACGATGTGGGAGAGCCGCACCGGTACGAGGGCGTGCCGCCCTTCGGCGTTCTGTTTCAGTCGGGCGCGCTCTTCAGCTCCATGACACTGGCTGACAACCTCGCGCTCCCGTTGACCATGTGGACCCCGATACGCGGCGCCACGGCACGGGATCTCGTTCAGGCGAAGCTCGATCTCGTGGGGCTCGGGACGTTCGCCGAGCATCTACCGGGCGAGATCTCGGGTGGCATGAAGAAGCGCGCCGGCATTGCGCGAGCCATGATGCTCGAGCCCAGCCTGCTGTTCTTCGACGAGCCGTCCGCCGGACTCGACCCGATCTCCGCGGTCGAGCTCGACGAACTCATTGTCACGCTCAGCCGCGACCTCGGCATCACCATCGTCATCGTGACCCACGAGCTTCCGAGCATCTTCATGGTCGCCAACAGCTGCATCGTCCTCGACAAGACGGCGAAGGGAATCGTGGCACGTGGCGACCCGCGCGCGCTGCGCGACACCTCAGAGATCCCGTTCGTGCACAACTTCTTCACGCGGTCCTCGCCCGAGACGTCCGTGAACCAAGGAAGGTGATCGATGGCCGTCGAAAAGAGCTACGCGAGGCTTGGCCTCTTTCTCGTGGTGGTCCTCGTCGTCGTCCTCGCCACAGCCCTTCTGTTCATTCAACGCTGGAGAAGCCGTGCCGTCATCGCGATGGTCACCTACACGAACGAAAACGTCAGCGGGCTGGAGGTCTCGAGCCCGGTGCGTTTTCGAGGCGTGTCGCTTGGCCGCGTCAGCGACGTGCGGGTGGATCCGCGTGACGTCATCGTCGAAATCGACTTCGAAATGTTTCCCGATCGCCTCAACACGATTGGCATCAGCGCCGAGCGGATCGGGCAGATTCGCGATCTGCACGGCATGTTCCCCAACCTTCGCGCCAGCATGGTGAGTAATCCAGTGACGGGAGAAGCGTACTTACTGCTCGACGTGCCGGAGAATCCGCCGCCGCCGATGACGCTCGCGTTCACGCCAGACGACCGTCCGTATGTCCCGTGGGTGCCCACGACGCTGGCGACGGTGCAGGATCGACTGCCGGCAATCCTGGAGCGCGCCGAAGCCACGCTCCAAACAGTGACGGAGATCATCAGCAAGGTTCCTGAGAGCCTCGACCGGAGCAATCGATTTTTCACCAACGTCGAGCGCATCTTTCAGGAGAGCGAGCTCCCGGCGTTGAGCGCCGACTCACGGAAGTTCTTCTCGACGACAAGCGGCCAGATCGACAAGATCGCGACCGACCTCGAGAGGGTGATCGGGACTGACGGGACGTTGGTCACCTTCGTTGAAAATGCGAATGCCGCGATCAAGGCGGCCGACCTCCCCACCACGAACCAGTCAGCGCGTGCGGCGGCGGACCAGACCACGCTGGCGGCCGACGATTTACGGCGCACGCTGCCGGCCATTCGCGATTCGCTCGATCAGCTGCGCGATCTCGCAAGGCAATTGCAGGAGCAGCCGGAGTCGGTCGTCTACGGTCCGCGACCTCCGGTAGAGAAGCGATGACATGTGTCATGCGTGGAGGATTGGTGATCTGCGTCCTGCTCGTCTGCCTCGTGGGCGGCGCGTGCCAGCTGAAACGCCCCGAGACGATACCGGGCCGCATGATCGAGCCACAACTGATGGCGCCGCAGGCACCGGCGTCCGCCGGGCCGGGCACGAGCGGAACGACCGCGGCCTCCATCCGGCTGCTCGATACGCAAGCGCGTGGACACATCGGCCGTCGCCTGCTTCACCAACGACCTGATGGCGAGCTCATAGAAGACCCCGTGTGGCGATGGTCATCCGCGCCGGATCGGTACTTGGACACGGCACTCCGCCTCGAATTGACGGCGAGTCCCGTTCTGCGACTGGTCGATGTGGCCAGTGCACCAACGGTGGCCGCCACGCTTCTGGTCTGGCATCTCGAAACTGGAAACGGAACACGACTGGTTGGTGCTGTCGAGTTCCAGTTGACGCGGAGCGATCACGTGGTCCAGACGCAGGTGGTGCAAGCAAGTGAGGCCGTGTCAGCAGATCTGCCCGGCGATCTGGCCGCGGCCTCGGGTCGCTTGTTGCGTCGCCTCGCACTCGAGGGCCTGATGCGTGTGGCGAGCGAACGATGAAGACGGTCAATCGGCTCGCCATCGCGTTGACAAGGAGACGACAGGACACATTAGAGCTGTTTCACTGTCGGTTCGTAGTTAACGGAATCGTTATGCGACCGATGACACCACTCCGGCGGTCGGTGTCGCTGCCGGCCGGCGTCAGCCTCGCACACGGAAAATGACATGAGTTATGCCTCCGGCGCAAAGGCACGGCTTTGAGCGAGCTCGGCCGAGTTCGGGACAAGGCCTCGTGGCGCGACACCTTGCTGAGCGTACTCGCGGCGTGGAACCGCCACCAAGTCTGGAAAATCCTGACCGCTATCGTGGTGATCTGGATCGTCTGCGGTACAGCACTCTACTTCGCGGAGCGTGGCACGAATCCAGCGTTCGAGACGTGGCGCGAGTCCCTCTGGAACGTCTGGGTCACCCTCTTCAGCGGACTCAACAACGCGCCCAACTCTCGTGTTGGTCGGCTCGTGGTTTCCGCCGTGCTTGTCGTCGGTGTCGCCTTGGCCGGTTTGTTCACGGCCAGCGTGGCGTCGATCCTGATCGAACGCTCACTAAGGAGTCGTGAGGTGTCTAATCTTGAAATGTCTGACCATCTGGTGCTGTGCAACTGGTCGCCGCGAGCACTGGACTGGATACGCGAAGTGCACAGCGGTATCGTCACCGACAAGCGGCCAGTCGTGGTCATTCACGACACACCCGACGAAGTGGTGCTGCCAGACAAACTGGATGAAGCCGCTTTCAACGACGTCTATATCGTCAAAGGTGACCCATCCAACGAAGTGATCCTGCGCCGCGCCAAGGTTGCGCAAGCGCATTCCGTCGTCATCTTGTCGGATGACCGCCAGGACCAGCACGCCGACGGAAAAACCATCGTGTGCTGCATTGCCGTCAAGAGCGTTTGCGTGCAAGAGCGCCAGCCAAACATCGTGGCCGAGTGCCAGGATCCGAAATACCGGTCGCACATGCGCAAGGC
>Ga0209382_10009606_pt1 | contig 12095 bp, 7 predicted proteins | sample SoiMetdeltSBSDD5_FD_187599 | JGI IMG/M metagenome (GOLD analysis project Ga0209382, IMG submission 187599) | Bulk soil microbial communities from a Populus tree surrounding site in Tennessee, USA - Soil MetaG P. deltoides SBSDD5 (SPAdes) (version 2) | ecosystem: Environmental > Terrestrial >... | reverse complement strand
AGAGCGTCGGATACTGACTCCAGAGCAACTCCGCGTACCAGTTCTGACCGCGATGCCAGACGTAGCGTCCGCTCCAGTCGCCCGGTACGGTGGCGTACGTGTGCTGTGTCGGTCCGCCACGCCGCTTCGCCTCGGCCATCAGCGCTTCGTAGTGCTCCTGCGCCGTCTTGAACGTGTACGGGCTGATCATCCCGTCGCGCGGGTAGTCGCGATCGCAGTAGCCCCAGGCCGCTGACGCCGGCGGCTTGTCACCAATCATCCCGCCCCGCCACTGCTGCTCCAGACCGTATGGGCTGTTGCAGCGGAAGTAGCGCTTGTCGGTCCACAACGCGCGGTCGGCGTAGAAGTCCTTGGACGTGAAGACGTCCACCTTCAACGGCTCGATCCCGTCAGGCGCCGTGCCGCCGCGCGCGGCGCCGAGGAAGCCTTCGAGCCGGTTGCCAGTGGCCGGGCCGTCCAGCGGGCCCACCAGCCAGTGCTGTTCGGGGTACCCCTTGATCTCTCGCGGCGGGATGGCTTCGATGTCCTCGGCGTTCCGCCACATCTCCCAGGGGATGGCCGGATTCACGGGTGCACCGCGGCCCTCACTCGTGACTTGGGCCGACGGCGCCTCGGCACGGGAACAAGACATCAACACGGCCACAAACAACGCGACAAACGCGACGCGGCCACCTCTGACGATTGGCGTCTGGAACATTGGCGCTGATCATACGTTCTCGTCGAGGTGCGTTACCATCACGCATCTGGAGGAGATCGACGTGCGCGCTGCCCTGACTTTCACTTGCCTCGCCATCTGGTCGCTAGCTGCCATTGCTCAGACTCGACCCGCACCGGCGCCCGGCACACAGAAGCCGGGCATGACGCCGCGGCCGCCGCTGCTCTTCAGCGAGCCGTGGAAGCTGCCGCCGTATACCGGCGAGCAGACCGACGAGAACATGCGCTTTACGCCCGCGGTCGTGACCAACGCCAACATCGAGGTGAAGCTCTATGGGCCGGACGCGAAGGTGATTCGCGCGGCGGTACACGAGGAGCGCTTCGACCTCTGGAACGGGATGACCTCGTCGCCGACGGCAGTCACCCTGCGTCACCGCCGCAACTTCGTCAACCTCACCGACGCGGCGCGCCTGCGCTGGATCGTGCGGACGAACGCCATTCACTCGTTGAATCCGGTCGTGAAGCTCGCCGACGGACGGCTCATCGTCGGCGATCGCACGATTACGACGCACGGCGAGTTCCTGTCAGTGGAGATTGCCTTCAGCGGCATGCGGTGGTACGGACTCGATCCAAACAAGGTGATTGTGCTGACAGAAGTGATGAACCCGGAGCTGAGCAAGGTGGACGAGGTCGGCCTGGCGATGCTCGCGCCCGGCGGCGGGCATGGTATCGCAGGGTCCGCGAATCTATCGAACGTGGAACTGTTCGCGTATCCGGTGCCTCGTTAACGGCAAGCCGCCGGAGCTCGAACGACGTCAATACGGCGTGTGAGGTGGTTCATGACACGTCGAGTCGACGCGGCAATGGTCCTCTGCATCGTCCTCATTCCCGTGATCGCGGCTGCGCAGGATGTCGATCCAAAACCGACATTCGAGGTGGCCTCGGTCAGGCCCAACGAGCTGGGGCCGAAGTCGTTCCTCCTGGCATTCCGGAACGGTCGATTCACCGCCCGGTATCACACCGTGAAGGAGTTCATCCGATCAGCCTATAAGCTGACGGATTCTCAGGTGTTTGGCGCTCCTTCATGGCTGGACGTGGATCGCTTCGATGTGGTGGCGACGGCGCCAGGGACGCCGGATTCTCCGCGGGGAACCATCCCGCCGGTCGTCCTCACCATGCTTCGCAACCTGCTCGAGGAACGGTTTCAGCTGAAGGCGCGCCTCGAGACGAGGGAGTATCCACTGTTCGCAGTGGTGCTCGCGAGACCGGACGGCTCCCTCGGGCCAGGCCTGCGGCGCAGAACGATTCCGTGCACACCACGGGCGGTCGGCGAACTCGGCGAACTGTTTGGCTCGCTCCCGTCGACTCGTACTCAATGCGGCGGCAGAACCGACCGCGGACTGTTGCTCTCCACCGGCGCGACGATGGGCGATCTGGTCTGGGCGCTATCTCGGCCTGAGCTGGTCCCCGGCGTCGGACGACTGGTCGTCGATCGCACCGGGCTGACCGGGACATTCGATATCGATTTGCGGTGGACGCCGGACAGTGCGTTTACGGATCGCAATCAGAGTGCGGCGCCGTTGCCGTCTCTCGACGGCAACGAGCCGCCGCTCTTCACGGCAATTCAGGAACAACTCGGGCTGAAGCTCGAACGAACGAAGGGGCCTGTCGATGTACTCGTCATCGATCGCGTCGCACGGCCGACGCCAAACGAGTAGGAACGAAGGCCCGATCATCGCACGCTCTTGGTGGTCACTTGGCGCGTTCGATGGCCGTCAGCAGGGAGCGCGTATACGTGATGTCGATCTGATCGCCGACTTTCACACCCTCCAGATTCTTCTTGTTCTCCACCTTCCGGGTCACCGTGCGGGAGTCGGGTGTCGTCACCGTGATCGAGGGCAGATTCGGATCTATCGCTTTGACGGTGACGGTCATCTTGTCTTGCACGGCCACTGTCGCCGAAGGCAGCGCACCCGTGCCCGGTGTGACACGCCCCTGAGCCGTGGCGGGTCCCGGCTTGTCGCCAGGCTTGCGAATCTGCAGGACGAGTGATTCCATGTAGGTCATCTTCACCGTGTCCCCGACCTTCATCTCGTTGAAGCGTTTCACCTCTGGGCCAACAGCGTACGTGTCCTCCTCACCGGCCTGATTACGGAGCGTGATCGTCCGGGCGGTGCTATCGATGGCCTGAATCGTGGCGGTCCCGCTGACCGATGCGGTTTTGACAATCGGCTCCTGACCCGAAGCAGCGGTTGCGGCCACAAAACACAACGCCAAAGTGAAAATAGCTGCGGTATTGGTCCTCATGTCTCCTCCTGCGGCTACGCAACGGATCACGACATGCCGTGGCCCGCACAACGAGGATGTCGCGGGTCACGCTGATTTCCATGGCAAATGCGCGATCTCAGCCCGAGCGGGAGAGCATCGCAGCACAGAGCGTGCCGGGCCTCGTTCACTCGGTGCGCGTTTTCGGCAGTCCGGCAGAGGTTCTTCGAATCTGATGGAACCGGCCCTGGCACGATGACCGTCGAAGTGCCAGTCCGCTAGCCATCGTCTACTCCTGACGCATCGCGACCAGCGGATCCACCTTGAGCGCGCGCCGCGCTGGCACGTAGCACGCCAGGCACGCGACAGCGAAGAGTGTCAGCAGGACCACCGTATACGTTGCGGGGTCCGTGGGCGTGACACCCCACAGAGCGCTCGCGATGATCCGTGTCAGTGACAACGACGCCACGAGCCCGACCACCATGCCGGCACCGATCACGATCAGACCGCGCCCGAGGACGCTGGTGAGCACGTTGCGCGCGGTCGCGCCGAACGCGACGCGGATGCCAATCTCGTTCGTGCGCTGCATGACAGAGTGGCTCATCACGCCGTAGACGCCCACCACCGCGAGGAGCAGCGCGATGCCGCTGAACACGCCAAGCAGGATCACGTACTGGCGATAGCCCTGCGTCTGCTGTGCGGCAAACGATGAGAGCAGCTGCACGTTGTTCACGGCATGCGCCGGGTCGAGTTCCTTGGCGGCGGCTCTCGCGCCGGGCAGCCAGCTCTCCAGCGGCGCACGCGAGCGGACGACGAACGTCACTCCCTCGAGTCCGAATGCCGTGATGCCAGCCTGAATCGTCGGCAGCTGTGTGTGCGGCACGTACATCTGAGGCTCGGGTTCGCGGTCGCGCAGGCTGGGCCGGATATCTGGCACTATGCCGACGACCTGCCGTGGCTGGTCGTTATAGAACTGAACGGAGATCGTCTGACCGATTGGATTCTCATTCGGCCAGAACTGCCTCGCCATTGTTTCGTTGATGATCGCCACCGGCGTCGTCGAGAGCGTGTCGAGATCAGTGAATTCGCGCCCGCGCACCACAGGTGCCTGCAATACCTTGAAGTAATTGGCGCCGATCGGCAGCCATCGCGCCGAGGGCGTATCTCGTGGCGACGTCGGTGGCGTTCGTCCCGCTATCGTGAATGAAAAAAACGCCGAACCGCCGAGTGGCGTGCTCAGGCGCATCGTCGTCACGCCCTCGACGCCAGGCAGCGCGGCGATCCGATCGCGGATCTCATTGACGGTCGTGGTGATGCGTGGGCTCAGTTCGAATTCGAGCGAGCCGATCGGCGTGACGTTGCCGGTGGCATTGAAGAAGCCACGCCCCGTGAACGCCATCTGCACAGTCGTGAGATTCCGTGGATCGATTCCGGTGTCAACGGTCGTGAGCCGGATCAGGCTGTTGATGAGCAGCCCGGCGCCGGTCAGCAGCACGAGCGCTGTCGAGATCTGCAGCACGACGAACGCGCTGCGGAGGCGCAGCCTGCCGCGCGACGTGGTCGCCGAACGGCTTCCGGCCTTGAACGCCGTAGACAGATCCAGCCGCGACGCGTGCAGGGCCGGGAGAATGCCGAAGACAAGTGCCGTCAGGAGCGACACGGCGGCCGTGAACGCGAGAACCGTGGGGCTCAGCGAGACCTCGCTCAACCGAGGCAGCCATTGCGGCAACCACTTCAGAAGCCCACTCATACCCAGCGACACCACGGCCAGGCAGACAACGGCCCCAAGGGATGCGAGAACGAGGCCTTCGGTCAGGAGTTGGCGGACGATGCGCCAGCGCCCCGCTCCGATCGCGGTTCGCACGGCCAACTCGCGCTGCCGCATGATGCCCTGGGCCAGCAGCAGACCGCCGACATTCGCACAGGCGATCAACAGCACGAGGGCTGCAGTGCCCTGCAGGATCTGGAACGCCGAACGGAGGTTTCCGCCGAGCATCGACTCGTCGAGCGGCTCGACACGAATCCCCCAGCCCTTGTTCTGCGGTGAATCCTCCCCGAACTCACGCGCCAGCTGATCGGCGGCCTGTTGCGCCTGCGCCACTGTCACGCCATCCTTCAGCCGAGCCACGATGTCGCGGTTTCGCGCCGGGCTGCCGCGGCCGCGGCCAGTCGCGCGCAGCGGTACGAAGTAATCGGACAAGGCGTTGGCAAACACGAAACCTTGCGGCAGAACTCCGATGATTGTGCTCGGCGTGTCGTTGCCGCCGAAGTCCGCCACGCGCAGGCGCTTGCCGAGGATGTCTGGGGTCCCGCCGAACCGGCGCTGCCACAGGTCGTAGCTGATGAGCATGACCTTCTCGGCATCGCCGTGATCTTCGGCCTGAGTGAACCAGCGCCCGACAACTGGCTTCACGCCGAGTGCCTGCACGGCGTGATACGTGAGCATTTCCCCTTGCAGCCACTCCGGTCCCGTCGTCAGCGCATCCTCGGGGTCGGCCACGTTCCCGGCGACACCGATGTAACAGCCGGCGGCCGTGAAAAATGAATCTTTCGTCGGAAGGTCCAGGCATACCGGCGCGTTGAACCGACTCCTCTGGTTCGGCCGATTCGGCGGCGTCGGAAATAGTCGCACCAGCCGATCGGGGTCCGGGTACGGGAGCGACCGAATCAGGATGGCGTTCACGAGGCTGAACACCAGCGTGTTGGCGCCGATGCCGAGTGCGAGTGAGATGACGATGATGAGGGTCGTACCCGGCTGCCGCGCCACGACGCGAGCCGAATAGCGGATGTCCTGCAGGATCTCGCCCAGGAACGTCATGGGTCGCATGCCGCGCCTCCTCGAATCGATCGACGGACTCGGCAGCTATGTCAATTGGTATGCCGCTCTATTTTGGCGAGTTTTCTGGCCCTTTTCGCGGCGCGTGTCCGCTACTGGGACGAGTTGATGCCGGGAGCGGACGGGCGAAGTGGGTGTGGAGGGCCGGCGGCCGAGTGGTCCGGCCGCCGGTGTTCAGCGCGTTGAATTCGCTAGACGGATGCGCTCAGCCCGGACGACTCGGTTCCACCCGCACGCCGGGACGAGCTGACATCGAACCGATCGAGATTCATGACCTTGGTCCATACCGCCACGAAGTCGCGCACGAACTTCTCTTTGGCGTCGTTGCTCGCGTAGACCTCCGCCAGCGCACGGAGTTCCGAGTTCGAGCCGAAGACGAGATCGACGCGACTGGCGGTCCATTTGGCTTCGCCCTTCGCGCGGTCGCGACCCGTGAATGTCTCTGCAGCTCCGGACGTGGGCACCCACTCGGTGTTCATGTCGAGGAGGTTCACGAAGAAGTCGTTGGTCAGCGCGCCTGGCTTCTTGGTCAGCACGCCGACGGTCGACTGCGACGGATTCGCGTTGAGGGCACGCATGCCGCCGATGAGCACGGTCATCTCCGGCGCGCTCAGGGTCAGCCTAAACGCCCGCTCGATCAGCAGATGCTCGGCGGGCACATCGTGTCCCTTTCCGACGAAGTTGCGGAACCCGTCCGCGTCTGGCTCGAGCACGGCGAAGGATTCCACGTCAGTCTGCTCCTGCGTCGCATCCGTGCGTCCCGGAGTGAAGGGCATGTTCACCTTGTGTCCGGCGTCCTTTGCGGCCTTCTCGACAGCGGCACATCCACCCAGCACGATCAGGTCAGCAAGCGAGACCCTTTTCTTTCCGCCGGCCTGCGCGTCGTTGAACTCTTTCTGAATCCCCTCCAGGGTCTTCAGCACCTTCGCCAGCTCCGGTGGATTGTTGACGGCCCAATCCTTTTGCGGCGCGAGGCGGATGCGTGCTCCGTTGGCGCCACCGCGCTTGTCAGTGCCGCGGTAAGACGAAGCCGACGCCCATGCCGTCGAGACCAGCTGGGAGACGGACAGTCCTGACGCGAGGATCTTAGTCGCGAGCGCGGCGAGGTCCTTCGCGTCGATCAGTTCGTGATCGACCGCGGGAACCGGGTCCTGCCACAGCTGCGGCTCCTTGGGAACCTCTGGACCCAGGTAGCGTGAGATGGGACCCATATCGCGGTGCGTCAGCTTGAACCACGCCCTCGCGAACGCGTCAGCAAACTCCTGCGGGTTCTCGTAGAAGCGACGCGAGATCTTCGCGTAGGCCGGATCGAACCGCAGTGACAGGTCCGTCGTCAGCATTGACGGCGCGATCTTCTTCGACTTGTCGTGCGCGTGCGGGACGGTGCCTTCACCAGCGCCGTTCTTCGGTTTCCACTGCTTCGCACCAGCCGGACTCGATGTCAGCTCCCACTCGTACTCGAAGAGGTGCTTGAAGAAGTCGTTGCTCCACCTGGTCGGCGACGTGGTCCACGTGACCTCGAGGCCGCTCGTGATGGCATCGGCTCCCACTCCGGTTCCGTAGCTGCCCTTCCAGCCGAAACCCTGTTCCTCCAGATTGCCGCCCTCAGGTTCGCGGCCGACATGTTTGTCCGCAGGCGCCGCACCATGGGTTTTGCCGAACGTGTGCCCGCCGGCAATCAACGCCACCGTCTCCTCGTCGTTCATCGCCATGCGCCGGAAGGTCTCGCGAATATCCCTCGCCGCGGCGATCGGATCGGGGTTGGCATTCGGCCCTTCGGGATTCACGTAGATGAGACCCATCTGCACGGCGCCGAACGGATTCGCCAATTGCCGGTCGCCGCTGTAGCGCTCGTCACCAAGCCATGTCGTCTCGGAGCCCCAGTTGACCTGCTCGGGCTCCCAGCGATCCTCGCGCCCGCCGGCGAAGCCGAACGTCTTGAAACCCATCGACTCGAGAGCGACGTTGCCGGTCAGGACCATCAGATCGGCCCACGAGATCTTCCTGCCGTACTTCTGTTTGATCGGCCAGAGCAGCCGGCGCGCTTTATCAAGGTTGGCGTTGTCTGGCCAGCTGCCGAGGGGCGCAAAGCGCAGCATGCCCGAGCCGGCTCCCCCGCGGCCGTCGTGGATGCGATACGTGCCTGCACTGTGCCACGCCATCCGGATGAAGAGCGGCCCATAATGGCCGAAGTCGGCGGGCCACCAGCTCTGCGAGTTCGTCATCACGGCCGCGATGTCCTTCTTCACGGCAGCGAGATCCAGCGTCTTGAACTCTGCGGCGTAGTTGAACTCCGCTCCCATCGGATCGCCTGCCGGATGGTTGGTGTGGAGGGCATTCAGGTTCAGCTGATTGGGCCACCAATCGCGGTTCGATCTGCCGCCGCGAGTCGTGGCCGAGAACGGGCACTGGCTTTCATTGCTCATTGACGTTGACCTCGTACTCTACGTAGGGTCCGGCTTCAGCCGGATCATTGTTTCGAGTTGCAGCCCGGGTTACTTCTTCCGGGAGATTTTTTTCGTTCGTTGACGTGAGCGGGACGCCGACGTCGTCGTTCTCCTGGACCGGCCGGACTTCGCCACGCAGTCCGGACAGCGCCCCCAGTAGGCGACCTCGGCCTCATCGATCTCGTAGCCGTTGTCATCAGCTGCCGTGAGACACGGCGCGTCTCCGACGGCGCAGTCGACGTCCACCACACTCCCGCAGATGCGGCAGATCAGATGATGGTGGTTGTCGCCGACGCGGTCCTCGAATCGGGCCGGTGAGCCGGCCGGCTGAATGCGTCGAATGATCCCGCCAACGACCAGGACCGCCAGCGCGTCGTACACCGCCTGCAGCGAGATGGCGCCGATTTCGGCTCTGACAGCCTCGGCCACCGCATCAGCCGTGGTATGAGGCTGGCCCGATACAGCGCGCAAGACCGCCAATCGCTGTGCCGTGACCTGGATACCGCGTTGTCGAAGAAGGTCCGCCGCCTCGGTGGCCACAGCGGCATGCTAGATCAAATACTGGAGTGACTCAAATATTTGATAGCTCGTCAATGGGCAACAGATTTTGAAGGTGGCGATCTGCTGACAGGACCCCGCACCCGGATGGCTCGATAAGCCGGGTGCGGGGCTACGATTTGCTATCGACTATCGAGAACCACCTGGCTTGACACAGGTCTTTCCATATCAGAAGTCGTACTGCACGGTGAGCTTCGCCGTACGCGCGGTCAGTACTGTCTGTGGTATCAACCATGACCCATTCGGGACATACGTCTGGTTGTAAACCAGCACCGTGTCGAGGTTGAGCGCGTTATAGAGGTCCAGAGCCACGAGCGTGCGATTCCGACCATGGCGCACCACTTTGCCCACTCTGAAGTCGAGGATGTTCACGCGGTCGCTTTGCATCTGATCGGGCCCTAGCAGGTTGACGGTGATGTTGGGCGCGCCCCCTGAGAGATCCCGTCCGAGCCATTGCCTGACAGTAGCGTTCGGAATGCTCCAATTGGCCTGAAGCGGGACGCCCGGACTGCTCGTCAATGTGCTGGCAAACTGCACGTCGATCTTGGGAATCGTGTAGGTGACAGCCGCGGTTGCCCGCGTCGTAATACCGGGCGCCACGTGACAATACGGGTTGACCGGGCTGTACGCGATTCCGCCTTGGCTCGACGCTCCTGCGGAAACCTGTTCGGGCAGCTTGGCTCTGATGTCGCAGCTGTCGATCACCTGCTGCCCCGTGCTGGTACCACCTTGCACCTGAAGTCCATTGCGAAGTCGCGCAGCAACGTTGATATCGACACCGTTGTAAACCGTGGAGACATTGCCGTAGGCGGGGGAATACGTGCGATAGTTGTCGTTCACGCCAAACATCGAAGGGACGACGTTATACAGCGGCCCGACGACGTAGCCACCGCCGTTAGGAAGTCTGGGATCACCAGGTGCTGTGACGTTGAACTCCGTGAAGTCGGCCGGGGTCACGGCGCGGTTGTCAGTCACGGTGAAGTTCTGCAGCCAGCGCCGCACGTAGCTCGCTTCGACCGATATCCGCGGAAACAGCTCGTGCTGAACTGTCGCCCCGATCTGCCAGTCGGACGGGCGGTTGTACCAGCCCTTGAGGACGGCTTCGTCGTACGAGAGGCTGAACGTTTCCTTCCCGAAGTTCAAGTCGCTCCACCGGCCACAGGAATCGCCGCCGCTCGTGCGCAGATCCTGCGCGTTGCCGTTCATCAGATCGCAGTCGGGCCAGTAGTTACCGTTCGCATCGACCCATGAGCGAGTCACGCTGGTCGGCGTCCGATTGAACGGGGACAACTCGGAGTAATTCCCGTTGTTGTTCACCGCAGCTTCCAGATATCGGCCCGCGTTGAACTTGACGGCTGTCCTCCCGTTGCCGAACAGATCGTAGGCGAGGCCCACGCGCGGGCTGATGTCGTGATACCCGAGCACGCCCTTCGACGCGGGAAAGACGACCGCCGTCGGCAGGAAGTTGGTCGCACCGAGTTGCGTCTGTGCGTAGTAGCTCCAGGCGTGGTCATAGCGCAGTGCGCCCTGCCAGGTGAACCTGCCACGAGTCCACTGGTCCTGCGCATAGAAGGCATCGTACCTGACACGCGAATCGGTCCTGTACGGCCTCAGCGTCTGTGTGAGCTGGTTCGGCACCCCATCGTCGGTTCGGTATTCGAGGTTGTAGTTGTTGCCGTGGGGACCTTGGACGTTCCAATGGAACACACCCTGGTAACCAAATTTCATGTTGTGCGCGCCGGTGACATAGGTGGCTGCGGCCTGCCACCGGTTCGGTTCCATATAGTCGGCATTCCAGACCTGGGCGCGATAGACCAGTCCCCCGAGTCCGCCGTTGTTGGGGCACCCCGTCGTGCACTGCTCTGTCACCCGAATCAGATCTCGATTGTTGTCGGGCCGCTCGCGTCCGTTCCAATTCTGGTGATACGAGCCCATGCTCGCATCGAGCAATAACCTGCTCGTCACGGTCCACGTCCCTTTGTACTGGAACATCGGGGATCGCGTGGTTCCGCCGACGGTGCCGGTCTCTGGCGTGGCCAACGCCGCAGCGCCAACGACACCTATCTGAGGCTGGTCGCTCAGCCTGAAGCCGCCGGCGTCGACGAAGGCCCCAACCTGGACCTGGCGATTCACCTGCATCGTCAGACGCAGCGTCGGGGTAATTGACCCTGACGAACTGTTCCGCGCGGGTCGGTTCAGATCCGGGTCATAGGTCCACTTGGTTATATCGCCCGCGTTCTTGTTGAAAAAGACGCCCGGGACATCCGTCCCGCTTCCCGAGTATCGCGTCGCGTAAAAGAACCAGAGCCGATCTTTGACGATAGGCCCACCGTGCATCAGGCTCCCGTCCCATTGATAGTTCGTTTTCGCAGGCGTCCGCAGGCCAGCGTCTTTCAGCTTCTGCGTGTAGTTGCTCCCCTGCATCGATCCGGTGAGGCCAGACGCCTGCAAGCGGTTGGTGAACGTATTGCTGCCGGTACGTGGAATGAGGTTGACGATGGGTCCGCCCACTTCCACGTCGCCAAGTCCACCTGACGAAGTCATGACGACTTCTTCCGTCGTGTCGAGCCGACCGTACCCAGAGACGCCGCCGCCGTTGATCGCGGCCCCTGTTCCGATCCCATCCGTTTGCGCGATGCCCTCGTTCCCGCGGCCGCCACGGCCGCCGAAGACGATCATCCCGGGGCTCAGCTGGACGTTGTTATTGCCGCCGCCGCTCTGGATCATCGATGGCATCAGCACCATGACGGCGGCGTAGCCCTGCGCCGTCGGAAGCGATTCGATCAACTCGTTGTCGAGCGTCCGGCGCCGCCGTGCGCTCTGGACGTCAACGATCGGGCTCTCACCGGTGACCGTAATCGATTCCTCGAGTCCGCCGACGCGCATCTCGGCGTTCACGGTCATGACGAACTCTCCAGGGAGCTCCAACCCTTCACGCCGGATCGTCGTGAATCCCGTTAGCGTGAATGTGAGCGTGTAGATTCCAGGCCTCAGCTCGATGATTCGAAACTGGCCGGTTTCGTCGGTCGCGGCGGTCCGGACTTTCTCAATCAGCGCCGGACTCGACGCTTCCACTGTGACTCCGGGCAAGACGGCGCCGGATGTATCCCTGACAACGCCGGTCATCGATGACTGTTGTGCGAACGCTGCGGCAGGGACGAGCACGAGGAGCAGCGAAAGGAATGCCACCTGGGTCAGTCTACGCATGACGATCTCCTTCCTCGCTCATGCCGTAACCGATGGGAGTCGCGCATCGCGCCGTGAGGGTATTAACTACAGGAAGCTTCTACGCCCACATGGCGGCAGGGGTCAACCTGAATCTCGCAGGCCCTGTT
>Ga0209382_10009603_pt1 | contig 12097 bp, 9 predicted proteins | sample SoiMetdeltSBSDD5_FD_187599 | JGI IMG/M metagenome (GOLD analysis project Ga0209382, IMG submission 187599) | Bulk soil microbial communities from a Populus tree surrounding site in Tennessee, USA - Soil MetaG P. deltoides SBSDD5 (SPAdes) (version 2) | ecosystem: Environmental > Terrestrial >... | reverse complement strand
ACCTGCCCGCACCGCGGCGCCTCGCTCTCGCAGGGGCAGGTGAGCGGCACCACGGTGCACTGCCCATGGCACGGCGCCGCGGTGGACGTGCGCACCGGCGAGTGCGGGCCGCCCGCGCCGCACCCCGTGAACACCTTCGACGTGAGCTGCGACGGGCAGCAGCTCTTCATCGAGGTGTAGCGGCGGGTGGAGGAGGCTGGGGCGCGGCGAACCCGAGGCAGGCGTCCTTGCACTCCCGTAGCCCGCTGTCTCCCGGTACTCCTGATCCCAACTCTCGAGCAAGGACGCCGCCCCTTGCGAGAGCCGCGCCCCCAGCCTCCCCAGCCGGTGCCGCCTCACACGCCGGCGGCGATGGCCTCCACCTGGTCGAGCAGCCGCTCGATCACGTCCGCGCCCGTGAGCGGGTTCATGAGCACCAGGCGCAGCCAGCGGCGGCCGCCGACGTCCGCCTGCGTGACGTAGAAGTCGCCGCGCCGCACGAGCTCGCGGCGGATGGCCGCCTGGCGCGCGTCGTCGCTGGCCTCGTGCCGCAAGCAGACGATGTTGCTCTCGGGCGCGCACAGGAGCGCGAAGCCCGGGCGCGCATGGATCACGTCGTGCGCGGCGCGCGCCGCGTCGTGCAGCGACTCCACGTGGCGGCGCAGGCCGTCCTCGCCGTGCACCGCCAGGTTCAGGAAGAGCTTGAGCCCGAGGCCGGCCTTGGTGCACTCGAGCACGCGGCCGAACAGGTCGGGGCCCGCGCCCTGCGACTCGCCGGACGCGAGGTAGCTGGCCTGCTGCCGGAAGGCGCCCTGCAGGGCCGAGCCGTCGCGCACCAGCACGGCCGCGCACAGCGACGAGGCGCCGAGCTGCTTGTGCGCGTCCCACACCACGCTGTGCGCGCGCTCGATGCCGGCGAGGCGTCCACGCAGCGCCGGCGAGAGCAGCGCCGCAGCGCCGTGCGCGCCGTCCACGTGCAGCCAGAGGCCGTGCTCCCGGCAGAAGTCGGCCACCGGCTCCAGCGGATCGAAGGCGCCCGCGGCGGTGTTGCAGGCGTTGGCCACCACGGCCATGACGCGGCGGCCCGCGCCGAGCGCCTTCTCGCGGGCCGCGTCCAGCGCGCGGGGATCGAGGCGCCCGCAGCCGTCCACGTCGATCGGCAGCAGCGCATCGCTTCCCAGGCCCAGGATCGAGACCGCGCGCGCGATGCTGTAGTGCGCGCTGCGCGGTGCGAGCACCGCGAGGTCGCGCGGCACGCCCTCCTTCCACGCCTCGGGCGCGGCGACGGCGCGCGCCGCGAGCAGCGCGGTGAGGTTGGCCAGCGAGCCGCCGTGCGTCAGGACGCCGCCGGCGCGCGCAGCCGTGTCGCCGGGCCTGGCGGCACCGTTCGACTCGCCGTAGGGCGCCGCGTCCGGCCGCCAGCCGATCTTCGCCAGCATCCAGTCGATCACCGCCACCTCGACCGTGGAGGCCGCGGCGCCCATCTCGTACACCGCCGTGCTGTTGTTGAGCGCGCCGTGCACGAGGTCCGCCAGCGCCGTCGGGAACATCGGCACGGCCACCTGGTGGCCCATGAAGCTGGGGTGGTGCAGCCGCGTGCTGTCGGCCAGGTAGCGCTCGAGGAACTTGCCGAAGGCCGCGCCGTCCATGCCGCCCCTGCGGATCCAGCGGTCGAGCTCCAGAGCGTGGGACAGCTCGGCCGCCGGGCGCTGCGTGAGCACGCGTCCCTCGCCGGCGCGGCTGTGCTCGATCCACAGCGAGAGCAGCGCCAGGGCCTCGTCGCCGAACTGCCGGAAGGCGTCGAGGTCGGTGCGGTCGGGCGCGAAGCGCGGGTCGTCGTAGGTGGTCATGGAGTCACGGCCGAGCTGGGGCGGATGAGGATGGCATCAGGCCGGAGGCGGATTCCAACGCTCCGGCTTCGTCCAACCTCACCCCCTCAGCTTCGCGAACTCCTCCGGCCCGAACGCGTCCACCGCGATGGCCTCGGCGCGCGCGTGCCGTGCGATCTCGACGAGCGAGCGCTCGCCATCGGTCAAGGCGCCCGCGGCAACGGCGCGCGCGAGCAGGTCCGCTTCGGGCTCGGGCGGCAGCTTGCCGGCCTTGAGCGCCTCCTTGAGCTTCTTCTCGGCCGGCGCGGCGGCGAGCGCCTTGGCCAGTGCATCCTCGAGCCGTCCGAGCCCGGAGTCGCCCGGGCCGGGCAGGTGCACGTCCGGCGTGAGCAGCTCGCGCAGCGCACCGCCCTCGAGCACGGCGCGCGCGAGGCGCTGGACATCCGCGTCGGAGGGACCGCGCGGCCGCCCGCCGAGCGGGAAGCATGCGGCGCGCAGCAGCCAGGCGGCCGGACGCGCGGGCAGGTTGTCGAGCACACCCAGGAGCGCGGCGTGGGCCTGCGCGGCGGCATGACGCGCGGCCCACAGCGCGGCCGGGCGCTCGACGTCGGCGCAGCCGCCGTCGGCCCAGCGCTTGAGCGCCGCCGAGCCGAGGTACAGCCAGGCCAGCGCGTCGGCCAGCCGCCCGGAGAGCATCTCGCGCCGCTTGAGCTGGCCACCCAGCGTACCCATGGCTACGTCGGCGGTGGCCGCAAAGGCCGCCGCCAGCCGCGACAGCCGCCCGAACTCGCGCCTCGCCGCGCGCGGCAGGGGCAGGTCGGCGTGGCCGCCGTCGGTGAAGGAGAGGACGAAGGCGCGCGCGGCGTTGCGCGCAGTGAAGGCCAGGTGCCCGAAGAAGGCCTGATCGAAGGCGGCCGTGTCGCGCTTGGCGGCGGCTCCCATCTCGCGCAGCACGAACGGGTGGCAGCGCACCGCCCCCTGCCCGAACACGATCAGGCTGCGCGTGAGGATGTTGGCGCCCTCGACCGTGATGCCGATGGGCAGCGCGGAGTAGAGCTGCGCGATCGGGTTGCGCGGGCCGCGGCTGATGCCCGCGCCGCCCAGCACGTCCATGCCGTCGAGCACCACCTGGCGCATGGCCTCGGTGGACCAGGCCTTGACGATGGCCGAGAGCACCGCGGGCTTCTCGCCCGCGTCCACGGCGCCGCCCGTCAGCACGCGCGCGGCATCCACCAGGTACGTGAGGCCCGCGATGCGCGCCACGCGCTCCTCGATGCCCTCGAAGCGCCCGATGGGCAGGCCGAACTGCTGGCGCACGGAGGCGTAGGCACCGATGACCCGCGTCGTGAGCTGGCAGCCGCCGGCCGAGAGCGACGGCAGGCTGATGCTGCGACCGGCCGCGAGGCAGTCCATGAGCATGCGCCAGCCCTGGCCGGCGCGGGCCGGGCCGCCGAGGATGGCGTCCGCCGGCACCCACACGTCGCGCCCCTTGTGCGGTCCGTTGATGAAGGACACGCCCATGGGATCGTGGCGCGCGCCGATCTCGATGCCCGGCAGGCGGGCCGGCACGAGGGCCACGGTGATGCCCGGCTCGGGATCTCCGCCGAGCAGGCGCTCTGGATCGCGCAGGCGGAAGGCAAGGCCGATGACGGTGGCGCGCGCCGACAGCGTGGTATAGCGCTTGTCCCAATTGAGCCGCAGGCCGAGCTCCTCGCGGCCGTCGACCTGGCGGCGCTCGACCACCCCCTCGGCGTGCATGGCGGCGGCGTCGCTGCCGTTCTCGGGACCCGTGAGCGCGAAGCACGGGATCTCCTCGCCCCGCGCGAGGCGCGGCAGCCAGTGGCGCTTCTGCTCCTCGGTGCCGTAGTGCAGCAGCAGCTCGGCGGGCCCGAGCGAGTTGGGCACCATGACCGTGGCGGCCGCGCTCACCGAGCGGCTGCCGAGCCGCGCGACGACCGCCGAGTGCGCGCGAGCCGAGAACCCGAGGCCGCCGAAGCTCTCGGGCACGATCAGGCCGAAGAAGCCGTGGCTGCGCACGAAGTCCCACGCCGCCTCCGGCAGGTCGCCCTGCTGGCCCACCTGCCACTCGTCGAGCAGGCGGCACAGCTCCTCGACGGGGCCGGCGAGGAAGGCGCGCTCGCGGTCGGTCAGCTCGCGCGGCCGGAACGACAGCAGGTTCTTCCAGTGCGGCGCGCCGGAGAAGAGCTGGCCGTCCCACCACACCGTGCCGGCCTCCAGCGCGGCGCGCTCGGTGTCGCTCATGGCCGGCAGCGCGCGCGACAGGAGCCGCAGCGCCAGCGGCGTCACGAGCGCGCGGCGCACGGGCGGCACGCCCAGCAGCAGCAGCGCCGCCGCCCAGGGGACGAGCAGCACCAGCAGGCCGACGAGGGACAGCGAGCCCAGCGCCCACAGCGCCAGCAGGGCCGCGCCCGGCACGAGCCACGCCAGCAGCGTCGAGCCGCCCGCGAGCAGCGCCACGGCCCCGGCCACCGCGGCAAGCAGTGTGAGAGCGACGGTCACGCGGCCATGATCACGGCCGGCGAGGCCCGATGGAAGGGGAGAAACCGCGGCGTGGCGCGCCGGCCCTCCTTGTGGTTAGCCTCGCGCCCCATGCCCACTCTGTTCACCCGCATCCTGCGCGGCGAGCTGCCCGCCCGCTTCGTCTGGCGGGACGAGCGCTGCGCCGCCTTCCTCTCCATCAACCCGCTGCGGCCCGGCCACGTGCTCGTGGTGCCGCGCGACGAGGTCGACCACTGGCTGGACCTTCCGGCCGGCCTGCGCGACCACCTGTTCGGCGTCGCGCAGACCATCGGCCGCGCGCTGCAGGAGGAGTGGAAGCCGGAGAAGGTGGGTCTGGTGATCGTGGGCCTGGAGGTGCGACACGCGCACCTCCACGTGGTGCCCATCTGGGGCATCGACGACCTGGACTTCGCGCAGGCCGAGAAGAATCCCGCGCCGGCCGCGCTGGACGAGGCGGCCGGGCGCGTGCGCGCGGCGCTGCGCCGGCTCGGCTTCGCGCAGGCCAGCGATTGACCGGGCCGGCCGTATTCAGCGGATGACCGGCAGCACCTCGAGCTCCACGCGCTCCCAGGCCCGGGCCCGCACGCTCGTCTCGCCCCGCTCGCGCACGGCCCCGGGCTGCGCCGCGCGCCAGACGGCGAGCGCGACGGGCCGGACCTCGCCCGTGGGCGGCACGAGCAGCGCCTCGAGCTCCGACACGCTGCCCACCGGATGCCCCGCCCACTCGGCGATCGTGTCGCCTTCCCGCAGGCCAGCGGACGCCGCGGGCGTGTCCGGGATGAGGACGGCCACGCGCGCGCCCTCCGGTCCCGGCGGCACGGCCTCCTCCAGGGCGCAGCCGAGGTAGAGGTGCGGCGTGAACATCATGGCCGAGCCCGGCGCCGGCCGGAACTCGGGCCGCGCGTCGCGCCCGTCGAGGGCCCGGAGCAGGCGCTCGGCCAGCCGCCCGATGTCGCGCGCGCCCACGAGGTCCAGCTTCTGGCTGTCGTCCGTCGCGCGGTGGTAGTCGCCGTGCAGGCCGGTGAAGAGGAAAAGGCACGGCACGCCCGCGTCGTAGAAGCTGGAGTTGTCCGAGGGCGCCGTGCCCGGCGGGTCGTCGATCATGTGCAGCGCGAGCTCGTCGCAGAAGCCGCGCGTCAGGTCCGACAGGCCGGCCGCCGTGCCCGTGCCGCCCACCACGAGCGTCCGCCCCGCGAGCCGGCCGACCATGTCCATGTTGATCATGAAGGCCACGTCCGCGACCGGGTGCGTCGGCTCCTTCACCCAGTGCTGGCTGCCCAGCAGCCCGAGCTCCTCGCCGCTGTACCACTGGAGCAGGATCGTGCGCCGCGGCTTCCAGCCCGCGCCGCAGAGCGACGTGGCCAGGTCCAGCAGCACCGCGCTGCCGCTGCCGTTGTCGTCGGCGCCGTTGTGGATCTCGTGCACCGTCGGGTCGAGCGTGTTGCCCGAATGGCCGAAGCCCACGTGGTCGAAGTGCGCGCCGACCACGAGGCACTCGTGCGCCAGGGCCGGGTCGTTGCCCGGCAGCCGCGCGAGCACGTTGTGCGCCGTGGCCGCCGCGCGGTGCCGCGACACCGCGAAGGGCTGCAGCCACCCGCCGTCGGGGCCGTCGGGCTGCAGGCCCTCGCAGCCCTCCAGCACCGAGACGATGTAGGCCGCCGCGCGCCGCTCGCCGCGCGTGCCGGCCTCGCGGCCCTCGAACAGGTCGCTGGCCAGCACCTCGACGTGCTCGCCGATCTCGGCGGCGGTGATGGACGTGGCCGGGTCGAGGCCCTCGTCGCCGGGGTGCGGCTGGGCGGCGAGGGGCGCGGCGAGGAGGAGGAGGGCGGCCAGCGGGCGCATGGTCATTCGGCCGATGATCGACGGTGATCGCGAATTACTTCAGTGATGTCGTTCTGTACGACCCGAGACCTCGAGCGCCGCAGCCTGGTCGCGCCGATCGCAGCCCTACTTCAGCGAGGCAGCGCCTGCCGTCGCAGCCTGCACCAGCGGGTCCTGGTAGAGCCCGAAGACGAGCGTGGCCAGCGCGCAGCCCAGCAGCAGCATGCGCGTGCCGCCCGACACCTCCAGCACGCCGCTGTCGATCGCGTCGCGCATGTACATGCGCTTGATGACGCACAGGTAGTAATAGAGCGAGACGACGATCATCGCGCCGGACAGGATCACCAGCGGCAGCAGCTCCGGCACGGCCACGGCGGCGCGCAGGACCATCCACTTGGCGAAGAAGCCGGCCAGCGGCGGCACGCCCGCGAGCGAGAGCAGCGCCACGGTCAGCATGAAGGCCAGGAACGGCGAGCGGTCGGCGAGGCCGTTGACGCGGTCCATGTGCGCGTTGTCGGCGGTGCGCGAAACCACGACCACCACGAGGAAAGCCGCAATGTTCGCGAAGAGGTAGGTGACCAGGTAGAAGAGGATGGCGCCGGCCGAGTCCGTGCTGTGCGTGGCGATGGCCATGAGCACGAAGCCCGCGTGCGCGATGCCCGAGTAGCCGAGGAAGCGCTTGAGGTCGGTCTGCGGGATGGCGCCCAGGTTGCCCATGAGCAGCGTGAGGGCCGAGAGGCCGGCCAGCAGCAGCAGCCACTCGTGCGCGTGGGCGGAGGCGCCCAGCACGGACCAGCAGAAGCGCATGAGCAGGACGACGCCGGCGGCCTTGCTGCCCACCGAGAGGAAGGCCGTGACGGGCGTCGGGCTGCCCTGGTAGACGTCCGGGATCCACACGTGGAAGGGCACGGCGCCGACCTTGAACCCGAGGCCCACGAGCACCAGGAGCAGGCCGAACTTCAGGGCTCCCGAGGCGCCGCCGGATTCCTCGGCGCGGGCCAGGGCGTCGTGCACCACGGCGAAGTCGAAGCTGCCGGTGGCGCCGTAGATCCAGGCGATGCCGTAGACCAGGAAGGCCGCGGCCAGCGCGCCGATGACCACGAACTTGATGCCGGCCTCGATGCTCCGCGGCAGCTGGCTGCGCCACGCGGACATGAGGAACAGCGTGACGGTCACCACTTCGAGCCCGACGAACAGCGTGACGAAGTCGTTGACCGAGGCCAGCAGCGTCATGCCCATGGTGGTGAACACGAGCAGCGCCGGGAACTCGCCGCGGCCGGCGGGCAGCCGCTGCTCGTAGGGGCCCGAGACGCCCAGCACGGCCAGCGCCGTCAGCAGGAAGAAGCGCTTCCAGTAGATCGCGAAGGCGTCCAGCGTGCCGAAGGTGGTGCCCGCCTGCGGCTCCAGCAGCAGGCTGTGCCCCAGGATGACGAGCAGTCCGAGGAAGGCCGTGAGCCGCACCGCGTCGGCCGGGCCGGTGAGGCGGCCCCGGCCCTTGAGCAGGTCCACCGCGATGAGCAGCAGCGCCAGGCCGCCGAGCAGCATCTCGGTGCCGAAGGTCTCCCACAGACGGGTGGCGAGCTCGGCGCCCATCTCAGCCGCCCCCCTGCACGGCGAGCACGGTCTGCACGATGGGCGCCACGCCGGTCTCGATCAGCCGCACCAGCGGCGCGGGCCAGAATCCGCACACCAGCAGCACGCCCACCAGCAGCACGAAGGGCGAGCGCTGGAAGGGCGTGCGCGCGTCCTGGATGCCGTCCCAGCGCGGGTTCCGCGGGCCGAGGAAGGCGGCCTTCACCGTGCGCAGCAGGTAGGTGGCGCCGATGACCAGGCCGAAGAGCGCCAGGATGGTCGGGATCGGGTAGCGCTCCCAGCTGCCCACGATGACCATCAGCTCGCTGGCGAAGTTGGCGAAGCCCGGAAGCCCGAGGCTGGCCATGGCCGTCATCACGAACAGCACGCCGATGAACGGCACCTGCTGCATGAGGCCGCCGAGGTCGTCGAGCTGGCGCGTGTGGGTCTGGTCGTAGAAGTAGCCGATGAGCGCGAAGGCCAGGGCCGTCATGACGCCGTGCGCGAACATGAGGAAGACCGCGCCGCTCGTGCCCAGCACCGTGAGGCTGGCGATGCCCAGCAGCACGTAGCCCATGTGCGAGCTGGACGAGTAGCCGATCACGAACTTCATGTCGCGCTGGTTCATGGCGACGTAGCCGCCGTAGATGATGTTGAAGCAGCACAGCACGGCCACCACAGGCAGCCAGTGGGCGGCGCCCGCCGGCAGCAGCGGCAGCGCGATGCGCAGGATGGCGTAGCTGCCCAGCTTCATGAGCACGCCGGCGTGCATCATCGAGGCCGCCGCCGGCGCGGCCGCGTGGCCGCCCGGGCTCCAGGAGTGCAGCGGCCACATGGGCGCGATGGTCGCGAAGCCCAGCAGCAGGATGGGGAACAGCAGGTTCTGCCGGTCGGCCGGCAGCCCCTGGCCCGACTCGACGGCGCGGCGCAGCTCGAGCAGGTCGAAGGTGGGCTGCGCCGTGAGGCCCGAGAAATACAGCATGAGCAGGCCGATGAGGGCCACGACCGCGCCCGCCGTGAGGTACAGCGTGAGCTTCATCGTGGCGTACTCGCGGTTGGTGCTGCCCCAGTACCCGATGAGCAGGTACATGGGCACCACCGCCAGCTCGTAGAAGAAGTAGAAGAAGAACAGGTCCAGGCTGACGAAGACGCCGAAAACGCCCGAGACCAGCGCGCACAGCAGGATGTAGAAGTCCTTGGTGCGCGACTCGATGCCGCACGAGACCAGCGCGCCCGCCAGGAACACGATGGTCGTGAGCAGCACCATGGCCACGGACATGCCGTCCACGCCCACCTGGTAGGCGATGCCCAGCGAGGGCACCCAGCTCACGCGCTGCAGGAATTGCATGCCGGCCGCCTGCTGGTCGTAGTGGAAGGCGACCCACAGCGACAGCACCGACGTGAGCAGAGCGGCCCCCACGCCCAGCGCCCGCGCGAGGCGCTTGTTGGCGGCCGGCACCAGGAACAGCAGCGCCGTCGCCGCGCAGGGCACGGCCAGGATGAGCGTCAGGACCCAGTTCTGGAGGAAGCCGTTCACAGGTTGAGCGCCAGCAGGGCCGCGACGCCGGCCAGGAAGAGCAGCGCGTAGGCGCGCACCGAGCCGGTCTGGAAGCGCGCGATGGCCGCGCCCGCCGCGCGCGTGGTCCAGGCCGAGCCGTTCACGAAGGTGCCGATGATGATGAAGCGGTCGAAGGCGTCGCACAGGCGCGACACGTTCTGCTGCACGTGCTCGACAATCCAGGCGTAGAGCTCGTCCACGTACCAGCGGTTGTCGATGAAGCGGTGCACCGGCCCCAGCGCACGCTTCACGCGCTCGGGGTCGATGACGCGCAGGCCGAAGGCCAGCAGCGCCGCGCCCGCGCCCGTGCCGAAGATGAGCAGCGCGTTGCGGATGGTCTCGGCGTCGAGCGCGACGTAGTGCATGTGCGGCGTGCCGGCTGGCCGCGTGACGGCCTGGAAGTGGTGCAGCACGTCCGGCCCGAGCAGCAGCGGGCCGCCGACGATCGACAGCACGCACAGCACGGCCATGGGCAGCACCATGTTCGCCGGCGCCTCGTGCGCGTGCTCGTACCTGTGGTGGTCGCGCGGCTGCCCGAAGAAGGTCAGCAGCACGAGGCGCGTCATGTAGTAGCTGGTCAGGATGGCCGTGAGCGTGGGCAGCACCGTGACGAGGAAGGTGTGCGCGTACTCCGGCGGATGGTGCGTCAGGTGCAGGATGCCGTCCTTGCTCCAGAAGCCCGAGAGCGGCGGCACTCCGCACAGCGCCAGCGTGGCGATCACGAACATCCAGCCCGTCACAGGCATCTTGCGGATGAGCCCGCCCATCTCGCGGATGTCGTTCGTGTGCACGGCGTGGATCACCGCGCCCGCGCCGAGGAACAGCAGCGCCTTGAAGAAGGCGTGCGTGGTCAAGTGGAACATGGCGGCGTCGGTGCCGCCGAGGCCCATGGCCATGACCATGTAGCCGAGCTGGCTCAGCGTGGAGAAGGCCAGCACGCGCTTGATGTCGAACTGCGTGGTGGCGATGGTGGCCGCGAAGAAGGCGGTGAAGGCGCCCACGTGCGCCACGATGGTGAGCGCCGTCTCGCTGGGCAGGTAGACGAAGAAGATGCGTGCCAGCAGGAACACGCCCGCGGCCACCATGGTGGCCGCGTGGATCAGCGCCGAGACGGGCGTCGGGCCCTCCATCGCGTCCGGCAGCCACACGTGCAGGGGGAACTGCGCGCTCTTGCCCATGACCCCCATGAACGTGAGCGCGCCGGCGATCCACAGGAAGTGCTCGTTGGTGAGCACCCAGCGGCCGCCGCCCACGGACATGGCGGCCTGCTGCATCCAGCCCGGCGAGCCGATGGCCGCGGCCATGGCGCGGAAGTCGCCCGCGCCCGCGCCGGCCGTGAGCGGGCGCGTGGCGAAATACAGCATGAGGATGCCGAGCATGAAGCCGAAGTCGCCCACGCGGTTGGTGAGGAAGGCCTTGTTGCTGGCGGCCGCCGCGCTGTCCTTCTTGTAGTAGAAGCCGATGAGCAGGTAGGACGACACGCCCACCAGCTCCCAGTGGATGAAGATCTGGAAGAAGTTGTCGGCCAGCACGATGCCGAGCATGGAGAACATGAAGAGCGACATGCAGGCGAAGAAGCGCGCGAAGCCCGGGTCGCCGTGCATGTAGCCGGTGGCGTAGACGTGGATCAGGCCGCCCACGCCGCACACCACCATGAGCATGACCATGGAAAGGCCGTCGACCAGGTAGCCGTAGTGGAACTCGTGCCCGCCGGCCGCCAGCCACACCACGTGGTCGGCCAGCACCACGCGCTCGCCGTGCAGCACGGCCGGCAGGTGGCCGGCCGCCACGATGAAGGCCGCGCCCACGGCCGCGATGGAGATGCCCGCCGAGAGCCGCGGGCTCTTCTGCGTGAAGAGCGTGATGACCACCGCGGACAGCAGCGGCAGCAGCAGGATCAGCCAGGGAGAGGTCAGGTCCACGATTCCCCTACCACCGCAGGTTCGCGACGTCGTCCACGTTCACCGTGTCGAGCCGCCGGAAGAGGAGCATCGCGATGACCAGCGCCACGGACACCTCGGCGGCCGCCACGGCGATGGTGAAGAACACCAGCACCTGCCCGTCCGGCGGCACGGCCGCGCCGGGTGCGGCCACGAGGTGCTTGTTGAAGGCCACCAGCGCGAGGTTGGCGGCATTGAGCATGATCTCGATGGACATCATCACGAGGATGATGTTGCGCCGCATCATCACGCCGCACAGCCCCAGCGTGAACACCATGCCCGACAGCATGAGCCAGTGCTGCAGCCCGATCACGCGTCCTCCTTGCGCCGCGCGAGCACCACGGTGCCCAGGATGGCCGCCAGCAGCAGCATGGACACGGCCTCGAAGGGCACCACGTAGCGGCTGAACAGCGTGTCGGCCAGCAGGCCGGGCGAGCCCGTGAGCCCGTTGGGCTCCTGCTGCACCGCCGGCCCGAGGTCGCGGATGGCGCGCGACATGAGCGCGAGGAAGGTGCCGGCCGCCAGCACCATGAGCGGATTGAGGCGCAGGCCCTCGTGCTCGGCCGCGCGCAGGTTCATGAGCATGATCACGAACAGGAACAGCACCATGATCGCGCCGGCGTACACCAGCACCTCGACCGCCGCGATGAGGTAGGCGTCCAGCAGCACGAACAGCCCCGCGGTGGCCGCGAAGCTGAGGATCATGAAGCAGGCGCTGTACACCGGGCTGCGCGAGCTGATGGTGAGCAGCGTGAAGCCCACCATGGCCGCGGCCAGCAGCCAGAACATGAGGCCTTCCACTACTTGCCCTTCCACTTCTTGATCGGGTCCACGCGCGTGCCGCCGATCTCGTAGAGCTTCTGCTTGTCGTGCACCAG
>Ga0209382_10009602_pt1 | contig 12097 bp, 10 predicted proteins | sample SoiMetdeltSBSDD5_FD_187599 | JGI IMG/M metagenome (GOLD analysis project Ga0209382, IMG submission 187599) | Bulk soil microbial communities from a Populus tree surrounding site in Tennessee, USA - Soil MetaG P. deltoides SBSDD5 (SPAdes) (version 2) | ecosystem: Environmental > Terrestrial >... | reverse complement strand
CGGCAAGCCCGTGCACATCCGCTACGCCGACCAGCTCCCCGAGCTCAACCGCCGGATGCTCGAGACGCCGATCGGCGGCGGCGTCGAGCTCGTGTTCCTCCGCGACGGTGAGGAGCGCAAGGTGAAGGCCACCACCGAGGCGCGCGGTCCGGCCCAGGGCGAGCAGGCGGCCGTCAAGACGTGGGGCATCACCCTCGAGGAGATCACGCTGCTGGCCGGCAAGGAGCTGCGTCGATCGCCCAACAGCGGGGTGATCATCTCCAGCGTCCGTCCCGGCGCCGGCGCCGCCGAGGCCAAGCCGCCGCTGCAGGGCGACGACATCATCACCTCGGTCGAGGGACGCGCCGTCCACAACATCAAGGAGCTGGTCAGCGTCTCCGAGGAGCTGACGAAAGGCAAGACGGAGCCGCTGCCCGTGCTCGTCGCCTTCGAGCGCAAGACGCAGAAGCTGCTCACGGTGGTGAGGGTCGGCCATCGCGACACCCTCGATCGCTCCGCGGAGGCGACCAAGGCGTGGGTCTCCGCCTCGACGCAGGTCCTGACCCCCGACGTCGCGAAGGCCCTGGGCCTGCCCGGCAAGAAGGGCGTGCGCCTGACCGAGGTCTATCCTGGCGGCGCCGCCGACAAGGCCGGGCTCGAGGTCGGCGACTTGATCCTCCGTCTGGACGGCGACGAGATCGCCGCCTCCCAGCCCGAGGACATCGAGGTCTTCCCGTCCATGGTGCGCCAATACGCGGTGGGCGCGAAGGTGAAGCTCGACATCGTGCGCGACGGCAAGGCCAGGAATGTCGAGGTCACGCTGGCCGCGTCGCCGCAGTCCACCCGCGAGCTGGCCGAGTACCGCGACCCGCACTTCGAGTTCACCGCCCGCGACCTGACGTTCCAGGACCGCGTGCAGCAGAAGCTGGGCGGCGCCGTCCAGGGCGCGCTCATCGCCGGCGTGGAGAACGGCGGCTGGGCCGCGCTCGCTCACCTCGCGGTGGGCGACATCGTCCAGTCCGTCGACGGCACCACCATCGTCGATGCCGCCGCGCTCCAGGCCCGCATGGCCGCCATCCGCGAGAAGAAGCCGACGCGCGTGGTCTTCTTCGTCCGCCGGGGCGTGCACACGTTGTTCGTCGAGCTCGAGCCCGACTGGGCGGTGGCCCAGCCCCGGGCGTGAGGAAAGGAACCTTGATGACCCGACGGTGGGCGGCGGTGGGTGTCGTGTGGGCGCTGGCGGGTGGAGCCGTCGCGGCGGAGGCGGCGGACGTTCGCGACACCGCGCGCGGCCTTCTCGACAAACACGCCGGGGCCATCGTCACCGTCAAGCTGGTGCTGAAGCGCCGGATGGTGGTCCAGGGCCAGGAGCGCGGCAGCAGCGAGACGCAGTCCGAGATCCTCGGCACCGTGATCTCCCCGAACGGCCTCACCCTCGTCGCCGACTCGGACAGCGACCCCTTCGGCATCTTCATGAGCGACAGCGACGGGCCGAAGATCGACAGCGTGGCCAGCGACGTCAAGATCCTCCTGACCGACGGGCGCGAGATCCCGTCGCGCTTCGTGCTGCGTGACCGCGACCTCGACCTGGCGTTCGTGATGCCCGAGGCGGCCGACGAGAAGCTGCCCTACCTCGATCTCGAGGTGGCGGCGGCGCCCGTCCCGAAGCCCCTCGACGACCTCGTCTTCATCTACCGCGCGGCGAAGAACCTGAACCGCGAGGCCTGCGTGCGCGTCGCCCCCGTCATGACAGTCGTCCGCAGGCCGCGCACGTTCATCCTCTCCGACTGGATGAGCTCGCTGGGGGCGCTGGGCGGCCCCGCCTTCGATGCCCAGGGCGGCCTCGTCGGCTTCATGGTCCTGCGCCGCTCTCCCGGCGCCGCCGCCGAGGCCCGCGCCCGCGGTCCCATCCGCGGCGCCTTCGACATGGTCACCCCCGTGGTCCTCACTCTCGGCGACGTGAAGACGGTGGCGGCGGAAGCCGCCAAGGCCGCCGCCAAGCCCGCGCAGCCCTGAAGCCCCCGCTCTTCACCGCGCGCTTCTTCGCGATGTGCGCGTTCAATTTCACCGTCTTCCTGTCGGCGTTCCAGCTCTTCCCGACCGCGCCCTACCGCATCCTCGAGCTGGGCGGCAGTACCGTCGCCGCCGGACTGTTCGTCGGGTTCCTGACCTTCGGTTCCGCGCTCTCCGCGCCGTTCACGGGTGCCTTGTCCGACCGCGTGGGACGTACCCGGATGCTCGTGCTCACCAGCTCCGCGCTGGCCGCGTTCTTCGTGGCCTACGCGTTCACCACCCGCTACGAGGTGATGCTGGCGCTGGTGGCGCTGCACGGCATCGTGTGGTCCGGCCTGCTCTCCGCATCGGCGGCGCAGGTGGCCGATCTGCTGCCCGAGAGCCGCCGTGCCGAAGGCATCGGCTATTGGGGTTTCTCCACCATCCTGGCCATCACCGTCGCTCCCGGCGTCGGCTTCTGGATGCGCGAGGTCGGCTGGACCCTGCTGTGCGTGGAAGGGGCGCTGCTCAACGCCGCCATGGCCTTCTCCGCCTGGTGGCTCACGCGCGGCGCGCGTGCGCCGGCGGCGGCCGCCCACCCGAGCGGGTTCGCGCAGATCGAGTGGCGCGTGGTGGCGATCTCGGTGACGCTCTTCCTCTACTCGTTCGGCTACGGCGGGATCACCAGCTTCGTGGCCATGTACGCCGACGCGAACCATACGACACCGCGCACGCTGTTCTTCATCACGTTCTCGCTGGCCACTGTCGCCGTGCGCCTCGTGACCGGGCCGCTGGCGGACCGCGTGGGCCACCGGCGTATCTTCCTGCCGTCCCTGGCCGTGATCGTCGTCGGCTACTTGTTGCTGTCGGTCGGCGGGGCTCGCGCCTGGCTGATCGTCTCGGGCATCGTGTTCGGCATCGGCTTCGGCGCCGCCTGGCCGGTCTTCACGGCATACCTCCTCCAGCACTTCGCTCCGGCGCGGCGCGGCGCCGTGTTCGGCGGGGTGCTCGCCTGCTTCGACGCCGGCATCGGCGCCGGCTCGATCGCGAGCGGCTGGATCATCGGCCACTGGGGATTCCGCGCCGCCTATCTCACCAGCGCCGCCCTGGCCGCGTGTTCGATTCCGTATTTCCTGGCTGTGGAGAAACGCGCGCTGCCCAGGTCGACGGACAATACGACATGAGCTTCCGCGAGCTCGCCTAGGTGATCGGCCTCTTCGACTCCGGCCTCGGCGGCCTTTCCGTCTGGCGTGAAGTCGCGAAGGAGCTGCCGTCACAGTCCACGCTCTACGTGGGCGACCAGAGCCACGTCCCGTATGGCCCCAAGCCGGCAGAGACGCTCGTCCGCTACTCGGAAGGCATCACCCGCTTCCTGCACGAGCAGCAGTGCCGGGCCATCGTGGTGGCCTGCAACTCCGCCTCCGCGGCCGCCCTCGAGCCGCTGCGGCGGACGTTTCCCGACACCGTCTTCGTGGGGATGGAGCCGGCCGTCAAACCGGCGGCGGCGCGCACGAAAAGCGGCGTGGTCCTCGTCCTCGCCACACCGGCCACGCTGAAAGGCGAGCTCTTCGCCGCGACCACCGCACGCTTTGCGCAGGGCGTCACCGTGATCGGCGAGCCGTGCCCCGGCCTCGTCGAGGAGATCGAGTCGGGCGGCGGGGCCTCGGAAAAAGCGGAGGCGATGCTGCGCGCGTTCCTCGCCCGCGGACTCGCCGCCGGCGCGGACGAGATCGTGCTGGCGTGCACGCACTATCCGTTCGTGATCGAGACCGTGCGCCGCCTGGCCGGGCCGGGGGTAGAGGTCATCGATCCCGCGCCGGCGGTGGCGCGACAGCTCCGCCGCCTGCTGCGCGAGCGCGAAGCCGGCGGCGCGGCCCCCACGCATCGCTTCCTGACCACGGCGAAGGATGCGCGCGCGTTCGCCCACGCCGTCCGCGACCTGACAGGAACCGATCCGGTGACGGGCTGCCTGGAGTGGACGGCGCTCGGCGGGTTGACGGAAGTCTCCGTGGAGACGTCGTAACGGTCAGCCCTGCCAGGGCACGCGTGTGCGGGCGCCGGTGGCGGGATCGACTGTCACCACGCGGCCGCGTTCGAAGTAGAGGATGGGCCGCCGGCTCCTCGTCTCGCCGGCGCCGTGCCCCGACCACCATGGCGGGAAGACGGGCATGATATGCGGCTCGCGGCGTTTGACGGCGGCCGTCCGCGCGTCGGCAAACACGGTCTCGTAGCTCTCTCGTTCCCGGTTGTGATAGCCGAGCACAAGGGTGTCCCCGGCCTGCCCCCCCCAGCGCCAAAGGGAACGGCTTCGCGCCGGGCTCGCCAGAGGTGTGGCGGCGATCTCCTGGCCGGAGGCATCGAAGATCCGCAGGCGGGCGTCATCGTCGAAACGAGGACTGCTGACGACGACCACGCGGCCGTCGTCGAGCCAGCGCGCGAAGTCGACGCGCTGGTCGCCCGTGGGAAAGGTCACCTGGAGCCGGCCGGCTTCTATGTCGTAGATCTCGAGCGTTCCACCGGACGACGCGCTGCGGACGACGATCATGCGGCCGCCACGAACGTCGTACAACGCCGTCGACCCGACGATGTGAACGCGCTCGATCACTTTGCCGCTCTGCAGATCCCAATCCGAGACGATGAGGCCGTCGACGTTACGGTACACACGCACCCTCCCCGCCCCGACGAAGGTCGCGCCACGGACGTACGATCCCAGCGGGGCCTGGGCCACGGCGCGCGCCGTGGCCGTCTCCCGCACGCTGAGGGTGCTGCCGTTGTTCAAGAGCACCCGCGACCCGTCCTCGGAGAGCGCAAGCGGCCAGAGCCAGCCGGGCTCGCTCAGCTCCGTACGAGTGACGACCGGCTCCGGACCCTCCAGGCGCGCCTTCACGAGTGATCGTGTGCCGAACGGGGGCTTCTCGGCCCACACCGCCGTCTTCCCGTCGGCCGTGAAGCGGACGCCTGTCTGTAGTGCCTCAAGGCGCAGAAAGCGGCCCGTCGCGCCGTGCACCAGGAACACGGGCTCATGGCCCGCGCGCTCGTGCAGGTACGTCACCACGTACGCGCCGTCCGGCGACGACCCGACGATGGGGCGCACACCCGGACTCGACGGCGAGATCCCGAGGACCCACGCGACGAAGAGGCCGAGGACGGCCAGGAGCGCAGCCACGGAACCCCACAGCGTGCGCGACAGCGCGCGGTGCCCGCGGCGCGCGTCGCCCCGGCCCGCCAGAACCTGGGCGGCCCCTGCGATCACCAACGCGGCGAGGGTTCCGAGGACGAGCGGTGGAATGGCGATCTCGGCCGTTTTCCGGGTACCCACCCCCAGCAGGAGCCGCCCCAGCCACGCCAGCGCGGCGAGGACGGCGACGCCCGCCGCCAGATCATAGGGCAGCAGGCCCGAGCGCGAGCGCAGCAGGACGGCCCCCACGTGGGCCACGATCACGCAGACGAGCGGGACGACGATGAGGAACAGGAGGACGTAGCCCGGCGCGGGCCCGACTGGAGGCAGACCCGTGGGGAACACGGGCGAGGCGATCGCCGTCACGAGGGCGGTGGCGGCCAGCGTCAGCACCACGGCCGCGCCCATCTTGCCCGCCCAGATGTCGAGGCCGGACAGCGGCCGCGCGAAGTAGAACCCCAGGCGGCCCTCGGCCACGTCGCGCGCGATGACGGACGCGCCGAGGGTGAGCCCGACGGCGATGGGTAGCGCCACCACCACGGCCACGGCGAAGAACAAGCCGACATCGGGACCACTGCGTCCCGCGGGCAGGAGGACGCGCAACAACAGGAGCAGGAGGCCCGACAGCGCCGCCACCCCCAGCACCCCGCGGCGCTCGCGCACCTCGCGGGAGGCGACCGCGAATGCCCCGCTCATGACACACCTCCACCTTCACCGGCCAGGGAGACGAAGACTTCTTCGAGCGACAACGTCCCGACCTCCACGTCGCGCAGGCCGGCCTGTGCGACGAAGGCGGCGAAGGCGCCCTCCTCGAAGTTCGAGACCACGGCCTCGAGCCCCCACTCCCGCGAGCGCTCGGCGACGGTGACGAACGGCGTCCACGCCGCGCGATCGCCAGGCGCCGGCCGCGCGCAGCGGATGCGCCGGAAGCGCGCCTTCATGGCCTCCATCTCCTCGTACAGCACCAGGCGCGCGTCCTTCAGGATCGCCACGTGTGTGGCCAGGCGCTCGACGCCGTCGAGGTCGTGGGTGGTGAGAAACACGGTGGTGCCGCGATCGGCGAGGTCGCCGATCAGCTCGTCGTAGAGCGCGCGGCGGGCCACGGCGTCGAGGCCGAGCGTAGGATCGTCCAGCACCAGCAGCTCCGGCCGCGGGGCCAGGCACAGCGCCAGCATCACCGCGCCCTTCTGCCCCTTGGACAGCCGACCGAAGGGGACGTCGTCGGGGATGTCGAAGCGCCGCAGGCGGGCCGCGACACCAGCGTCGTCCCAAGTCGCGTACAACCCGCGGCAAAAGGACGCGAGCTCGCGCGCCGTCATGTCGGGCGGGGCGTCCGGCTCTTCGGGCACCACCCCGACGCGCGCCATCGCTTTCGCGCGCGTACGCCAGGCGTCGGCGCCGAAGAGAAAGGCGCGGCCCGAGTCGGGCCGCTGCCGGCCGAGCGCGCAGCGCACGAGCGACGACTTTCCGGCCCCGTTGCGGCCGAGCAGAACGAAGACGGAGCCCGGCGGCACGCGCAACGACACGTCCAGGAGCGCGACCCGTGAGCCGTAGCGCACGCTCAGTCTTTCCGTGGCCAACACCGCGCCCGTATCGTTCATCTCTTCTCTCCCCGCGGCCGCTTCGTGAGGGCGGCCCATGCATCCTTCACGGCGGCGGTGGCGTCGTCCTCGGCGGCACCCAGGCCCATGGCCACGCCCGCGTAGCGCACGGCGGCGTCTTTCATGCTGCGGGCGCGCTCGAACGGCGCCACCTTCGGCGGTGTGCCGGCCACGAACGTCCCCTCCCCGCGCCTCACCTCCAGCACGCCGGCGTCGGCCAGCCGCTGGTAGGCCTTGGAGACGGTCATCGGGTTGACGCCCAGGTCGCGGGCGAGGTCGCGCACGGAGGGGACGGGGGCGGCGGGGGCGAGGGCGCCCACCGCGACCAGGCGGCGCATGCCCTCTTCGATCTGACGCCAGATGGGCACGGCGTCCCGGGGGTCGACGGTGATGGCCGCGCTCATCGCGACGCCTGTGTCATACACTCATAATACACCGATACACTGACCCGTCAAGCCCGTGGATTCGCAGGATGGAGACGCGCGCGGCCCGGTCAGTCGGACCAGTCGAACGATTCGAGGACGAGCGCGTCTCTGTCGACGGACAGCTGAAGGTTGTTCATCGCCCCGTCGACGAGCGCGGGCGGTACCTGCCATTCGAAGCGATCGGCCCCGCCGCTGAGCGGCTTCTCGTCGAGGACCCGGGCGCGCCCTTCGTCGTGAGCGTGGATCGTCAGCCGCAGCCGCGCACCGGCCGTGCCCTGCACCGCGGCGCGGATCGGACCCGCGAGCTGATCGGCGCGCAGCCAGCGCCGTAGCTCCGCGCCACGGCCCCCGTTGTGGAGCCGATACACGCGTGCCCCGTCGGCGGCGACACCGAGCGGCTGGAAGTGGTCGGGCGTCGCCTCGACGTTGCGTGCGATCCGTCCGGGCGTGTTGGGATGGACGATGACGTAGCGGATCGGGAAGCGCGCGAGGAAGAAGCCGAAGGACGGCGTCTCCGTCAGCGGGCGCGTGGGCTGCGTGTTCCACTCGGTGCGGATCAGGCGATGGAGGCGGTTGTAGGTGTCCGGGCAGAAGGCCCCGCGGCCGTTCACGATGGGCCGCCCGTGCACGATCGAGGCCCATTGCCAGTCGCTGTCGGTGTTGATGTCGCACGGCAGCTCGAGGACGGCGCCGGGCCCGGCGGAGGCGAGCAGCGCGTAGGCCGGCGGTGCTTCGAGCGCCCGCGAGATGCGGGCCGGAGCGGGCTGAATCGTCTCCGCCAGGGCGGCCACGACGACGAGCGCGGGCCAGAGCCGCGGCGCGGCGCGCGGAGTCCATCCCGCCAGTCCACGAGCGGCGAGAACGCCGCCGATGAGCCAGACCGGAATCATGAACGACGACGGGTGCTTCACCGCGCTGAAGACGGGCAGCTTGTGAAGAAGAGCAAACGGCAACGGCACGCTGCGCGCGCCCCACGTCGTGAGCTCGGGCCCGAGGGATAGAACGAAGAACACGATCGCAAGGCCGAGCAGCAGGCGCACGCGATCGTCCGGCCGGCGAAGGCCGAGCGCACCGAATATCAACAGCGTGAGGCCCGGCCACATCGGCTCCTCGTAGACGGAGCCGAGGAGCGGCATCCATACCGTCGCCTTCGTGCGGAGAAAGGACGCGGGCAGGTCGACCGAATAGTGACGGGCCTCCGTGACCTCGCGGGCCGTGCTCGTCTCGTAGCGGCTCAGATGCAGGAAGCCTTGCACGTACGGCAGCACCAGCAGCCCGGCGACCACCGCCACCACGGCGACGGCGGACGCCACGCGCCGATCCGGCAGCGATCGCCAGCGGGCGATGCAGACGATCATGGCGAGCAGGGCACCGATCAGGGCGTAGTAGCCGGAGGTGGCGGCCTGCAGGCCCAGCACGACACCGGTGAGGAGGGCCAGCCACAAGCGCGGGCGATCGAGGAGGCGAAGGAGCCCGAGGAGGACGAGCGGCAGCCCGCCGATGCTGATGAGGTTGAGGTGGGCGCGGTGCGCGAGGAGGGGCGGCGCGTGAGCGACGAGCACGCCCGCCAGCACGGCGGGCACTACGCTTCCCCACAGCGACAGGGCCAGGCGGTAGGACGCGTACCCGGTGAGAGTGAACGCCGTGAGCACGGAGAGGTTGTACAGAAGGATCGGATTGCGCGTCAGGAGGCGGAAGGGGGCGGCCAGCACGGATGGCCCGAGGAGCGGATCGCAGTACAGCAGCGCGTATCGCGACGGGAAGTAGTTGTTGGCCTCGAAGAGCTCCTGCGGGCGGTGGAGGTGTGACGTCGTCCAATGGAGCACCCACACGTCCTGCATCGGATCGGGCCCCACGAACAGCCGGTCCCCGAGGCCCGACGTGATCCCGCACTGGACGGCGGCGAGGAGGGCGAAGCCCGCCACCACCAGGAGCTCGCGCCGGACGACGTTCACACGAGTATTCCGCGGAAGAAGCGGATCCCCATCCGGTAGTCGAGATAGCCGAGGACGACGAGCAGCAGGAGTTGGACGACCACGGGAAGACGGCGCGTCATCACGAGGGCGGGCAGGAGCAGCGACTCCGCCCGATAGAGGCTGAGGCGACCGCCGACCACGAGCGGGAACAACCAGTAGAAGCCGGCGAAGACGGCGAGGAACCTCTCGGGGCCCTGCGGCTTCAGCCACCGCGTGGCGAGGGCCACGATAAGCGCGAGCATGAGCCCGGCGACGAGGATCGTCTGCCATGCGATCCAGTCGCGCAAGTCGGAGGACACGGCGCTCACGGCGAAGGCCACGGGGCCGCCCGGCCAGTGCCATCCATGTCCGTATTTGGCCTGCACCTTGAAGAACGCATCCCACTGCCCGACGGCGAGCCACTGGACGGCGAGAGCCGCGCCGAACCCGCACGCCGTCAGGCCGGAGACCCAGGCCGCCCGGTGGTAGCTCCGGGCGGATCGAGACTCGTGCCAGAGGATGCCGAGGGCGAGCACGGGCGCGAGCAGGAAGCCCGTGGAGTACGAGAACGCAGCGAGCGCGCCCAGCAGGCCAGCCGTACGCGCGCGGCCGTGCACGGCGGCTCCCATGGCGGCGACAGCGAGGAGCGCGAACAGCGAGACCGGGAACACGGCGTGGTGGTAGACCTGGCCGGGCGCGAGAGCGACGACGGCGAGGGCCAGTCCCACGCGCCACGGGCTCGCGTCTCGCCACCAGGACGCGAGCAGGACGAGCATCACCAGATGGCACAGCGCCGACAGCAGCACACCCGCCACCGGTCCCGCGATCCCGAGCTTCTGCACGGCCCCGATGGCCGCCGGGTACCCGGGCAGCCATCCGGTGTTTCCGCACCAGGCATCGGCGCCGTAGGCGGAGTCGGCCGCGCATCGCTGCAGCTCGTAGCCGGCCCGCGCGATCGCGAGATAGTGCTCGGAGTCGTATCGGACCCAGGAGCCGGCGTCCCAGAAGTCGAAACGATCGCGGCGAGCGGCCGCCCACAGGATGGCGCGCCCGGCGAGGAAGGCGGCGGCGGCGGGGCCGGCGATCCGGAGCGAGGGGACGAGTCGAGGACGAATGGACATCGCGGCGCTCAACGCGCGGGCGGCCACAGCCAGGCCGCACCACGAACGCCGCTGGAGTCGCCGTGTCGCGGCGGCCGGAGGGCGGTGTCGACGCGATCGGAGAAGACCCAGCGCGACCACTGGCGCGGCACGTCCGTGTACAGCCGCGTGAGGTTCGACATGCCGCCGCCGAGAACGATCACGTCGGGATCGAGGACGTTGATGATCGACGCCAGCGCGCGCGCCATGCGGCTCGTGTATCGGAGGAGCGACGCCTCCGCGTCGGGATCTCCCTCCGCCGCCGCGCGATCGATCGCGCTCGTCTCCCAGTCGCGGCCGGTCGCCTCGCGGTGGTCCTGGGCCAGGCCGGGCCCCGAGAGGAACGTCTCGATGCAGCCGGTGCGCCCGCAGTAACACGGCGGGCCGGGCCACTCGCCGGGTTCCGGCCAGGGCAACCCGTTGTGGCCCCATTCACCCGCCACCGCGTTCGGTCCCGTCAGGACGCCGCCGCGCACGACGATGCCGGCGCCGGTACCCGTTCCAACGATGACGCCGAAAACGACATCCGCGCCGGCGGCGGCACCGTCGACCGCCTCCGAGAGCGCGAAACAGTTCGCGTCGTTCGCCAGGCGCACGGGACGGCCGAGGGCGCGCTCCAGATCCACCGCGAGGGGCCGGCCGTTCAGCCAGGTGGAATTCGCGTTCTTCATGACGCCGCGCGCGGGCGAGATCGCCCCCGGCGTTCCGACACCGACGGTGGCGGTGGTGCCCGCCTCGCCTTCCAGCTCGCGCGCCAGCGCGGCTACGGCGCCGACGGTGGCCTCGTAGTCGTCGCGGGGGGTGCCGACACGCCGGCGCGCGACGACGGCGCCGGCCTCATCGAGGAGGATGCCTTCGATCTTCGTCCCCCCGAGGTCGATGCCGATCCGCACGTCGTCTCAGAAGACGCGGCGCTTGAGACGCTCGACGGTGAACTTGGCGGTCTCCGCCACCGCCATCACCGCCATCACGCCCGCCTGCACGGGGTCGGTGACGACGAGGTCGGCGGCGTCGGGCACGCTCCCCGCCATGTTGAGGCTGATGACGAGCATCCCCCGGGCCCTCACCTCGCGTACCGCCTGCTCGATCTCGCCTCCCATGAGGGCCCCCGCCAGCACGAGCACACGCGCCCGCGGCAGGCGCGTCACCGCGCGCACGGCGTCGGCCAGCGGCTTCTCGCCGACGAGCGGGATGGTGTCGACGGAGATGTGCTCGCCGCGGATATTGTGGCGATCGGCTTCGGAGATGGCGCCGATCGCCACCTGGCCGACCTGGGCCCCGCCGCCCATGATGATGATGCGCTTGCCGTACACACGCTGGAAACTCTCCACCACCTCGACGTTCCGCACCACTCCCAGGCCGCGCAGATCTCCGACGAGGGGGGCTACCGTTCCCGGCACCACGATCTCGAAGTAGAGGACGCTGGCGGCGGCGCCGTTCTCGATGATCTCGACGGAGGAGATGTCACCCTGGTGCCGGGCGATGACGCCGGTGAGCTCGTGCAGCACCCCCGGTCCCGGCACCGACGTGACGACGAGGCCGACCGTTTCCGCCATGGACTCGTTATTGTACGAGAGAAGAAACGACGCCACAGAGGCACAGAGACACAGAGGGCCGACGCGGCGCTCAGAAGGGGCGCCGCGAACAGGACGGCTACCGGCGCGGCGGGCGCCGGAACGGCAGGATCTTCTTGGGAACGTACGGCCCCACGAACTCGTTCATGAGCCGCTCGAACCGGGGGGCGAGGATCAGCTCGAACGTGTCTTCCTTGTCGGGAAACAGGTCCAGCACGCAGCGGCGGGCGGTGGCCACGATGTCCTCGGCCTCG
>Ga0209382_10009601_pt1 | contig 12097 bp, 7 predicted proteins | sample SoiMetdeltSBSDD5_FD_187599 | JGI IMG/M metagenome (GOLD analysis project Ga0209382, IMG submission 187599) | Bulk soil microbial communities from a Populus tree surrounding site in Tennessee, USA - Soil MetaG P. deltoides SBSDD5 (SPAdes) (version 2) | ecosystem: Environmental > Terrestrial >... | reverse complement strand
GGTTGCTATGTCTGCCGCTCGTCGAAGTCTCACGCTAGTCGAGTTCCCCAAGCCTGTTGCCATACTGATCGTCAATTCCGACGCACATATTCGTCAACTCGTGGAGAAGTCGATCCCGGAACACCGACGCGCGAGGGTATCTCTCGTTTTCTCGGACGACTTGCCCTCGCTTGCCGCAGCGACTCCGCCTCAGGTTGTTCTCATCAACCTTCAAACCGAGACACAGTCCCCCTTGACCCAGCTTTCGCTAGTGTTCAGGCAGTGGCCAGGTGCTCAAGTGATCTTCCTGTCACCGATAGATAGCATTGATCTCTGGGCTGAAGCCATTCGGCTGGGAGCCTACGATTTTCTGCCGAAATCAATCGATCCGGACCAGTTGCAGTGGGTTCTGCAGGGAGCCCTTGTGAAAAGGCAAACTGGTGTTACAGAGGGTATTGGAAACCGGGCCTCCAGCAATGCTCCAAACAAGCGGAGAGCTTTTGGATTTTGAGCCTTTCGCTAGCTAGGGTTGCAGAGAAGACAAGCCTCGGCCACTCTTCTGATTCTCGGTATCAGCGGTCGACAACGAAGCAGAGTACCGTCTGATCATCCTTCCCGCCTTCGTCAGCGGCGGGCCCGGCTCCCTTATCAGCAAGCCGCATGATGGCCGCACAGATCTTTTCGGGATCAGCGGGGCCAACGTTTGCGATCGTTGCTGCCAATACTTCAAAAGCTGAACCTCCGTCGCACTCGACTGCTTCACTGATCCCATCAGTAACAAAGACTCCGGCTGCACCTGGTCCCAACACGACAGTTTTGGATTGGTACGAAGACGATTCGAATAGTCCAGCGGGAACGCCGCCAGTTTCAAGCAAAAGCCGATTTCCGGAACCGATAATCAAACCTGGGGGATGGCCGGCATTCGTGAACGTCAAGCTACGTTCGGCGAGGTCAAAGAGCCCAACCAGACAGGTCATGAACATGGCCCCGCCGGTTTCTTGATATAGGACGCGCGATAGCCGATTTACTAATTCAGCTGGCCCCTGCGTTTCCTTCGAGAACAACCTAAACAGGGCACGGACAGAGGCTAGCAGGAGCGCCGCCGGAATTCCCTTCCCGGAAATGTCTCCAAGCAAGAACAGCATCGAGTGGTCGCCGGTTCGGACAAAATCATAGAAATCTCCTCCTACTTTCCCAGCAGGTGCCTGGCTGGCCGCCCAACGGAGACCTTCCAAGGGGGCCGGGACACGCGGGAGGAAGCTCCGCTGAATCTCGGCCGCCAGGGCGAGCTCAGTATCGATGGCGATGCGAGCCCGTTCGGCGTCCGCCAATTCTTTCCTGGCAGCCTTCAGGTGAAGCCAAAGATAGATGGCATAGCCGAACCCGCCTGCCAGGATAAGGTCGCTGATCCAGGTGAGTTCTACTTCGGTGGGATGGAGAGCTCGGATGAACGCGAACTCAGCGGCATTGGCCGCCAGATACACAGCGACGCTGCTGAGCAGAGCAATCAGGACCTGGCGATAGCGCTGAACCACGTTCTGCCTCAATTTGCGGCTAGCCTCGCCGTAGCATGCCGTGCCTCAGCCGCGAGATTCTTTTCGATGATTGCCGAACATAGTTACAAAAACCCTCACCCCCGATTCCCTCTCCTTATTGGGAGAGGAATGCCGAAGGCGGGGTGGGGGGTAGCCTTCAATCGAAGAAAAGCACCAAGAGTGTCACTATGATTTGCAAACAACAATAGACACATTCTGGACCTCAAAAAATGCTCTTAGACCGTTATGCGCGTTGAAGAGAGAATTTTGTTCTCGTTTCTGTGGAGTGCGTGCTCCCGCGCACGCCATCTCAACGCGCGATCGCGGGACAGCGGTTCCACGCGTTCCAGCACGGATATCAAAGGCTGAAGCCATTGACTCGAAGTCGATATTGATTGCAAGGGCGATTGGAATAGCATAAAACTCGCGATTCTAGCCTGAAGGGAATCAGTTGCACGGGATCAGAGCTGTCCGGTGTCTGGGCCAGCGTGAAACAAAAGGTACAACGTGGGAAGCACGATCAGCGTCAGAATGGTTGCCGAGACGAGCCCGCCAATGATGACGACCGCCAGGGGACGCTGTACCTCCGAACCGATGCCGTGTGAAAGAGCCATGGGCAGGAGCCCGAGCATCGCCAAGAGCGAGGTCATCAAGACCGTTCGAAGGCGAGTCTGCGCCCCTTCGTAGACGGCGCGGTACGGCGGAGTGCCCGCTTCTTGCAGTTGGTTGAAGTGGCTCACCATTACGACCCCGTTCAGAACCGCCTGCCCGAAGAGCGCAATGAAACCGATGGCTGCCGAGACGCTCAAATGAATCCCGGTGACATACAGTGCCAGAATGCCACCAACCAGGGCGAATGGAACATTCAGCAGGATGAGTGCCGCGCTTTTGACGGTCTTAAACGCCTCGAACAGGACCACGAAGATCAGCAGAATGCTGACAGGAATGATCATGAGCAAGCGACCCATCGCTCGCTGCTGGTTTTCAAACTCGCCTCCCCAGGTAACAGTGTAGCCAGCCGGAAGCTTGAGATGCCTGTTCACCACCCGCTGCATCTCCTGGACCAGGCTCCCCATGTCACGGTCTTTAATAAAGACGCCGATGGCGGCGGTGCTGCGCCCGCTCTCCCGGCTGATATTGAGGACGCCTTCCTGGACGCTGATCTGGGCCACCTGATCCAGTGGCACCTGGGAATGATCGGGGGCGTCGAGCAACAGGCCGCGCAGCGCTTCCGTGTTGCTGCGCTCTTCTTCACGCAGCCGAACGACCACGTTGAATCGGCGTTCTCCCTCCCAGATTTGGGTGGCAGGGCGACCGCCAAGAGCCGTTTCAATGACATCTTCGATGTCGGCGACGGTCAGCCCATACCGGGCGGCGCGCTCTCGGTCGATTTCGATCTGCAACTGCGGTATGCGGCCCGCGCGGTCCACAAATGCCCGGCCGACACCGCGGATCGGTGAGATCAGCCGCAGCACTTCGTCGATCTTCTGCTTCAGAACATTCGAATCGTCTCCAAAGATCTTGATGACAATCTGGCCGTCAATCTGGGAAATCGATTCCAGAACGTTGTCCCGGATGGGCTGAGAAAATGAGGGTTTGATTCCCGGCATGTCGTCCAGGCTTCTCTCCATGCGCGCGATCAGCGCCTCCTTGGTCACATTCGGGCGCCATTCAGACATTGGTTTCAAATCGACCAGCATTTCGACCATGTTGATGGGCTTCGGATCGGTGCCGTCATCGGGGCGACCGGCCTGCGAAACAACTCGGAACACCTCCGGTATTTGCAGCAGGATGGATCGGGCTGTGCGCAGGGAGCGGTTCACTTCACCAGGAGAGATGCCGGGAGGGAACGTGAAATTGATCCAGATACTACCTTCGTTCAGCTCGGGCAGGAACTCGGAGCCGAGCCGTGGCGCCAGCACCAACGCCGTGGCAAGTGCTCCAACGGAAACTGCCAGCACGGTCTTCGGCCGTGCCAGAGCGACTTTCAGAACGCGCTGGTAGATACGGTTCGTAGCGCGGACAAGCACATTGTCCTTCTCCGGCAAGCTTTGACGCATTAAGTAGACGCACAGCACGGGTACCAGAGTCAGTGAGAAGAGCAAAGAGCCAATCAGCGCCGAGGTGATCGTGTAAGCCATCGGCGCAAAGATGCGACCCTCGTGGCGCTGCAGTGTGAAGATGGGAATGTGCGCCAGAATGATGATCAGCATCGAAAAGAACGTCGGTCTTCCAACCTGCGAGGCCGACTCGGCCACCAGTTCCTTGAATGAGCTGTACTTATCTCGGTGATGCGACGCGTTGCGGAATATGTTCTCCACAACGATGACCGCGCCGTCCACGATGATACCGAAGTCCATCGCTCCCAGGGAGAGCAGGTTGGCTGGAATTCCCTTGATCGTGAGCCCGATAAACGCGGCTAGCAGTGACAGCGGCATGATCACCGCGACAATGGCCGCTGGCTGCACGCGTCCCAGGAAGAGAAACAAAACCAAGCAGACGAGCAGCGCGCCCTCGGTCAGGTTCTTGAACACAGTCTTCAAGGTGTTGTCGATCAGCCAGGCACGATCGTAATAGGGGACCAACTGGACACCTTTGGGCAGAATGCTCCGGTTGAGCTCCTCGATCTTCGCCTTCACACCCTCCAGAACCACCGACGGATTCTCACCTTTGCGCATCAGGATGGTCCCGTTGACAATGTTGTCCTGATTGTCCATCCCAACGATGCCTTGGCGTTGCTGATGTCCGGTCCCAACCTGCGCCACATCTCCGATAAGCACGGGCACCCCTGCGTGCTCGGTGACGACAACGTTACGAATATCTTCGAGGGATCGCAGCAGCCCGACGCCACGAATGATGAACTGTTGCTCACCCTGTTCGATGTACCCGCCACCCGCGTTCATGTTTCCGGCTTCGAGCGCAGCAAAGATCTGGTGGAGGGTCACCCCATGGGATTTCATCCGCATCAGGTCCGGCGCCACCTGGTATTGCTTGATAAAGCCCCCCCGACTGACCACGTCGGCCACTCCTGGCACCAGCTTGAGGTTGCGCTCCACCACCCAATCCTCGATGCTGCGGAGCTCGGTGGCGTCGTATCGGTCGGACTTCAAATAGACGCGAAAGATCTCGCCGATCGGACTGGACAGGGGTGCCAGCTCCGGATGAATCCCGTCCGGCAGGTCCAGGCTGTTCAGGCGCTCCAGCACTTGCTGGCGCGCGAAGTAGTTGTCTACCGCATCGTCGAAGGTGACGTAAGTAGACGATAGTCCAAACTGCGTATGTGAAAAGACCCGCACGGAGTGCGGCAGGCCGCTCAGTGCAATTTCGACCGGAATCGTGACCTGTTTCTCGACTTCCTCAGCCGCGTGTCCGGGGTAGAGGGTCACCACGGTCACCTGAATGTCCGTCACGTCTGGGAAGGCTTCGATGGGTAAGGTGCGGAATGCGAAGATCCCCGCTCCGACAAACAGAGCCAGGAGCAGGAACACAAACAGCGGCTGGTGAATGGCGAAGAAAATGATTCTGCGGAGCATCGACTCAGAGCGCGGCTTTCAGGTAGACAGAACCTCGCGTGACAACTCGGTCACCCACCTTGAGACCTTTGGCAACGGAGAATCCGCCATCCTGACGTTTCCCCAGCTCCACATGAGAAGAGAGGAATCGGCCAGGTCCCTGCTCGACGAAGACCAGAGCTTTGTCGCCGCTGCGGACCACTGCGGAGTCCGGGACCCACGGAGCCGGCTCGACACCGTCGGCATAGCGCAACTGTCCGAACATTTCGGGACGCAACCGGCCGTCGCCATTCTCCAGCTCCGCGCTGACCTTGATCGTACGGGTCTCGCTACCGACCGTGTCGGCAATGCGGGTCACTCGCGCGCGAAATGTCTCATTGGGATAAGCAATGAGATCCAGGTCGGCCATCCCCCCGACTTTGCAGTAGCGGATCTTGCTTTCCGGAACCTCACATGTCGCCCAGACGCGACTCAAGTCGGCAATGGTGATTAGAGGGGTGTTAATTTCGTTCCGATACTCGCCCCCAACCACGCTCACCTCCAGCACTTTGCCTGCGACAGGGGCAGTAACCAGGATGTGTTGCTGGAACTCCCCCGCCTTGAGACCCAAGAGCTCCAGGCGCCGGCGCGTCTGCTCGCGAGCGCCTTGGGCCGGTTCGAGCGAGGCCCTGGCCAGCGCAGCCGTGGTTTGCGCCGCCAGGACCTCCTTTTGGGCAACCGCCTGATGCTCGAACAAGTCGGTCAATCGGGCCAGGTCCGCCTCAGCCTTGGCGGCGGCCAACTCTGCCTGGCGGACGGACGCATCGGATTGAATGTAGCCCGACTCCGCCTCGGCGATCACCGAGCTCTCGATCGCGACGACCGGCTGCCCCCGAGCTACAGAATCTCCCAGTTTGACCATCACCCGCACGATGCGTCCGGGGGCAGGCAGCACGGCATGTCCCACGCGGTTAGGGTTGGCTTCGATCTTGGCCGGAGCTGTGATGGCGTCGGAGGGGACGAGCACGGAGCGGACCGGCTCAATGGTCATCTCGCGCAATTCCGGCGCGTCCGGGCCGAAGACCACGACGCTGGTGTCGTTCGGTTCGCGCTGTGCGGAAGCCGCCGTTGCGGACTCCTTGCGTGCGGTCGTGAGGTCGGTTTCGGATGCCAGCTCGGTCGCTCGCTTTCCGCAGCCGGCCAGCAGTAGAGCCATTGCAATGAGGGGCAGCAATGTTCGCATCATCAGTAGGGCAAAACGGGAATTTGTTCTCGTTTTCCTATCACTTGTTCCGAGCCATGTTAGCTAGCCCGAGCGATCTCTATGGCCGTGGGCCTTTCCCGCCTATGTCCACGAAGAGCGCGAACAGCGCGCCAATCGTGGCTGGCGAAGCGGGATATCAAGGACAACGCCCCTTGCCTAGTTCGTGTCCCTCGTCGGATCGGCCGTCCCCACTACGGATGCTCCCGTCATCGCATCCAGCAGATAAAGGCTCCGTGAATAAGCGGCCCGCGCTTCGCTGAAGCTCTGCATCGCATCATTGAACGCCCTTTGGGCGTCCAGGAACTCCACCAGGCTCGCTTCTCCGCGCCTGTAGGAATACTCCGTCGTCTCGCGAACCTCCTTGGCTTTGGGCAGCATGGTCGTTGAAATATCCTCGAACAGCCTTTTCGAAGTGAGGTATTGCACCCACGTGTTCGACACCTCAGTGTTCACGCTGGCCTGCAGGGCGAGAATCCTGGCGCGTGCCTGGGCTAGCTCTTGCTCGGCACGCGCAATCTCGCCCTGGTTGCGGTGAAAGAGTGGAAGGGGAGCGCTGAAGAAGAACCCCAAACTGTTCCCCGTGCCGGAAGGCGCCTGTTGCCGCCGGTACTCCGTGCCTACGCTGTAGTCTACTTTCCCGTTCGCAATCTGAAGCCGCAAGTCTGCTTGCGACCGGACTTGCGCTTGCTCGAGCGCCAGAAGATCGGGTCGCTGGAGGGGCGCTCGTTCTTTGAGCGCGTCAAGATCCATTCGAGGGGCGTCGCTGCGAAAGGGGCCCGCCACATCGAAGTCGTCGGCCAGAATCGTCCGGCCTAAAAGGAGTTGCAACCGGTTGGCCACTTGCCGAAATTGCATTTCCGCCTGCCGCACGGAAGTCTGGTATTGAAGCGCCGCGACCTGTGATCGGCTTAGCTCCACGGACGCCAGATCGCCGGTCCTGACTCGCTCCGTGTTCACCTGAACAATCCCGTTCAAGCTTTTCAGGTTGTCTCGCGCCAGGGCCAACTGCTCTTTGGCCAGCAGCACCTCCACAAAAGCGCTCTGAACTTCAAAGATTACTTTCCGCATTGCGTCCCGCACACCCAGTTCCGAAATGGATCGCTCAATGGCTCCAAGCGCCATTCGCTTGTCGCGCTTGCCGGCACGCTCCAAAACAAAGTCCGTCCGGACGCTGTACTCGTTGGGACCTGCGTTGTTGACGGTGTCGTAGTGCGTACCCAGGAGGTCGAGGTGGTCACCTGAGACGGTTAGAACTGGATTCGGACGCAAGCGCGCCTGAATCTGGCGTGCTTCCGCCAGACTGATGTTGTAGCGTTGAACTGCCAGTTCCAGGTTTTTCGACAAAGCCTCGTGAATCGCTTCCTCCAATGTGACTGTTTTGGGCGGGTTGGCTGCGGATTCCGACGGGCTCTGGGCAGCCAGCGCGCTTGTCCAACAAACAATCGTGATCAGAATTCTTGCCATCTTCATAGGTGCCAGGCATCTGCACAGCCGTCGCCGGGAAGGTCCCACACCTACCGGTGATATTGCGATGCTTCCCTCTGATGAGAGACCGCGAAGAAAGCTTTGGCCTCTTTGATCATTTTCGAGGCAATTGCGCCGTTGGGTTTCCACTCAAGCGCAGGGGCTCGCTGTGACTCGCGGCCCTGATTGGGAAAACATGACGGCTACTTGTTGGTGGCTGTACTCTGGGTGGGTGTGCCCGATGACCCTTTCTGGGCCTTCTTGTGATGGTGGTTATGCACGTTCTTGTCCACCTGCTTCTTGCTTGATGGCGACGTGGGCTGTTCCTGCGTCATGTTCGAAGTCATGGCTTGGTTCGAGGGCCTGGCGGGTCTGGAAACCGTGCCCTGCGCAAGCAATGAGCCCACGTTCAAGGCTGCCATCGCTGTGAACGTGAGCATCTTCTGTCCGATGTTCATTTTTTTCTCCTTCTCTGTCTGGGCTTTTGCCCAGACTGGCGGCGTTGCGATCAGGTTAGAGCAACACCGCTTCCAAATGGCGAGTGGTGCGGATGCCATTCGATTCCCTCGTGCCAAAAGGACTTTCACAGGTGGTCCATCGGCAGCGTTCAAAAATTGACAGAATCTTGCTTTCGCAGTGAGGCGCTTTTGAGGCCGGTCACAAAATCGCCTCACTATCGGCACGCCAGCCGTTGGGAAGTCGGCATTGGTGCGGCCTTCGAGTAGTCCCTTGCTGACTTTGCACTTCCAATGACTGACTGGATCCTGAGGTCGCTCGCTATGACTTGCGCGATGGGCGGGAATTTGAATGGGCGGGAACTTTGGAAGGAATCTCAGTGGCCTCTCTCAACTCCGTGTCGCTCCAGAATTCGGTAGAGAGTGCGGCGGTCGATATCGAGGATTTCAGCAGCTCGCGAGACGTTGTCGCCGGTGGCCGCCAGAACCTCCAAGACATACTCCTTCTCCTTCTCCGCCAGGGTTATCAATGATGCTGGCGACGGGGACTCACTCGGCAGGAAGGGGCAGGGCTGTTGGATTTCCTGGGGAAAATCGTCAGGAGTCAGCACACCGCTGGAATTCAAAGCGATGGCCCGTTCCACGGCATTCTCCAGTTCGCGCACGTTGCCCGGCCACGAATAACGGCTCAGCATGGAATATACCTGCTCCTGGATGGCTACCGTCTTCCCGGCTGAGACTGAATACCGGCGGACGAAGTGATCGAGCAGCAGCGGAATGTCGCCGCGGCGGTTACGCAGCGCAGGAAGATCAGCGGTGACAACCTTAAGCCGGTAGTAGAGGTCTTCACGGAAAGCCTGCGTTCGCACCAGCTCCTCCAGCCGCCGATTGGTCGCTGCGATGATCCTGACGTCCACATAAGTCGGCTGCGTGGCCCCGACCCGCAAAATCTCGCGCTCTTCCAGCACACGCAGCAGCTTCATCTGCAGGGCGGGCGTCGTGTTTGAAATCTCGTCGAGGAAACATGTTCCGCCGGCTGCGGCTTCGAAGAGCCCCACTTTGTTGCTGACAGCTCCCGTGAATGCGCCCTTAACGTAGCCGAACAGCTCGCTCTCGAGCAGCGTTTCCGTCAGCGCTCCGCAATTCACAGCCCGGAAAGGCCCGGAGCTGCGGCTGCTGGTTTTGTGGATTAACCGTGCCACCCGTTCCTTGCCAGTGCCGCTCTCACCCTGAATCAGCACCGTGGTCTGCAGTGGCGCGACGCGGGCGATGAGCTTGTAGACTTCCACCATCTCAGGGCTGCGGCCGATGATTTCCGTGTCCGATTCGTGACTTGCTACCACAGTTCTCAGCTTTCGGTTCTCACTGCGCAGGACGGCTTGTTCCAGGGCCCGGCGCACCAGCATCCGCACGTGGTCGAGTTTGAAGGGCTTACTCAGGTAATCGTAGGCTCCGTGGCGGATAGCCTCGATCGCAGTTTCCATGGAGGCAAACCCGGTCATGACGATGACGGGCGTTTCCTTGCGCGTAGCTCCGACCGCCTCCAAAACCTTCATTCCATCGGTATCTCGCATTCGCAGGTCGGTTAGAACTAGATCAAACACGCTGGCTTGCGCACTCAAGAGTTTCAAGGCATGCGGACCACCTGCTGCACGAAACACTTCGTGTCCTTCCTTCTCCAGGAATTCACTCAGGGAATCCAGAGCCGATTGGTCATCGTCGACCACGAGGATTCGAGCGCGAGGGTGTTCGCTCATAACAGTTTCACCTCCTGGAGATCAGTCCAGTGATGCCCCCGTAAAGGAGCGGAAGCCTCAGGAAGCAGGAGCTGGAAGCAGGTGCCAGACTGCGAAGAGCTGGCCACTCGAATCTCACCGTGATGTTGCGCGACAATTTCGCGGCACACGACGAGGCCCAGCCCTGATCCCTTGCTGGCTGCCTTTGTCGTGAAGAATGGCTCAAAGACCTGCGCAATCTGATCGGGAGGAATGCCAATGCCGGTGTCGGAAAGACTCACCTCGATCATCGTGGGCTTGCCGTCTACTGGCGACACCTTACGCTGCAGCACAACCGTAATGCAGCCATCCTTTGAAATGGCATCGACCGAGTTGTTGATGAGATTCAAGAATAGCTGTTGAAGCTGGGCGGGATTGCCTTCAACCCGGCACGGCGTGGCATCAGCGCGGATCTGAAAATCGATATGGCGCGACTCGAAGATGGGGCCAAGCAGATAAGCTACCTTCTTGACAATCTCGTGAAGGTTCACCAACGCGCGTTCAGAAGAGCGCCGGACCATGCTGAGCTGCCCTCCTACAATCTGGCAGATCCGTTCGATCTGTTCGTTGGTAAATTGGAGTCGCTTGCGCACTCCCGGCTCAAGAGCCGGGTCTTCCAGCAACATTTGTAGCTGTGTGGAGATCGCACTCAGTGGAGACCCGACTTCGTGCGCAAAGGTTGCGGCGAGTTGCCCGGCCAGAGCCAGTCGTTCTGCGTGGCTGAGCTGTTTCTGCGTCTCGTAAAGCTGCGCGTTGAGCTGATGAAGCTCGAGGTTGCGGGCGGTCAGTTCCATCGTTGCACTTTGTACTTTTACTTCAAGCTCTTGATTGAACTGGCCAATCTCTTCCAACAGGTAATTCAAGTCTTTACCGAGAGCCTTGAATTCTGCTTTCAAACCCGGCTTCACGCGCACGCGGCGTTCACCAAGCCGAAACCGCTCCATCGTCTCAACCAGTTGGCGAATGCTGTCGACGACGGTAGTACGGAAGAGCCATGTGGTTGCTGCTCCGAGCAAAGCCGTCGCCGCCAGCAGCGCGACCAGCAGGATGCGGTAATGCGAATGCAACATCTCCTGCTCGGCTTCGACTGAGCTCACCACCGTCACAAATCCAGCCTCACCGTTGACAAAACGAACCGGTTGGACAGAATAGATTTCATGGGATTCTTTCTCGGTACCCAGAAACGTGTCCGGGCGGTTGGAGTAGAAGGCCGCTGCCTCGCGGCCCTCAAGCACCCGGTCGCCGCGACTGGAAGTAGAATCTAACAGCTTCAGTTCCCCGTTCAATTTCGCGTAGAAGTCGATTCGGGCGACATGAGGCACCAGCTCCAGAATCTCCAGGGCCTGCTTTCTGAATTCTGCCGCGGGTTGAGTGGGCGAAGTCTGCTTGAGAGACTCGCCGAGCCGAGCCGCCGCTTTCGCGGCTTCGGCACCGACGGTCGCCTCTACAGTTCGCAGCGACGTCAATGTTATCAACCACTGAGTGACCACGAGAACCAAAAGCGTCAGCAAAAGGCTGAACGACAGAAATCTTGTTTGGAGAGACTGCCCCGCAATCCATCTGCTAAGATTCAGTCGGAAGTTCGTTAACATGGCTCCATTATGCGAGAAAGGAGACAGAGCAACAAGCTTCCCTCATCACGTTCTTGAAGCAAGTGCCCCGCCAGTTGCTGCGGAATAAGTGCCAAGGGCAACTCGCGCCAGCGGTCTGGGCCCCTCGAGGTGCCGCCTCAGACGAGACGTTTCGCCTAATAACGCGGCGCCTGAACGAAGCAGTAGGGGCTGCGTCCTGTCAGTGATGCGAATGAGCGGGTCTGCGACAGTGCTTCGAAAATCTCTCGAGGCCATCGGCCTCCGATTTGAACGAGCGAGGCAGATTTGTAACAGGCGCACTTTTGCCCCAGTCGTCGATGACATAGAGACAGCGGACACCTTGATGAAGGACTCTATGTCGGGTCCATACGAGGAGGCTTCTCTTGGGCAAGGCCGTCAACTCAAGCCATCTTTGCCCCCCGGCACGCACGAATCGTTCTGCTGTGGAAACGCGCCGGACCCTTCGCGAAGAGGGAGAAGATGTCTAATCCGCAGGACCCCAGGCACAACGTCTCGCCAATGAGAGCCTGAAACATGGCTAA
>Ga0209382_10009600_pt1 | contig 12098 bp, 9 predicted proteins | sample SoiMetdeltSBSDD5_FD_187599 | JGI IMG/M metagenome (GOLD analysis project Ga0209382, IMG submission 187599) | Bulk soil microbial communities from a Populus tree surrounding site in Tennessee, USA - Soil MetaG P. deltoides SBSDD5 (SPAdes) (version 2) | ecosystem: Environmental > Terrestrial >... | reverse complement strand
TAGAGCGCGAGCAGTTGCGTCATATCGCCGGCACGAACCGGACGCCGATAGGCGCGATGGGCGAGGTTGGACAGGATCTTGTTCGCGCAGGCCTCTTGCTCAGCCGCCGAGGACGGATGACAAACGAAAATCCTGTCACGGCTGACCGTGTCACCCGGACCCTGCACATTGAACGGACCGGCGACGCTAATGCTCGCCACGCCTTCGAAGTACATCGTCACGTCGTCGTCGCGGACCCGTTCGATGATGCCTTCCTTGAGCACCGTATCTTTCAGGAATGTCGCAGCAAGCTCTCTCGTGCCGGCCTTCACCGGCACGCGGATCTTGAGATGCGCATCGGGAGGGGTCCCAGCGCCAAGCACGACCTTCTTGGGGTTGGCCGCAATGGTGAAGAGTTGGAGCCTTTGATCATCGAGCCTGAGATCGAGCTTGCGTTCCCGCTCGAGTCCCAGATATTCGTACTCTCTGTTTCTTTGCAGGGTCACCGAAATCTCATAGTCTCCGTCCACCGGGAACAGGTGGCGTACGAGGGTGCCGCCGCGCGAGCCGACCGGCGCGGCCTCGCTCACACGATCGCGCTGAATCAGCCCGTGAGGAACGTCATAAGTCTGATACGACACGGGCATCGTGGGATCGCCCACCGCGGCCCGGCTGATCTTGCGTGCCGCCGAGAGGTACCGTTCCAGCAATACCGGCGAGACTTGCAACACGTCTCCGATGTTGTCGAAGCCGTAGCCGATGTCGTCGGCCGGCAACAACTCCGCGACGTCAATCTCCAGCGCCAGCAAATCGTGAACGGCATTCCCGTACTCCGTTCGGTTGAGCCGATGGAGCGTGGGGCGTCCCGGATTGGGCTTCACCTGCGCCAGGCGATCGCGCCCAGTCTCTATGTACTTGACGAGCGTGTCATAGGTGGCCGCATCGGGCCGCGGCATGCCGGTCGGTGGCATCTCGCGGTTGCGCAGCTTGCGCGCCAGCTTCTCCCACGTCGCGCCGTCGGTCTCGAAATTCGCCGTGTCCAGGGTGTCCAGGCGCAGTCCTGCCACTGGCGTGGGGGCCTTGTGACAGCTGATGCAATATTTATCGAGTGTCGCGCGCTGCGCGGTCGCGGCCACGGAGGGTGTCGCGGCTGCCGGAGGGGCGATCTGCGCCGGCAAGGTTACCGCGGAGAAGAAAACCGCGCCGGCCAATGCGAGGGTCGTTGACGCCAGCGCCCGGGTTCGAAGCATAGTCCGCTCCCTCCCACCCCCAAAGACAACTCATCTGGCGGAGGCAGATTACACCCAACGTATGCCGCGTTACAAGGGTCCTCGTACCGCGATTTTGGCGACAAATGGCGCTTGTCTGCGCTCCACGCGACGCGCGAGAAGCTCTGGTCGGCGACGCTGTTCAAGAAGACGTGGGATCACTACCGCTCGAAGCTGTGAATGTTCGTTCGATCAGAACCCGCAGCTCGGGTGTGACCGCGGGTTCGATCCCGAACCAGGCCTGCCAGGCAGGCCGGGCCTGGTGCAGCAGCATCCCGAGACCATCAACGGTGGGATTGCCGCGGCGGCGCGCGGTCGCCAGGAGCGGTGTTTCCAGTGGCGCGTACACGATGTCGCAGACGAGCGCGTTCGTGGGCAGTGCGTCGAGTGTGAGGTCGAGCGCTGATTGACCAACCATCCCTTGGCTCGTCGAGTTGACCAACATCGTCGCGTCTGGGAGCGTTCGATGGCGGTCCTCCCATCGGATCGCGGTGAGCGGCGGGCCGAACGCGGACACGAGCGCCTGGGCACGATCGAACGTTCGGTTGACGACGCGGATCTCGGGCGCGCCCCGTTCGGCGAGACTGTAGGCGACCGCACGCGCGCCGCCTCCGGCGCCGATGATCACCACGGGCCCCGCGTTGGCCCGCCAGTCCGGCCGTTCCTGCACGATGTTGTGCACGAAGCCGTAGCTGTCGTTGTTGGTACCGGTCAGCGAGCCATCCGGTCTGACAATGACGCAGCTGATGGCGCCGATCCGCTGCGCAATGGGATCGACCTCGTCGACCATCGTCATCGCGCGCTGCTTGTGGGGGATCGTAAGGTTGCACCCGGCGAACCCGAGCGGCGCCAGCGCGCGGAGCGCTGCTTCCAAGACTTGTGGGTCGACGGCCAGCGGCACATACGTTCCTGCCAGTCCGTAGCGCCTGAACCAATAGTTGTGGAGTGCGGGCGAGCGCGAGTGCATCACGGGCCAGCCCATGACACCCGCCAGGTGGAAACGATCCATATATTGGCGTCGGAGGTAGGATAAACCGGTGCTCAGCCAGGAACAGAACGATCGGCTGACGCGGACGGGCCCCGGGACGCCCCTCGGTCGTCTGTTTCGCAGCTACTGGATTCCTGCCCTGCTCTCCGCGGAGCTGCCGGAGCCAGACTGTCCACCGGTGCGTGTACGGCTGCTGTCGGAACGGATGATTGCGTTCCGCGACAGCGAAGGCCGCCTCGGCCTGCTCGACGAGTTCTGCGCGCACCGTGGCGTCTCGCTCTGGTTCGGCCGCAACGAGGAATGCGGCCTGCGGTGTTCGTATCACGGGTGGAAGTACGACGTTACCGGGCAGTGCGTCGACATGCCGAACGAGCCGGAGCATTCGGCCTTCGCGAGAAAGGTGAGGCTCAAGTCGTATCCGCTCGCGGAGCGCGGCGGTGTGCTGTGGACCTATATGGGCCCGCCGGCGAGCCAGCCGCCACTGCCTGAATACGAGTTCGCGACCGTGGCGGCGGCGCACTCGTTCGTCTCGAAGCGCCAGCAGGAGTGCAATTGGCTCCAGGCGATGGAAGGCGGTATCGACTCGAGCCACGTCTCGTTCCTCCACCGCAGCGACCTCAAGACCGATCCGCTCTTCAAGGGAACGCGCGGTAACCGCTACAACCTGAGCGACACGCGGCCGGTGTTTGAAGTAGTCGAGAGCGATGGCGGCCTGTACATCGGTGCCCGCCGCAACGCAGAGCACGGCGACTACTACTGGCGCATCACGCAGTGGGTGATGCCCTCCTACACGATGATTCCGCCTCGCGGCGGCCACCCGATCCACGGCCATTTCTGGATTCCGATTGACGACGAGAATTGCTGGACGTGGAGTTTCGACTACCACCCGACGCGCGCGCTCACCGATGCCGAGGTCGCCGCGATGCGCGACGGCAAAGGGATTCACGTCAAATACGTGCCCGGCACGTATCGGCCGCTCGCGAACAAGGACAACGACTACCTGATGGACCGCGTGGCCCAGCGAGAAGGGCGCACCTTCAGCGGCATCGAAGGCTTCGCCATGCAGGATGCGTCGCTCCAGGAGAGCATGGGCCCGATCGTCGACCGGACGAAGGAGACGCTCGTGTCGACCGACAGCGGCATCATCATGGCGCGTCAGCGGCTGCTGCGTGCGGTGAGGGCGCTCGAGGAATCCGGAGCCACGCCGCCTGGCGTGGATACAGCGCATCAGCGGGTGCGATCCGCCTCCGTCGTGCTGCCATCCGATCAGTCGTACCAGGACGCGGCGCGCGAGGCGCTGATCGCGCATCCCGGCGTCGAACCGGCGACGGTGTGACTGAGTTCCGCATCCAGGCGCAGCCGCCGACCGGGCGGGTCATCCGGACGATCAATCTCGACACAGCCGACGAGCGCGACGTCGCGCAACTGGTTGCCGGCGTGGCAGACGCGGATCTCGTCGTGATGATCGTCGGCGCCGGCAATGACGCGCATGCTGCAGCGATTATCGGGGAAGCGTGCAGCGCCCGGCGTGTGATGACTCACACGGCGATTGTGCGCGCGGCGCACGCCACGGATGAAGCGCTCTCCAGGACGCTCGCCCAGGTCCGTCCCTGGTCGTTGATGGTCGTCGTCGCCAATGAAGACGACTACGTGAACGATATCCTCAAATCGTTCCGGTAAGAGCTCCGCGAGACCGCACAACGGGCGAATGGCGAAAATGGTGACCCAACAGGTAACCGTCTCGGCGCTGCAGCAAATGAAGCGCGCGGGCCGCAAGATCGTCGGGCTCGTCGTCTACGACTACCAGATGGCACAGATCGCGGACCGTGCCGGCGTGGACCTCGTCTCGGTCGGCGACTCGGTCGGCGTCATCATGTGGGGGCATGAGGGCGAGACGGACGTCACGCTCGACCAGATGCTCCTCGCGTGTCGCGGCGTCCGTCGCGGGGTCAAGCGAGCGCTCGTCAGCTGTGATGTTCCGCATCGAGCGATGCGCGATGGGCCGGAAGCAGCTGTCCGCGCCGCGCGTGTGCTCGTCGATGAGGGTGGCGCCGACATGGTGAAGCTGGACGCTGACGCCCCCATCGTGGGGGCGGTGGTTGGCGCCGGCATTTCAGTGTGGGCGCAATTCAGCGGGCACGAGACCAGTGCATGTGTTGCTCAGGCGCGACGCCTCGAAGCCGCGGGTGCGGCGATGCTCGACTTCAGGCATTCCGGTCCTGTCGAGGGTCCGGCAGTGACGCAGGCCGTTTCGATTCCCGTGCTCGGCGGCCTCGGAGGCGGCCCGTGGCTCGATGGCCGTGTGCGCTCCATCGGGAACGCCATCGGCAACGTCGTGGTCGCGCTGGACGATGACGTGCCGCGTTATGCGAACGTCGCCCGCGTCACGCTCGATGCGATCACCGCATACGCGGACGACGTCCGCGGCGGACGCCAAGTCAGAGGGTTCTAACCCCGGAGTTCGCTTGTCCGATAGTTCCTCAGTGTCTCGGTGCCTCTCCCCTCGATAACGCTTCACGAGACAAAGAGCTCGTCGACGGCGAACGATTGGTGGATGATCCCCTGCTCGCCCGCGTACTGCACGATGGCCTCGAGCATCTGGCGGTTCGGCTCGACGCCGTATGGCAGCGGGTCGCCGATGATCGCCTTCACCCTGAGCAGCATGGGATCGTCCACACGATCGATGTAGAGCCGCTTGGCTTCGGTGAACGCCTCGAACAGATCGCGCGCGAGGTCGGGGTAGGCGTCCAGCAGATCGTTCTTCACAACGACAGTGTGGTTGATCGGATAGAGGCCGCGTGACCGCAGCGCGTCGAGGCCCGCTGCCGTCGCATTTGAAATGAGCGGCGTCACATCAGGCGAGTCCACGTGAACGCCGATCGCGGCGGGGATCTCCCCAGAGATCAGCATGTCTTCCATCGTCTTCCCTGGCTCGATCGCCACGACGTTGAACGGCGGCTGCCATTCGGCCACGTGCTCGTCGCCCGACAGCACCCACGTGATGCTCTTCAGGTCCACGCCGTACTCATGCTGAAGAATGCTGCGCGCCCACACGCCGGTCGTGACCGTATAACCGCGATTGACGCCGACCCGCCTGCCTTCGAGATCCTTCGGCGTCCGGATGCCGCTGCCGGTGTGGTGCAGGATCGCACCATGATGAAACGCGCGCATCGGAAACACGGGAATCGCCGTGAACGGCTTGCCGTATGCGCGCGCGCAGATGTAGGTCGTGATCGCAAGCTCCGCGACGTCGAACTCGAGCCCCCGCACCATCCGGCGGAACGCCTGGATGAGCACGGGTACCTCTTCGAACGCGAGGTCGCACGTGCGCGGCCGCACGGTGCCGTCCCTGAGCGCCTGCGTGTGTCCGCGCGCGACCAGCGCTGTTTTCAACCGAGGCCGTTCCATCGGAATGGTGGCGCTTATGTTGGCCGAAGTCACCCAACATAAGCGAGCTGTGATGTAGCATTTCGGCTCTTGTTCCTGCTCCGACTGCTCTCCGGTCCCGCGGCGTTCGCGTTAACGGCAGCCGTGCCGCTCGGGCTGTCGTACGAGGGACGCCTCGCGCTGGCGACCTTCGTGTGCGTGATCGTCTGGTGGATGACGCAGCCGATGCCCTGGGCCGTCGCCGCGATGCTGCCGTTTCTCGTGTTTCCTGCCGCCGGCGTGATGAACATTGCCGACACGATGCGGCTGTACGGCCAGCCAATCTTCTTCTGGATTCTTGGAACAGTGCTCATGGGGTACGCGATCGAGAAGCACGGGCTCGCGTACCGCTTCGCCCTCGCGCTTCTCGCGCTGCGCGGCATCGGCGGGCGAATGCACCGGCTGACATTCATTTACATGCTAATCGTTGCCGCGATCTCCATGTTCGTGTCCGACGCCGCCACCGTGGCGATGACGGTGCCAATCGGAATGTCGGTGGTGCGCCACACCTGGTCCATGTCGGGCACCGCTCGCGCGGACACGACCAACTTTGCCGCCTTCATCACGCTTGGAACGTTCTACGCATCAGTCGCCGGAGGTACCGCGACGATCATGGGCGTGCCGCACAACGCGATTGCCGTGGCCATCCTCGAGCAGGTCACAGGTCGGCAGCTCGGGTTCTTCGAGTGGATGATCGTCGGCATCCCGGTGTGTCTCGCGCTGCTCGTCGCCTTCTACGCTCTCCTGTGGGCGGTCGTGCCGCCGGAGATCCGGGCGCTGCCGAGCGGCGAAGCGTTTCTCCGGGCCGAGCGCGCCAAGCTCGGGCCAGTGCGACCGAACGAGATCCGCGTGCTGGTCGTGTTCGCGATCATGGTCGCGCTCTTCACGCTGCCAACCTTGCTCGACGTCGCGTTGGGCAGTAACCATCCGGTCACGGTGGTGGCTGCGCGGGCGTTGCCGGTATGGGTCGTCCCACCGGCCGTCTTGTTTCTGCTCTTCACGATCCGCTCGTCGGACGACGCAGGTGGAGCGCTGCTGTCATGGCGTGATGCGGAACAGCACGGCCCGTGGAACAGCATGTTCCTCGTCGGCGGCGCCGTCGCGATGACCGACGCGCTCACGCAGTTCGGTTTCGCGGAAGCCGTAGGTCGCATGGTCAGTAACTTGGGAATCGGGGCCACGATGCTGCCATACGTCGCTGCGGCCGCGGCCGGCGTTGCGACGAACTTCATCTCCGGGACGGCGCTCTTCGCGAGCATCTTCGTTCCCGCCGCCCAGCAGATCGGATTCAACCCGGCCTCAATGGCGATTCTGCTCGGCCATGTCGGCGTAGGACTGATCTTCCCGTGGGCGGGCGCCACCTCGGCGACTGCGTTTGCCGCCGGCGAGGTGGGCATAGCGCGGATGATCTGGATTGGTCTCGCGGCAACAGTGATTCTGATCGTGCTCGTGGCGACGATTCATCTCATGATGGCGCGACTGGTATGAGCGAAGAACAGCAGAAGCAGCGCGGTGTCAGGTCCAGGCGCGGTTGTCGACTGTATTCTCGTAGGTCGCGCCCGCCACGGTCATATTCCATTTGACTGTCCAGCTGTAGGTATCCTCGAACCGCTCGCGCGTGTAGGGCTGCGGCGGCGCGTGCAGCAGGCGCCACGTCTGGAACTCCTTCGGGTCGAGCAGGCCGCCAGTTTCCGCCACGAAGTAATGGATGAAGGGAGTTGGGTCCTTTTCAATCAGCTCCACGGCGCGAGCCTGCGCGCGGAACATCGCCGCCAGCGCCGGTCCGTCCACATCGTCGCTCGCCGCCTCGCTGCGTGTGGAATGTGACTCGATCAGGATGCGGAGACCCTCCTTCTGCGCCACGCTGATCCACGGTTCCATCAGCACCACTGCCGCGACTTCGTTTTTGTGCAGCGCCTCGAGCCGCTTCTTCATGGACCCCGCGTTCGTTGTCTTTATGTGCTGAGGCCCGAGGAACCCCTCGAGCATCTTCAGCATCGTGAAGTGCGAGCCGTTGTGTGGCGTCACCGAGATCAGCTTGTCCTTCAGCATCTCCGGCTCATAGATCTTCGAGTCCCTCGCCACGACGATGGCGAACTTCGACATCGAGGCGCCAAGCGCGACGATCTTGCGGCTGCGACGCCCTTCAGTGTTCGCCTCCACCGCGCGCTTCATGATGCCCCATTCGCACATGCGGTACTGGTCGATGCCGCCCTCGTTGTAGACCGAGTCGAGCGGCCGATCGAACACCGACTCGAATGTGACCGCGTGCGTCGTCGTCGCCTGCGCCATGCCCGGCGTGGTCACGAACTCCAGGTCGAGCCCTTCATCGACAAAGAAGCCCTTGTCGCGCGCGACGAGCACCGGCAGATCGTGCACGGCATTCATGACGGCGACCTTGTGCTTCCGTTTCGCGATGTCCTGTACGACGCTCATCGTCTCTTTCCACCTTTTGATTCTGGACAGCGTTCGATCCGGCATCGATTACTGGACGATAGAGATCAGCGCGGCGCTACTTGACGTTCATGTGCTGCGACGACTTCTCGTTCTCGAGACAGAACTCGTCGATCAACTCCGTATCGAGCACGATGCTCTGAGGCATCGACACCGTCCACGGCCGCGTGTACACCTTCGTGTCGTCCACGGTGATCTCGATTTCAAGCGTCCCGAAATTCGGACGCCGGATGCGTTCGGTCATCTTCGCAACGTCAGACATCGGACTGCCGCTCGTGTCGAGCCAGAGACCGTCGCGGAAGCCGATGGTGCGCACGACGAGCGTGTCGCCTTCCCAGGCCGCCGTCGAATAGCCATTCCAGGAGGGCGTCGGATCCTCGGGCAGCGGCCGGCCGTCGATGAAGATCTGCCGGTACATCGCGTTGACTTCATTCAGCAGCACCAGCAGCTTGGGCGTGTGCACCGCTTTCGTCAGATGCGGTAGTCCGTAGGGACGAGGCGGATTGTCGGGGAGACAGCGGACGTGCGGGTCGTCCTTGTTCTGATCCGCTACTCGTTGTTTGACGAGCGCCGCGGCCCATTCTTGATACGGCAGGCCGCCGGGAAGGTTCGAGCCGAGGTTGACCGCCAGCGGTGAAATCGGGAGCTCCAGCCCGCAGTCGAAGAACCCGCCCTCCTTGCCGGGTGCGCAGGGAAATCTCGTGGCGGTGAGCCACATCCCGGAGAAATCCGGCGTGCCGCTCGGCAGCCGCGGCGCCGGCGCGCTCAAATTGGGCTTGCCGTCCGCCGTCCGTGGGACATCGGCCGTTGGGTAGTGAAGCCACTGGGCCGATGCCGTGCCCGCAAGGCACATCAGCGCGGCGACGACGGGAAGGATTACTCCACTCGCTCGTGCGATCGTGTACGCCGATTCGCGTCCCACTCGCATAGTCCCTCCGCTCATGATTCCGTCCTGACGGAGCCAGCTTCCAGTCTACTGCGCCCCGAAATCTTTCGTGTCGGGCGAGTGTATATTCACCATCTCGCAGCCAATGCCGCCTCGATCAAAAAAGAGAATCGTTTTGAACGGGATCGCGCTACTCGTAGTCGCGGTCCTGGTGTACGAGTGGTGGACAGGGTCCCCTCCGTCATTACCGGTGAGGCAGGTCAGCGTCGGGGGCAGCTACGACACGCTCACGTCGGCGCAGCGGCGATTGGTGGACGACTGGGTCGCTCGCTTCGGCACCGTGACCGGGAAGCCGGCGTTGGCGGCGGAGGTGTATGACAGCCTCGCCCTGTCCACGAGAACGACCTTCAACGCGGTGACGCATGCCCTGTCAATCACCTCGCTGACCGACGCTGCCGGCCGGTCCATGAACCTCACGGCCCTCGATCTCGTAGCGAAGGTCGATGCGGTAGCCGGCAACATCCCGGGCCAGAGCGGCGACCGGCAATTCCGAATGTACGTGCAGCTGCGGCCTGACGCGCAACGGATGCTCGAGCAGTCACGCGAATTCAGCCGGCAGGTGGACAACACCGTTTATCACAAGGGCTATCCCGTCTGCTTCCGAGGATCCGGCGGCACGCCGTCGATCCAGTTTTCGCTCGCGCGCGACGGCACGCACGGCGACATCGACGTGGACTATCGGTCGAGCGCCTTTCCGATCATGTTGATCAACGGCCACCTCACCGCATCGAACTCCGACGTGCGCGCGGGCAACAACGACGAACGGCACAACGGACGCTGGACCGGCCTGACCAACTGGTGGCGCGGATTCATGGGGCTGCCGATGGTCGACGTTCCGACTGGCACCGCTGGCGACAACGCCGTGTCGAGTGAACCCCGGCTCGGAAGAGGGACGAAGCCCGAGGATGCCATCTTCGACTTCCTCAATGCGTGGCTGGTCGAGCAGGTCCCCCGCGTCGCCGTCGGGTACATCGCCCCGCGCGCTTTCGCATGCCTTGAAGTGGAACGCGGCGTTCGGGTGGACCGCGGGGTGGCCCGCTTTCAGATGGTCAGCGCGATGCAATCGATCGCTCAGCGAATCGGCAAGGTTCGCAGCCTGGCCGAGGCGCTCCGCGGAGTGTCACTCACCGGGTCCAGGAGCAGGGAGATACCGCAGCCGCATCGCGACGCGTTCGTCATGTACGACATTCGCGAAGATTTGGCCGAGTCGCTCGATTGCGAGAACAGGCTTCATCCGGAGCAGTCGGACGCGGCCAAGGCGCAGTCGACCAGGTCAGGTGACTACGTCGGCGCGGTGTTCCAGGTGAAGACGGAAAGCCTCACCGGTGAAGCGGTCGCACTTGTGTGGGCCAGGGAGAAGGGCGCATGGATGTTGGTGGCGTACGACGTGGAACCGGAGTTCAGACCCGGCGCGCTTCCGGTCGCCCCGCCGCCGCCGACGGAGTCCGCTGAACCAGCCACGCCGGCGATCGCTGGTGATTCGGCGATGCAGCGAGCGGCCCGAGACTTCCTGCAGGCGTGGTTCGTGCAGAAGGATCCGTCGGCGACTTTTCGCTACCTTTCCCCAGCGAGCTTCACCTGCTACAACGTGTACCGGCCCGACAGCGCCCCTCAGGCGGGCTCGCCTGCGGAAGCGGGCCGGCTAATCCAGGAACAGATGAAGCTCCTCGGCGACTTTGCTGGAGGCGCTTCGCGTCTGGAGGACATCCTGATCGCCGTTGAACCGCACCATCCCGACCTCAAGCTGGTGAGGCACGATGCCGCGGCGACGTATTCGATTGTCGCGGTTCCCGACTCCATGGGGACTCCTGTCGACTGCGCACAATTGAAGCCCGGCGAACCACCGAGATTCGATCGTGCGGGCCCTCCGACCTACGGCCGTTTCTATGCGGTCAGCCTGCGCATCAAGCGAGCCGGCGAGGAGGCGGCTGTGCTCTGGATGGTATGGGCCAAGCAGGGCCAGGACTGGAAGGTCGTCTCTTACTTGCCAGTGACACCGTAGCGTTTCGCTTGCCCCGGCTCTTTTTCAGGCACCGAAGCTCACGCCCTCTGTTTCTCCACCGCTGCGCGTTAGCCACAACTCAACCTGTGCGCTCTTTTGCTCAACTGACCACAACCGTTCAGAGCTACGCACGAGTGCTTCAATTCGGGGACGGCTGATTCACGCTATCGATGACCAGAACGGCGGCGGCCTCCTTCGTCGACTCCAACTTGAGGCCGAGTTGCTCCTGAAGAGCGGTGAAAATCGTGGGGCCCGTCTCGGGCGACGGCCGATCTGGCGTCGCGACGCCAGGCGGCGTCACCAGCGGTGTCCATTCCAGGTCGAAATCGAACTGACCGGTGAGACCCGTTCGGTCGATGACCCGACGACTCACAGCGGGAAACCTCGCCAGGGTTCTGGCCAGGTCTGACAATGTATTGCCGTGCGCCGAGAGTCGCCCCACTCCGGTGAAGAGCATGCACGGGCGAGGGCCATTGCCGGGATCCGGAGTCGGCGCGAGCCACGGCGCCGTTGAAGGCGGCTCCGCTCCGATCTCCTTGCACTCACCTTCGAAGGGACGCAGCCGTTCCCCCAACGTGCGATCGGGTCTCGCCAGTACCAGCAAGTACACCGGCATCTCGCGGCGTTCCTCGTGCACGACGAGCTTGAAGCGTTCCGCAAGGAGCGCACGTAGCAGGCGGCGGTTGCGAGAAGGCGCTTCGAGCGGGTCGGACCCGGTTGGCGGCGGTTGCATCGTGGCAGCAACGTCGAAGCGATCGCTCGTCGCCCAGCTCGGCCCTCCGAAGATCTCAAACACCTGCAGCTCATACGCGTACGTGAGGAGCTGCTGCAGTGTGATGTTCTCCGCTGAGAAGCGGCCTGGCCGGAAGCCAATCCCATTCCCAGCGGGCCCGCCTACGGCGGGACCCCTGTTCGGCCTGATCGTGGCAACTTCGAATCTCTCGGTCGCTTCAGGGAGAACGCCTCGAGCCTGGGCGACGGGACTCATCGCGCCGACGACCACAGGAAGCGTCAGCACGGTCATCGCGGCCGCCG
>Ga0209382_10009599_pt1 | contig 12099 bp, 6 predicted proteins | sample SoiMetdeltSBSDD5_FD_187599 | JGI IMG/M metagenome (GOLD analysis project Ga0209382, IMG submission 187599) | Bulk soil microbial communities from a Populus tree surrounding site in Tennessee, USA - Soil MetaG P. deltoides SBSDD5 (SPAdes) (version 2) | ecosystem: Environmental > Terrestrial >... | reverse complement strand
TCGGTGAAGCCGGCGCGTGGCCGGCATTTTGCCAAAGCCGCCGCAACGTGGGTGCCGGCAAAAGCACGAACACTCATGATCGGCACTTGCAACAGTGGCTCCAGTTTAGGCGCCATGATCGCGCCAACTCTGGTCGCAGCTATTACGCTACGCTGGGGTTGGCGTGCATCGTTTGTTGTTACCGGTGCGATTGGCTTCATTTGGGTCGTGGCGTTTCAAGTGTTCAGGTGGGCGAACCCGAAGATGGAACTCGCGGATCGGGCGCAGGCGGCCGCGAGCGCCAGCGTCTCCTGGAAAGAATTGCTTCGCTACCGACAGACGTGGGCGGTGTTTTTCTGCCGCTTCCTTGCGGATCCTCTCTGGTACTTTTTCGTCTTCTGGATTCCGGAATTCCTCACCCGCGAAAGAGGTCTGAATCTCCTCGCCGGAATCGCCCTTGTCGCCTGGATTCCATTCCTGGTTGCCGATGACTCCAACTTCGGTGGCGGCTACTTGTCGCTACGTCTGCAGCAAGCGGGATGGAGCGTCAATAGAACACGGAAGACGATGATGGTTCTAGCGGTCGTGTTTTCTCCGATGGCGATACTGGCGGTCATGCGCAGTTCATTGTTCTGGACCATCACCATGATTTCCATCTCAATCTTCTTCTGGATATTCTGGTCCATCTCGGTGCACTCGTTGCCCGGCGACTACTTCCCTTCCAGGGCTGTAGCTTCCGTCTACGGCATCGCGGGAACCGGCTCGACTATCGGATCAATGATCAGCACCTGGGCCGTTGGCGCAGTCCTCGACGCGACGCACAACTACACGATTGTGTTTGTCGGGCTCAGCATGCTCATGCCCGTCGCGTTGCTCGTGGGCTTCTCGCTGATGAAGCGCGTCGAACCAATCTCCGGTTTTGAGCGCAATAACCAAAGCTATAGTCACAACGATCCCCGGCCCGATAACGGCCGGGGATAATCACCTCTCAACCTGCTTCGATCAGCCGCGAACACCGACGGTCCCTCCGCCACCGGAGTCTCCGCCTCCACCGGCACCCAACCAACTGTAGATGCTTCCAACGACGTATCGGAATGTCGACATTCCTCCAACAACCTGCGCCAGCTCGCGGTCATCCAGTTGTTCGTTGGGCGGTGCGGGCGAATCGAGAATGGACACCACATCCTGCCGGCTGAAAACGAAACCGGACTCCTGACCGACAGCGACAAAGGCATCAATCCGCTGTTCTTTTGTGCCACCGTTAGACATCAAGCTTTCACGCAGCCTGTTGTCGCCCGCCAAATGATCCATGAACTTTTCCGCTAACTGAATACTCATGATCGTGCTCCTTTCTTCCTCACTCGCTAAGGCGGAAAAGGAGCAGAAACCTGCTCATCACGTGCCAGATTTTTGAAAGTTTTCTGACTGCCGGTCAGTTCCACTCTCCCTGGAGTTGGAAAGCAGCCCAGTAGTAAGGTGACTGTCGGGATTTCTTGTTCATCTGCAGAATTTGGGCCTGACGGAGGGCTGCCGAGGGACCCAGTTTGTGTTGAAGAAGTTGGCTGTAGAACTCCTTCATGAGTTCAGCCGTTGCCTCGTCGTCCACTTTCCACAGGCTGGCCAGAACACGCGGCGTCCCAGAATACATAAAACCTCTGACCATGCCGACGAGCCCTTCACCCTTAACATCTTTGCCTAGCGCTGTGTCGCAAGCGCTCAACACAACGAGTTCGGCAGTGAGATTGAGGTTGTAGATATCCCGCAGTCGAAGAAAGCCGTTCTCTGGCTTGCCGTCCTTGTTGATGAGGGACAGAATCAGCCCCGACATTTCAGGATGGTCATCGTTCGAGAGACCATGCGTAGCGAAATGAACAATTCGATAGCGACCCAACTCCTGGCTCATGGCAGTTGCGCGACTCGCATTAAAGTCGAAAGCTCCCATTTTGTTTTCCCCAGGAACCATAGCAAGTATCGTTTCCGCTTCTTGACGGGTTCCCGGGAGCCGCGGAATATTCAAGCTGTCGCCGCTGCGGACGGTAAGTTTGATCGGGTACACGGGCTTCGCGGGGTTTGCACTCTTAGAGGATCGATTAACAACTCGGGAATCGTTCGGCTCGAATACTGGGTCCGCCAAAACTGCCAGAGTTCGATCCGGACTCCGTCTAGCGGATGTCTCCTTCCGAAGTAATGCCAAGGTGGACAGCGACGGAAGATTGACGACCTCGTGTTTAACAATGAGCGGAACTGTTGAATTCGGATCGTTCGGAACAGGAAGCGCTGCGAAGGGTAGATATTGCAGTGAACCCTCTGCAACGATTGCCAGCCGACGACCTTGAAGCTGGCCGGCAACCGGCCCCAATAAGATTTGACTAAGTTCTGCGGCTTCGCGCCAGTACTGCGCTTCCGCGGATCGAACCCGTCTAATGTAATCGGCTGAGTTCTCGGATGGCCAAGCGATGCGGGCAACCATGAGCTCACGAAGGCGTCGGACTTTGCTGTCGATCACCGACCGCTTCGGCAGCACGTGATCGGTGAAGCTTTCACGAGTTATCGCCCACAAGTAGCTGTTTTCGTCTCCTATCGAGTATTCAAGAACTATCGTGTCGTCGAGCAACTGCTTCTGAATTTCCGGAAGCGTCAATGGTTGTGGCTGTACAAGTGATGCATAGCGTGGATTCTTCAAACGAATCTGGGCTTCAACCTGCTCAAACTCAGCGGCTAGGCGTCGGACTTCATCACGCAAAGTAGCGTTCTCTTTCTTCTCGGGATTCTGACTGAGTAACGCTGCGTATTGCGCTTCGCGCGAATCGAGTAATAGCCGCAGCGTCTTTTCACGCTCTGCCAAGCCTGGGTCAGCTTCCTCAGAGATAGCCGCCCTCTCCGCGCCGATATTGTCCAGCAATGTGCGGGCGCGGGATCTCTCGCTGATTTCGAAGGCGCGAACATTAAAAGCATTTTTCGGATCCTGTTCATGCAGGCGCATTAGAAAGTCGATTTTGAGGTCGTATTGATCTCGTACCGAGGCAAAGTAAGAAGTTCGCAGACCGTAGCTAGCTACGCTCGAACGTAGTCTCTCGATGATTGAAATGGCTGCCTCCGAGTGCTCCAGTCCTTCTTGCAGCCTTCCGAGACTTCGCAGAGTATGCGCAATACGGTAAAGCGATGCCAACTCGCCAAAAGTGTCCGCTGTTGAGCGGTTCAGGGTCAGCGCCTCGTTGTAAGACTTCAGCGCTTGTTCAAATTCGCCGCGCGTTTCTTGGACATGGCCGATGCTGGAAAGCGTATAAGCCTCTTGCCACCGGTCCGAAGCAGAACGGTTGAGTTCGAGTGCTTTTGTGAGGTTGCTAAAAGCTTTTTCCGTATCTCCTAATATTTGGTAAGCCAGTCCAATATTTCGCAATGTATAAGCCTCGATCCTCTTCACGGAGAGCCTTCGATCCACATCGAGAGCTTCCATAAAGTATTTGAGAGCTTCTGGCAGATTACCTAAAGAGACCAACGTCTCGCCGATCGCGCGGCGCGTAATTGCGGCAGATTTCGGGTTACTCACTTGAACAAATTTGGCTAGAGCTTGCTTGTAGAATTCCAAAGCGGCGGCTTCGTCTCCGAGGCTCTGATGGACGAAACCAGTCGCATTGAGCAAGGGCCCCTCGGAGGCAGCGTCTCCAGATCCGGAGACCAATGAGCGGGCCTCATCTAAAAAGGTCAGCGCCTGCTGCTTCTCTCCGACAATGGAAGACACGTTCCCAAGAGACGTCAGACATTCTACTTGTCCACGTTTGTCGCCGATTAGACGGAATAGTTCCAACGATCTTTGATGATAGGTTACTGCGGCGTCAGCCTGACCGAGGCCGCTATACGAATGCCCCAAGCTAATGAGGACGCGCGCTTGACCGTGCCAATCGTGTAACGACTGCCATTGAATCAGCGTCTTGTCGTAATAATCGATCGCACCTTTTAGATCACCTAAGAAATACTGAACCTTACCCATGCAATATTGGGATTTGGCAATCGAGCGGCTTTCGCCACTCGATTCACTAACTCGCAGGGCCGCCGAACAGTGGGCAGACGCATTGGTACTATCCCCGGTTTTCAAATAAGCGAGTCCCAAGTTGGTCATTGCATCCACTCGGGCTTCAGGTTTGCCTAGCTCTTCGGCAATGGCGAGTGCACTCGTTAGATAGCGGATTGCGTTCGGGGATCGTCCCACATCACTGGTCAATATTCCGAGAGCGACGAGCGTAGCCGCTTCTTCGCTACGGTTGCCGACCGCCCTCCAGTACCGCAAAGCTTCTTCGTACTTTTTCTCCGCCGCGCCGGCGTTACCTGAACGATATGACTTGAGACTCGCCACAGCCTCCGCGGCTGCCCGATCCGCAGCGACGCTGCTACGCGCATTGCCGCTGCCCAGGTTTGGTGTTGACAATTGGAGGGTGAAGGAAACCGGGGCGCCTTGCGCGTCGCATGAAATCAATGTAAGCGCGTACACCCCGGTTGCTTCCGCGATCTCGGAGATTCGAATGCGGCCGTTATGCCAGCATGAGAGCTCACGTTGGATCTTTCCATCGGGTCGGTAAAGAACCGCTGAAACTTCGCTTACCATCTCCTCCACAGAAACGACAAAAAACTGCCCAGCGGTAAACTTCATCTGGTAGGAGACTTTGCCAGCGGGAGCCAGCCGGCCCGAGATTGCGTCTGTCGATTGAAGCGTCGCTGAGGATTGCAAAAGCGCCGCTTCCTCCGGACGAGGCTGTTCCCTCTGGTATGCCTGGATGGCAGAGCCAAATACAACCGCACAACAAAGTGCTACCCAATAACGCATTGGAGACCGCGCCACTCCTTACTTCACGGCTTCCCAGGACGAGCGAGTATGGCACGACGCCATTCGGCTGAAAGATTCTGCATATGCGGAAGCTTGGCTGTGATGTTCGCTGCCAAGGCCCCCTTCTCGTCATCGGGGAGGCCCGCCTTCTCATCATCCGGCAGACCGGCCCTGGTGTTCGCAGAAAGAGTCGCCTTTTCGTCGTCAGGAAGGCCTGCCCTGATCCCGTAGATCCCAGACCTGCGGTCGAAATCGCTCTTGATGTCCGGACCGATCGCTCCTTTCTCCCTTACCGGTTTTAGAGTCGCGTCGAGATACCTAGCCAGAAACTGGTCCCAGTTATTGTTTTCTGCAAATCTGAGCTTCGTAGGCTCTTGTTTCGCGTAACGATCGATATCAAACGTGCCGTCCCAATCTCTTATTCTCGCCCACGGAAAGAAGACGGATACACCGTGGGAATGCTGATACGCAGGGCCAGCCCAGCCAGAGAATACCACCAGACGATTTTCGTCGATCTTTGACTCGTCATTGGGAATTGTGCCGTCGATGATCCTTTTTAATTCATCACAGGAACTTTTTATGTCGTCCGCATTCTCAATGCCCGCCAAATTCTTATACAGGATGTCGCAAAAATCCCAGAGATCGGTGTACTGTTCCCACTTATAGGTTTGAGCTTTCCAGTGCGCTAATACTATCGCGTTGAGAATAGCTGGCGTTTCCAACCCCGTGCGCATAGCACCAGCGAGTGTACTGACCGTTTTCTTAAAACCGTCGACCTTATCGGGCGTCAGATCCAAAACCGATTGATCGACGGACGTATCAACCACATACGCATAGTCGGAGTAGTATTCGATGTAGGTTTTCAGCAATTCCTCAGCGAGCTCGCGCGGCTTCCCGAGCCAATTGGTTTTCTTCATTAAGTCCAGCACGGCACCGTAATTCCAGCCGGTCGCAGGATCAAACCCTTCATTGGCGACCATGTAATGAACGAAGGGAGCAACTTCGCAAGCAACCTCCGCCATACTCATCAAGCAGCTATCAAGGCCGAGAATGTCGAACTTGTCAAACTTATCAACATCTTTCTGCACCGCCTTCAGCATGTCCGCCATTCCAGGAACAGTCATATGGTCCATGGGCCTTTCATTTGCGAGGAAATCCCCAATCGCTCCCGTCCCGTGACCGGACAGAACAAGCATGTAATGCTGCGCCCGATGTTTCTTGATCGTGCGACATATGAAGGGTGTCACGATGTCACGTTGCACAAGATCGGTCGCCTTTAGCTGTTCTGACCTGGTTGTTTGGTTCTTTAGCAGATGTTGCTTGTCCCCGAGATCAAAATCCAGCCCGTTTGGCGACGAAATCTTTGGAGCATCCGCGTCGGTCGACAACGTAAACTGACGGAATCTGCCGTTGGCATTGAACAGAACGACGACATCAACGTTCTTAATCGGCCCGACGCGGAACATCTCCTTAACTGCGAAAAGCATCTCCTCGCGTAGGTTATTGTTGCCAGCGAAATACATTATGACTGTCCAGTCTTTCATGTTCTCTCTCCGTTCTGTGTCCGATATGGGCTAACCGCACGCCGTAAAGCGAGTGACTCCGGACTCATTTTTAGTCCAAGCTTCATTTGTCGGGTGTTTACGAGGAAATCGCAGCCAGTATAGGCACGAAAATTCCCGAATTCCATTTTTCGCGCTACGTGAAAGCTGCGCCCCTGATCGGGATGACGTGACAGACCGAAACATTTCATGCTGTCCGCAAGTCGAAAGTGGGGGTAGCTTCACTGAAACGTGAGAGGACCGGGCTCTTGTCGTACTGGAAGGGGGCGATGCCGGTCCTCTTTCCACGCGAAGGATAAGGACTGATTATTGCTTTCCGAATCCGGCATCCGCAGGGAAAATGAGGAACGACGGCGATTCCCTCGCCCGCCTCTACGAAAACAATGAGTGGGTACCAAGCAACTCGACAGATAGGACTGATCGGCACTGGTTGGATCGGCTCGACAATCGCCCAGGCTATCGACTGCGGGAAAGTCCAAGCGCGATTGGTGGCCGTGTCGGACGTAAATCCCGAAAGCGCCTACCAGCTTGTCGAAACGTTGCAATTCAAGCCCACGATTGTCGGCATCGCGGAGCTGATCGACATTGCAGAACTCGTGATCGAAGCGGCGGGGCCGGCGTCGCTCGCGTCAATTGTACCCGCGTGCATTTCCAGGAAAAGAGACCTCGTCGTTTTGAGTGTCGGCGGATTGGCCGCACGGCCGGAGTGGCTTGAGGCCGCCCAGAAGTCCGGAACCAAAATCTATTGTCCATCCGGAGCAGTTGCCGGTCTCGATGCGGTGAAGGCGGCACGCGTGGGAAGGATCGATTCGATTACTATTACCACACGAAAGGCACCGCGCAGCTTCGCCGGCAGCCCATTTGTCAATCAAAGCGGAATCGATCTGGATGCCATCCGCTCCCCGCAAGTCTTGTTCAGCGGCACGGCGACAGAGGCCTGCAAACTCTTCCCGGCAAACGTGAACGTTGCAGCGAGTTTGAGTTTGGCCGGCCTCGGCCTGGCACACACGAAAGCGACCGTAATCGCCGATCCATCGGCGGACAGAAACATCCACGAGATTGAAGTAATCGGCGAGTTTGGACGGCTGCGAACACTCGTGGAAAACGTACCGTCTGAGAACGCGCGTACGTCAAAGCTCGCGGCTTTCTCCGCCATCGCATTGCTGCAGGAATTGACCGGTTCACTACGAGTTGGCACCTGATACGGCCTGTTCCTCTTCCTCGACCACAAACGGGACATTGGTCTGAGGGTTGAGGACGATGGCGCGCAATTCGTTCTGCGTCAACTGACCGTATGGCGTAACCTCAAGACGCTTGCCATCGATCCGGACCAGCAGAAAATGGCCCTCCGTGTTTCCGCCCCATGCCTGGCACAGTTCGGCAGCAATGTTGTTTTTCGAAGGGGCATCCGTTCGAAATTTGCCGCCCCCTCCAGTCAGGAAATGATGCTGACCGCCATCTCGTGCGTATTGAAAGTTATGTTCATGGCCACTGAATGAAACGCGAATTTCCGGATGAGCTTTGAAGAATTTGCGCAGGCTCTGTGATCCCGGATGCCGCGGACCTGCGCAAAACGCTGGATGATGCGAGTATGCAATTCGCCACAAGGGTGCGGAATCTGCAAACACTCGCTCTAGAAACGGAGCGTTCTCCGGAAGATCGAAACAACGTTTCCCGGAATCGTCCTTTGAGGTGTCGAGACAAATGAACTCGACGTCACGGCCGAAGGAAAAACGATAGAACAAGCCGTGTGCCAACGTGGACTCGTGCGGTTCACGCAACCGGGCGAATTGTGTTCGCAGATAGAAGTTGTCGTAGATCTGATCCCGGTCGATGCTTTCTTCATTCTCGCCGGCGTCGTGATTGCCGACAGTCGGAAACACGGGAAGTCGGTTGATCAAGTAACGATACGGTTGAAAGTATGTGAAGAACCAGTCGTCGTCTTCATCGCCGCTGCTGCTGACGGGAATTCCAAGAAGCGTCTTGGCGTAGATGTTGTCACCAGTCGTTAGCATGAGTCGAATGTCGTGTCGCTCGGCCGCCGCGATCAACGCTTCGGCAACCTCTCGCTGGCAGCGGTCGTCTGCCGAAGGCTGACGGATTCCGCGGCCGAAGTCACCGATCACCGCAAATGCGAATGATGGAGTTGCCTGTGTCGGGTCAGGAAAAGTGCGGAACGTGTTCTCGTAGCGGCCGCCCGGGCGCATGTTGCCTGCGGCAACAACCCAGTCGTGTAATGGCCCGGCAGCCCACTGACGCTCGACGCCAGTTTCGTCAGTGACCATCACACGATATTCATAAGCCGTATCCGGCTTCAGGCCCGTCACCACAGCGCTGTTAGCTCCCGCACTGAAGACAACGGTCGGGCTACCGCCGCCACGTTCCGTCACCTCCACACGCGCTTGGGAGCCATACGGCTTGGACTTTTGACCAACGGTTTCTCTGCGTCCGACACTCTTCTCAGTCTCGTCGGCGTCGAGCAGCCTCCATTTCTCTTTGTCGTGATCTGTCGTCACCTCGAAAAAGAAACCGCCCCAGGCAATGATGACGGCCTCATGGGTAAGCGCTGGAAGGTAGAGAAACTCCTCAAAGTGCAATCGTCGATTCGACATCTTTGCCCTCCGGATTACGGCATTTTGATGATCTCTGATTGTAAGCAGACAAGGACGCCCGCAGATAAGGAAAAACCAGGCAGCGACGGCTCGAAAATACTAGAAACTACGACATCTTTGGCCTGTTGACCTGTAGAACAGGTTTTGTTAGGCTTGCGCACACCGATAAATGCGAATCATTTAGGATCGGGGAGTCATTGTTGACATGAAATACCGCCTTTCAATGGTGATAGGCAGCCTGATTGTAATCACCGGTGTGTGTGTTCCGGCATTTGGCCAGACAGATTGGCCAACCTACGGCCACGATCCCGGCAGCACCCACTATTCTCCGCTCAAGCAAATCAACACAGCCAATGTCTCCAAGCTGACCCGAGCCTGGACATTTCACATGAACGCGGCGACAGATCCTTCAGCGCCTGCACCGGCAACGCCTCTCGAAGGTGGAAGAGGAGGCCGCGGCGGACGAGGTGGCGGAGGTGGTGGTGGACGCGTGGAAACCACTCCAATCGTCGCCGGCGGAATGATGTATTTCCCGACTCCGAATGGAAAGATTGTCGCGTTGGAGCCGGAAACGGGTAAGCAGATCTGGATCGCTGACCTTGGCAGAACCAACGCATCAACTCGTGGTCTCGAATACTGGGCAGGCGACAACCAATCACCGGCGACATTGTTTTTCGGGACTAACGACGGACGTCTGATGGCGCTGAATGCAAAAACCGGCAAACCGGTTTCCGGCTTCGGCAACAATGGTTCGGTCAACATGAAGACCGCGGACGTTGACAACGGAGTGCCCGACGCGAACTACAGCCTCTCCTCTCCGGTCAAGGTCTACAAGAACGTCGTGATCACCGGCGCGCGCGTCCAGGAGGCGCCACGCTTGGGCTATGCAGGTGACGATCGCGGATGGGATGTGCACACCGGCAAGCTTCTTTGGCAATTTCACAGCATTCCTCGGCCGGGTGAATTTGGGTCGGACACCTGGAGCGCAGACAGCTGGCAGGGCCGCTCGGGCGCAAACGTTTGGGGTCTCTTCAGCCTCGATCCGGAGTTGGGTCTCGTCTATCTGCCCCACGGTTCCCCAGCGCCGGATTTCTTCGGCGGTGATCGGCCGGGCGCCAATCTATTCGGCAACAGCCTGGTAGCGCTCGACGCTTTAACAGGAAAGCGGAAGTGGCACTTTCAGGCGATCCACCACGACATTTACGACTTTGACCTGGAAGCCGCTCCCATTCTGTTCGACATGAACCGCAACGGCGCGAAGATACCCGCGCTGGCATTGACTTCGAAGACCGGCCTCGTCTTCATTCTGGACAGAAGAGATGGAAAGCCGATTTACGGCGTCGAAGAACGCCCTGTGCCCGAGTCCAGTGTTCCCGGCGAAGTCTCCTGGCCGACGCAGCCGTGGCCGGTCAAACCGGCGCCGCTCGGGCGAATGAGTTTCAAATATCCGGACGAGATCGCAAAGGTCACGCCGGAACACGAAGCATTTTGTCGAGATCTTTACGAAAAGAACGAAATGCATAACGACGGTCCCTTCACCCCCTATGGTCTAAAAACGACCATTCAATTTCCTGGAACGCTCGGCGCGACCAATTGGCACGGCGGTTCATACGATCCCACGCTCGGTTATCTCTTTTTCAACGTGCTCTATCTGGCCGATGTAGCGAAGATGATCCAACCTACCGGTACCAACGTCGCTCCATGGATTCGCAACAGTTTCTCGCGATTCTGGAATCCCGAAAATTATTGGCCTTGTCAGGCACCACCGTGGGGCCAAATGGTCGCAATCGATGTTAATACCGGCGAGTATGCCTGGCGTGTGCCGCTTGGCATCGTTGAAGAATTGGAAGCGAAAGGCGTCAAGGACACCGGAACAATGAACATGGGAGGCTCGTTTGCGACAGCAGGCGGACTCGTGTTTATTGCGGCGACCAACGATCGCCATTTCCGTGCGTTCGAATCAAAAACCGGAAAGGTCCTGTGGGACGTGAAAATGGAAGCGGGTGCGTATGCGACACCGATCACGTATCAGGGCAAGGACGGCAAACAGTATGTTGCGATCATCGCTGCCGGCGGGGGATATTACGACCGGCAACCCGGCGATAGCGTTATCGCGTTCGCTTTGCCGTAACAAGGAGAAATAGGGCGATGAAGCGTTTATTAATTTGCATGTTGGCGATGGCGAGTTGGGGCTGGAGTCAGCAGAACAGCAACCCGGAGCGGGCCATGATCGAGCGGAGCAACGAGGTGTCCGGCCTCGATATCGATCGCTTCATCGGCATCGCGGAAAACTCACCGGTTCATCTGTCGCACGGCACTCTGCTCACGCATTCCATTCTGCGTGCCGGCGATCCCTACAAGCCGGGCAATGCCGGCGCGGTTTTGGAGTATCGAAAGGATCTCGCGGTCACTACGCTGCTGCCGAGAAATCGAACGCCGCTGTCCACGCTGCCGGACGAGTACTTCTTCTATGTCAAGGGTGGTCAGGGCACGCTTGACGATGGAAAAATGTTCTGGGACCTGCACGAAGGCCTTGCGATTCTCGCCCCGCCGAATGTGCCGCATCGTTTCATCAATACTTCTCCGGACAAGACACTAACCATGATTATGGTGAGGTGGACGAGTCAGGTCGCTTCGCCTGGAACAGCGTTGGTGGTACGCGATGTCGCGCTGCTTCCGTACTGCGAAGAGAATGTGCATTGGAACAATACTTCCAAATGCATCTTCAGTACGGCCGACGGCCTCTTTCAGGGCGAAAGAATGTTCCTCGTCATGCTGCAACCTCGAGCGATGTCTGCCCCTCACATGCATGGTGAGGGAACTGAGGAGATCTGGACAAAGCTCACGCCAGGCACGGCGGTAACGCTTCTTGGCAGTGAGATTCGCGATATGCCGGAGAACTCAGCGTATCTTGTGCCTCCAACCGGCTTCACGCAACACGGGAACTTAAACCTCAGTCAGGACCGTGTCGATTGGTGGCTGTACGTGGCTCGTGGCGCCGGTGGCGGCGGCGGGCGCGGAGGCGGACCTACGACTTCTAATACCGGTGGCGGCGCTGCACCCCCCAATGCGAACGCCAACGCCGGGGGTCGAGGTGCAAATCCCAACGTGGTTCGCGATCGGG
>Ga0209382_10009596_pt1 | contig 12101 bp, 7 predicted proteins | sample SoiMetdeltSBSDD5_FD_187599 | JGI IMG/M metagenome (GOLD analysis project Ga0209382, IMG submission 187599) | Bulk soil microbial communities from a Populus tree surrounding site in Tennessee, USA - Soil MetaG P. deltoides SBSDD5 (SPAdes) (version 2) | ecosystem: Environmental > Terrestrial >... | reverse complement strand
CACGGTAACGGACCTCGACGTCGGGGCCCGCGTTGCGTACGGCGGTGAAGGCACGGGCCACGCCGAGACGGTGCTCGCGGGCCGACTGCTCGTCGCGCGCATCCCCGATGAGGTCTCGTTCGAGGAGGCCTGCTTCACCACGTTAGGCGCCATCGCGATGCACAGCGTCCGGCTGGCCGGTCTGGGCGTTGGTGACGTCGTCGCCGTGATCGGCATGGGCATGATCGGGCAGCTCGTCGCGCAGATCGCACGCGCGCAGGGCGCCGTCGTGATCGCGCTCGACCTGCGGCCCGACCGGATTGCGCTCGCCGAGCGTCTCGGAGCGGATCACGCGTTCGCGCCCGGCGACGAGGCCGAACGCCGAATCGTCGCGCTCACGAGCGGTCGAGGCGCGGACTGTGTCATCGTCGCCGCTGCCGCAAAGTCGTCTGCGCCCGTGGATCTGGCGCTCCGTCTCTGCCGCGAGCGCGGCAAGGTTGTGGTGGTCGGTGCGGTCGAGATGAACCTCTCGCGCGATCTCATGTACGTGAAGGAGATCGATGTCGTCGTCTCGCGCGCCTACGGGCCGGGAAGTTACGACCCAATGTACGAGAAAGGGGGACGCGACTATCCCGCGGGTTACGTGCGGTGGACGGAGAACCGCAACATGGAGGAGTTTCTCCGGCTCATCGCGACGAAGCGCGTCGACGTTAGGCCGATGATCAGCCACCAGTTCGAGCTGGCGCAGGCCTCGACGGCGTACGACACGATCATGGCGCCGGGCTCGAACAGTTTGGCCGTCGTGCTCAAGTATCCCGACCCGACTGCGTCGTCGAACGACCTCACATTCACGCCGCGACGTCGCGTCGAGTTTGCGCCGGCCACGCCGAAGAAGGCACGGGACCTCAAGGTTGCGCTCGTCGGTGCAGGCAACCTCGCGCGCTGGGCGCACCTGCCGAACATCGCGAAGATCGATGGCGTGTCGCTGCACGCGGTCTACTCGGCGAGCGGTCCGCGCGGTGCCACGTATGGCAAGCGATTCGGTGCGGCGTACGCGTGCTCGGAGTATCAGCAGATTCTCGATGATCGAGACATCGACGTCGTGCTCATCCTGAGCCGCAATCAGCAACACGCGGAGCAGGCGGAGGCCGCGTTGAGGGCAGGGAAGCACGTCTTCCTCGAGAAGCCAATGGCGCTCACGGAACCGGAGTGCCGGGCACTGAACCGCGCCGTCGAGGAGACCGGGAAGCTGCTGACCGTCGGATTCAACCGGCGGTTCGCGCCGTTCTACGTCGAACAGAAACGAATGCTCTCGCGTCGCAGCGGGCCAGCCGTGGTCAACTGTCGGGTGAACTCACCGGGCCTCTCGGGCACGTATTGGGCTGCCGAAGCGGCCCATGGCGGTGCGATCCTCGGCGAGGGATGTCACTTCACCGACCTGCTCTACTGGCTCCTCGAATCCGAACCGGTGTGGGTCAGCGGAGCATGCCTGCCAACGACGGTCAAGGAGCCGATCGGCGATCATAACGTGGCCACGACGATCGGGTTTGCGGATGGATCCGTGGCGAACCTGACGTATTGCACGATCGGGAGTAAGACGTCGGCCGGCGAGCGCGTCGAGGGATGGGCGCCCGGGCTTGGCGCGATCGTCGAGGACTTCAAGTGGTTCCAGTCTCGTACGGGCACGCGCAGCACGAAATCGAAATGGTGGCCGGAGAAGGGCTACGAGGAGCAGATGCGTGGATTCATCGACGCCATCCGCCGCGGGCAGCAGCCGGCGGTGACGGTGCGCGATGGCGCACGGTCCACGCTGGTGTGCCTCAGGATCCTCGAGGCCGTGCGTGACCGGATGCCGCGTGACGTCGACCTCGAGGCGCTGCTGCGCTAGCGCATTAGGCGCTGGCGCCTAACGAACGACCACGCCGTCGATCAGCTTACGCAGTCCGTTCAGGTCGGCGCCGGGATCGGTGCCGCCCTGGCCGTGCTGCTTGAACTCGCTCTTCGCGCTGAGCCGGTAGTCGCCGCCAACCGGGTCGAGGAACGCGATGAGGGCGACCTTCGGCGGGTACCAGTTCTGCGGTGGATGCCACGAGGAGAATTGTGGCTCGACGCCGCCGACCACGTTTCGAACGAACGTCCAGGAGCTGCCGGCCATCGCGCGCAGGCTCTCCGTCCCCACCTTGGTGCCGGAGTAGAAGATCCCGTAGCCGACGGGGCTCGTGAACACATTATCGGTGATGTGGAGGTTTCGCGCCCGGCCCTCCCCGTAGTCCATTACGATGGCCGTGCCGCCGTTAGGCAGGTTACCCGAGAACGTGTTGTGGCGGATCGTGACGTCCCGCAGGTCGTGCGTCAACAACACCAGCCACCCGTCCGAGCCTGTTCCGTTGAACGTGCCGATGTTGTGGAACAGGTTGTTCTCGACGCGCACTCGGCTGACGTGGACGTCCACGCACGCCTGACCGGAGCAGTCCACGGCTTGCGCGTTGAACCCGCGCGGCGAGTTCCGGACGATGTTGTAGCGGAACGTCACGTCCGTCGTGCCCTGCCACGTGCAGGTGCCGCACGCGTCCTGCGACGACTTGATCACGATCGCCATGCCGGACTGCCCGTCGGCCCAGTTGTTCTCGAACACGTTTTGCTCGACGAGCACGCGCCGGGCGTTCTTGAGCTCGAACAGGTTCTTTACCGTCCATCGCCCTTTCCACGCAGGGTCCTTCCAGACATGGTTGCGGCGGATGGTGATGTCGCTCGGGGAGAGCCCGGCGATCCCCGGATCGGCGCCACCGAACATGACGTTCTCCCCGGCGCCGGCGAGGAAGTTGTTCTCGATGAGGTACGGGCCAGGCCCGTTCCAGCCCTCGATCGCCTGGGAGTCGAACCCCTTCGCGTGGCAGTCCGAGATCCACGAGTTGATGACGGCGGAGCGAGCGGAGTTCAGCGCCACGCACCGTACGAGGTTCGTCGTTGGGAGCCCGTGCACGTACACGCGGTCGAGGATGATGCGAGACGGCACGTTGGCCGCCGTTGTTTGCGTGTCGCCTCCTTTCACCCATCCGCCGTCGCCTAACAACACAAGCCCGTAGTTCACGGTGGTCGGCGCGAGCTCGGGTGTCACCGTCACTTCGAGCCCAAGAAGCCGCCAGCCACACGTGGGGTTCGTGGTTTTGAGGGCAGGCCGTTCGTTGCGCGTCGCGATCTTGGCGAGCCGGGGAGCCAGCGCGGGTGTCAGGCGTTGGCCTTCCGGCGGCAGCACCGAGTCCGCGACGTCCGATCGCAGGACGATCGGAGCTGCCCCGCACGATTTCGAGGGCAGTGTGAAGTTGCCGACGTACGTCGCTCCCGACGCGAGGCGAATGACGTCCCCCGGCTTCGCCCGATCCAGCGCCGACTGGAGATTTCCGCTCGCCTCGACCCGGATGATCTGGCCGGTGGACGGCACGGATCGCACGTCCACCGTTGCGCGCGGGAGGTCGGCCACGCTGTCCCGCGGCAGCGTGTCCTGCTGTGCCGGTTTGGCCGCGATCGCCGCACGAACATCGCGCAGGGTCGTCGAGTCGGCGCTGGTTCGCGACTGCGGTGTGGACCGCGCGGGGCAACCCAGAAGCACCAACAATCCGACGACCGCGCTCAGGAGACGGTTGGACATGACAACCTTCGGAACGGCGTTAGGCATCGAGCAGATCACGTAGAAGAAGAGGTTGCGGCGGCCAGCAGGCGGTCATAGAGGTGCTCGAGCGACCCCACCACATGTTCGGCGTGAAACTCCGCGCGAGCGCGGGCCGCGCCCGCGGCGCCCATGCGCTGGCGCAGCCCCGCATCGCGAAGCAGCGTGCGCAGCGCGTCGGCGAACGCGTCGGGAGCGCGCGGCGGCACGAGCAGACCATTTTCCCGGTCGCGCACTGCATCCCGGACACCGCCAACGTCTGTTGCCACGATCGGTCGGCCCGCCGCCATCGCTTCGACGAGCGTATTCGGGAATCCCTCGGACACGGAGCTCAGCACGGAGACGTCGAAGAGAAAGTGAAAGCTCGGAACCTGTGGGCGCAGGCCGGCAAAGCGGACCACGCGTGCCAGTCCCAGCTCCGAGGCCAGGCGCCGGAGGTTGTCGAGCTCGGGCCCCTGACCAACCACCACCAGTCGTGCCGTAGGCCATTCCGGCGCCAGGATGCCAAGCGCGCGGAACAGCGTCGCATGATCCTTGATCGCGAGCAGCGACGCCACGATGCCGACGACCAGCGAATCGGGCGTGAGATCGAGCTCCCGCGCCCACCGCTGCCTAACGTCGTCGCTCGGCGGCAGGAATGCGTGGTCGTCCACGAAGTTTGGCACTACGACGATACGAGCATCGTTCAGCCAGTCATCCCGGCGCAACGAGTCCGCGACCAACGCGCTGTTTGCGAGCACCCGGGTCGATGCCCGAAAGCCCACTCCATTGGCAATGCGATATCGGAGCGGAGAGTGCAGCCAGCGCTTGCTGGCGATGACCACCGGAACGCCCGCGAATCGTGCGCTCAGCGTCGAGAAGAAGTTCGAGTACTGATCGTGACAGTGCACCACGGCGACTCGCTCGTCGCGGAAGAACCGGGCGAGGCGCCTGCCCTGCCGTACCGTGTCGGCTCCGTAAAGGTTCCGGATGGGAAATCGATGCACAGGCACCCCCATGCGCTCATACCGTTCGGTAAGCGGACCCTCCCCGCGAAGCGTGACGACGCTCAGGCGAAACCGTTCGCGGTCGAGCCGCTCGGCGATTCGAACCGCGTTCATCTCCGTGCCACCGACGCTCATGGTGTCGATCGAGAAGGCGACATGAACTCGCCGGTCATCATGGGCCGAGGCCCCTGGATCAGTCAGGCGACGCGACACCGAAAGGGAATCCACAAACGAGTCTGAAGACATTCAACCAATGGTAAAGGAACGACGATGCATACATCGCATTCCTCGAACAATGAAACGTGACATCTCTGACGACCGTCCTTCACGCAGCAAGGGCAGTTCCGCTTGCCTCGGGGTGCGATCGTTGCATGCTCGCTGGCGATCGATGCTAGGTTGCAGTGAGCCTGGCTCAGGAAGCGTCTTGAACCCTTCGTTTGGATGAGACCACGTCAGGGCGGTTGGCGAAGCGCGCGTCATGTGGTGCCACCTCCACAGGTGACCCACGTGGACGCAACGCCTGCGCAGCCCCGGATCCCTGCCGCGGCGTCGCCCGCGCCGAGAGGACGCCTGCGAGCCGCTGGTGCTGCGGTGCGCGAGTCGATACTCCACGGCACGGCTCAGTATCCCGCGACGTGGTCGCTCAGCTTCGTTGCCGTCCTTGTGTACATCTACGCAGCGGTCACGTACGGTTTGCCGCTGGTCACGCCGGCGATGGTGGTAGCGGTCATCGGACTGTTCATGGAGCGCTCCGGGATCACCGTCCCGCTGTTCGTGGTCATCTTCGCGGTCTACGTCGCGTGGGCGGCCGCCGGGTACACGTCGAGCGTGGACAGCGCCACCACGTACGCGCAGACCATCGTACTCGCGAAGATCCTCCTGATCTGTTTCGTGATCGCGAATACCACGCGGGATGGATGGCGCATGCGAGTCTTCATGATCTTTTTCCTCGCGTGCTTTGCGGCCTATCCGGTTCGTGGAACGCTGGTGAACTACTTCATCGTGCGATACACGATCTTCGGCCGCGCGCTCTGGAACTACATCTACGCCAACGCGAACGACCTGGCTGCCCTGACGTTTTTCCCGCTTTCGCTATGCGTGGCCGTCGCGCTGACGGAGAAATCGGTTTGGCCAAAACGGGCGGCGATCATCGGTACGATCCTGCTCCCGCTGATCATGCTGCTCACGCAGTCCCGCGGTGCCCTCATCGGGCTCGTGGCCACCGGCCTCATTTTCTTCGTCGTGCACACGAAGGGCCGGCGCATGCGCTCCATGCTCATGGCCGCAGCCGCTGCGATTGTTGTGGTTCCGTTCGTTCCTCGATCGGCGTGGGAACGATTCTCGTTGATGAAAAACATCACCAGCACGACGACGCTGGTCGAGGCCGACCCGGAAGGGTCGGCCGAGGCGAGGTACAACATCTGGCGCGTTGCCGGCACCATCATCAAGGAGAATCCAGTCGCCGGGATCGGCCTTGGCGTTTACCAGCGAGCGCACGCCATGTATGCGCCGCGCGTTGGGGTCCCGGTGTCCGCGATCGGGTTCCGAGACACGCATAGCACTTACCTCAACGTCGCCGCAGAAACCGGTATTCCGGGCGCGATCCTGTTTCTGACGATGATCGCGATAGTAGCGGTACCGGCAGAGCGGTTGCGCCGGCGCTCGCGAGGCACGCCGCGCGGCGAACAGCTGCTCGCGCTCGAGCTCGGGCTGCTCGGCTTCATGCTGGCGGGAATCTTCGGCTCGTTCGCGAAGCTGAGCTTCCTCTACATCCAGCTCGCCGTGATGTGGGCCGTAACGGACATCACCAAGCGCGAGCTGGCCGCCGCGTACACCGTCCCCATCCGAGGTGCAGGGCCGACCATGGGAGGTCGCACCCGCAGGGCGGGGTAGATGGCCGGACGTTGCCCCGCGCTCGAGACGCATGAACCACGTTCTCGTCTGCACTTGTGTGGCGCACCGGCAACACCAGGGAAGTCGCCGTCCCCGAAGAGCGCCACTCTCTGGTCCCGGATGTCGCGCAAGTTCTGCGACAGGAATCAGATAACTGGATCTGCGGCAATGGCCGGAACGCGCCTGCGGAGGCTCCATCTTTGCACACCCGGCTGCGCAAACCTGGTTCGCGCGAAGCCGCGGTCCTGCACATTAGATTGGGTTCATGACCTGGCGAGCTCGGCATTCGTCTTGACGTGTAGAGCGCAACTCACGGATTCGCGACAGCCATGATCGAGATCTCGGTGATCATTGCGTCGGTGGAATCGGCTCAGTCGATCGAACGGTGTATCGAGTCCGTGAGGGCTGCGGTCGGAAGTAGAAGTTCGGAGCTCCTCGTGGTGGACGCGTCTCGCGATGCGAGCGCGGACATTGCGTCGCGACAGTTGGGAACCGCGCGCGTTATGCGTTGCGCGCCGGGTACGCTTACACCCGAGCTCTGGGCGAAAGGGATCGCGCGGTCGACAGGGCGAGTGATTGCGTTGACAACCGGTCACTTTGCGGTCGAGCCGACTTGGGTGCGGAGTCTCGAGTCGGCGCTCGAGGAGGGACAGATCGGAGCTGCTGGTCGAATCGATCTCGCGAGTGAGACATCGGTCACCGACTGGGCAGTGTTCTACCTGCGATACTCGGAGTTTTTGAACGAACCCGAGGCAATGCGGCGAGGAGTCTTCGGGATTCCTGCCGACAATGCCGCATACGATGGTGACGCGATTCGGCGATTCGTGAAGACTTCAGATGACGGTTTTTGGGAAGTGGAATTCCATCGCCAGCTGCGCGCGGCGGGTGGATCCCTCGCGGTGGTGCCTGGAGCGACGGCGAAGTACGGACGGTCCTTCCCGCTCTCCACGATCGCCCGGCATCGATTTCATCACGGCCGACACTCAGGAGCGTGGCGCGTGTCGCGTGGCGAACGGTCGCCCGCAATGATCGCCGTTGCTGCCCCGCTCGTCCCCTTTGCGCTCGCCTCGCGCGTCTGGCGTCGCGTCCGGATGATGCCGTCACATCGAGGTCGGTTTTTGCGGGCTCTTCCGGTGTTCCTGCCCCTCGCAACGTCCTGGGCGATCGGTGAGGCCGTGGGTGCGATTGGTGGCGCGCCGGCCTCGACGCGCTCTTCGATGGCCCCTGCCTAACGATGTCCTCGCCCAGCCGACTGGATAGCGACGTGGCGCCCTCCGTGAGGCGCGGTCCCAAGCGTGGATCGGCACCGACCGTGTCGGTGGTCGTGGCATCGAACCGCGACAAGGCGCTGCTCCAGGCCTGCCTTGGCTCTCTACTCGGGCAGTGTCAGCGGTTGAACGCCGAACTCCTGGTCGCGCGCGCCGGGACGGCGTCGGATGTCGCAGGGTTCGCGAAAACGTATCCGTCTGTTCGCTTCGTGACCGCGCCGGCCGACTCGTCGATTCCGCAGCTACGGGCAATCGGTATGGGCCAGGCTTCCGGTGACGTTGTCGCCCTGACCGAAGATCACTGCATCGCGGACGCGAACTGGGTCGAGGCGCTGACGCAGAGCGCGAACAGCGATGCCGATGTCGTCGGTGGGGGCATGGACAACGCCCGCCGTTCACGAGCCGTGGACTGGGCCGCCTACTTCGCTGAGTACGGATTCTTCTCGACCGATCGGCCTGAGCACGCGGAAGGCACGCCGCTCCTCACCGGCGCCAACATCGCGTACAACCGCCGTGTGATTGCCGACGTGATCGGCTGGGCCCAGGACGGCGAGTGGGAGAATGTCGCACACACGCGACTCGTGGCGCGTGGCAGCATGCTCCGGTTCGCGAGGACAGCGGCGATCTATCAGAACCAGACCTACAGCCTCGGCGGTTTCTGTTCCGACCGCTATCGGCACGGCCGGGATTACGCGCGGAAGCGGCTCGTTGAGGAACCCGACGCGCGGCGGTGGTTCCTGCTGGCGGTCAGCCCGCTGCTTCCCGCGCTGTTGACGTGGCGAGTCGCGAGAGCGGCTGCGCGTGGCCGGTGGGCTACCTTCCTCCGAGCGCTCCCGGCAACGGTGTTGTTCCTCACAGCCTGGTCCATCGGAGAGGGCGTCGGGTATCTGCGCGGGCCGATGGAAGGGTCCGCGTCGAAGCCGGCACACGATGACTGAGCCGTCACTCACGGTCGTCGTCCCGTCGGTCAACGGGCTCGGCGATCTGATGGACTGTCTGGCGGCTCTTTCCACGCAGCGAACCGACGTCGATCTCGAGGTGCTCGTCGCCGACCGGTGCGGCGAGCCGCTTCGCGCGGAGGTCAAACGAACCCATCCCTGGGTTCGCGTTCTGGAAGCGCCCGCAGGGACGACGATTCCGGACCTCCGCGCGATGGCGTTTCGTGCGGCCAGGGGCACGTCGGTCGCCGTCATCGAGGACCACGTCATCGTCCCCGGGGGCTGGGCAAAGGCCCTTCTCGACGCGCAAAACGGCGCCGAGGTCGTCGTCGGAGGGGCGATCGAGAACGCGGCGGTGGATCGGCTCGTCGACTGGGCAGCTTTCCTGTGTGAGTACAGCCACTGCATCACCCCATTGCCCGAAGGCCCCGCCGACTGGCTGCCGGGGAACAACGTGGTGTATCCGCGCGCGTTGCTCGGGCGATACGAGTCAGTCCTTGGACGGGGCCAGTGGGAGAACCGGCTACACGACGCGATGCGTCGCGATGGCGTTTCCCTCGTGTGCCGACCGCAGATTGCCGTAGGCCACAAGAAGCACTACACCGTGGGTGAATACCTCTCGCAACGGTACCTTTACGCGCGGTCATATGCGGGAGCGCGCGTTGCTGATTCGTCGCTGCCGATGCGACTGGGCTACGGCGCGGCGGCGCTCGCGCTGCCGCCGCTTCTCATGTTCCGAACGGTCCGGCGCGTCGTCGCCAAACGTCGGCACCGCGCAGAGCTGGTTCGTTCCCTACCGCTGCTGGCGGTGTTCGTGGTGTCGTGGGCGTTGGGGGAGATGGTCGGGTACATCGCCGGCCCTGGCGATTCGCTCGCGAAGGTCTGCTGAGATGCGCGTCATGTTGACGACGTGGCGGACGCTCGCGAACATGGACGGGACGAGGCCGCACCGCTGATGCGCATCGGTGTCGATGCCACGTGCTGGGCGAACGCTCGAGGGTATGGCCGCTTTGCTCGAGAGCTGCTTCGTGCCATGGTCGTCGAGGGAGCGTCGCACGAGTTCGTGTGCTTCGTGGACGACCGTGCGGCGCGCTGTTTCGACCTCTCCGGGTCTGGTGTGCGGATGGTGGTCGTACCGCAGACCGCATCGCCGACGACCGCGGCCAGCGCCGCGGGCAGCCGTTCGGTCGGCGATATGTGGCGGATGACCCGAGCAGTTGCGCGCGAAGACCTCGACGTGTTTTTCTCGCCGTCGGTGTACACCTATTTTCCGCTTCCGCCGTCGCTCGCCGCGGTGATCACCTTTCACGACGCGATCGCCGACCGTTTCCCGAGCCTCACCCTGCCGTCCCCGCGCGCGCGGCTGTTCTGGCGCATGAAGGTGCAGATGGCGCTGGCGCAGTCGCGAATCGTCCTGACGGTTTCGGACTACGCGGCCACGCAGGTGAGCAGGACGCTCGGCGTCAGGCGCGATCGAATTCGCGTCGCTGTCGAGGCGGCGGCGTCGGTCTATCAACCCAGCGAGTCGACCGATGATGTCATTACGGCGGCGCGGCGCGTTGGCATCCCGGCAGGGCGCCGATGGTTCGCGTATGTAGGCGGATTCAACCCGCACAAGCACGTGGACGCGATCGTTCGCGCGCACGCTTCGCTTGTGCGCGAGGTTCCGGACCCTCCCGTCCTCGTGCTTGTCGGTGCGATCGAGGACGACCCGTTCTTTGGCTCGCATCAGCGCATCCGGGATGAGATCGCCCGGTGCGGGACGGCTGACCACGTCAGCTGGGCTGGTTACGTGCCGGACGACGAGCTGCGCCACGTGCTGTCCGGCGCACTCGCCCTGGTGCTCCCGTCCGAATCCGAGGGGTTCGGCTTGCCAGCCGTAGAGGCCGCAGCCTGTGGGATTCCGGTCGTCGCCACGACCGAGAGTCCGCTTCCCCAGCTGCTGGAGGGCGGCGGGATCTTCGTCACGCCGCGTGATGACGCGGCGTTAGGTGCGGCGATGCGCTGCCTCGCGACCAACGAGTCACACCGCCGCGCGCTCGCGGCACGCGCGCTCGAGCGCGCGCGGGCCCTGAGCTGGACATCGAGTGCGAAGGCTGCGCTCGATGCGCTCCGTGAGGCGACGGCATGACCGGCGCCCTCCGGTTCTGCATGTTCTCGACGTTCTACCCGCCGTACAGCTACGGCGGCGATGGCATCACGGTCCAGCGCCTGTCGCGCGCGCTCGTTCGCGCGGGACACGAGGTCACCGTCGTCCACGATGCCGATGCCTACACCTCGTTAGGCCATCCCGTGCCGGACGCGACGCGGGTCGACGACGGGGTAGAGGTCGTCACGCTGCGAAGCGCGCTGGGCATGATGTCGGTGCTGCTGACGCACCAGTTCGGGCGACCGGTCGTGCACGGTCCAGAGATCGAGCGTTTGCTCGCCGCGCGCCATTTCGACGTCGTGCACTTTCACAACGTCTCCCTGGTGGGTGGCCCGGGCCTGTTCGCGCTCGCCCGCGACTCGGTCACCATGTACACGGCGCACGAGCACTGGCTCGTGTGCCCCACCCATGTGCTGTGGCGGCATCGCCGGGAGCCCTGCACGGGTCGCGAGTGCTTCCGGTGCACCCTCCGCTATGGGCGGCCGCCACAACTCTGGCGGAGCAGCGGCTTCCTCGAGCGATCACTGCACGACGTCGACACCTTCATCGCGCTGAGTGAGTTCAGTCGGACCAAGCATCGCGAGTTCGGGTTCCCGCGGGACATGGAAGTGCTTCCGCCGATCGTATTCGACTCGGATGCCGACTCGACGGACGGTCCGTCGGCCAGCCCGCACCCGCGCCCATATTTCTTCTACGCCGGTCGCCTCGAGCGGATCAAGGGGCTGGATGACGTCGTGCCGCTGTTCCGAAATCCGGATGCGCCCGCCGACCTGCTGATCGCCGGTGCGGGCTCGCATGAGCCGGTTCTGCGGGAGCTCGCTGGCGACTCGCCGCGCGTTCGGTTCCTCGGCCATCTCGGACCCGAGCGGCTCTCGCGTCTTTACCGACACGCTGTCGCGCACATCGCTCCGTCGGTCTGCTTCGAGACGTTCGGCAATACGCTCGTCGAAGCCTTTCGACAGGCAACTCCGGTCGTCGCGAGGCGGATTGGCCCGTTTCCGGAGATCGTGACGCACGCCGGCGGTGGAGAGCTCTTCGACGACGTTGCCGGCCTCCGCCGAGTGCTGGAGCGTTTTGCGTCCGACCGAGCGTATCGCGACCGGCTGGGTGCGGCGGGTCGCCGCGCCTATGAGACCACCTGGTCGGAGGAAGCGATCATTCCGCGGTATCTTGAGATCGTCGAGCGGACGACCGCGCGTCGATCGCCCGCCACATCGGCCG
>Ga0209382_10009595_pt1 | contig 12104 bp, 12 predicted proteins | sample SoiMetdeltSBSDD5_FD_187599 | JGI IMG/M metagenome (GOLD analysis project Ga0209382, IMG submission 187599) | Bulk soil microbial communities from a Populus tree surrounding site in Tennessee, USA - Soil MetaG P. deltoides SBSDD5 (SPAdes) (version 2) | ecosystem: Environmental > Terrestrial >... | reverse complement strand
GGGCCGCTTTTAGGATCAGCGCGAGCAGCGCGGCGACGACGACTAGCACCACGGCGTAGACCACCAGCGTCACGATCCACATGCGCTGGATGGTGTCCGCGCTCACGTCACTCATCGGCGGTTTCCGCCGCCGGCGGTCTGGCCCTGGAGAGCGCCGACCAGCTTCTGCGCCTTGGCTTCGATGTCGCACACCGTATCCCTGATCTCCGCGGCCATCTCGTTGGTGTTCTGCAGCTGCCAGATCGCTTGCGTGTTGTTACGGATGGCCTCGGCAGCCTTCAGCGCGCGCGTCGCGTGCGCGACGATACTGCGCGCGGTCAGCCAGATCGTGATGAGCAGGCCTGCGGCGATTAGGATGATCACGGCCGCGACCAGCATCCAGAGCCGCCACGCCGCCCAAAGCTCAGCGCTGGTCACGGCTATCCTCACGGCCCGCGCTCTCGTCCAGGTAATCCTTTCGATAGCCGGGGCGATCGACACCCCAGAATCGATCTTGCTGACTCGGCGGCCGGCCCGGCTTCTTCGACGCGAAGTGCTGCCACTTTTCGTAGAAGAAGTGGATCGCCTTGTCGGTCAGCGTCTGCGCCTGCACGTGAGCCCACCCGCTCGGCACTTCGCCCGTGACGTCCCAGCGATGCTCGCGGTTGGCCTCGCGGTTCGACAATCGGCGCAGCCGCCGGACGACGCCGCCCACGGTCTTGGCCGCGAAGGTCGAGACAGCGGCGCCCGGCGGAGTCTTGTAGAAGGGGCTGAACTTGTCCGGGAAGCCGGGCATCGTGCAGCCGATACAGATGCCGCCCGCCTTCATGCAGCCGCCCATGTGATTGATGGCGCCGCGGACGACGATGTTGCAGTTGACCACGGGGCCCCAGCAGCCGATCTCCACGAGGCACTGAGGGTCGCCGTACTGCTTGGCGAAGATGCCCTCCTCGTAGAACCCTGCCCGCGTGCAGCCGTGATGAACCGTGTCGCGGAACAGCCACGCCGGCCGACCTAGCTCATCGAACGTCGGTAGGGGACCGAGCCCCTGCAAGAAGAGAAGAACGGCGAAGACCGTCTCGGTGAAGTTGTCCCCCTGCGGGGCGCAGCCCGGGATATTGATGACCGGCAAGCCGAACGCGCTCCGATAGTCTTTGCCGAGATAGTCCATCACGCTCATCGCACCGGTCGGATTGCCTTCCGCGGATGGAACGCCGCCCCACGTGGCGCATGTTCCGATCGCGATCATAGCGGCCGCGCGCGGCGCGAGGCGCTTCAGCCACGTGGCGGTTGGAACCGGATGCGGGCCTTCATCCTCCGGGATTGCTTCGACTCCCATGGCCGAGAAGTAACCGCCTGTCCGGTGCGCGATGCGCTCATCGGCGACGGAACCCTCGAAGACGACGACGTAGGGCGCCCCGAGATTGCCCTCGTAGGCATCACGAAACGGCTTCACGAATTCCGCGCCCGCCTCGACGGAGAGCACGGGGTGGTGGAGGATCACCTTCGGCATCGCGGGAACGGTGCCGGTCAGCAGTCCTTCGATACCAGGATTGGTCGCGCCGGCCACCGAAATCGTGCAGCCGTCGCAGCTCATGCCGGCGAGCCAGTAGACATGGATCGTCTTGAGCGGCCCCAGCGGCAGACGCTGCTGCCGGGACTCCGGCTGCGTCTCGGCGATTGGCGGCTGCCCGCCCTTGAGAACATCACGCTCGACGACGGTCGCCATCTCGTACTCCTCTAGCAGATCCGCGGGAGTTGCTCGCCCTGCAGCATGTCGACGATTCTGCGGCCGCCGACTGTGGTTTTCAGCACAACGAGTCGCGCGGCGTCTTCCACGACCTCGCCGACGACACACGCCTCGCGACCTTCGGGATGCTGGTGCATTGTCGCGACGACGCGCTCGGCGTCCGCTCGCGGAACCACGGCCAGCAGCTTGCCCTCGTTGGCCACGAACAGCGGGTCCAAGCCGAGCAGCTCGCATACGCCGCGCACGGGCTCGCGGACAGCGATGGCGGCTTCATCGAGGACGATGCCGACGCCCGATTGCTGCGCGAGCTCGTTCAGTGCGGTGGCGACGCCACCGCGCGTCGGGTCGCGCAAGCAGTGAATGTCGGCGCCGGTCCCGAGCATGTCGAGCACGAGTCGGTGAAGGGCCGCCGTGTCGCTGGCGACGGGCGTCTCGAGCTCCAGATCCGCTCGCGCAGCCATGATCGCCATGCCGTGTTCGGCGATGGGGCCGCTGAGAATGACGACGTCGCCGGGGCGGGCGCGATCGGCGGAGATCATGCGGCCGTGCGTGACCAGCCCAAGGCCTGTCGTGGTGACGAAGCAGCCGTCCGCCTTCCCTCGGTCGACGACCTTCGTATCGCCCGTCACGAGGAGCACGCCAGCCGCCTCGGCCGCCTTTTGCATCGACGCGACGATGCGCTCCAGGTCGGCAAGCGGGAAGCCCTCCTCCAGAATAAAGGCTCCGCTGAGGTAGAGGGGTTGCGCGCCCGCCATCGCCAGGTCGTTCACCGTCCCGTTCACCGCGAGATCACCAATGTCTCCGCCAGGGAAGATCAGCGGCGTGACGACATAGGAGTCTGTGGTGAACGCCACGCGCGCTCCACCGATATCGATCACGGCCTGGTCGTCGCGCTTGTCGAGGAACTCGTTGCGGAAGGCCGGCATGAAACAACGCGCGATGAGCTCGGCCGTCATCTTGCCGCCGCTGCCGTGGCCGAGCAGGATGCGGTCCGAGCCCACGAGTGGCAACGGGCAGCTGAGCGTCAGGCCGGCGTTGATCTCAGATGACATCGGGCTCACCGAGCACGACGTGAACCAGGTCCCAGACGACATGGTAGAGAGCGACGTGTGTCTCCTGGATGCGGTGGATGCTGAACGACGGGACGACGAAGGCGTGATCGGCGAGCGTCGCGAGGCGCCCGCCGTCCTTGCCCGTGAAGGCTATCGTCATCATACCCAGCTCGCTTGCGACCTCGAGTGCATGCACGAGGTTTGGCGACTGGCCACTCGTGCTCAGCGCCAGTGCCATGTCACCCCGGCGCGCATGCGTGCGGAGCTGATCGCCGAAGACCTTAGCGAAGTCGCGGTCATTCGAGATGGCGGTGAGCAGGGCGCTGTCCGTTGTCAGCGCAACCGCGGGCAGCGGCCGGCGCTTCTCGATGATCGGGTGGCAAAACTCCACCGCGACGTGCTGGGCATCGGTGGCGCCGCCGCCGTTGCCCACGACGTACAGTCGGCCACCGCGCTCGAATGCCGCGGCCATTGCGCGCGCCAACGCCTCGATGCGGTCGGCTTCCGCGCGGAAGAACGCCTCTTTCACCTCGGCGCTCTCACGCGCCTTTCGCAAGATGGCGTCCTTCATGACGCCGTCACCGCCTCACGATACCGGCCGTATGCGTAGTACGCCGCACAGGCGCCCTCGGCTGACACCATCGTGGCGCCCAGCGGATTTGCCGGTGAGCACCGGTTGCCAAAGGCTGGACAGTCGTGGGGCTTCTTGAGCCCACGCAAAATCTGGCCGCTGATGCACTCGGCGGGCTCGCGCGTCTCCAGCGTGCCGACGTCAAAGCGCTTCTCGGCGTCGTGGTCGCGAAGCTCATAGCGGAGGCGGAGGCCCGACTTCGGGATGGTCCCGACGCCGCGCCATTTCCGGTCGCAGACCTCGAACGCGGACCAAATCAGCCGCTGTGCGCCCGCGTTGCCGGCCGCACTCACGACACGCGAGTACTGATTGTCGACGCGGGCCTCGGCGCGCTCGAGCTGGGTGACCGTCTTCAGAACGCCCTCGAGCAGGTCGACCGGCTCGAAGCCGGTGATGACGACGGGCACCCTGTAATTGCGCGCGATCGCCTCATATTCGCGATAGCCCATAACCGTGCACACGTGACCTGGTCCCAGGAAACCCTGCACGCGGTTGCCTGGCGACTGCAACACGGCAGCGATCGCAGGCGGTACCAGGACATGGGACACGAGCAAGGTGAAATTGCCGACGCCGAGGGCTCGGGCGCGTATGACGGCGAGCGCGTTCGCGGGCGCAGTGGTCTCGAAACCGATGGCGAAGAACACGACCTCGCGGTCCGGATTCTCTTGAGCGATGCGAACGGCGTCGATCGGCGCGTAGACGATCCGAACGTCGGCGCCCTCGGATTTCAGACGTAGAAGGTCGGTGCGAGAGCCGGGGACGCGAAGCATGTCGCCGAAGGACGTGAAGATCACACCCGGCGAGCGAGCGATCGCATGCGCCTTGTCGATCTGTTCCAGCGGCGCGACGCATACCGGGCAGCCCGGACCGTGAACGAGTTCGATCTCCGACGGTAACAGCCGGTCGATCCCGTGCTTGACGATCGAGTGCGTCTGCCCTCCGCAGACCTCCATGAGGGTCCAGGGCCGCGTGGTGACGCGTCCGATCTCGGCCACGATCTTGGCCGCCACGCGGCCGTCGCGATATTCGTCGAGATACTTCATGTGTCGGCCTGGGGCGCGTCGAGCTCGCCAAGCTGACCAAGCTCCTCGAGGAAGCGGTAGGTGCGCTCGGCCTCCTCCGGGTCAACCTTGCTGAGCGCGAAGCCGACGTGGACGAGGACGTAGTCGCCGAGTCCGGCCTCCGGCAAAGACTCCAGGCATACCTTGCGGACGGTCCCGCCGAAGTCGGCGCGGCCCATTCGCACGCCACGATCCTCGAAGACCTCGAGGACCTTGCCCGGGATCGCCAGGCACATCAGCGGCCGTCCTTCCCGCTCATCCGTCGCGCGGCCACCGCGGCTTGACCGAGCGCGAGCCCTCCGTCGTTCGCTGGAACCTGACGATGACTGTAGACCTCGAATCCGGCCGTCTCAAGCGCGTCCACTGCGGCTCCGAGCAGCCAGGCGTTCTGGAAGACGCCGCCGCTCAGCGCGACGGCGTCGATTCCAGTGCGCTGGCGGATTCGACGACAGACCTGGACCAGCACGTCGACGAGCGTCGCGTGGAAGCGTGCCGAGATCGTGGCCTGGGCCGTTTCACGCAGCAGATCGTCGACGACCGCGCAGAAGATGTCGTGCGTCCGTACGATGAGCGAGCCGTCCGTCTCCGTCAGGCCGGTCGGATAGATGCGGTCCGCACGTCGCTCGGCCAGCGCTTCGAGCTCCATCGCCGCCTGGCCTTCGAACTCGACGTTGTCGCGCAGCCCGAGAAGGCTCGCGACCGCATCGAAGAGCCGTCCGGCGCTGGAGGTCAGCGGTGCGTTGAGCCCACGGTCGATGGCCCGACTGAGCGTGCGCCACGCCGCGGGATCGAGCCGGCGCACGAAGGCCAGGTCGAGCGTCGCCATGGCATCGCCATACGCCGTCTTCAGAAGCGCGGCCGCCATGCGCCAGGGCTCGCGGACGGCCGCATCGCCGCCCGGCATCGGCACGAGCTCGAAGTGGCCGGCGCGCACGAAGTCCGTGAGATCTGCGATGAGAAATTCGCCGCCCCAGACGTGGCCATCGACGCCATAGCCGGTACCGTCCCACGCGACCCCGATGACACGACGGTCGACGCCGTTGTCGGCGAGGCAGCTCGCGATGTGCGCGTGGTGATGCTGCACACCGACGCGTTCAACGCCGTCGAGCGTCTTCGCGTAGACCGTCGAACGGTAGGCTGGATGAAGATCGTGGGCGACGACTTCAGGAGTGACACTGAGCAGGCCTTTGAAGTGCTCGATGGAATCGACAAAGGAACGGTACGCGCGTTCGCTCGTCAGATCGCCGAGGTGCTGGCTGAGAAAGGCGTCACTGCCGCGGACCAGTGCGAAGGTGTTTTTGAGTTCGCCGCCACACGCGAGGACCGGCCGCGTCGCGTCGACCGGCAACCGGACAGCGAGCGGGACGTAGCCGCGAGACCGGCGGATGAGACGCGGCTCCCCGCGGACGACGCGCGCGACGGAGTCGTCGCACTGCACGTGGATCGGCCGGTCGTGGAGCAGGAACAAATCAGCCACTCCACCAAGGCGATCGAGAGCGTCGGCGTCGACGTGGGCGATGGTGTCATCGGTGGCGTTGCCGCTCGTCATGACAATCGGCGCGTCCACGACGTCGAGCACAAGGTGGTGGAGGGGTGTGTAGGCCAGCATCAGGCCGAGCTCGCGGCTATGTGGCGCCACGTTGTTGGCGACAGTGGTTGCCGCTCGCTTGGCGAGCAAGACTATCGGCCGTGCCGCCGACGTGAGGAGCTGTGCCTCCTCTTCGGACACGTGGCACAGCACTCGCGCCGCGGCCACGTCCTTGACCATCACGGCGAGAGGCTTCGACTCGCGTTGCTTCCTTGTCCTCAGCTCGGCGACGGCGGCCGGTCGCGTGGCGTCGCACGCGAGATGGTAGCCGCCGATGCCCTTCACGGCGATGATTCCACCTCGCGCCAGCACGCCGGCCGCAAAGTTGATCGGGCCGCTACCGGAGATCAGCTCCCCATTCCGACCACGCACGCCGAGGGCCGGCCCACACCGCGGGCACGAGATCGTCTCCGCATGAAAACGCCGGTCACTCGGAATTTCGTACTCACGTCGACAATCGGCACACATGGCGAAGTCGGCCATCGTGGTGCCGCCGCGATCGTATGGGAGCGTTCGCACGATGGTGAATCGCGGCCCGCACGTCGTGCACGTCACGAACGCATGGCCATGACGCCGGTCGTTCGGATCACGCAGGTCGGTGAGACACCGGTCGCAGATTGCAAGGTCGGGAACCGGCACCAACTGTGTGCTGCCGTCCCGGAGGCTCGCATCAATGGAGAACCGTCGCGCCATACCCCGTGGCTGCCCCCAGGTGACCGAGCGTCGAGAGGGGCCGCCACCAATCGCCACGAAGGCGGCAAGCGCGTCCAGGAAGCTCGCGATGGCCCTCTCGTCGCCTTCGACGTCTATGAGCAGGCCCTGAAGCGTGTTGCGAACGGAACCACTGAGCTGGTGCTGAACGGCAAAGCGGTACACCGCGGGCCGAAACCCTACTCCCTGGACGCATCCCTCAAGGGCCACCATGCAGCGGCGGGTGTGAGGCGCGATTGTCGTGGAGGTGGCCATCGAGCTCCTCTGCCGATCGCAGACCGGCAACGAATCTGCGGCGACGGCGTCAGTCTAGGAGCCGTACCGAACTGCGTCAAACGACGGAATCGGATCTCGCTTCGACTTTTCGAACCAAGGTAGCTGCTGCGGATGCGGACTCCGATACGAGATAGGGTCGTCGATTGGGTAGGGATAGGGCGACTGGATACGGGGATAGAGGCACTCTCGGGGCCGAGAACGCGCATTTGAATATCGGCGTCCCGATATTGTCGAAGATATTGTTTTCGATATTGCCTGGGTCAGGTCATATAGGGAGTAGAACGCGCATTCGAGTGCCCCAGGTGGCGTCCCAAGAGTATCTCGATAGTCCTTGAGCAGCGCAGTTTCGATCACAGGAAATGAAGTAATAGCCGGATTTGAGTATTCATGAGGTCGCGGACATACAACGCCAGCCAACGCGCCGCTTCCTCCTCGAAATGCGACTCACTGAACTTGTTTCGTGCGCGGTCGACCGTGTAAGAGATATGGTTGATCATGCTCAGAGCTTCGTCCGGATAGGAGCCGAGCGTCTGGCCGAGCCAGCGCTTTATCTCTCGCGATAAGGCGATCATTTCCAAGTGTGAAAGACTCGGGAGATTCTTTCGTGCAAAGGCCTTATAGAACCCCTCGAGGCACGTGTACGAAAGACTAATCGCGCGCTCATAGTTGGAGCCAGCAATGCTGTTGTCGATATCGGTTAAATATTGGTTCAATCGATCGGCACTCCATGTGTCATGGGGCACGACTGCTGTCGGCGCTAGTGCTGTGCCGCCGAGTACGCCTCTAAGATCTGCGACTTTGTCGTGGGCACGATGCTCCACGGTGGTGTCCCGACTCGTGTGGAAAAGCTGGGCCTATGACTTCCGGCTTCCTCAATAAGCTAGTCACTCGATTATCTCGTCAGCACGGGCGAGTACGGACGATGGGACCGCCAGCCGCAGCGCCCTAGCCGTCTTCATGTTCACCACGATCTTGAACTCGGTCGGCCGCGCCGCCGGCAGCATTGCCGGATCCGCGCCGCTCAGGATCTTGCCGAGCTGGAGGAATGCGGTTCGATAGAGCGCGATCAATGTCGGCCCGTAGCCGATCAATCCTCCGTCTCGTGCGGACTGGTCCCACTGGTAGATCGCGGGCAGCCGCGCCTTAGCGGCGAGATCGATGATCGTACGCCGGAACGTGTTCAGGTTGTTAGAGGCGAGGACATTGACCGCTTGTGCGCGCCAGGCGCGAGCCCGCTCGAACACACGCGCGAGTTCCTCCTCGCGCCTGACCTCGAAAATGTTGATCTGGACGGCCAGCCCCTGCGCTGCCAACCGAAGCTGGTTAACGTGTGCAGCGTCAGTGACGTCGGGATCTGCGAGCACGGCAACGCGCACCGCTTCAGGAACGACTTGCTTCAGAAACTCGAGCCGCTTCACGTCGAGCTCGGGGCCGAAGATGCTTACACCCGTGACGTTGCCGCCGGGTCGCGCGAGGCTCGCGATATGTCCTTCGCGCACGAGATCATCAGCCATCGCGATGAGCGGGATCGTAGAGGTCGCCCGCCGCACCGTCCGGATCAGTGGGCCGCCGAAGGTCACGATTGCATCGGGCTTGAGGCTCACCAGCTCGGTCGCAAGTGCGGCGAGCCGCTCCGTCCGCCCTTCTGCGTAGCGCCACTCCGTGCGAATATTCTGGCCCTCCACATAGCCTGTGTCGCGGAAGGCCTGTCTGATCAACTCGTGGGTTGGATCGTCAGCATGCTGGAGGCGCAGTATTCCGACGAGGGCGACCTTCGCCGGTGTCTGCGACTCAGTACTGTGGGGCATGGCCAGTAGCGCCGCGAGCAAGACTAGGCCGCTTCGCGCGACACGTTGCCACGCGCTCCACCATCTGCGATGTATCGAGTGCTTCCCGCAGATCCGCCGACCGCTCAATCGAGGCGTCACGCCGCCATTACCTTGTGCTGGCTGAGCACCGTAGCGATCTTCTTCCAGCCGTCGATCTTGCGCAACTTGATCTGCCCGCTCGCCACGAGGCTGAAGAGCAGGACGACGGCCGCGTCCTCGCTCGGCAGTGAGCCTTGCGTTTTGACCCGCCTTCGAAACTCTTCGTGAAGCCGCTCGATCGTGTTCGTGGTCCGGAGCGTTTTCCATTGCGCCTTGGGGAATGTGAAGAACGTGAGCAACTCATCGCTCCCTTCGCGCAGGCTCGCCACTACGCCCGGGCAGCGCTTGCTGTCCTTCCTGAAAACTCGTGGTTCGCGAATGTCTGCCTGTTTGCGGACTGATCCATTATTGGTCGGTCATGGTCAGATGGCTTGGGATCGTCCTTGGGACACTGCGGTCAGCGGTTCACACGCACCGGGAGTTAGCGCTGGAGAACCTTGCGCTTCGGCAGCAACTCGCCGTGTGCAAGGCGCGCCAGCCGCGGCCGCGGCTGACGGAGATAGATCGGATCTTCTGGGTTCTGCTGTCGCGGCTGTGGACGAGCTGGCGGCATTCGTTGCTGGTGGTCCGGCCGCAGACCGTGGTTGGCTGGCACCGGCAGGGATTTCGACGCTATTGGGCGTGGAAGAGTCGGCGACGATCGGGTCGGCCCGCGATCAGTGCGGACCTCCGACACCTAATTCGGCGAATGAGCTCCGCCAATCCTCTGTGGGGCGCGCCAAGAATCCACGGTGAGCTGCTGAAGCTCGGCATAACGGTATCCCAAGCGACGGTTTCGAAGTACATGCTCCGACCGCGGCGTCCGCCGTCGCAGGCGTGGCGGACGTTTTTGAAGAACCATGCCAAGGATCTCATCGCGCTGGATTTCTTCGCGGTGCCCACGGCGACGTTTCGAGTCCTGTTCGTGCTCGTGATGCTGACCCACAGCCGGCGCCGGCTGGTGCATTTCAATGTGACGGAGCATCCGACGGCGGAATGGACGGCGCGGCAACTGCTGGAGGCGTGCGTGCACGAAGAGGCGCCCGGTTATCTGATTCGGGACCGAGACCAGGTCTATGGAGAAAGATTTTGTCGTCAGGCCAAGACGTTGGACATCCGGGAAGTGGTCATTGCACCTCGCTCGCCGTGGCAAAACGCGTATGCCGAGCGGGTGATTGGCTCGATTCGACGCGAATGCCTTGACCACGTCGTGGTGATGGGCGAGAGGCATCTACTGAGAATCCTCTCGAAGTACCTCGCCTACTACAACGGGACGCGGACCCACTTATCGCCGGGCAAGGACGCGCCCGAGCGGCGGAGTGTGCAGCCACCGATTCAGGGGAGGGTGGTGGAAGAGCCACGCGTCGGTGGGCTCCATCACGAATACCTGCGGCGGGCGGCGTGAGCCGATGGACGAATAAATGGAAGCCACACCCACCGCGGGTTGACGGGCCGCGCGCTCGCGGGTCGCAGCACCGGTGGCCGGCTCTTCGGCTATCGGACGTCACGCGGGCCCGACGGCGCCGAATGGGTCGTCTTCGAGCCTGAGGCTGAGATCGTCCGCCGGGTCTTCCGCCTGTGCGCCGACGGGCTCAGCATGAAGGCCATCGCCGCGACGCTCAACGCGGAAGGACTTCCCTTCCCGGGGAAGGTCACGCGGCAGGGCCCCATGAGGCGGGGCTGGGCGGTGTCCACCATCCACACCCTGTTAGCGAACGAGAAGTACGTCGGGCGATGGGTCTGGAACAAAACGATGTTCGTCAAGGACCCGGTCACGGGCAAGCGCACGCCCGTGGCGCGATCCAAGGACGACTGGGTCGTCGAGGATCGGCCGGACCTCGCCATCGTCGACGGCGAACTATGGAACCGGGTGCATGAGCGTCTCCGCGCGGTCCGCACCGCCTACGGCGCCCGCGAAACCCAGCAGCGGCCTCGCGGTCAGGCGCCCGAAATGTATTCCCCCCACCTGCTCTCCGGGCTGATCCGGTGCGCGATCTGCGGAGCCCGGGTGACGATGCAGACCAGTCAGCGCAAAAAGCATGGCGTGGTGTACCGCTACGGCCGCTACCGCTGCTCGTTCCACGTCACGAAAGGGCCCGCGATCTGCTCCAACAGCATGTCGATCCGTCAGGACGTCCTCGAGGCGAAGTTGGTGGAGAAGTTCCACACCGCGCTCACTCCGGAGATGATCGACGCCCTCGTTACCGCCACCAACCAGGTGCTCGGGCAGCTCCATGCCGCGCCCCCGCACGAGATCAGCGCGCTCGCCCACGAGCGGCAACAGGTCGAGCGTGAGCTCTCGAACTTGGTGGCGTTCGTGACCCAGGGCGATCTATCGTCGCCCCGCTTGCGTGATGAGATCCGCGTACGCGAGCAGCGTCTCGCCGAGCTCGATCATCAACTCGACCGGCTTCGCGCCGCCACCCAGCCGGCCCCCCGGCAAATCGACCGGGCGTGGGTCGTCGCCCGCCTGCAGACGCTCAACGAACTCCTCGCGAGGGACCCGGCGGGCGCGCGCCGGGAGATCCAGAAGCACATCGAGGAGCTGCGCGTCGCGCCGGCCCCTGACGTCGGCGAGCGCGTCGTTCGGGTGACCGGTCGCCCGAAAATCGACGGCCTCCTCGGAGCCGAGGAGGCCGTGCGCCTACAATTGGTTGCGGGGGCTGGATTTGAACCAGCGACCATTGGGTTATGAGGGCAGCAGCGTCGCTGCCCGCCGCTCGAATGCCCCGGGCATAGTCACCGAACGCCGCGGTTCTTTCTACGCGAGCCTCCTCCATAAGCGAGGACGGCACCGTTCGGTTTTCCATACGCCGTGGCATTCGATGTGGAAGAAGAGCGGGTCGCGCTCGTCGTAGTACAGCAACTCGTATTCAGTTTGGGACTGCAGGATCGGCGTTTCGCATGCGAAACAAGGCTTGCCGCTCCCGGCGCCGGCCCACAGCTTCAGTGGGTCCTCTTGAGGCAGGAGACCGGCGTCGATCTTTTCTCGAATCATCTCGACGAACGAGTTTTGCAAGGTTCCCCCCCCCGAGATCCACCGCGCACCCTAGCAGGAACCTATCGGCCTTTGCGATACGACCATGGTCCTAGGGGCGATGGACCATGGGAAAGGGGCGGATTGCGCTCGCTCGCCCCTCGACCCCACA
>Ga0209382_10009594_pt1 | contig 12104 bp, 9 predicted proteins | sample SoiMetdeltSBSDD5_FD_187599 | JGI IMG/M metagenome (GOLD analysis project Ga0209382, IMG submission 187599) | Bulk soil microbial communities from a Populus tree surrounding site in Tennessee, USA - Soil MetaG P. deltoides SBSDD5 (SPAdes) (version 2) | ecosystem: Environmental > Terrestrial >... | reverse complement strand
GCCGAGGCGATTATGCTCCATTTCGGCGACGGGCAATTCCGAGACGCGCGCGGTGCCCAGCGGGAGCGGCAGCAAAGCGCGCTTGCGCGGGAGCGACATGGAGACAACGGCTGAGCGGCGGACTTTCTTCTGCAGCAGCGTCCATGAATTCATGCCGTCTTCGGGCACATTGCGATACTCGCGGCGGATGGCGTACCACGATCCCTGCTCGTAGCGGTTGAAGGAGACCTGCCGCAGGAGGTCCGGCGGGCGGGCCGGGATCTCGCCATTAATTTTCAACACAATGCGGCTGGAGAATTTGACTTCGCCAAAGCTCCCGATTCGCGAGTAGCCCTCCTGGCCTTCCATGTCCGTTGGAAGCCACCCATAAATCCAGCGTGCGGTGTGCCCTTCCAGATGCGCCTGCAAAGCGCGCAATTGTTCCGCAGCGAAGTACCCGAGCAGGGCGACCGCTCCGAACAGCAGCAGCGTGACCGGCGCGAGCACGCGACGCGGTCGGTTGGCGAGCAAGGCGTAGCCAACCAGGACGGCCACCCCCACATAAAAGCGTGAATCTCGGACATTCGCGGCGGCGGCTGCCAGCGCGCAGACGGCGCCGTAGGCGAGTGAAGTATCCAGCGTTGGTTCAGAGCCGTCCGTGCGAACCTGGCGGCGTAACAGCCAAAAGAACGTGCCGCGATTGATCGCCGGCTGGGCGCTGTACGCTTGCGCAGCGACGAGCGGGTAAATGAAAATGGGCAGCCATTGGATGATGGAGATTACAGCAGCGGCGATCTCATACTGATAGTAGAGAAAGAGGCCCGTAGCGGCCCAGGACAGCGCGCAGACGTCCCAAATGCGGTTGAACTGTTTCATCCCGAGATTCAGCCGCCACGGCGTCCAACGGGCAGCTTCGATGACGACCGCGAGCGGCACCGCCACGAACCACAGCCCGGTCTGCCACGCCCAAAAGAGCAGGGCTGCGCCCAACCATAGGGGAGGCGCTTTCATAGTTTGGCAAGGGCCTCCCTGACTTTGCCGACCTCAAGCACTCGAAATTGCTCCGGGCGCGCGCGCATCGGGCCGAGGTCGAGGTCCGCGCCCGGTTCGGCGACCACCAGGACCAACAACGGCATGTCCATCATGCGAAGCTGCTCAACCAATCTCTGCCGCGCCTCGTCCCATGCGAGGAAAACACAGATGCAGCCGGTAACCGATTCAGCGTGCCGGATGACCATGTCGTGCAAGGTGGTGAATGATTGCTCCGGGGCGGGGGCGACACTAGCGAGCACTTCCAGCAAGTGTTCGGTGTGGCTCACTCCACGTCCGCTGGTGAAGCAGTACGCTTTCGCACCCACGAACAACAAATCGAGGAGAGACTCCTGTTCCGGAATCGTACAGGTGAACGAAGCGGCCACAGATACTGCTTCCTCGAAGGCCTCCGTTTCGCCGCGGTCGCAAAAAGTGTCCAGCACGAGCGCGTGGCGCACGAAGAATTCGTCCTGGAATTCCTTGATCACCGGTTTGTTCAGCTTGGCGGTCGCCCGCCAATAGACATGACGCCGCGGATCGCCAGGGCGGTAATCGCGCAGGGCGATGAACTCTTCCGACTGGCCAATGTTCGAGGCGAGCGAGATGCCGCGCGGCTGGTACTGTTGTTTGCCCGGAAGCAAGAGCGGTGAAATCGGGTAGCGCTTCGGCAAAATCGTGACGCTTTGAGGGCAGGGGATTCGATAGAGGCTGCGGCAAAGGCCGAAGGGATCGGGCCATGCGACCACCATGTGCGGCAAGCGCAGAATGCCGCGGCGTTGGGGAAGCAACTGATGCTGCAGCGTCAAGTCCGCCCCGGGCAGGAGTTGGGGCAAGGACAAATCGCGGGATTGCACACCGAGGTTGCGCCGCAGCAACCAGCTCCAGCGATAATACCCGCACATGCGGTCGAACCAGTTGCGGGCGTGTTCGCCGGGCTCAGGCGTATCCACATATTGCGCGAGGGTCGGGCGCGGGTCGCCCAGGCTCTCCAGAAGCACAAGGCTGCGTTGCGCGCGGCCCGTCAGGTTTTTGACGCGAATTCGATACGGCATGGGCACGCCGGCTGTGCCGTAGCGCGGCAGCGAACGTTCACCGGAAAATTTCGCGCGCGCGGCGATTGCCCACACCAGTGATACCAGCAGCAAACAGGCGAGCAGCGAGAACGCCTGGTAAGCCATGGTAAAGTTCGTGTCCACCCCGAACGCACCGATGGCGATCATCGCCCCAAATACCAGCAGCCCGCCCGGTGAGAGCCGTCTGCGAATTGAATAATTGAGCGCAGTGCTTGCGCGATAAACGTGAAAAAAAATGCGTCGAATCAAGTTCATCCCGGTGGCCAGGACAAGTGGCGTCCGCCCAGAATGTGCATGTGCAGGTGCGGAACGGATTCGCCGGCATCGGGTCCGTTGTTGATAACGAGGCGATAGCCCTTTTCCTTCAGCCCAAGTTCCTCGGCGACTTGCGCGGCTTTGAGCAAGAGATGGCCGAGCACCTGGTGATCTTCCGGTTTCGCTTCGGCGATGCGCGGAATGACTTTACGCGGAACGATCAGGACGTGCGTGGGCGCTCCGGGCTTGACGTCGCGAAACGCAAAAACCTTGTCGTCCTTGTAAACGATTTCACCTGGAATTTCCCCGTCCGCGATGCGTTCGAACAATGTCTTCGCCATGCGGGCATTGTACTCCGAAGGGCTTCGGCGCACAACCAATGCGCAGTTCGCCTGGGCTACGGTTTGATGAGGCGATAGAAGGCCCTTGAGCCGGAAGCCCACAGCGCTGATGGGAGTATCTATGGGTGTTGGCGCATACCAGCTTTCCAGGCGCGTAGCGACCTTGATGACGTCCCAGTCGAAGTCGGCCTGATAAAGCACCTCGATGTAGTACGCCCAGAAGCCCAAACGCCAGCAACACCTGCCGGAGGGAGTTCATGAGCCTTCATTGTGACCTGCCCGCCTGAGTTTTCAATGCGAATCGGGAGCGCCGGTCACCGTACGACCAAAGCGCAACCCTGCCCGGTGGCTTCACGTCCGAAGCAATCGCGGAGATACTCGACGATCTGGTCGCTGAGTTGCTGGCAACGGTGGCTCCAGCGGCGCGCGCCAACCATTTGCTTCACGCAGCAGCGCAGGCCATTGAAGCGGACGATCTGCGGAGCGGCTTCCAAATGGTTGCGCAGCTCCGCCCGCAGCATTTGGAAGAAAACCAGTTCACACACGCCGTCATTACCGATGGCGAGCGGACGCAAATCGCTGTCCACCACGCGCCGGCCGCCCGCGTCGGCCGCGGTTTGAACTTCCAAACCCAGGTCGCGCAAAACTTTAGCGAGTGTTTCCGCGAATTCGCCGATGGTCACCACGGTGCGATCCAGTTCAGTGCGAAAATAATGCAACACGGCGTGCGCGGCATTTTGCACCATGGCCTCGTCCAATTGATTGACGGCATCGCCGAGCAATTCCAGCGTCACTTGTTGGGCGGAGCAGGGAACATTTTCACCGGACGACGTTTTGAAAACCAGGCAATCGGGGCGTAAGAGTATCATGCTTCTTCTCCAATTTTTTGACTTCCTGCACAAAGTCGGTCGCTTCGTCGAAGCGCCGATAGAAACTGGCGTAGCGGACGTAGGCCACAGGATCCAGCGCGCGCAGTCCGTTCATCACGCGCTCGCCAATCGCGGTATAAGGGATTTCGCGATCATGCGAGTTGGCAAGATCATCCGTGATCGCATCGATCATCTCTGCAATCGCCTCCTGGCTCACCGGCCGTTTCTGACACGCCTTTTGCACGCTGGCGAAAAGCTTATCGCGCGAGAATTCCTCCCGGCGGTCGTCGCGCTTTAAAACCATCAATCGCCCGCGCTCAATCTCCTCGTAAGTGGTGTAGCGATGCTCGCAGCGGAGACATTCCCGCCTCCGCCGAATCCTGGCCCCCTCGCCCGAGGCCCGCGAATCGATGACTTTGTCTTCCTGATGACCGCACTTCGGACAACGCATTCGCTTCTCCGTTTCGCGCCGCAGACCACAATTCCCTGTGGCGCAATCAAACATAATACCCCGCCCGTAGTGGAGTCAAGGTAAATCAGACCCCACTATGGATGCGTGCGACTACTGAGACTCCTGTCGAGTCCGTTTGGAGACAGTCTCGAATTTATGGCCATCGCCACGCCGGTATTGGAAGGGAGTGCTCTCAACGATTCCCTGAATCAATGTTGCCAGCTTGCCCCCATCTTTTGTCATTTGCTCGACGATTTTATCGATCGCAGGCGAATCGTAGTATTCCACGCCGCGACCAAGGGCGTAGGTGAGCAGCTTCTCGGTGAAACAGCGGTAAAAGTCCTCTTTGCGCGATGTCGCGAGAATCTTCGCAAGTTCCTCGACGGTCTGAAAATCCTCGCCCGTGATGAGCTGGCCCCTGGTGTCGATGGGCTGCCCGTTTTCCTGGTCGCGGTATTTTCCAATGGCGTTGAAGTTTTCGAGCGCCAGCCCGATCGGGTCCATTCGTGCGTGACATGAGGCACAGAGCGGTTTCTCGCGATGAATTTCCATGAGCTGCCGCATGGTGCGGCTGCCGCCCTGCTCGCGCCTGACTTGCTCGAGTTGCGGAACATCGGGCGGCGGCGGAGGCGGGGGCGCGCCAAGGACATTCTCAAGAATGAACAAGCCGCGCTTTACCGGCGACGTGCGCGTTGGATTCGAACTTACGACGAGAAAGGAGCCGTGCGTGAGGATGCCACCGCGATGGCTGTCCGCAGGCAGCGAGACCTTGCGCATCTGATTCCCCTCGACGCCCTGAACGCCATAAAACCTTGCCAGCCGCTCGTTGAGAAACGTGTAATCAGCGGTCAGCAACTCATCGACGCTGCGATTTTCCGCGAGCAGGTGCGAAAAGACCGCTTCGGTTTCCTCGCGCATTGCGGTACGCACGCCGCGGTTGAAGATGCGATCGGCTTCCTCGGAATTGCGGATCCCTAAAATGCGGCGGGCATCGATGTTGATGGTTTCCAGATCGCGGGTTTGGAGCCATTGGCCGACAAAATTCCGCACGAATCGCGCCGCCTTCGGGTCTTTCAGCATTCGCTCGATTTGCGCCGGCAGATTCGCGCGCAGCTTCTTCTCGCGCACCAGGGCGAACAACGTATCGTCTGGGAGCGAGCTCCAAAGGAAATACGACAAGCGCGACGCCAATGCATAATCGTCCACGGGCACGACGCGCGAGGGATTATCGGGCTCCGGCTGGACTTCAGCGCGGAATATAAATCGTGGCGAAGCGAAAATGGCTGTGAGCGCATGGCCAACGCTTTGCTCGAACGACATGCCGGGCTGCCGGGCAACTTCCATCGCGAGATTCACCAGCCGCGTGAGTGTCGGGTCGTCCACGGGCCGGCGATATGCGCGCTCGAGAAAATGACGGAGAATCTTTCCTGCGTACTGGCGTTGTGCTCTCGGACTCGCCTGCGGCGGGCCGTCGAGGAACACGCGGTAATAATTCTTTGGAAACTCGCGGTAGCTGCCGTCCGTCGGACCTTTAAGAGCGATCTCCTGAACATTGGCGTGCAAGCGGCCCTCGCCTTCGAGCGGCGCCGTGCGCGGCACAATCTCGAAACTGAAAACGTTCGCGTCTTTTTTGAGCGCCACTTCTTCAGTGATCGTGATCGATTTTTCGTTATCCCAACTCAAGTGCCGGCGCTCGACTTCCTTGCCGTTGACGCGCACCGCCAAATCCGCGGAATGAATCGTGGCCTCCTCGGATCCCTGGACGCTCACTTCGATTTTGAACTGATAGGGACCAGGATGAGGAATCTCAGCCGTATGCTGCACGATTGCCGCCTCCGAAAACGGCAACTGCCGCGCATTCCTCTTCGGGTCAGTTTTCGACTGAAACTGTTCGCCAGAAATCTGAATTACCGGCACGCGGCCTTCGCTGGTATTCACGGCTTTCGCAACGATCTCCTGCGCGGCTGCCATGTATTTTTCCATCAGCAGCGGCGAAAGGCTGAGCACATCGCCGATCGTGTCAAAGCCGTAGCCTGTGTCGTCGGTAGGGAATGCATCATTGACGTCGTATTCGACGCCGAGCAAATCGCGGATAGTGTTGCGGTATTCCTCGCGGTTAAGCCGGCGGATGGTCACGCGGCCCGGATCGGGATTTGCGGGATCGACCTTGAATACGTCGCGCTGAATCCAATCGATGATGCGCTGCCGTTCCTCGGCGGTGGGTTGCGGCTTCTTGAACGGCGGCATCATGTCCGCGCGCAGCATCTCCCACACAGCCCCCCACAGCTTATGGTTCTGCAAATGCGCATCGAGGCTCCCGTAATCGTCCAGGGAAAGTTCGCCCTTCTTCGAACCATCCATGTGGCAATCCGAACAATAATTTTCCAGCAGCGGCTGAATGTCCTTCTTGAAATCGGCCGCCGACGCCGTCGCAACCGCAAAAACCAATATTATCGCGGATCTAAACATCCACCATATAAGACGGTCGCGGGCCACCATTATTTCAGCCGAATCGGCAAAAGTTTCTCTCCGAGGATTGCCACCGCGTGCTCGAACCGGTGCTGAAGCGCCATTTCCACTCCGCCGGCTGCCCACAGCGAAAAGGCCGGCAAGACAATGACTTCACGGCTCACGAGAAAGCACGGGCATTTGACCGACGTCGCGACGCCATCGCCGACCGAAATCGCTGGATGTTCGTGACCCATGACGATGCGTTCCGAACGTTTCGACGTTTGATGACCATGAACGAACAGATATTTGCCATGGACATATTCGGTTTCCAGCGGCGCAGAGATCAGTTTTTCGAGGAAGCGATCGTGATTGCCGGCGATTAATCGCAGATGCGTCCCCGTGAGTTCCGCAAGGAGTCGCTGCAGTTCCGCTTCGATCTGCGGCAGCGGCAAGGCGCGATGAACGATATCGCCCAGGAGCAGGAATTCCCGCGGCTTATAAAAGTCACACAACTCCTTCAGGCGGGTGACCGTGTCGTCCGGTTGGTGAAGCGGCAGCAACTGCCCGCTGTGGCGGTGCGCCCAATTGTAACCAATGTGCAGATCGGCGACCGCGAGGATGGACAGTTCTTCGAACCAGATTGCGCGCCGTGCATCGAGCCAAATCCCTGGTTCGATTTTCAGGCGTGACTTATCCATGTTCCGCAATCAGGTCGTAATCGGTGTGACCGATGATTTTAACGCGTGCGAACTCGCCGATCGGCAGCTTGCCACGGATATACACGCGGCCATCGATGTCGGGTGCGTCCGCCTCGCAGCGGGCAATCAGGTATTTGCCGTGAAGTTGCTTCACGTGGGTGTCTTTGCTGCGGATGAGGCCGTGTTCCCACGAATGGATGTTCGCCTTCTGCAAATCGCGCGCGGTTGCGGCAGCCTCGACCAGCACCTTCAACTCGCGACCCACAAAGGATTCCGAAACCTTCCGCGCGATCCCATGCTGCGCGGCCATCGCGCGATCGCGGCGTTCTCTCTTCAGCTTATCAGGGATCTGATTCTCCATCCGTCCGGCGCGCGTGCCTTCCTCCTGCGAATACGTGAAGACACCCATGCGTTCGAATTTCGTCTCGCGAATAAAGTTCAGCAACGTTTCGAAGCACGCCTCCGTCTCGCCGGGAAAACCCACGATGAAGGTCGTCCGCAGCGCAATTCCGGGAACTCCCGCGCGAATCCGCGCGATGAGTTCGCGTATGTAAACATCAGATGTCTCGCGCCGCATGCGTTCAAGCATTACCGGATGAATGTGCTGGAGCGGCATGTCCACGTAGCGCGCGACCTTCTCGCATTCAGCGATCGTCTGAATCAGTTCGTCTGTCCAATGCGCCGGGTGCGTATAAAGGATGCGAACCCAAAAATCCCCCGGAATGCTGTTCAATTCACGCAACAGGCTGCACAAGGTTTGCGCCTGCGCGGGCAGCGCGCGCGCAGCCGCCCGAAATTTCTCGGGCGCGGAAATTGAGCCGGCGCGGTCCGCCCGCAAATCGAGACCATAGAAAGTCGTGTCCTGCGAAATGAGATTAATTTCCTTCACGCCTTCGGCAATGAGCTGCCGCGCTTCGGCGACGACATCCGATTGCTGACGGCTGCGATGACTCCCGCGCATGCGCGGAATAGTGCAGAAGCTGCATGGGTGATTGCAGCCCTCGGCAATTTTCAAGTACGCGAAATGCCGCGGCGTGAGTCGAAACCGCGGCGTGCCGTAATCCGGAATGTAATTGGGACGCGCGTGCACTTCGACCTGCGGCGCTTCGTGGAGACGCTGAACAATTCGTTTAGCGGTCCGTTTGGCGATCGGTTGTTGCAAGCGGCGTTCGCGATGCGCCAGCGCCTGTCGCACCAATTCGCTCGCCTGGGCGACCTGATCGATGCCCATAAACACATCCACCTCCGGCAAGAGCTTTGGCAGCTCCTCGCGAAAGCGTTGCGGCAGGCAACCCGAAACGATCAAGCCCTGGTCCGGATGCGTGGCTTCGCGGAGTTGCGCCGACTGCAGAATCGCGTCCACGCTTTCTTCCTGCGCTGAATCGATGAAGGAGCACGTGTTCACGATCACGACGTCGGCTTGCTTCGAGTCGTTCGTGATTTCCATGCCGGCGCCCAGCAACGATCCGAGCATGATCTCGGCGTCCACCAGATTCTTGGCGCAACCAAGCGAAATCAGGCCCACGCGGACGGGGCGTTTTGTGTTCTTAAGCTCCATGAAAGCGCGCCAAATTACGCCTGAACCCACCCCAGACGCAAATGGAATTCAGACTCCCGTTACTCCGCCAGAGCCGCTACCGCCGCTTCCTGAAACGCCTTGCGAATTGCCGAATCATCCGCATTTTGCAGCCGCACGCGCTGAATCATAAGCACACAAATCAGCTCCTTCTTCGGATCAACCCAGCCTTGCGTGCCGTAGGCGCCTCCATGCCCGAACGTGCCGGACGAGAGCATCGCGGTCACGCCAGCCGGCTTTTTCACCACCGCCCAGCCGTAGCCGAAACTCATCCCCTCGGTGAAGCCGGTGCGGATATCTCCGGTTTGCGTGCGCGTCATCGCGTCCACCGATTCCCGCGAGACGATTCGCCTGCCATTGAACTCACCGCCGTTGAGCACCATCTGATAAAAGCGAAACATATCCTGGGTGGTCGAAAACAGTCCGCCCGAGGGGAAAGCTGTGCGCGAACGATCCGAGAGATTGTCCTTGATGAACCAGATCGTCCCTTCCTCCAGGCCGCGCCCCTCCTTTGCCGGTTGATACGGTTTCGCCAGCCGCTTCGCTTGAGCCGGCGTCGGCCAGAACGTGGTGTCCTTCATGCCCAGCGGCTTGAAAATGCGCTCTTGCAGAAACTCCGCAAACGTTTGCCCTGACGCCACCTCCACAAGCCTGCCAAGGACGTTGATTCCTGAATTGCAATACTCCCATTTCGTGCCCGGCGGAAATTTCAGCGGCAGTTGCGAATACGCCATCGCCAATTCCGCCAGCGTGCAGTTCGGTCGCGGCGCCGAGAGATCACTCAGCCCGGAGGTGTGCGTCAGCAAATCGCGCAAGGTGATCGGCCGCGGCGCTCGCGTAAGCGCCATCGAGTTGCTGCTCCTGTTATCGATCAGCCATTGGTTCTTGAATTCCGGCAAGTACTTCTCCACCGCGTCATCGACCGATAGTTTCCCCTCATCCTGAAGCATCATCACCGCAGTCGCCGTGATCGGCTTGGTCATGGACGCAATCCAAAAGAGCGAATCCGCGCGTATGGCTCTTTTGTTCGCCATGTCCGCCAACCCCACAGCATCAAGGCTCACGATCTCTCCCTTGCGCGCCACGAGCGTCACCGCGCCTGAAATCGTGTTGCTCTCCACGAACGCTTGCATGCGTTCAGGAATCGCTTTGAATTTCGAAGGAACAGAACTCGCGTGAACTTGAATTATGGAAAGAAAGACAGTGTACGTGAGCAGTCTAAGAGCTTTCATGCAGGAGATGCTATCTTGGCTCGCACGATGACTCCAGCTTGATCTCCGGACCGTTATAGTCGTAAAACTCGCGAATGTTGCCCGCTGCATCCGTCGCCGCTGTTCTGGCGCTGATCACCTCCTGCATCGCATGCGGTGCCGCTCCTTTCACCATCCTGCGCAGCGGCGAACGGTTCAGTCTTATGGATCCGAATGGCCAACCGTTCTTCTCGCTCGGCGTCTGCGTCGTGACGCAAGGGGATTCGCGCGAGAACTTTGATCCGGAGAATCCTCCGTACGCCGCATGGCAACAATACGCGCGACCCGAGGCCTGGGCGGATGCGACCCTGCGCAGGCTGGCGGATTGGAAGTTCACCACCGTAGGCGGTTGGAGTGATTACAAAACGCTTCGTAACTCAACCAACATGTTGCGCGCTTTCACGCCCGTCCTTCACATCGGCTCCACCGCCGGCGCGCCATGGTGGGATATGTGGGACCCGAAAAACATCCGGCGTATGGAGGACGTCGCGCGCACCCAGATCCTCAAATACCGCGACGATCCGCGCCTGCTCGGTTATTACACCGATAACGAGCTTGGCTGGTGGAACGCGACGCTGTGGAAAATGACCCTGGAGCAATCGCCGACCAGCGGGCAGCGCAAACGGCTCGTCCAACTTCTGCGCGACGCCTATCAGAATGACTGGACCAAACTGGAAAAGGATTTTGTTCCCGAGAACGCCGCGAGTTGGCGAGAGCTTCAAAAGCATGGCATGCTCTTCGTCCGGCCGGGCGGCCGCGGCATTCGCGTCATGCGCGAGTTCCTCGCGATGATCGCCGATCGCTACTATCAACTTACGCGCGACATCATCCGCAAATACGACCGACGCGCGCTCATCCTCGGCGACCGTTATCAATCCTTCTATTACCCGGAAGTTGCTCGTGCCGCCGCCAAATACGTTGACGCAATTTCCAGTAATTTAAATGCGCACTGGAACGATGGCACCTTCCTCCGTTGCTACCTCGACACGTTGCACCGGCTCACGGGCAAGCCCATCCTCATCAGCGAGTTCTACATGGCGGCGATGGAAAACACGAGCGGCAACAAAAACTCGCAGGGCATTTTTCCAACCGTAACAACTCAGACCGAGCGCGCTGCCGCCGCGCGTAGAACACTGCAGGACCTCTGTGCGGTGCCTTACGTCATCGGGATCGATTGGTTTCAACACCATGATGAACCGCGTCATGGCCGCGCTGACGGCGAGAATTTCAATTTCGGTTTGCTGGACATTTCCGATCGCCCGTATCCGGAACTCACGGACATGTTCGCGCGCTTTGATTGCAAACGAGTTCCGCTTCCGCGCCCCGACGCCTCGCAGGGCATCCCGCCCGCACCGGCCGATCCACTTCAGGATTTCACAGCCATGAAAGCCCTTCGCCATTGGGACCGGGACCGCGGATTCGTAAAACCAAATTCCGAATTCCCGATTGCCGACCTGTACGTCTGCTGGAAAACGAACACGGTGTACCTCGCCATCTACGCGTGGGACCTCATCGAGGATGCCTTCTACAGTGGCCGATCCGTTCCAAAGAACGACCGCCCGCTATGGACCATCAATTGCAACCCGCCCGTGCGCGCCCGCCTCGGCGCCGGCCGCGAACCCATCGTCAGCGATCCCGCCATCACCGTTCACAATCTCTCCGGCCTCAACCTCCTCGTCCGCAACATCGCCGTCATCGAACTCCCCGCCGCCCGTTTCGGCAAACCGCAATTCACCTCCGGCGATTCCATCGAACTCTCCTCCACCCTGCTGACTCACGGCGAAGCCTACCGCATGGACTGGACCGGGCGGTTTCGTCTCAGCGACTGACAAAACCTCTTCAAAATCGCCAAAATTTGCCGATTTCCTCAGAGTTGCCGCGCGCAACACAAGAATGAGCAAGCCGGTAAAGCGCGCCTCCAGTTTTGGATGGCGTCCCTGCAATTTTTATGTCCGGCTCATTTTGTTTTCCACGGCCCTGGTGATCGTCGCCACAGCCATCTCTTCCCTGATCGTATTGCAACTGAAAACGCGCTCGCTCGAAAGCAGCCTCGGCAACGAATTGTTAGCTATTGTCAATTCCGTGGGCGCCGCCATCGATGGCGATTTGCACGACGAAATCTCGCGCCA
>Ga0209382_10009593_pt1 | contig 12104 bp, 10 predicted proteins | sample SoiMetdeltSBSDD5_FD_187599 | JGI IMG/M metagenome (GOLD analysis project Ga0209382, IMG submission 187599) | Bulk soil microbial communities from a Populus tree surrounding site in Tennessee, USA - Soil MetaG P. deltoides SBSDD5 (SPAdes) (version 2) | ecosystem: Environmental > Terrestrial >... | reverse complement strand
CCCGGGTCGTCAGCTCCCAGATGTCGGCGGCCCGCAGGAAGGCGGACGGCCGCACCACCACCTCTGCCCCCAGGCCGGCCTCGATGCGGACCAGCTCGGGGAAGTCGCCGTCGAAGCAGATCACGCTCCCGACCCGGCCGAGGTCGGTGCCCACCACCAGCACGTCGTCGCCCGGCGTCACCCAGGCCTGCTCGGCCGGGAACAGGTGGGTCTTGCGATACACGCCCAGCACCACGCCCGTCGGCGCGATCACCGCGGCCGAGTTGTAGACGGTGCCGCGGCCGGGCCCGGCCTCGTAGGTGGGCCACACCAGGTGGATCCCGAGGTCGGCGGCGGTGGCCTGGGCGGCCGCGGTGAGCGGCCCGGGAATGGGAGCCACCAGGTCCCAGAGGTCCTCCGAGCCCAAGCCGGGGGCGAACCCGGTGGTGACGGTCTCGGGCACCACGACCAGCTCGGCCCTGGTGGCGTCCACGCACCGGCGGGTCTGCTCCAGCGCCGCCGTGATGTTGTCGGCGACGGTGTCGGGGGTGACCGGCCCGCGCACCGGCCCCACCTGGATCCCGGCAGCCACGAACGGCCTCACCGTGCGCTCCGGCGACGGCGCCAGCGGATGATGACCACCGCGCCGGTCACCACCGCGGCGGCGGCCACGGCGCCCGCAGGGCCGCGCTGGGGGATGGCGGGACCCGCGTCCGGGACGGCATCGAGGCGCGCCGCGGCGTCAGGCGAGGCGGAAGGCGCGGCCGCCGAGGCGAGGTTCGCCAGCAGGGTGTCGGTCAGCCGGCGGACCGCGGCGGCCAGGACCTTGGTGCCCACCGTGGCCAGCGGCCCGGAGACCTCGCCCTCCACGGTGAGCCGGGTGCGGTCGCGCTCCGCCCGGGCAATGAAGTCGACCGTGCCTGGCGCGCCCGAACCGACGACGCGCACGGCGTCGGCGTCGACCGGACTGACCGTGCCCGACCAGAGGCCGCTGACCGAGGCCACGGAGAGGTCGAGCACCACCGCGAGGCGGCCCTCGTCGCCGGCCTCCACCGACCGGCAGCCGGGGAGGGCTGCGGCCACCTGGGCAGGGTCGGCCAGGGCGGCCAGCACCGCGGGCGGGGCGGTGATGGGGAAGCTCGTGCGCAGCTTCACCGGCCGGCCTCGCGCTCCGCCAGGGCGGCCCACAGCTCCGGGGGTGAGATGGGCATGCGGTCCATGCGGACCCCGACCGCGTCCTCGATGGCCGCCGCGAGGCACGCCGAGACCGGGATGACGCCGGCCTCGCCCGCGCCCTTGATCCCCAGCGGGTTGAGGGGGGACGGGGTCTCGGTGTGCGCGATCTCGGGCGTGGGGACCTCGCTCAGGTAGGGCATGAGGAAGTCCATGAAGCTGGCGTTGGCCAGATTGCCCGCCTCGTCGTAGGCCACCCGCTCCAGCAGGGCACCGGCGACACCCTGGGCCACGCCCCCGTGGATCTGGCCCTCCACGATCATGGGGTTGATGAGCGGGCCGCAGTCGTGGACCACCGCGTAGCGCCGGATGGCCACCGTCCCGAGCTCGGGGTCGACCTCCACCACGGCGGCGTGCATGCCGGAGGCGAAGGTCGAGCGCACCGGCGAGTAGTAGTCGCGGGCCTCCAGCCCGGGCTCGTCGTCGTCGGGCACCGGGGCCACGTCGGGGTCACCCGGGGTGGCGTACACCCCGGCCGCCTGCGCCTCCTTGGAGAACGAGTAGCGCAGCGGGTTGGACAGCACCGCCACCTGGGACAGCGGGATCCCACGCGACGGCGTGCCCCGCACATGCACCACGCCCGCCGCGATCTCCAGGTCGTCGGGGGCGGCCTCCAGCGCCTCCGCCGCGATGCGGACGGCCTTGGCCCGGACCGCCCGGGCGGCCAGCGCCACCGCGTTGCCGCTCATCACCGCAGCCCGGCTGGCGTAGGTCCCGACCGCGTATGGGAAGCGCCGGGTGTCACCGGTGGTGACGTAGACGTCGACCACGTCGACACCGAGCTCGTCCGCCACGATCTGGGCGAAGACCGTCTCGTGGCCCTGGCCCTGCGAGGTCAGGCCGGTGGCCACCATCACGCGGCCGTTGGTCTCCACGTGCACGTGGGCGCCCTCGTAGGGGCCGACGCCGGTGCCCTCCACGTAGCAGGCCAGGCCGATGCCCAGCCGCCGCCCCGACGCCCGCGCCGCAGCCTGCTCGGCCGCGAACCCGTCCCAGCCCACCAGCTCCCGCAGCTGGGCCAGCAGTTCCGGGTAGTCGCCCGAGTCGTAGATCAGCGGGCGCCCGTCCTGGAACGTCATGTGGAAGTCGTAGGGGAACTCGTCCGGCCCGATCAGGTTGCGGGCCCGCACCTCGTCCCGCCCCAGGCCGAGGGCCTCGGCGATGCGGTCCATGGTGCGCTCCATCACGAAGCAGCCCTGCGGCCGTCCCGCGCCCCGGTACGGCGTGACCGTCACGGTGTTGGTGTAGAGGGAGGTGAACGTGACGCGGTAGTTCCGGTGGCGGTACGGCCCGGGCAGCTGGGTGGCGGTGATGATGGGCAGCACGATCCCGTAGGGGGTGTAGGCCCCGGTGTCGTGCCAGAAGTCGACCTCCAGGCCGAGGATGGTGCCGTCCCCGTCGAAGCCGACCCGCACGTGGTGCTGCTGGCCCCGCTCGTGGGTGGCCGACACGAAGTGCTCGTAGCGATCCTCCACCCACTTGACCTCGCGGCCGAGCAACCGGGCGGCCCACGGCACCAGCACCTCCTCGGGGTAGGGGTGGACGACCTTGGTGCCGAAGCCACCGCCGACGTCCGGGGTGATGACGTCCACGGCCACGTCGGGCAGGCCGAGGATGTTGGCCACCGCGGCCCGCACCCCGGTCGAGGTCTGGGTGGACGTGCGCAGCCGCAGCCGGCCGTCCTCGTCGTCCCAGCGGGCGTGCACGCCGCGGCCCTCCAGTGGGGAGGACAGCGAGCGCTCCATAGCCAGGTCCAGCTCCAGGACGTGGGGCGCGCCGGCGATGGCCGCGGCGGCGTCGCCCAGCTCCTGCGTGGTGACGGCGGCGACGTTGCCGGGCACGTCCTCGTGGGCCAGCCGGTCGCCGGCCCGGGCCGCGTCCAGGCCCACCACCGCGGGCAGCGGCTCGTAGTCCACGACAACGCGGTCGGCCGCGTCCTCGGCCACGTAGCGGTCGACCGCCACCACCATGGCCACGGCCTCGCCCACGTGGTTCACCTCGCCCCGGGCCAGGGCGTACTGGGTGCGGGGGTGGGTCAGGTCGGGATGGGGGATCAGCAGCGGCAGCGGATCGGCCAGCCGCCCGGGCAGGTCGTCCCAGGTGTAGACGCCCACCAGGCCCTCCACGTCCAGCGCCTCGCTCACGTCGATGCCGGTGATGCGGGCGTGGGCATAAGGGCTGCGCACGAAGGCGGCGGCCAGGGCGTCGTGGCCGGCGTCGTCGAGGAACCGGCCCGCGCCCCGCACCAGGCGCTCGTCCTCCCGCCGCTCGACCCGCTCGCCGAACCACTGAGTGGTCACGGCCCCTCCCCCGCCAGCTCGGCCGCCCGCCGGACCGACCGCACGATGTTGACGTAGCCGGTGCAGCGGCACAGGTTGCCGCCCAGCGCCTCCGCGATCTCGTCGTCGCTGGGGTCGGGGTCGCGGGCCAGCAGGTCGCGGGTGAGCAGCAGGAACCCGGGGGTGCAGAAGCCGCACTGGAGGCCGTGGCACTCCCGGAACGCCTGCTGGACCGGGCTCAGGTCGCCGTCCGGGCCGGCCAGGCCCTCGACGGTGGTGACCTCGGCGCCGTCGACCATGACCGCGAACGTCAGGCAGGACCGGACCGGCTCGCCGTCCACCACCACGGTGCAGGCTCCGCACACCCCGTGCTCGCAGCCGACGTGGGTGCCGGTCAGGCGCAGATCGTGGCGCAACACGTCCGACAGCAGCCGCCGGGCGGGGACCCGAACGGCGCGGGCGACCCCGTTCACGGTCAACACCACCTCGTGGACCGGCTCGGCGGTCATGCCGGGACCTCGGCCGTCTCCCGGGCCCGGGCCAGGGCGGTGGGGACGGCCCGAACCGTCAGCGTGGCCGCCAGGTGGCGGCGGTAGGCGCCGGTGGCGTGGATGTCGTCGGTGGGGTCGAGGGCCCCGGCCACCAGGTCGTACAGGTCGGCTCCACCCGCCACCGCGGGGCTCAGGTCCATCACCACCGGGACCGGCGCGCACGACAGGTAAGCCGCTCGGCCGGCCACCGGCTCGCCGCCCGGATCGACCGTGACCGTCAGCGCGACACCCGCCAGCGCGTAGTCGCCCTTGCGCCGAGCCAGCTCGTCCAGCGCCCAGCCCGTGCGGGCACCGAGCAGCGGGAACCGCGCCGCCACCGCCAGCTCGTCCCGGTCGAGGCTGGTCTCCAGTGGGCCGACGAACAGGTCGGCGGCCGCCACCCGCCGCGTGGCCAGCCGGCCGGCCCGCCAGGCGACGACCTCCAGCGAGCCGTCCAGCAGGGCCAGCACCGCGGGCAGCTCGGCCGCGGGGTCGCCGTGGGCCAGCGAGCCGCACACGGTCCCGCGGTTGCGGATCACCGCGTGGGCGATCCAGCCCGTGGCCTCCGCCACCAGCGGATGGACCGCGGCCACGTCCGGATCCCGCAGCAGGCGAGCGTGGCGGACGGTGGCGCCCACCACCATCTCGCCGTCGTCCATGGTGATGGTGTCGAGGCCCAAGTGGTTGATGTCCACCAGGTGCTCGGGCGCAGCCAGGCGGAAGTTCATGAGGGGAATGAGGCTCTGGCCGCCGGCGAGCACCTTGGCGTCCTCGCCCAGCTCGGCCAGCATCCGGGCCGCGGTGGTCACGTCGGCCGGCCGGTGGTACACGAACGAGGCCGGCTTCATGAGGCCTCCCCGGCCAGGGCGTCGAGCGCGGTGGTGAAGCACTCCAGTGGCGGGCGGACCAGTCCGGCGCCCACCTGACCGGTGCCGGCCACCCGGCCCGCCATGCCGGTGTTGATGATGGGCGCGATGCCGGTGCGCACCACCGCCAGCACGTCGATGCCGAACGGCACGCCCCGGAAGCCCAGCACCGGCAGCGTCCACATCGGGTGCTCGGACACGGTGAGCTGGTACATCCGCTCGGTCCAGGCGCGGGCGTCGTCCACCTCGCCGCCGACCAGCTGGACGATGGCGGGCGCCCCCGCCATGGCGAACCCGCCCAGGCCCACGGTCTCGGTGATGGCCGAATCGCCGATGTCGGGGTTGGCGTCGCCCGGCCCGAACCCCCCGAGGTAGAGACCGTCGGGCACCGCCGCCGGGCCGGTGAACCAGCGGTCGCCGGTGCCCGAGACCCGGATGCCGAACTCGGTGCCGTTGCGGGCCATGGCCGTGACCACGGTGGAGCCGGGCACGCCCGCGCCCGCGTCGGCGACCAGCTTCGCCGCCGCCATCACCACGTTGAGCAGGAAGTGGTCGTTGGCGTCGATGAAGGACAGCACCTCGGCGATGTCGTCGGCCCGCCGCTGGCCCACCTCGATGGTGCGCACCAGGTCGGGCGCCAGCGCCCGCACCAGCAGGGACGTCCCCGCCCGGTTGCGGTTGTGGCCCTCGTCGCCCATGGCCACCATCGAGGCGATCAGCGCGCCGGCGTCGATGGGCCCGTGACGTTGGAGGGCGGCGGCGATGCTGGGGCCGAGCACCAGCTCCATCCACAGCAGGCGCTCGGTGACGTCCTCCCCGAAGGCGCCGTAGCGCAGCACCTTGCCCAGGCCCTCGTTGAGCGTGCTGTAGCTGGTCCGGCCCCGGTCCTCGAGCACCCACATGGGCATCGACGGGCTCACCACCCCGGCCATCGGCCCCACGGCGTGGCGGTCGTGGCAGGGGGACAGCTCGATGCCGCCCGCGGCGGCCAGCTTCTCCGCCGCGCCGGGGCTGTCGGCCCAGCCCTCGTACAGGCAGGCGCCCACGATCGCCCCGCGCAGCGGGCCGGAGGCGTCGGCCCACCCGATGGGAGGGCCGGCGTGCAGCAGCTGGCGCCCGCCGATGCCCACCACCTCGGCCGCGGCGCGCACGTCCACCAGGTGGGGACGCACTGCGGCCATGCGCTCGACCGCCAGGCGGTTGGCGTGGACCAGCCGGGGATCGGCCGTCACCGTGGCCACCGCTTCGGCCGACGCCGCCGGGGGCGGGCGCCAGTCCACCGGGACGGTCTCGATGCCCTGGGCCGCGAGCGCCTCGTCGAAGGTGGGCGCGCCCACCGTGATCACGGCCTCGGGCCCGGAGAGCAGGTCGGCGAGGCTCACCGGCTCAGCCCGCCTCCGTCGGGGCCGCGGCCAGCAGGTCAGCGGCGTGGGTGGCGGCCCGGGCGATGCTGCGATGCACGACGGCTCCCGCCGACGCCAGGGCCTGGGCCTGGCGCCCGAGGCCCTGGGGATCGCCGGCCGTGCCCACGAGCGTGACGACCGGTGCGGCGCCGGATGCGGCCAGCGCGGGCGCCAGCACCGACGCAGGGTCGGGATGGGCGCCGTGGCCCAGCACCACGTCGAGGAAGACGACGCCACGCCGGGCGGCCGCCACGCGGTCGGCCACCGGGGCCGGGTCGATCATGGGATGCGGCCGCCCCGCGGTCAGCTCGTCGTCGCCCAGGTCGAGCAGGGTGGGGGCACCGCCGGGGTCGTCGTCGGGGCCGATGTGGCGGCCCGGGTCGGGATGGACGTTGCAGCGCACCGCGCCGATCCGCTCCTCCAGCAGGACGAGGGCTTCGACACAGTTCGTGCCCCCGCTGAACAGGCCGAGCAAAGGTCCGGGGCGTGGCGGTGGCGGGATGCCCCAGCTGGCCGGCTCGGGGAACGGTCGCCCCAGCGTGCGGGCGATCTCGGCGGTGGCATCGGTGAGCGTCGGGCACCCGGGGCCGACCGGCGCCAGCACCACCGGCGTGGCGCACTTGGCCGCCGCGGCCGCCAGTACGTCGGCGACGTCGGGCGCGGGCGGCTTGGACACCACCGCGATGACCTCGACCTGCGGGTCGGCGTCGAGCGCCTCCAGCGCCGCCAGGGCCGACATCCCCCCGACCGGCGCGGACAGGTCCCGCCCGCCCACGCCGAGCACGTGGCGCACGCCGATGCCGGCGCCGTCCAGCAGCCCGCACACCTGCTGGGCCCCGGTCCCCGAGGCCGCCACCAGGCCGACCGGCCCGGGCACCACCACGTTGGCGAAGCCGAGGCCCACCCCGGCGAGGATCACGGTCCCGCAGTCCGGACCCATGACGAGCCGGCCCCCCGCCGCGCCCTCGCGCTTCAGCGCCACCTCGGCGTCGAGGTCGACGCCGTCGCTGAACACCATCACGTGCCGGCCCGCACGCAGGGCCGCGGCCGCCTCGACGTACGCGTGCGGCCCGGGGACCGACACCAACACCACGGCCGCGTCGGGACGCTCGGCCGCCGCCGCCTCGACCGTGTGCGGCGGAATCCGTGCGTTCCCGCCGGGCGCGGGGCGGCGCCGCTCGGCCAGCACCGCCTCGACCGCGCCCACCGCCGCCTCGACGGCGGCGTCGTGCACCGCCCGGACCGCGATGACGAGGTCGTCGGGGCTCGCGTCGGGCGGTGCGAAGCCGGCCTCGCGCAGCAGGTCCCGGTTGAGCGGAGTGCCCATGGCGGCGATCACCGCCTCGACCCCGGGCTCGGCGGAGGCAGCCGCGCTGGCTCGCATGAGCGTCACCGAGTCGTGGTACCGGCCCCGCTCCACCCGGACGATCTCACTCACGCTGCGCACCCCACCACCAGCCCGGCGGCGAGGTACCAGCCGCTGGTGTGGCCCAGACCCAAGAGCCGACGGGCGGCACCGGGCCGGCCGCGCAGAGCCGCGGCCGCCTCCGGGACCACCGCCCCCTGGTCGGCCGCGGCCAGCAGGGCCGCCGACAGCCGGCTGGTGCGACCTCGGGCCTGCTGCCGGACCGCTCGTCCCAGCGCATCGGCCATCGGCACGCCGCGGGCGCGCACGGCGGCCAGGCAGCCGGCCAGCAGGTCGTCGCCGGCGGGGGTGAGGCCACCACCCCGTCCCACGAGGTCGTCCACTGCGCCCACCGGATCGTCGGCCAGTGCCGCGACCGCGGCGTCCGGGACGGCCGGGTCGGGGGCGGGCCGGACGTGGACCTCGGCCGCCAGCCCGGCCACCGCCTCGGGGTCGACCGCGCTCAGGCGCACTCGCGGGTCGAACCAGCGTCGCACGGTCCCGACCGGACGCTCGCGGGCCCACACACGGCCTTCCCCGACGGTGAGGTCGTCGGGGTCCGGCGGCGGGCCCTCTCCCACCAGCACCGCGGCGCAGGGTAGGCGGACCCCCCGGGTGGCCACGAGGGCGACCAGGTCTTCGTCCACGGTCAAGTACGTGGCCGCGGGCCCGGCCGCCACCACGGTGGCGCGCCGTACCGGTCCCGCCAGGACGGGGTGGACCAGCACGCTGGCGATCAGGGGTCTCGCCTTACCGCGTTCCAAGAACGGGATGTTAGGCGGGCCCGACATCCACCACCGCCGCTACCGGACCGCCGCCGGACGGTCCCTGGTGCAGGGCGGCTACGGAGACGAACACCGCAGGGTCGCCGACCGCCGCCGCCACGACCCCGCCGACCGCGCCCTTGATGTGGCGGTGGTGGTGGACGTCGGAGTCGTCCAGCGCCACCTGGCGGCGCCCCCGCAGCCGGGCGGTGGGGTCGGCTTCGCACTTGAGGAACACGTTGACCAGCCGGTCGCCCAAGTCGGCCGCCACCGGGCGCTCGGGCAGGTCGAGCCCGGCCGAGCGGATGGCCGCGTACACGCCCTCGGCGTCGAGGGCGTCCCGCATGACCGAGTGGCCGATGCGGTAGCGGCCGCCCACGCCGGGGGCGTTGCCGACCACGACGATCTGGGCCCGGTCCAGCTCCACGCCCGAGGAGCACGAGGCCACGCTCGAGTAGAGCGACAGGTCGCGGCCGATCTGCTCGGCGGTCGGGGCGGCGATCTCGCCCAGGGCCACGGCGATGCCGAGCGCGGTGGTGCCGTTGGACAGGTTCATGGACTCCAGGGGCTCGTCCGTCACGGTGTCGTGGCCCCGGGCCCGGGCCTGCTCGATGGTGGCCATGGTGAGCAGGGGTGTCTTGGTCTGCACGTAGTGGACGTCGGCCGGGTCGTCGATGCGGGCGTCGGCCATGGCCCGGCGCACCCCTTCGGCCACGGTGGCCACCATCTCGGGCCGCCCGATGTGCTCGGGCAGGATCACGTCGCTCAGGGCCACGCCGACGGTCAGGCGGGGCTCCGTGGCGGGCTCGGGCGGGCCTTCCACCCGGGCGAACACGGTGGCGTGGGGCGTGAGCACGCCGTCGGTCCCGCCCGACCACACCATGGGGATCTGCGCGACCTCCTCGGGGGTGCGGCGGCCGTGCTCGATCAGCGTGGCCCGGAAGGCCTGGTCGGCCAGGATGCGGGTGAAGTCGTTGACCCCGCCGTTGCCTTCGGTCTTGCCCACGACGGCCACCACGCCGTCGGCCGGGATCGTCCCGTCGCGGATGAGCTCGGCGAGGCCTGAGGCGTCGGACACGCTTTCGAGCACGACCTTGTGGACGGCGTAAGGCACGGGCACACCGTACGACCCAGACTCAAGCAGGGCAGCGGGTGCGGTCCTTGAGCTGCTCGAACGAGAGGTCGCCGGCGGGCAGGGTGAAGGTGACGCCGATGGCCGGGTCGCGCACCACGTCGTCGTTGGCGTTGTCGCCCAGTAGCCAGACGCAGCGCCCGTCGAGGCGCTCGGCATCCGGGCCGGCCGGGTCCTCGGCCTCCGCCACCGCCCCCCGGATCGACGGGCCCAGCCGCGTGAGCATGGGTCGCTCGATGGCGTGGGCGTTCGTGGTCTCGGCCAGCGTGAGCCCGGCGAGGCGCAGGTCCAGCTCGGCGGCCACCGACGACACCAGCAGCGACACTGCGGCCACGAACACCAGGTTGGTGCGGCCCTCATAGCCGGGGAAGCGCCCGGCCAGCAGCCCCACCAGGGCGGTGGCGACCATGGTGCCGACGGTCCAGAACGCCACCAGGCGCCAACCGCCGGACAGCAGCACGGCCACGATGGCCAGTGCGCCCACGCTGGCCCACGGCGACAGCAGCCAGCCGAAGCGAGCCGCGGGCCCGCCCGACGCGCGCCGGTCCAGGATGCTCACGGCCACGAAGGCCGTGGCCGCCGCGCCGATCACGATGACGCCGGTGACGGCGATGCGGTCAGCCGTCTGCACCCCGACCGCCGCCGGGCTGGTCCCCAGCCGCCGCCAGTAGGAGTCGGTCACCAGGATGCCGATCACATAGGCGACGCCGCTGGCGACCGTGACGATGGTGGGGAGCTGGGCACCGATGCGGCCGAAGTAGCCGAAGCTCTCCACCGGGCGCGGGCCGGGAGGACCGGCAGTAGCGGGGGCGGTTCCCGGGGTGCTCACGGCCGGAGGGTAGCCCCGCCCGTCCCGGCGCAGGCCGCCCGCCTCAGGCCGGCACCGGGGCTTGGACCCGGGTCCGCAGCTCGTCGAGGTGGCCGGGCCGCTCCTTGAGCGCGGTGCGGGTGGCGCCGCTCAGCGCCCACGGGTGCAGCCGGGGCAGGGCGCTGGCCGTGACGTCCGGCCCGACCACCGCCTCGGCGGCGGCGACGGCCCGGTCGACGCCCACATGCAACGAGGTGGCCGCCAGCAGCTCGGCCACGTCGTTGGCCAGCAGGGTGTCGCTCGCCGCCAGCTCGCTGAAGCCGAAATCGATCATCCACACCGCGCCGTCGGCGGCCACGAACACGTTGGCGAGGCGCAGGTCCCGGTGCGCCAGGCGCCGGTCGCGCAGCAGCCGGACCTGGGCCCAGATGGCTTGGAGCAGCTCGTCGTCGACCTGGTCCGCCTCGACCCGGTCCAGCGAGCGCCCGTCGATGCCCTCGTAGACGAGCACGAACGAGGCCGGCTCGGCGGTGGCCAGCGACACGAACCGTGGGGTGCGCACGCCGAGGTCGCGGGCGGCCAGCGCCACCAGCGCCTCGTGCTCGACGGCCCGGCGCAGCGACCGGAAGCCCTTCTCGTCGCCGAGGTCGCGGGGCACGAGCCAGCGGTAGAAGCGGAACAGCAGGTCGGCGCTGCGCTCGTCCACTCCCAGGGCCTTGACGAACAGGCGGCGGCCATCGCGACCATCGGCGAAGTAGGGCGTCGAGCCGCGGGCGTCCAGGCTGGCCTGGTCGATACGGCGCACGGGTACGCCCACGGCGGCCAGGCCACCGGCGATGGCCCCGGCCCGCGCCCGGCGGGGCGGCGCCCCCAGGATGAGGACGGCCAACGCGCCACCCAGCCAGCCGGCCAGCAGCGCCCGCAGCGACGTCAGGTCGACCGGCGTGACCAGCACCCGGCCGAACATGACCCCGAACACCACCACCCACGCCCAGCGCCGCCAGGTCCGGCTGACCCAGGGCGCCGCGGCGGTGGCGACACCGGCGGTGATGGCCACGAGGAGCTGGGTGGCGGTCGGGTTGTCGATGAAGAAGTCGAGGGCATCGGATCGCGGGGCCACCGCGGGCGCGCTCGGAGCGTGGGCCAGTCCGACCAGCGCGGCGATCAGCAGCCCCAGCGCTCCGCCCACCACCGCGGAGCCGAGCGCCCGCCAGCGCCCGTGGGCGAGGCCCACCAGCGCCCCGCCCACGAAGGCGATCAGGCCCGCCAGCCAGGTGACGGTGACCACCAGCGTGACCAGCCAGGACGGGACCGTGTCGACTCCCCGCAGCAGATCGTGGGTGTTCTCGACCACGACGTCCCCGGCCAGCCACTGCACCAGCAGCACGACGGCCAGGCTGGCGGCGGCCACGCCCACGCGCAGGATGTCCGCGGGCGACCGCTCGGCCACTACGAGCGGGCTCTCGTGCACCTCGACGCTTCCGGCCGTATCGACGGCCCCGACGACGTCTCCCATCCTCCGACCATGACCATGACGTCCCGTCCGCGCATCACTCCGGCGGGGTGACCAGCACGAACCAGTGGGGGACGCCCGTTCGGAGACCGTTGCGCCCGGGATACAGGGCTTGCATAGTTCGCTCCGAGGGGGTCGGTCACCATGCTCACGCGCCTTGGCCGCGCTTGTTACCGGCGTCGGTGGTTGGTG
>Ga0209382_10009592_pt1 | contig 12106 bp, 10 predicted proteins | sample SoiMetdeltSBSDD5_FD_187599 | JGI IMG/M metagenome (GOLD analysis project Ga0209382, IMG submission 187599) | Bulk soil microbial communities from a Populus tree surrounding site in Tennessee, USA - Soil MetaG P. deltoides SBSDD5 (SPAdes) (version 2) | ecosystem: Environmental > Terrestrial >... | reverse complement strand
CGGCCGAACGCCTTCACCACCTGCACGCCCGTCGCGCTCTCCTCGACCACCGTGGTGACCTCGCCGGTGCGTTCCTGCAACCGCCGGAACACGCGCAGCACGCGGCGGTTGTACCGCCAGGCGAGCGCGACCATGAGCGGGGTCAGCGCGAGCGCCACGGCCGCGAGCCGCGTCGACAGCAGCAGCATCTGCGTGGCGGCGAGCACGATCGTCAACGCGTTCAGGATGGTGAAGACGAACCCGAAGGCCAGGAACCCCCGGATCGTCGCGATGTCGGACACCGCGCGGGAGAGCAACTGGCCGGTCCGCGCCCGGTCGTGCCACGCCGCGTCCAGCGCGAGCAGGTGCCGTGCCAGCCGGTCACGCAGGTCGTACTCGACGTCGGCGCCGAGGTACCCGCCGATCGCGCGGCGCGTCCCGCCGCACGCGTACCGGGCCGCGCCGAGCACCAGCAGCAGGGCCACCCCGCCGGCCACGGCACCCGGCCGCCGCCGCACCAGCCCGTCGTCGATGACCGACCGGAGCACCAGCGGCAGCATGGTCGTGACGACGACCGTCGCCACCCCGAGGACGAACGCGAGCAGCGTCCGTACCGGGTATGGACGCAGCAGCCCGAGCACCCGCCACAACACCCGCAGCGTCGAGTCACGGCCGCCGGCCGGGCCGGCGGCGACGGTGGGCGTGGAGACCGCCGGTCGGCCCGGCGACGTACGGCACGGACCGGCCGGCGGTGGCGCGGCGACCGCCATCAGACGGCCTTGGGCAGCGCCGGGGTGCGGACGATCGGGCACACCCGGCACGCGGCCGCACCCGCCTGGGCGAACCATCGGCAGTCCGCCCGGATGCCACAGACCGGCAGCGGCCGGTCCGCCCCAGCCCCGGCGTGCGTGGCGTCGGACGCGGACCGGGCGCTGGAGCTGTTGAAGGTTTGCAAGATACCCAAAGTGCGCGAATTCATCGACCGCCGCCTGGCGACGATGAGTTTCACCAGTGTGAAATGACAATGACGCCGCACGAAACGCGACGGAGCGCGGCCATCCTGGCCGCAGCAGCCCCGCCCACGCCGAGAGTCTCGAATCAGTTTTACCCCTCGTGTGTGGCGAACACGCTGCGCCCAGGATGGGCGCGCTCCGACCCTAATGCCTAAGCCGCGTCCAACTCGATCCGGACCGCCGCATAACCCCGGCGTGCGCGAGCTCGTATCCAACCTGCGTCGCTACCACACCAACCAAACCCGCGAGATGGCCATTGCTGGCTTCCGCGGCTGGCACGAACGCGGCGATTTGCCGCACTACGATGTCCCGAACGTTACTCAATTTGTAACGTTCCGTCTCGCCGACTCGCTGCCGCGTGAAGTTCAAGCCCGGATCGAAGCGATAAGCGATGATCGTGAGCGACGAAAGGCATTCGAGGCAGAACTCGACTGCAGCCACGGCGCCTGTTTCTTGCGCCGGCAGGAAATCGCCGGCTTGGTCGAGAACGCTCTGCGTTTCTTCCACCGGCAACGTTACGAACTGCGTGCCTGGTGCGTCATGCCGAATCACGTTCACGTCATGTTCCACGTCGCAGAAGTATCGATGTCTGAGATTGTGGACAGTTGGAAATCCTTCACGGGTTTGCAGTCCAATCGGCTGCTCAAGCGTGAAGGCCAACCGTTCTGGCAAACGGGTTACTTTGACACGTATGTCCGAAACACCGAACACGAGATTCAAACCGTCCGTTACATCGAACAGAATCCGTGCAAGGCGAAGCTGATTCTCGATGCGAAGGAATGGCGGTGGAGCAGCGCCCGATTGCGGGACGAGTTCGGACGTTTGAATCTGCCACCCGGCTCAGGCGAGCCAAAACCGCGGAGCGCGCCCATCCTGGGCGCAGCGGCTCCGCCGGCGAGCGATGCCACGAGCATTACCCCGACATCTTCGAAGGCCACCGCGCTGCGGCCTGGAAGGCCGCGCTCCGCCGCACGGCTCACGCGCGATACTTGAGTCCACTACACCAATGAGAATCACCAACCATCTGTCACTTGTTGCGCTTTGCGCCTTTTGCACCTTCTTGCAGCCCTCCGTTCACGCCGCCACCTCCGATCCCCTGCCGCAACTCGTCCAAATCCTTTCCGAAAACCGCGAACCCCAGTTCCAACTCGACATTCTGCGTGGCCTCTCCGCCGCTGTGCGCGGCCAGCGCAGCGTCCCGATGCCGAAGGGTTGGGAAAGCGTCGAAACGAAACTCAGCCAAAGCTTTCACCCGGACATCCGCACACTGGTCGAGTCCCTTTCGCTTACCTTCGGCAGCGAAAAGGCCCTTGCGTCATTGAAGAAGACTCTCATGGACAACTCGATGGAACCGGGCGCCCGACGAGCGGCGCTCGAATCCTTGCTTGGCACGCGCGACGCGTCGTTGCCGCCGCTACTTCAACAGTTGCTCAAGAACTCCGACCTCCGTGGCCAGGCCATTCGCGCCCTGGCCAGCTACGACGATCCCAAAACACCGGACGCCATCCTGAGCGTCTATTCTTCGCTGAACGATGGCGAGAAGCGCGATGCACTCAATGCGCTGGCTTCACGCGCGGCCTATGCGAAAACACTGATGGCATCGATTGGCGACGGACGTGTTGCGAAGAATGCCTTGACCGCCGACTTGATTCGCCAGTTGCGCAACTTGAAGAATGACGACATCAACGCTGCGCTGACGAAGGTCTATGGCACCATTCGCGATGCTGATCCCGATAAACAGAAGGAAATCCAGCGCTACGTGCAGCTTTACCGGGCGGGCGGTTCGCAGCCCGGCGAGGCGTCGCGCGGCCGGGTCGTTTACAACAAAGTCTGTGCCCAGTGTCACATGTTGTTCGATGAAGGCGGCAAGGTCGGTCCCGACATCACCGGCGCCAATCGCGCCGACCTGAATTATCTCCTCGAAACCATCCTCGACCCGAATGCCGTCATCCCGAACGATTATCGCGCCTCGACCATTGAGACAAAAGACGGCCGCAGCATCACCGGCATCGTGAAGCAGCAGGACGACAAAGCCGTGACGATCGCTACGCAGACCGAAACGCTGGTTCTTCCACGCAACGAGATTGGTTCCATCCAGCAGAGCGAGCTGTCGATGATGCCCGAAGGTTTGCTCGCCCCGCTTCAGGACCAGGAAGTCCGCGACCTGATTTACTATCTTGGCCGTCCCGGCCAGGTGCCGTTGTCGGGCGAGGCTAAGTAGGCATCGGCAGTGACCAATCTCCCGATTTGTAAATTGCTGAAGGCGGTAATTCCTGATAACGTCCGCTCTCGTATGTCCAGGAATCTCATCGCCTTCACTGTGCTGCTCGGCTTGTTTTCCACGCTTTCACAGGGAGCCGAGCCGGAATACGTGCTCGCCGATTGGACTTTTGAAAATGGCGCCGTCGGCACACCGGTCGTGCAAGCCGTCGATCAATCCGGCCGAGGACACGATTCAATCTCGATTCACGGAAGTCCGACCTATGTCGCCGGGAGCGGCACGCTTGGGGCGATAGCCATGAACTGCCCGCCGGGTGGCATTTTGGGCTCGGGCTTCAACGCGGCCGATGCGCCGGATCTCGTCCTGAGCAATCAGTTCACCATCGAAGCCGTTGTTCTGGCCCGATACGACAGCCAGGGCTATCGGCGGGTGATCGTCGGCCGGAATGGCTCGGGCAAGTCGTCGTATACGCTCGGTTATGAGCCCGAAACAGACCGTTTTTTCCTGGCCGTTCATCGCCCGGGAATCGAATTCGCACCTTGGGCCGCATTGGGCCGAGATTCCGGCTTTCACCACCTGGCGGCCAGCTATGAAGATGGGAACATGAAGCTGTATCGTGATGGGCTGCTGGTCGCGTCCACGAACACGACGATTTCGCCCGATCCGGGTCCGATGGACGCCGTTTCAGTGGGAACCATCTTCAATGGTGGTTTCTGGTTCAACGGAATCATCGATCGCATTCGGATCTCGAATCGTGCCCTGAACCCGGGCCAGTTTTTCTATCAGCCGATTCCGGCAGCGTGGCTGGTGCAGTATTTCGGAACCAATTACGTGGACAAACCGGAAGCGAATCCCGGCTCCGATCCAGACAATGACGGATCAGCGAATCTCGAAGAGTATCAGGCCGGCACCCATCCGCTTGACGCCACTTCCGGATTTCGCGCCTCGATCCGCGTGGCACCGGTTGTCTCATGGCCCAGCGTGCCTTCGCGGGCCTACCGAGTTCTCCGAAAGGATTCCCTTGGTTCAACGAACTGGACCACGGTCGTAGCGGCCTTCACCGCGACCAACTCGGTTTCGCGATATACGGACCTGGATGCGCCAGGCACGTCTTATTATCTCGTGGAGCTGCTGCCGTGACAGCCTGGTGGTTCGAGCATTCATTTGCCTGTTGCCTCCCGCTGACGATTCCGCTTTCGTTCCCCGCGTGAAGATCAGTTTCCGCAAGCTGGACCTCAAACTCGCCCACACGTGGACCATCGCGCGAAGCCTCAAGACGGCCGCGGGCACCGGATCCGATGTCGCACGAGTGGTCCTGGTGGAATTGACGGATGCCGACGGCACGGTCGGCCTTGGTGAGGCCGCGCCTTCGTCGCGGTACCAGGAGAATATCGATTCCGTCCAGGCGTTCCTCACTCACGTCAATCCGGAGAAGCTATCGTTCACCGACGTGGCGGGGAGCATGAAATATCTGGAGAGCATCGCTCCGAAACAGTTTGCGGCTAAAGGCGCTGTCAACATCGCCCTGCTCGACGGCGCCGCGCGCAAGGCCGGCAAACCGGTTTACGACTACCTCGACCTCGGCTTCACCGAGAACAAACATGTGACCTCGTTCAGCATCGGCATTGATAAGCCCGAGGTTATCCGCAAGAAAGTCGAGGAAGCGGCGACTTACCCGGTGCTCAAGCTCAAGGTCGGCAGTCCGGACGACAAGCAAAACCTGGCCGCGCTGCGCGACGTGGCGCCGAAGAAGGCCGTCCGCGTGGACGGCAACGAGGCCTGGAAGACCAAAGAAGAAGCGCTGAAGAACGTCGAATGGCTTGCGAGCGACGGCCACATCGAGTTCATCGAACAGCCGATGCCTGCGACGAGCGATTTGAAAGACCTCGCCTGGCTGAAGGAGCGTTCGCCGCTCCCGATCATGGCGGACGAATCGTATCATCACGCAAGTGACATCGGAGCGGTTGCGGAGTGGGCACACTCGGTGAACGTCAAGCTCGTCAAGACCGGCGGCATCAGTGGCGCTTACGAAGCGTTGAAAGCAGCGCGCCAGGCGGGTTTGAAAACAATGATCGGTTGTATGATCGAGACGAGCATCCTTATCACCGCCGCCGCGCATCTCGCGGAACTGACCGACTACCTCGACATCGACGGCAATCTGCTGATCACGAACGATCCGTATCTCGGCGCAACGGCGGAGAAGGGAGTCATCTCGTTCGCCAAAGCGACGGAGAGAATGGGTTTGTGCGTGTCGAAGCGGGCGTAGATCAGTCTCTCTCAGAATGCGGACCGCGCCCTTGCAGGGCGCAGCGGCCACAACGAAGCACGAGGCCTGACGAATTCAGACACCGCTCAACTTGCGAAACCGCTGCGGCCCGGAGTGCCGCGCTCCACTTCTCGCGGACCGCGCCTTTGCAAGCGCAGCGGCCACGACGAAGCCCGATGCCTGACGAATTCAGACACCCCCCAACTTGAGGAACCGCTGCGGCCCGGAGTGCCGCGGTCCGAACATCCATCGACCGTTACTTCGGCACGAGTTTCCTCGCCGAGGCCACCGTATCAATCTCCGCCGGGGTCTTGTCGGTGCGGATCCGCACGATGCGCGGAAACCGCATGGCCAGGCCGCTGCCGTGACGCGTACTGGCTTGAATGCGATCGAACGCAATTTCCAGCACCGTGTCCGGCTCAACCTCGTGAAATCGACCTTGTTGCCGGATGGTCTTTCTCAGGAAATGTTGCGTGAGTTCGGCGATCTCGGCGTCGGTCAGTCCGGTGTAAGCTTTGCCGATTGTTTTGAGTTCGCCAGTTGCGTCGTCACGCACGGCAAACGTGTAATCGCTCAGGACGCTCTTGCGTTTGCCATGGCCGTATTCCGCGCCAACGACCACGCAGTCGAGCGTGGCCAGCGCTTTCTTGAGCTTTAACCAGGCAAGCCCGCGCCGCCCCGGTGAATACGCGCTGGCCGGGTCCTTGACCATCAACCCTTCGTTGCCGCGAGCTCGAGCGGCCGTGAACGCCGCCTCAATGTCCTCCGGCGACTTTGCCTCAGTAATTCGGGCCAGGCCAAACCCGGTCGGCAGCGGAGCCATTGATTCCAGCAACTCGCGTCGAACCTTCAACGGTTCGTCAAGAAGCGATCTGCCGTCGCGCCAAAGCAGATCGAACGCGATGTAGCGTACCGGGATTTCTTCGCCGAGGAACATGTCGCCCTCGCGGCGGCCAAGCCGCTTCTGCAAATCGGCAAACGGGAACACCTGCTCGCCGCGCATCGCCAGCACCTCACCATCGAGGATCAAGTTGCCCGGCAGATGGCGCGCGCCGGAGACAATATCGAAAAAAGTGTCGGTGATCTCCTTGAGGTCGCGCGAATAGAGCGCCACGCGATCGCCGACTTTATGCAACTGGCAGCGGATGCCATCGTATTTGTCTTCGAGCCAGACCCGCGTGCGAAGGGGTTGCGCTTCGTTTGGTTTTTCGTCAAAAGATTCTGCCGACGAAACGTCGGCGGCACGTTGGACAAACCGGTCCCAAATCCCCGCCGCTGTCTCTTCCGGCGAGGCCAGCATGAATTTCATCGGCCGGAACGGAACCAACCTGGCCGAAGCCAATTCTTTCCGCTGAGCGAGTTGCGCGGTCTCGCCGATGTCGCCCAGAAGCAGGTTGGCGCGTTTGATGTCTTCCAGGGAGGCGTCGAACGCCTTCGCGACCGCTTCCTCCACCAGTCCTTCCTTGAATCCGATCCGCAAATCGCCCGTAAGAATCTTGATAAAGAACTTCCCCTCCAGCGGTGTGCAGTTTCGCAACGCCTCGATCAGCAACGGCAGTTTCGACGACGGCCCGCGGGCTGCGTGCACCCGCTCGAAAAACTGATGAACGGATTCGGCCGACAGCGTCGGCGTCGGCGCTGGATTTCTCGCGAGGACTTCAAACGCCGTCTCGCCGCCGTCGCTGTGCTTGAGATAAATCTGGCGCAGCTCGGCCCGGGTGAGTTGGCCAGCGGCGCAGAGCGCATCACTGATCAATGCACCGCCAAGTTGCAGAACCTTGTTCTGGCTCGGTGGGAACGGATAGCCGGTGAACCACGTCGTCACCCATGCGAGTGCTTCGCCGCCGAGCGAGTGAAGGTATTCGGCAAGCAGACGCACCTTCTCCAGCTTGCCGTTGACAGCTCCGATGGCGGCACAGGTTTCAGCGAAGGTATGGAATGTGCGGTCTCTGGGCGCAACGCCGCCCTCTCCGGGCAGCCTCGATTGTTCGGACCGCGGACCGTCCCGGTCCGCAGCGGCAGCCAAGGCATTTGGTCCTTCTTGATTTTGAAGCGGGTTGGGCGGGCGTAGCTGCTGCGGGCGGGGACCGCCCGCGCTCCCAAGCGGCAATGTCAACTGCTCCTCCTCGCTCAACGCTTGCGCGTCGAAACCCATTTCGCGCAGCGTCTGCGCGAAATCTCCCGCGAACCCGTGCAGCGTGTAAACGTGTCTCGGTCCCACGCGCTTCACGAACTCCACGAGCTCAGGAAAGTCCGCGTGATCGCTGAGTGGAAAAGCGGCGTCCGTTTGGTAACGGAAGCGACAATTCGGATCGACAGCCCAGCCGGTCAGCACGGCGGTGCGCACGCGGCCGATCTTTCGCAGGGTCACCGCTGGATTCGATATCGGCGGACAGATCAGCACTTTGCCCGTGGATGCCTTGCCGTCGAACCTCTCGTAAGGCGGAAACGTTTGTCCGAGTTGCTCGTAAATCCGCGTGAGTTCGCAAACCGATTTGTGGAGCAGGATTGGCAATCCGGCATCCGTCAGACCACGCAGCAGTTCCTGACTTTTGCCGAGCGAGTAGCCGAGCAGCACCGGCGTCTCGTCGTTGTCGATTGCTTCCCGACAGAAGCGGATGACGCCCTTCAACACTTCATCGGTCGGCGGGAAGCGATATTCGGGCCGGCCGTAAGTCGTCTCCATGATGAGCGTATCTGAATGCGCTGGCTCACACGACTCGGCAGACAAACCACGCCGCAACTTGAAGTCGCCGGTGTAGAGCAGCGATTCTCCGTCGGATTCGATCAGACTCATTGCACTGCCAAGAATATGTCCGGCAGGCAACAACGTGATCTGCCAGGGAACGCCGTTGGCTTCAAATGCCGTTGGCTTGCAGAACGGCAGCACATGCTCAAGCCGCTGTCCGCCCAAACGCGCTTGCATGAGCCGCGCCGTCGGCTCGCTCAAGATAACCTCGCGATGCGCGCCGATGTGATCGCTGTGCGCGTGGCTGACGAAGACCCGGCCAGCGCCCATTTGCGGCTCGCGCGGATCGAGCCACAAATGCAGCGCAGGCAGATAAATACCGCCGCGGTGATACTGGAACGACAGCGCTGACACGGAAGCAGTTTAGCTCTCGAACACGCTGGGCGAAAGCCTCGGTTCCTGGCCTCCTGGACTCTCGACTTCTTTCGTTGGTCTTGTCACTCTCCACTCGTGAGCATCACGCCGAAGCAGTTTGAAGTTATGAAATGCCGCGTCAGCGGCGCAAGGCGGGGCGCGGCACCTGTGTTCGAAAGCACTTATCGGCCATCGACCAACGGACACGAGGTAATTCTCGGAATCGACCCGTCGCTGCGCGGCACTGGTTATGGCGTCATTCGGGTGGCGAAGCCGCATCCGCAGGCGGTGGCGCTGGGCACGATCAGTTGTTCGGCGGGTTGGGAACGCTCACGATGTCTAGTGAAGATTGCAGAAACACTGCGCGACGTGGTGAAGCAGCATCGGCCCACGGTGTGCGTGATCGAAGGATTATTCTTCGCGCAAAATCTTCAAACGGCACTGCTCATGGGTGAGGCACGCGGGGCGGCCCTGGTTGCCGCCGCGGAAGCGGGCCTGGAGATTTACGAAATCGCTCCCCGCAAGGTGAAGCAGGCCATTGTCGGCTACGGCGCGGCGCAGAAATTGGCCGTCGCCAAAATGGTGCAACGGCTGTTGAATCTCTCCGAACCGCCCGCGCCCGACGCCGCTGATGCGCTGGCGCTGGCCTTGACGCACGCGCATGAAAACGGGCGTTATTCGTTGACTCTGCCGAAGAAGATTTGACGTGCCACGAATGAACACGAATCGACACGAATTCCCTCGCACGTTTGGAGCGCGGCCTTCCAGGCCGCAGCGCTTGCGCGATCGAGCGAGCTTTGGGAACAGTTCCTGGCGGGAATGTTCGCGGACGCTGCGCCCAGGATGGGCGCGCTCCGTTCGTCGGCGATTTTTGCCGCGAATTCATGTGAATTAGTGTCCACTCTTGCTTAATCGCCTATGCTCGATAAAATCCTATTCTGGGTCGTGCTGGTCTGGATGATCGGAATGCTCGTCATGGCCATTATCGCCGTGAAAGAAGTGTGGCAGGAGGCCAGCAAATCGCAGGCGGATGCTGACGACATCGGTTCACCGCCGAAGAAAGATCCGAACGCGACCGGGCAGAAGAACGACCAAACTGCCGGTTAATCCCCGCACCTGGCCGCGCGCACCTCGTCTCCTGTGGACAGCGACGACTTTTCCATCGCGTTTGTCTTCTATGGCGTCATCATCGCGGCGATGATCATTGCCTTTGTCCTTCACGTGCTGCGTCGTCGTCGCCGTTCGGACTCGCACGGTGGCCGTGCTGGAGAGAGCGACGGGTGGCGCTCCGATGACGACGGAAATGGAGGGGGTGACGGCGGCGATGGCGGTGGTGATTGACCGATGATCACTTTTCTTCACGGCAAATTGGTCGAGGTGCTGCCGACGCAAGTGACGGTCGAAATCAATGGCGTCGGCTATGAGGTGCTGATTCCGCTGTCGTCGTTCGACAAGCTTCCGCCTCCCGGCAACGAGGTGAAGTTGCTGACCCACCTGGCGGTGCGCGAAGATGCGCACGTGCTCTACGGCTTCATGACTTCCGCCGAACGCGAACTCTTCCGGATGCTCATCAACACCGTCAGCGGCATCGGACCCAAGATCGCATTGAACATTTTAAGCGGGATGAACCCGACTGCCTTCCGCGGCGCGGTCGCGAACGGTGATGTCAAGGCCCTCTCTCAAATCTCCGGGGTCGGCAAGAAGACCGCCGAACGGATTGTTGTCGAATTGAAAGACAGGATCGGCGCCATCGGCGCGTGGGAGGTGACGAGCGCCCAGCGCGCATTGAGCGCCGACGAACAGAAAGTGAATGACGCCGTGCTGGCGCTGATGGCGCTTGGATTCAAACAGATCGAGGCTCACGACGCCGTGCGCGGTGCGGTCGCGGTGATCGGGCAAAAGGCGACCGTGGAGGACCTGGTGCGGGCCTGTTTGAAAAAGGGCGCCTGATGGACGCGGCTGACCCATCCGCCAAACTGCAGGAGCGCCCTTCGCGCGGTGTGGTTATCCCGCACCGGGCGCGGTGGCACCAGCGTCTGGCGGCCGCGTTGATTTACGGCTTGATCCGTTCGGTCGCCGCAACGCTGCGATTCAAGCTGAACGATCGATCCGGCATGTTTGTGGATGTGCCGACGGAGACAGTCATTTTTGCCATCTGGCACAATCGACTGTCGCTTTCCCTGATGATGTATCGCAACTACATGCAAAAGAATCAGCCCACGCGGCACCTGGCGGCGATGGTGAGCGCAAGCAGGGACGGCGGGTTGCTTGCACGCATCCTGGAATTGTTTGGCGTCGAACCGGTGCGGGGCTCGACCAGCCGGCGCGGACCCCAGGCGCTGCGCGAACTGGTGACGTGGGGTGAGCGGGGCTACGACCTCGCCATCACACCCGACGGCCCGCGCGGCCCGTGTTACGTGGTGCAGGAGGGAGTGATGGCGCTCGCGCAATTGACCGGCTTGCCTATTGTGTCGGTTTCCTATCACTTGAACTGGAAGATCCGGCTCAAGAGTTGGGACCGGTTCCAGGTGCCGCTGCCTCTTGCGCGATGCGACATCCACATCGGCGAAGTGGTGCGGGTGCCGCGTGAAGCCACCGACGCCGAACGCGAGGCGCTGCGCCAAAAGCTGGAAGAGTCGATGAAAGCCATCACGCAGGATTGAGCGGGGATTGGGAGTGATGGGGTGATGGAGTGTTGCGAATTCGTCGAATCAATACTCCACTCCTCCTTTACCCCGTTTTCGGGAATCTCGTCCGATACTCGCGATAGCGCTGGATCACGGACCGCACATATTTCCGTGTGCCGGGAAATTCGATTTGCCCGACAAACGCTACAGCGTTGGTTTCGGCAGCCCCTTTGTTCCAACGAAGCACATTCGAGCGGCCGGCGTTGTAGTCGGCCAGGGCGTAAGGGATGGGACTGTCCGTCTTCTGGTATCGGGCCAGCAGCTTCCGAAGATACCAGGCGCCGGCGAGCGTGTTCGTGGCCGGATCGAGGAGCTGCTCCGGCGCGAACGACTTCAGCCGCTCCGCCTGTGCCCACTCGCTGGCGGCCGCTTCCCGGATTTGCATCAACCCAAACTCACCCGCCTTTCCGCGCGCTCGCGGATTGAACCGGCTCTCGCGCCAGACCACCGCCTTCACCAGCGCCGGCTCGACGCCATAACGCTGCGAGGCCGCCAGAATCAGCGGATCAAACCGATGGTCTCGCCACTGGCGATAGCGCCAATAACCAATGATTCCCGAAAGAATCAGGAGCGCAGGAATCAACCACGGCCAGTGACGTCGCACCGCGTTGTTGTATGCGGACGCCGGCCCGCCGTCGAGCGTGTCGCCACGGTCACGTCGGCAGACGCCGGGCGCTTCCGCCGCCGCAATCCATCGGATCCCGGTTCGAATCCAATCGGATGCTCGTCTGATGGCAGGATGCCTGCCGCACTTTGCTTGACTCTCAACCTCCAACTCCCAACCCTGAACGTCCGAAATGATCGCCCGCGTCACGCTCGAACTCGCGCTCCGCAAGG
>Ga0209382_10009591_pt1 | contig 12106 bp, 9 predicted proteins | sample SoiMetdeltSBSDD5_FD_187599 | JGI IMG/M metagenome (GOLD analysis project Ga0209382, IMG submission 187599) | Bulk soil microbial communities from a Populus tree surrounding site in Tennessee, USA - Soil MetaG P. deltoides SBSDD5 (SPAdes) (version 2) | ecosystem: Environmental > Terrestrial >... | reverse complement strand
CTGATCTGTGCGGCGGTACCTGCGCGCTCCGCCGTCCGCGCGCAGGGTGCGGCGGCCGGCGTGCGACGGTCGACGACGACTCGACGTGAGCGTGCCATGCAGCATGCATTCGTGACGATCCAGGTGACCGGTGCGCTCGTGCTGCTCGTGTGCATGGGGTTGGTGGTGCGCGGCTTTGGTGAGCTCGAACGGGTCGATGCCGGTTTCACCCCGGCCCAGGCGCTGTCGATGCAGTTGTCACTGCCACCTCAGACGTACACCGATGCAGCAAACATCGAACGCTTCTACAACGCGCTGCGTGTCCGGCTGGAGGAGCTCGGTGGCATTCGTGCCGCCGGCGTAGTGTCATTGCGTCCCCTGAGCGGATTGCTCTCGACGATGGACGTGGCGTTTCCCGATCGGCCGTCGCCGCCGTCTGACGAGGTGCCACAGGCGCACTTCCGGATTGCGAGCGCTGGCTACTTTGCTGCCGCTGGTATTCCGATCATTGCCGGGCGGCCGTTTCTCGACAGCGACGCCAGTCGCCGCCGGCCCGTGGCGATCGTCAGCCAGACGTTCGCCAGCCGTCATTGGCCCGGTGTGCCAGCGGTCGGGCGAGCGGTGCAGACTGTCGAATCGCGGCCTTCGCCGCCGATGGAAGTCGTGGGCGTCGTCGCGGACGTGAAGCAGTTCGGGCTCGACGGTTCCCCGACGGCGGACCTGTATGTGCCGCTGCCGCAAATGCCCGCCTCGCAAGCCGCACTGCTCGCGGCGAGAACGTTCTGGATTGTTCGCAGCGACGAGGCGCGGTCGCTCGTCAACCGCCTGCCAGATGTGGTGCACGGGGTCGACCCGGACGTCGCGGCAGCCAGCATTCAAACGCTGGAGGACGTCGTGGAATCGTCCATCGCCGCGTGACGGGTCGACGTCCGTCTGCTTCAGACGTTCGGTCCGCTCGCGATCGCGTTGTGCACCATCGGCGTCTACGCCGTGGCCTCGTTCTCTGCGGGCACACGGCGACGAGAGCTGGCGATCAAGGCGGCGCTTGGCGCGACGCGCCGCGAGCTGGGAACAGCAGGACCGCGGCAAACAGCGTCCACAGAATCTGCTGGTAGTCACGCACGATTTCCGAATGCAGCGGATACAGGTTCACGCCGATCTTGCGCGAGTCCTCGTTGGTATAGGTGCGCTGCAGACGCGCGGCGATGGCGTCGAGGTCGGCCTTCGCGCGAGCGATGCTGACGCCCGGCTTCAAACGGGCGACGACGCGCAGGAAGTTGGCGCCGCGATCGCTGCGTCGCGGATCGGCACGGAGGGTCGTCGGCACGGCGAGCCCTGCCTCGCGAAACGGAAACAGGAACCCGCGCGGCAACACACCGACCACCGTGTACGCGGCGCCGTTCAGGGTGACGTCCCGGCCAACGATTGATAGGTCACCGGCAAAGCGCCGCTGCCAGAGCCCATCGGTCAGCACGACGACGCGGGCATTTCCGGCCTCGTCCGCAGGCGTGAGTGTGCGGCCAAGCCAGGCACGGGCGCCAAGCACCTGGAAGAAGTTGCCCGACACACCGGTGCCCTCGAGACGCTCAGGAGGACCGCTGCCGGTGAGGTTCGCGGCCCAGTTCGTGAACACCGCTATGTCCGCCAATGTGGTGTTGGCCTGGTGATAGTCCCCGAGATCGGGAATCGAGAACGGCGCGCGCTCCCGTTCGGTCCTCGCGTTGTACATCCACACCAGCGAGGCGGGATCGTCGAATGGCAGCGCACGAACGAGTGCCGTCTGCACGAGGGTGAAGACCAGCGTTGACGCGCCGATCCCGAGCGCCAGCGTCGCGACCGCGAACGCCGCAAACCCGGGGCTGCGGCGGAACAACCGTGTGGCATCATCGAGGCCGAGGGAGCGATCGAACATGATGGCCTCCGACGAATCGCGTCGTGTCGTGGTGCCCGGCTTTAGCCTGAATAAGTATGTAACAGCTGTTACAGATACTGTACTCTCAGTGCCAGGGTCAAGGTCATCGCCGTGAACGGCGGCGAGACGACGACCTTTTCGAGGGGCGGGCCGATCGCGCGAACGAGCGGTAGAGCGATTCGAACAGACTCCTGCCCTGCACGAGCAGCGCCTGATCGTCGGCGATAGACAGTTGCAGGCCGTCAATCAGCGACGACAGAGTCGCCGCTTCGGGGGCACCGTAGCGCCCGTCTTTGAGGTCCAGATCGTGGACGATCGTCGCGATGCGCTCGACCGCTGGATCCTCGATCCGGAACATCGCGCACAAGGTCTCGAACGTGCAGCGGTCGCCATGATGGCTGAACTCGACGCCGAACATATCGAACGGTAGCGACCCGCGAGGCACGCTGTCCGGTGAGCCGGCAAACCTGAACCGTGCCTTCGGATCGATGAAACGCACGATCAGCCAGGCGGAGGCCATACGGTCAACGCCCGGTCGCGGTCGCGTCGCCCAGACCCGGCCCGCGTAATCGCGCACATCTTTCTTCGCGGCGCCCAGCGGACTGGTCGCCTCTGCGGAGACTGCCAGCGCGTGTTCGATCTGCTGGAGCAGCACCGTCACACGGTCGCGACCCGGAGCGCCGAAGAAATCGATCTGCTCAATCGCCGACAGCCGCTGGCGGAACGTGTCGATGACGCGCCGGGCCGTCGGCTTGCGGCCGCGCGGTCGTCGCTTTGCGCGCAGCCGCGCTGATGCGTGTTCGAGGTCGCGGGCCAGTTCCTTGTATGAGGCCTCACGCGTTCGCTTGAACTCCTCGACGAGGGCGTCGTCCGACCAGGCGTCGACATTGTCGGCGGCGAAGACGGTGGCCTCGCCTCCAGCGGCCGCGATCTCGGCCTTCAGCCATTCGAAGTCTTCGCGAGCCCCGGGCGTATCGGGCAGCGCATAGACCGCCTGCTTGACGGGAATCGCACCCAACTGCTGCAGCCGGCGCCAGGTCTTCACGCGAAGATTCGACGGCGTGGCGGGCAGCTGATGCACGAGCAACAGCCATCGACGGTTGATGGCCGTCATGACCGAAACTATACTCGGTAACGCGTGTTGCAGCGGTTATGCCTTCCCGTCGTGCTCGTCGTGGCCGTGGCGACTCTTGCCGGCTGTGCCCGGCGCGCCGAACCGCCGGCCAATGCCGAGAAGCGGTTCGTGGGATCCGAGAAGTGCGCGACCTGTCATCAGAACGTCTACACGAGGTGGAAGGACACCTTGATGGCCAAGGTGATCCAGGATCCGGCCAGGAGTCCCGAGGCGATCGTCGCCGACTTCTCCACGCCGAATCCGCTCGTCACCTTCCGCAAGGAAGACATCGCGTTCACCTACGGCAGCAAGTGGAAGCAGCGCTACTTCACGAAACGCGGCGACGACTACTACGTGTTTCCGGCGCAGTGGGACGTGCGGGCCAAGATGTGGCGGCGCTATTACGTCGAGCCGGGCACCGACTGGTGGGCGGAACACTATCCCGCGGATCAGATGCAGCGGCCGACCGGACCGCTCTGCGATGGCTGCCATTCAGTGAACTACGACATCAAGACCAAGACGGTCACCGAATGGAACGTCGGCTGCGAGAAATGCCACGGCCCGGGAAGCCTGCACGTCGAATTCCCGGTGGCGTCGACCATCGTCAACCCGGCCAAGCTCGACCCCGTTCGCGCCGACGACGTGTGTATCCAGTGCCATTCGCAGGGCCAGCCGCGGACCAAGCCGCTTGACGGCGTGTACTACGACTGGCCGGTCGGGTATGTGCCTGGCGATCGGTTGAACGATGTCTGGGCGCTCGAGGAGCATCACCTCGGCAAGGAGACGTTCACGCACTGGCCGGACGGCACCGCGCACAAGAACCGGATGCAGGGCAACGACTACGTGCAGAGCCAGATGTCGCTCAAAGGCGTGCGCTGCTACGGCTGCCATGACGTGCATGGCACACCGTACGAAGCGGACTTGCGACTACCCGGCGACGCCGTCTGCCTGCAGTGCCATGGGCCCCAGGTCCAACCTGGACCCCGCGGCACCATCGAGCAGCACACGCAGCACAAAGCGACGAGCACGGGGAGCCGCTGCGTCGCCTGTCACATGCCGGCCATCGAGCGCACGGTCGGGAACGTCAACGTCCGCAGCCACACCTTCAAGTTCATCTCGCCCGTGACGACGAAGCGGCTCGGCGTGCCGAATGCCTGCACCTCGTGCCACACCGATCGCATGCCGGACTGGGCGATCGAGGCGCTCAAACGCTGGCCAAGCACCTCACCCTGGCGTGTCGCCGAATAGCATGCATTCGTCGTGGCGACTCCGAATCCGGCTGGCATTGCTCCCCCTCGTGCTGCTGCCTGCGCCGGCCCTCGCACAGAGTGAGCCACGCTGCGCGTTCCTGTGCTCGCCGGAGTTCAAGATTGAGCCGACCTGGACGGTTGAAAACCTCTTCGCACCGCCGCGCATCGAGACCGACGGAGCCGTCGAGCGCGCTTCACGCGAGACGATCTTCGAGGTCATCTTCGCCCTCGACGTGCCGACGTCGATCCCACACATCGGCATGACATTCGAAGCCGCTTTCTCGCCGTTTCACGACGACAACACGGTCGACCTCGAGACCGAGCTCAACATCATCCTGTTCGAGACCGAACAGACCAAGGGCTGGGTCTCGTCCCACGTCGACATCGTCGATCAGTTCAGCCCTGCCGAACGACCAGGCGCGACGCGCGCCTACACGCACAAGCTTGATTTCGAATGGGACACGGCCTTCCACGTCTTCAGCCGCCTGGCGGAGGGTCACTGGCTGCGCAACGTTGAAGCGGAAGTCTCGCTCGATTACCTGGCGACCGGGCTTCCGAAGGCTGGAGATGTCATTGGGGATGAACGGTTCCTCGACCGCGCGAGCCCGTGGTCGCTGTCGTTCGTCATGGTGATTCCGCTCGCGCCGCTGAAGCCCTGACCCATTAGTCATGCCGCCGCTGATCCCGAGCTGGGCGCCGAACTTCCATCCCCTGGTCATCCACTTTCCGATCGTCTTGGTGCTGACGGCTGCGGTCGTCGATCTGGTGGATGTCGCCTTCGAGCGATCCGCGTGGCTGAAGGCTGCGACGACGACGCTCTACGTCACGGGCGCGCTTTCACTCGTCGTCGCCTACGTGACGGGTCTGCAAGCGGCGGGGACGGTGCTGATCCCGGGCATGGCCTATCCCGTGCTCACCGAGCATCGTCAGTGGGCGCTGGTCACGATGACGTACTGCATCGGGATCGCGGCACTGCGTCTGCTCGTGCTGCGCGGCGACGGTGGCCGCAGCCGCAGACGGCGGACAGCGCTGCTCGCAATCGGTCTCGTGTCGGTCGTGCTGATTCAACAGACCGCGGAACGGGGAGCGAGGCTGGTTTACCAGTACGGCACCGGCATCATCGGACGGTAGGCTTGGTCTTTGGTCTTTGGTCTATGGTGACCGTAGACCAGAGACCAGAGACTACTAGGGTCAGCGGACGCGGATCGATCCGCTTCGGCTCGACAGTCGCACCACCGGTCCACCGTCGCCAATCGCCCCTTCGACCCGGCCCTTTTCGATCGATCCTGTCACCAGCCGCTCCGGAGTGTAGACCGTACCGGACGACGTGGTGGCATGGAGTGTCGCATTCACCTTCGCCGCGAAATGGACGTCGATGCCGCTCGATCCGCTCGTCACGTTCCACGCCGCCGACGGCTCGCCAGTGACGTACGTGTGGCCGCTCTCGCTGAACGTCGTCAGCCCGCCGGAAACGCCGCTGAGATCGATCGCACTCGACTGGGTCTGCACATCGATTGGACCCTCGCCGACAAACGAACCGAACACGCGACCGCTGCCCGTTCTGGCTCGAAGCCCGCCGCGCAGACTGCGGGCCGTAATCGCACTGCTCGATGTCGAGACCCTGACGATCCCGACTACGCGGTCAACGGTCACGGCACCCGATCCCGTATCGACGTCCGCCGTGCTGCCGAGATCGCTCAACGCGATCGAGCTCGACTGCGTACGCGCCTCGACTGCCCCTGCGACGTCCCGTATCTCGATGGCACCGGAATCACTGACTGCAATCACGCGGGAATTCGGCGGCACGCGCACGTCGTAGTTGACGGTCATCGCCCGGTTCTCCTCGGGTGACGATGGCGAGCGCAGACGAAGCCGCTCGGCGCTCTGCTCGATCGGAGGATTCGCGGCCACCTTGCGCGCCAGATCGATGGCATCGGCCGGCACCATCAGACCGACCCGCACCGTAGCCGCACCGGTCACGACCACGCGTCCGGGCTCACCCGTGCGGACGTTGATTCTTCCGCGAGTGGTCGACACGTCGATGACCGGTGTCGATCCCACGTCGTAGGTACGCTCGAAGGGGAATCGCTGCGCCGATGCGGGAGCCGCGATCGAGAGCGCGGCCAGAAGGGACACACCGACAACGAGCGATCGTGTAGCCATGCCCCAGTGTACGCCTTTCCTGCGCACCTCTGCTCCTCAGCGATCTCCACGATTGGCTTGCTTTATAGGCAATCGTCATCAAAACAGGAACTTTGCCGCTAACTGGATGACGCGCGGATCGAGAGCCGACGAGATGACGCCGAACGACGGCGTGCCCAGCACGGCGCCTGGACTGCCAAATGCCGTGGAGTTCAGCAGGTTGAACGCCTCGGCGCGAATCTCCAGCGCCGTGCCGCCGCGCATCGGCAGCGGAATGCGGCGGCTGATCGCCAGGTCCACGTTGCTGTAGCCGGGACCGCGGACCGGGTTGCGCGACGCCGACCCGAGCGTGAAGACCGGCGCCACCGCGAAGGCCGCGGTGTTGAACCAGCGCGCCGGCGTACGTTCGTCGGCCGGCAGTTCGGGATCGCCAACCTGGTTCGGGCGCTGCGTGCCGAATCCGGCAAACGCGTTGAAGTTGGTCTGCTGCGTAACGGCTATTGGAATGCCCGACTGACGCGTCACCACGGTGGCCACCGTCCAGTCGTTGACCAACGCACCGAGCCACCCCTCACCCTGATGCGAACGGCCCACTCCCCAGGGGATATCCCACACTGCGGACGCGACGAACACGTGCGGTATGTCGCCGGTCGAGTAGTCACGTTCGCGCGCGCGATCGAAGCTGTCGGCGACCGGATAATTCGCCACCGGTCCGGTGAGAATCGACGCGTCGAACACCGACGAGGCATCGTCTTTGAGACGCGAACGCGTGTAGCTGACCAAGTACGAGAGGCCGCGTGACAGCCGCTGCTCCAGTTTCGTCGTGAAGCCGTCGTATCTGGTGGTCCCGACGTTGTTGCGATACTGGCTGACCGTTGTGTACATCGGATACGGCTTGAGCAGCTGGGCCCGCGTAATCGTTGGATCACCGAGCGACGAGGATCGCGGAATGATGCCGAAGTACGGATTCTGCACCGTCTCCTGAAGTGGCGCACCGATGGCCAACTGCTCGACCGTGAGCTGATTGAGATTCGTGTCGGGGATACCGACGTGCGTGATCTTCGAGCCCACGTAGGCGACCTCGACACTCATCGACGATGTCAGCTCACGCTGCCCGGATGCGTTCCACTGCTGGACATAGCCGGAGCCGAGTGTGCCGTCCACTGCGAAGACGCCCTGACCGAGGCCGGCCGTCGGTGTGGGTTCGAGCGGCGTGACGCTCGGCCCGTTCTGCAGCACGAAGGCCGGCGTGACGTTGTTCAGCGCGCGATCGGATACCGTCTGCAGAAAGGGGAACGACGGCGTCGTGAAGGGCGTGGTGATGCCGGCCATCTCGATCCACACCATGCCGTAGCCGGTGCTGAGCAGCGTCTTGTCGGTCGCACGATAGGCGATGCCAAGACGAGGCCCGAAGTTGTCCTTCTTCAGCGGCCGCACCGGTTCGTCTCCCGGATACTCGAGCTGCTGCGTTTGAAGGTTGAACACCCCAACCTGACCGTTGATCTCCGTGGATGGAAAGTTGAGCGTATAACGCAGCCCGGGTGTGATCGTCAGGCGGCTCGACACCTTCCAGTCGTCCTGGATGAAGTACTCCTGGAATCGGGCGCGCTCCTGGATCTCCGAAATCTGCAGATCGATCGAAAAGGTCTGCACCTGTCCAAGCAAGAAACTGGCGAACGGCGCGCCGGTGTTGGCCGTTCCCGGCAGATCGCTGCCCAACTGGTTGAACGTGAACGAGCCGGTCGGCGACGGCGGTTGAATCACGTTCAGGCGCTCCCATCGCCAGGTGAATCCGGTCTTGAACGTGTGACGCCCTCTCACCCATGTCAGCGTGTCGGCGATCTCCGACACACTCGTGTTGAAGTCGGAGGCCGTATTCGCCGGCGAGCCAAGAATCTGATAGCCGGCGATCGAGAACGTCGGCAGCGTGTTTGGGAATTGCGCATTCGAGGGGATGCCGGGAATGTTGAGCGCCGACCCGGCCGATGTGGCCAGCTGCGCCGCCGTGCGACGCACGGTGCGTCGTGTGTCACCCACGCGAACCTCGTTCAGCAGATTGGCGGCGAAGGTGTGCTGATAGTTGGTGGCGAGGGCCCAGGATGTCGTGTCCTGCGGCCCGAGTGTGCCGGTCGTCGTACCGCTGCCGTCGGACAGCGGTGTCACCGGTTCGAAGCGGCCGCGGAAGTTCGAGAGACGTGCAAACGCGCGATCGCGGTTCGACGCGAACACATGGTCCAGCCGGACATCCCACTGATTCTGATCGTCGATCTCGCTCGCCGTGCGTCGGTAGTTGTTGGCCGTACCCGCCAACGTCGGCTCGGGAAACCGCAGCATCAGCTCGCGCGCCACCGGATCCATCCGCTCGATGGGGATCGTGTTGTTCGGGAACTGCGTCCGCGTAAAGCCCCCCGCGCCGTTCGGCGTCGTCGTCGCCGGGTCGTAAATGTTCTGTGTAAAGACGCCCTGACGTTGCGCCATCGTCGGGACCGTCGAGAGCACAGTGCGCTCGATGTCCTGTCGCTGCCCTTGATAGTCGGCGAAGAAGAACGTCCGATTGCGCAGCACCGGGCCGCCCAGTACTCCCCCGAACTGATTGCGGCGGAACCCCGGCTTGGTCGTGTTCGCGGTCTGGAAGAAATTGCGCGCGTTGAGCGCTTCGTGGCGGAAGAACTCGAAGGCCGTGCCGTGCAGCACATTGGTCCCCGACTTGGTAGTGAGATTCACCACACCGCCGTTGAAGCGGCCGAATTCCGCTGGCGGGCTGTTGGTCTCGACCTTGAACTCCTGAATGGCATCGACGACTGGGAAAAAAGCGACCTGACCCGGCTCCGGCTGCAGCACCGAGATCCCGTCGAAGAGGTACTCGTTGGTGCGCGGCCGGCCGCCATTGATCCTCGGGAAGGCCTGTCCAGGCGGCACCGCCACTCCCGGGACGAGCGAAACGAGCGTGACGAAGCTGCGGCCGTTGAGCGGTAACAGCGTGACCTTGTCTTCCGAGACCACCTGTCCAAGACTGGCACTCGCCCGCAACGCCGGCGTCGCGGCGATGACGGTAATCGCCTCGCTAACGTCACCGACCATCAGTGCAATATCCAGCCGTATCGTCACGCCGGTCTGGACGCGCACGCCCTCATGACGCACGCTCCGGAAGCCCGAGAGCATGACGTCCACGGTGTAAACGGCCGGCGGAAGCCCAGACAGCGCATAACCACCAGTGCCGGTGGAGACCGCGATTCGCGTCGCACCGGTCGCCGTGTTCGTCGCCGTGACCGCGGCACCCGGCACGGGTGCAGCCTGCGCGTCCGTGACCAGCCCGTTGATCTCGCCGCCGCCAATCTGGGCCCACGCCGGCGGGGCGGCCACGCCCAGCAAAGTCGTCAGACACACCAATACCCCGATCGAGCGCATGCCAGTGGAGCACATCCTTCTTTGGGACTGTATATCGGGCTTACTCGTGATTCAAATCGACTGTAATCGACTTGTAACGTTTTGAACCGATGAGTACCATGACGGAATGAGTCGGTGGTCCGCGGCCATCATGGCCGCAGTCGTGCTGCTGGCCGAACACGGCGCGGCACTCGTGTCGGCTCAGGAACCGCACGTATTAAGGATCGCGGCGGCGTCTGACCTGCAAGCCGCACTGCCCGAGGTCATCAAGGGATTCGAGCGCGAGGCCAAGGCGAGGGTGGCCGTCTCGTTCGGGTCGTCGGGCAATTTCTTTGCGCAGATTCAGAACGGCGCACCCTACGACGTCTACCTCTCGGCCGACGTCGACTATCCCCGGCAACTCATCGCGTCGAAGCTGGCGGACGCCTCGAGCTTCTATCGGTACGCGACCGGACGCCTCGTGCTCTGGACGCGCAAGGACTCGGGCATCGACGTCACGCGAGGCCTCACCGTGCTGCGCGACGAACGGGTGAAACGGATTGCGATTGCCAACCCGAAGCTCGCGCCATATGGCCGCGCGGCAGAAGCTGCGCTGCGCCACGAGAAACTCGACGAAGCCGTCCGAGGCAAGCTGGTCGCAGGCGAGAACATCTCGCAAACCGTGCAGCTGGTGGATTCCGGCAATGCCGACGTCGGCATCATCTCGCTGTCGCTCGCGCTCGGTCCGGCGCTCCGTGCCAGCGGCATTTATGTCGAGATTCCCGCCAGCGCGCATCCACCCATCGAGCAGGGAGCAGTGGTTGTCAGCGCGTCGCGAAACAAAGCCCTCGCCAACCAACTGATCGTCTACCTGAAACGGCCAGACGTGGCTCAACTCCTTCACCGCTTCGGATTCGCGACGGAGTAGCTCATGGACTGGCAGGCCATCTCGCTGACCGCGCGCCTGGCAGCGCTGGTCTCCGTCACCCTTCTCGTCATCAGCCTGCCGCTCGCCCACTGGCTCACGTTCTCGCGCCGGCGCTGGGCCTTCCTCGTCGAATCGGTCGTCTCGCTGCCGCTCGTGCTGCCGCCGACGGTCCTGGGCTTCTACCTGCTGATGGCCATGGGCACGCGCAGCCCGCTGGGGCGATGGTGGGCGGACTGGACGGGCCATCCGCTCGCATTCACGTTCGAAGGGCTGGTGATCGCATCGGTCCTCTACAGCCTGCCGTTCGCAGTACAGCCGGTCGCGGCCGCGTTCGCGCAGATCGATCCCAGTCTGCGCGAAGCATCGGCGACGCTGGGCGCGTCGGCGTTCCGCACCTTCGTCCGCGTCACGCTGCCGCTGTCCATCGAAGGGGTGATGGCCGGTTTGGTACTCAGCTTCGCGCACACGGTCGGCGAGTTCGGGGTCGTGCTGATGGTCGGCGGCAATCTGCCCGGCATCACGCGAACGGTATCGATTTCGATCTACGACCATGTCCAGGCGCTCGAGTATCAGCAGGCCAACCAGACGGCGCTCGTGCTGCTGGCGTTCTCGATGCTGGTGTTGATGGCCGTCTACGGACTGCGGCGCAAGCCGTGGGCGGCGGCGCCGATTGTATGACACTCGCCATGGCGGTGACCAAGCGGCTGGGTCCCGGCTTCACACTCGACGTGGCGCTCAGCGCGCCAACGGGCATCACGATGCTCTTTGGGGCATCGGGATCGGGGAAGACCACACTCCTCCGCTGTATTGCCGGACTGACCAGGCCAGACGAGGGACGCATTGCGATAGGCGACCGCGTCCTCTTCGACTCGAAGACTGCAGTCGATGTCGCCGTGCAGGATCGCCACGTGGGCTACGTGTTTCAACAGGCGGCGCTCTTTCCGCATCTGTCGCTGCGCGAGAACATCGAATACGGCGTCAACCATGTCTCGCCGGACGAGCGGCAACAGCGTGTCTCGACCATCGCCCAGTCGTTTGGCATCGCCGACCTCCTCGAGCGCCGTCCGGCGAATGTCTCCGGCGGCGAACGTCAGCGTGCGGCGCTGGCCCGTGCGCTCGTCACCGAGCCATCGCTGCTGCTGCTCGACGAGCCGCTCTCGGCGCTCGACCACGCCATCCAGTCGAGGATCATCGACGACCTGCGCCGCGCCAATGACGCCCGGCGCATTCCGATGATCTACGTCACGCACAGCCATCGCGAGGTCTACGCGCTCGGCGATCGCGCGGTGGTGATCGATCGCGGACGCGTCATTGCCAGCGGGACTCCGCACGAGGTCCTCGATCGCCCGCAGCAGAACGTTCTGGCCAATCTCGCCGGATTCGAAAATGTCTTCGATGCCATCGTCGTCGAACGA
>Ga0209382_10009590_pt1 | contig 12107 bp, 11 predicted proteins | sample SoiMetdeltSBSDD5_FD_187599 | JGI IMG/M metagenome (GOLD analysis project Ga0209382, IMG submission 187599) | Bulk soil microbial communities from a Populus tree surrounding site in Tennessee, USA - Soil MetaG P. deltoides SBSDD5 (SPAdes) (version 2) | ecosystem: Environmental > Terrestrial >... | reverse complement strand
AGGCGTCCTCGCCGTCGAACTGCCAGTGCGGATAATCGGTGGAGAACAGCAATAGCCGGTCCGAGCCGACATGCTCGAGCGTGCGCGCCAGGGCGTCCGGCTCGGTCGGCGGCACATCCATGGGCTGCAGCGTGAAGCGCACGTGCTCGCGCACGGTCTCCGCCGGCGAACGGTCGATCCAGGGCACCTCGGCGCGCACGCCTCGCCAGGTCTTGGTGGTGCGCCACAGCCAGGTGGGGAGCCAACTGAAGCCCGATTCGATCAACACCACCTTGAGCTTCGGGAACTTCTGGAACACGCCCTCGGCGACGAGGCTCAGCAATTGCGTCTCGAAGGCCGCCGATTGCGCCACGTAGTCCTCGACCCGATAGGAGGTCCACCCCGAGTAGGTCGGCGCCACCCGGTAGGTGCTGCCGGCGTGGATGCCGATCGCCAGCTCGTGCTTCTCGGCGGCCGCATAGATCGGCCAGTGGGTGCGCCGGCCGAGCGGCGTCTCGCCCATGGCCAGCAGCAGCACCTGCACGAAGCGCCGATCGGGTGCGATGCGCTCGATCTCGCGCACGGAGAGCTCCGGGCTTTGCGCCGGCACCAGGATCGACGCGCGCAGGCGCGGCTCGCGGTCGAGCAGCTCCTCGGCCATCCAGTCGTTGATGGCCGAGCACAGGGCGGCCGCCATATCGTCGTTGAAGAGGGCGATGGCGCCGTGCAGCGGATTGCAGATGGCGGCGCGCACCTTGAAGGGATCGAGCGCCTGGCGGCGGATTGCATCGAGGTCGCGACCAGGCGATCCCGAGGCCGGCCGCCAATCGGGTCGCGCCGAGAGCGGGGAGCTCGGCGGATAGCTCGACAGCGTAAAGGGCAGCCGGTCGATATGGCGGTTGGCGAGCTGGTCGCGCCAATACTCGTCGAGATAGGGCAGCAACGCGGCCACGCCAGGCATCCCCGGATGCAGATCGCAGTCGATGGCGCCTTCGATGGGGACCTTCATGGAGCTCTCGCGTTTCGTGCTCGAGTCGAAACGGCCTCCGCTGTCATACCGCGGCTTGTCCGCGGTATCCACCTATCCGCAGGCGCCGGAGCGCGAGGGACGATGGATCCCGGAGACACCGGCCTTCGCCGGTGCAGGTAAGCCCCGGGATGACCGTGGAGGTAAAGGCAGCCTTCACACCTGCATATCCCGCTCCACCGGCCGCCAGGCGTTGAGCCGGCGGTCGATGCGCTCGAGCACGGCGTTGATGACCAGCACCAGGGCCGTCGCCACGACGACGCCGGTGAACACGCCGGTGGTGTCGAAGCTCTGGCGCGAGTGCTCGATCATGTAGCCCAGCCCCTCGTTGCCGACCAGGAACTCGCCGATGATGGCAGCCGAGACCGCGCGCGGCAGGGCGATCTTCAGGGCGGCGAAGAAGAACGGCAGCAGCGAGTTCCAGACCACCTCGCGCGAGATCGCCGCCTCGCTGGCGCCGACCACGCGCGCCATGGCGATCAGCCTGCGGTCGACGTTGCGGATGCCGGCGAATACGGCGATGAAGACGGGGTAGAAGACGAGGAGCCCGACGAGCCACAGCTTCGGGGCGTCGTCGATCCCGAACCACAGGATGAACAGCGGCACGAGGGCATACTTCGGCACGCCGACCGATGCCATGATGTAAGGCTCGACGGCCCGGGTCAGTCGGGGCAGGCGGCGCAGCACGAACGGCAGCGCCACGCCGCAGAAGCAACCGATGGCAAAGCCGATCGCCGACAGCCTGAGCGTCACGTAGATGTGGCGAAGCAGGCTGCCCGAGAGGGTGTCCCCGACGATGCGTTCGAAGACCTTGACGGGATCGGCCGCGTAGAGGGGCCCAGCGGCATCGGCACCGACCTTCCAGGCGATGAGCAGCAGGACCGCCAGGCCGATGCGCCCGGCAACAACGACGTGCGGGCGCCATCTGCTTCGCGCCGGCTCGGGGACATCGACGGCAGCTTCGTGGCTGGTCATTGCACCTCGACCCTGATCGCTCGATAGAGCGCGGCGAATTGCGGATGAGTCATGATGCCGCTGACGTCGCGGGGCCGCGCGATCGGATTGGTGTGCTCGCCGGCGATGCGGGCCGGGGGCTTCGAGAGCACCAGCGTGCGATCTCCGAGCGCGATAGCCTCGGCGATGTCGTGCGTAACGAAAACGATGGTCTTGCGCCCGAGGCTCCATAGCCTGAGGAGGTCCTCCTGGAGCTGCGTGCGGGTCTGGGCGTCGAGGGCGCCGAACGGCTCGTCCATCAGGATGACGGGCGGATCGTAGACGAGGGTGCGGATCAGGGAGGCGCGCTTGCGCATGCCGCCCGAGAGCTCGTGGGGATAGTGGCTCTCGAAGCCCGCGAGGCCGACGGCGCGGATCAGCATCTCGGTCCGCGCTCGCGTCTGGTCGTTGAGCCGCCGCTGGACGACGAGCGGAAACAGCACATTCTGGAGGGTCGTGCGCCAGGGCAGCAGATTGTCCTCCTGGGTGACGTAGCCGATCCTGCAGGAGAGGCCGGGACTGAGGCGCGTCGGATCGCTAATGGGGGCCGTCTCCGCCTGAAACCGGACCTCGCCGCCGCTCGCCGTATCGATTTGCGCCAGCATGTTGAGGAGCGTCGTCTTGCCGGAGCCCGACGGGCCGATGATGGTCAGGAACTCACCTTCGCGCACCGCAAAGCTCAGGTCCTGGATGACCCACGGCGAAGGCTCGCGGCCAGTGCGCGTGGCAAAGCGCTTGCTCAAGCCGCGCACTTCGAGCAGCGGTGGCGCGGCCATGATCAGCTCCCCACCTGCGTCTCGAGGTCGGGCGGCGGACGCCAGCGCAACAGCCGGCGCTCGACGGCGTTGACGCTCCAGTTGCCCAGAAAGACGATGCAGGTGGTGGCGACCAGCGCCACGAATACGCCTGTGGTGTCGAAATTCATGGCGCCGAGCTGGATGAGATAGCCGAGCCCGCGGTTGGCGGAGATCAGTTCGGCTATCACGGCGCCGCCGATCGAATAGGGCATGGCGATGCGCAGGCCGGTGAAGATGTAGGGCACGGCTCCGGGAAAGACGATGTGGCGGGCCACGTCGCGCTCGCTGGCGCCCATCACCTGGGCCATCTGCACGAGCTTGGCATCCAGGGCGCGGATGCCGGCCAACGCGCTGAAATAGACGATGAAGAACACGGTGATGGCGACCAGCGCGATCTTCGATTCGATGCCGATACCGAACCAGAGGATGAACAACGGCGCCAGCGCCAGCTTTGGGGCGCCGTAGCCGCCGACCATGAACGGATCGAGAATAGCCGTGACGATCGGCAGGCGGCGCAGCGCGAAGGGCAATGCGGCAGCGGGCAGCGCTCCGATCAGAAAGCCGGCGACGGCCTCGAGCAGCGTGTAGGAGGCATGGCGCAGGATCTCGCCGTTCAGCAGGCCGGTCGTAAGGCGCGTGGCAACGCCCCACGGCGATCCGGCCCAGTACGTGCCGAAGGCAAGGCTGAACCCCTGCCAAATCGCCAACAGGACGAGCAGAACGAGCACCTGGTCGCCCCGCGCGCGCAGCGAAGGTGCAGCCGGGGATTGCCGCATCGGCGCGGGACTGTCGGTTTGCCGCCAGGTGGCCATTGTCCCCGTCGCTGCCGCGTTGTGACGCCCTTGGCATTCTTGTTACAAGACTCTCAGGGAGCAAACGATAGTTCGGGAGGATCGGATGTTCAAATCGGCTGGACGGCTGGCGGCGGCCGCGCTCGGCATGGCGTTTGGGCTCAGTCCCACCGTGGGCAAAAGTCAGCAGGAGACCGAGGTCGTGTTCGCGATCCCCGCCCTGACGTTGACGTTCACGGCCCATTTCGTTGCCGAGGACGCCGGCTTCTTCAAGACGGAAGGCCTCAAGATATCGACGCGCAACCTGGTCGGCGTGGCCTCGCCCAATGCCGTTCTGGCCGGCAGTGCCGATTTCACGATGGGCACCGGCCCAGTGTTCCTGCGCGCGGCGGCCCAGGGACAGAGGTTCCTCGCCATCGCCAACCTTGTGGACCGGCCGATGGTCGAATTGGTGCTGCGCAAGGATGTGGCCGACGCGGCGGGCATCACCGACAAGACCGCGCCCGCGGATCGCGCCAAGGCCCTCAAGGGCAAGACCATCGCCATCCAGGGCGTGGGCAGCATCATCCACGCCTGGCAGCGCTATGTCGCCAACCTCGGCGGCCTCGATGTCGAGAACGACGTGCGCATCGCGCCGATGGACCCGCCGGCCATGCTGCCGGCGTTGGAGAACAAGGCGGTCGACGGTTACGCGACATCGATGCCGTTCACGACCCAGGCGGTGGTGAAGGGCGCCGCCGTGATGCTGGTGAGCGCGGTGAGCGATGCGCCGGAGTTGCTCCCCTTCGCCTATGGGCTCATCTATACGCGCCCCGAGACGTGCCAGGCCAAGCGCGAGCTGTGCGCGCGCATGGCGCGTGCCTACGCCGGCGCCGCCAAGATGATCCAGGACAAGCCCGATGAGGTGTTCGAGATCCTGAAGAAGCGCTTCCAGCGGATGGACCCGGAGCTGCTGGCCGCAGCCTGGCAGGTGGCCCAGAAAGCGCATGCCAAGGACATCAGGGTGACGGTGCCGCAGCTGGAGAACTCGCAGAAGGTGAGCCTCGCCGCCAAGCTGCTCGACCCCAAGGATGCGCTCAAGAGCTACGAGGGGCTGTTCTCCGACGAGTTCGTGCGTTGATCGCTATCATACCGGCCCGCCGAACCTTTGACTCGCGTCGAGCTCTCAACCGACAAGGATTCCCCCTCCCCCTCGAGGGGGGAGGTTGGAACGCCACGGGCTTAGCTCGCCAACTCCGTCAGCCCACTGCACGCCGACAAGCGAGCTAAGTCCGATGGCGTTCCTGGTGGGGGTGACGTTTGTCGCGGATGCTGCCGGCCACCCCCACCCGATGCGTCCAGCGACTTGGATCGGCCGTTGCGTTCGCGGGCAAGGTCGGCGATGGCCGATCCAAATCGCGGACGCATCGCCCTCCCCCCTCGTACGTGTCGAAGGCGCTGCCTTCGACACAGGGGGAGGGGCCGCTCGCAGCGTGCCGCAAAGGCGAAAGGTCAAAACAGAATGCGCGATGGTGTCACATCTCGTGAATCCACGGCCGCTGCTGGCGGTCGCGGGCCTGGAACGCCGCGATCTCGGGGGCGCGTTTGAGGGTCAAGGCGATCTCGTCGAGGCCTTCGAGCAGGGCCTGGCGGCGCGCGGGCTCGACGGCGAAGGCGTAGCGCGTGCCGGAGGGGGCGATGACCTCCAAGTTCTCGAGATCGACCGAGACGCGGCCGGCGCCCTGGCTCGCCTCCACCTCGCGGGCGAGGCTCTCCACGGTCTGCCGGTCGAGCACGACGGGCAGGAGGCCGTTCTGGAAGCAGTTGTTGAAGAAGATGTCGCCGAAGCTCGAGCCGATCACGCAGCGGATGCCCATCTCGTGGAGCGCCCACACGGCGCCTTCGCGCGAGGAGCCGCAGCCGAAGTTGACGCCGGTCAACAGGATCTGGGCGCCGCGGTAGGGCTCGCGGTTGAGCACGAACTCGGGGTTTTCCGATCCGTCCGGTTTGTAGCGCAAGGCCGTGAAGGCCCATTTGCCGAGCGTGCCGCGCACGGAGTTGCCGACCAGGCGATTGATCGGGATGATCACGTCGGTATCGATGTCCTCGCGCAGGATGGGCGCGGCGACCGAATTCAGCGTCGCGAACTTGTCCATTGGGCTCAGCTCCCCATCTGGCGTACGTCGGCGATCGCTCCGGCGATGGCAGCGGCGGCGGCCATGGCGGGGCTGGCCAGGTGCGTGCGCGCGCGGGGACCCTGCCGGCCCACGAAGTTGCGGTTGGAGGTCGAGACCGAGCGCTGGCCCGGCGGCACGGTCTCGCCGTTGGCGGCGAGACACATGGAGCAGCCGGGCTCGCGCCATTCGAAGCCGACCTCGAGGAAGATGCGGTCGAGGCCTTCGGCCACGGCGTCGCGCTTCACCGTCTCGGAGCCCGGCACTACCCAGGCGCGCACGCCTTCGGCCACCTTGCGGCCGCGCACCACGGCGGCGGCGGCGCGCAGGTCGGAGAGGCGGCTGTTGGTGCACGAGCCGATGAACACCCAGTCGACCTTGGTGCCGGCGATGGGCTCGCCGGGCCTGAGCCCCATGTAGTCCAGCGCCGCCTGCATGCCGCCGCGGCGGCTCGGATCGGCGATTCTGCCCGGGTCCGGGATGCACTGGTCGACGGCAATCACGTGCTCAGGGCTGGTGCCCCAGGTGATCTGTGGGGCGATGGCGCCGACGTCGATTGCAACCTCGCGATCGAATTTCGCATCGGCGTCGCTCGGCAGCTGGCGCCAGGCCTCGACCGCCTGCTCCCATGGGGCGCCCTTGGGCGCGAACTGCCGGCCCTGGATATAGGCGTAGGTCGTTTCATCGGGTGCGATGAATCCCATCTTGGCGCCGAGCTCGATGGAGAGATTGCAGATGGTGAGCCGACCTTCGACGGGGAGCGCGCGGATGGCGCTGCCAGTGTACTCCACCGCATAGCCGGTGCCGCCGGCCGCGCCGATTTCGCCGATCAGGCGCAGGATCAGGTCCTTGGGCGTGACTCCCGTGGCCATCTCACCCGCAAAGTCGACGCGCATGGTTTTGGGCCGGCGCTGCACCAGCGTCTGCGTTGCCAGCACGTGGGCCAGCTCGCTCGAACCGACGCCAAAGGCCAGCGCCCCCATGCCGCCGTGCGTGCAGGTGTGGCTGTCGCCGCAGACGATGAGGCAGCCGGGCAGGCTCAAGCCGAGCTCCGGCCCCATCACGTGCACGATGCCCTGGCCGGGCTCGCCGATGTCGAACAGGCGGATACCCGCTTCCTTCGTCTCGACGCGCAGCGCCTCGAGCAGCTCGGTGCCGATCTTGGAGGTGCCGGCGCGGCCCCGCGCACTGGAGATGGCGTGATCGGGCGTCGCGAACGTCAGGTGCGGGCTGTGCACGGGGATGCCGCGGCGCTTCAGGTCGAGGAGTCCACGTGAGCCGCCGAGATCGTGCAGCAGATGCCGGTCGACGTGCAGCAGGTAGGCGTTATCGCCGAGGTCGGCGACCACGTGGGCATCCCAGGTCTTGGCGAACAGCGTGCGGGCAGCCATGGCGAGCGCCTCGTTTCAAGTATCGCCCACAACAGAGATCGGGCGGCAGGGCTTGTCAACGTGGTTGCTAGCGCCAGGCGAAAACAGGCTGGTCGAGCTCCGCAACGCGCGTGGTGCGGCCGGCGAGCAGCTCGCGGAACTGGTAGAGCATGGCCCCCGTCGGCGCATGGATCAGGCTGCCGGCGACGCGGATGCGAATGACTTTGCGGTCGCTTTCGGGGATAGCGACGAAGTCCACCGCGTCGGCTTGCATGATCTCGGCCAAGGCGATGCGATGGAGCGACGCGACCTCTCCCGAATTGGGGCAAAGCCGCGGGTTGTTGCCCGCCCACAGGACCACGGGCGTGATGCAATAGCCCGAGCGGGTTGGATAGTCGTCGAGAAGGCCCAGAACATGGCTCTCGTCGAGCCGCAGGCCGATTTCCTCATCGAGCTCCCGCAACACCGCCGTAACGAGCGTCTCGCCCTCATCGCACCGGCCGCCCGGCAGCGCCCATTGGCCGCCGTGGGAGCGCAAGCCCCTGGCCCGGCGTGTCAGCAGGAATCCGGCGATCCCCGACCCGTCCCGGGTTTCGAGGAGTGTGATGGCGACGGCCGACCGCTTCAGGCTTGCCGTGTCGCTGGCGACAAGGCGGGAGAATGCCGCGCAGCGGTCGGCGACGTGGCCGCGAAAGGCGTCATCGTACGCGGGCATCGCAGAACGCGGCCGTTGCCTCGGGATTGGGACTGCGCAGATGAATGTGGTCGTAGATGAACTTCGCCACGGATCGCCCCCTCTCGGTTTATGGCGCAAAGTGCCAGGAAAGAGTGTAGGCGTTGTCCCCACGTGCGACCAGTGGGTTGGCACGGCATTTCGGTTAGGCGGAGAGCCGGAGCGTGAGCCATGCGTCTCGTCATTGCCGCGGTCGGGCGCCTCAAGGATGGAGCGGAGCGCCAGCTCCTCGAGCGCTACCGGGATCGCTTCGCAGGCATGGCCAAGCGGCTGGGCTTCAATCCCGTGGTCTGGCACGAGCTTGCCGAGAGCCGCGCCGCCACCGCCCCCAAGCGCATGGCCGAGGAGGGCGCAGGGCTTCTGAAGCTCGCCCGCGACGCCGACGCCATCATTGCGCTCGATGAGCGCGGCAAGGCCCTGACCAGCCAGGCCTTCGCGCAGATGCTGGCCAAGATCCGCGACGACGGCGCCGGCACGGCTGCCATCCTGATCGGCGGCGCCGACGGCCTCGGCCCCGACGTACGTGAGGCCACCAGGATCACCCTCTCGTTCGGCGCCATCACGCTGCCGCATGGGCTCGCCCGCATCGTGCTGGCCGAGCAGCTCTACCGCGCCGCCACCATCCTGGCCGGCCATCCCTATCATCGCGGCTGAGCTGCTATGATGGTCGTGCCGAAGAACGGGGAGCTCGAGGGGTGTCCCCTCGACCGGGTCGTAGGGCGGGAGCCCTACTCGCGAAGCGAGTGAGCGGAGCAGAGAGAACCTCAAATGAAGAACCTGGCGTCCGAGACGGTGGCCGCGCAGGCGGGCGGCGCGATCGACGAGGAGACCGGCGGCATCGTGCGGCCGGTGCACCTGGCGACCACCTTCATCCGCGACCCCGACAACCAATACCGCAAGGGCTACTCCTACGGCCGGCCCGACAACGCCACCGTGCGCCAGGTCGAGGCCGTGCTGAACAAGTTGGAAGGCGGCGCCGCGAGCCTGGTGCTGGCCTCCGGCATGACCGCCGCCACCACCACGTTCCTCGCGCTGGAGCGCCCCGCCCACGTCGTTGCGCCCAACGTCATGTACTGGGGCCTGCGCAAATGGTTGCAGGAGGACGCGCCCACACTCGGCATCGAGGCGACCCTGGTCGATGCCGGGGACCCTGCCGCCATCCGTGCTGGCGTGCGACCGGGCGAGACCAGGCTGGTCTGGATCGAGACGCCCGCCAATCCGCTCTGGACCGTAACCGATATCGCCGAGGCGGCCGGCATCGCCCATCAGGCCGGGGCGCTGCTGGCGGTCGACTCGACGGTGCAAACGCCGGTGCTCACGCAACCCATCGCGCTCGGCGCCGACGTCGTCATGCATTCCGGCACCAAGTACCTCAACGGCCATTCCGACGCGATCGCCGGCGCGCTCGTCTTCGCGCGGGCCGACCGGCACTTCGAGCGCGCGACCCGGCTGCGCGGCATGTTGGGGGGCATCCTCGGGCCTTTCGAGGCGGCGCTGCTGCTGCGCGGCATGCGCACGCTGCACGTGCGCGTGCGCCACCAATGCACCACCGCCATGCGCCTGGCTCAGCACTTCGTCCGACATCCCCGGATCGAGGCCGTAATCTATCCGGGACTGGAGACGCACCCGGGCCACGCAGTTGCCGCGCGGCAGATGCAAGGCGGCTTCGGCGGCATGCTGTCGGTGCGTGTGGCGGGCGGCGAAGCCGCCGCCATTGCCACGGCCGCCGGCGTCAGCATCTGGAAGCGGGCCACCTCGCTCGGCGGCGTCGAGAGCCTGCTGGAGCACCGCGCCAGCGTCGAAGGGCCCGACTCGCCCTGCCCACCCGACCTGCTCCGCCTCTCGGTCGGCCTCGAAAGCCCCGACGACCTGATCGGCGATTTGGAGCAGGCAGTGGCGAGCGCGTGAGCTGGGAGTGCGCGTACACGAGAAGCGCTACGCGATGAGCTCGCCATAGTCGTGCGTGTACTCGCCAGGCTCGAACCGGTCGATGCCCTGGCGCCAGCATGTTCCGGGCCAGAGGTAGTCGACGCGGCCCTCGGCCGGCCGATAGACAGCGGTATAGACGGTGGGCGAGGCGATCGAGCGGGAGTGGAGCGGCGGCGCGAGGAAGCTTTCCACCAGCCGCTCGAGCGTCATGCCGGGCTCGGCGAGCTGGCGCGCAAGCGCCTCGCGGCGCTCCACCGTCCGGCTCATCGCGCCATGCTCGGGCCAGACAACCCGCTCTTGATGATTGGTCGAGATCCGGTCGGCCGTTGCCGCCGGCACGCGGTCTGGTCCGAGGAACAAGGTTGCATAGGCGCCAGAACGGTCGAGCAAGGTCACGTTGTGCGATTGCGCAATCGGAATCCGGCCGAGCGCCGCGCTCGCCTCACCCACGCCCGCGCAGGTTTCGAGCACATAGCGCAGCAAGAGGATGATCGAGAAGCCGCGGCCCTTGGCGGGGCTGCCGCCGAACGAGCTGCTTGCGGCCAGGCCCGCCTCGTTCATGCCGTCGAGACAGCCGCCCCACGGCCTCTGGGCCTTGGCGATCACCGTCTTCCCGGACCACGCCGTCGCCTCGAAGCGATCGGAGACGATGTCGAGGGAAAAGTCGTAGTTGCGGACCAACGCCGGTCCGCCGTCCCCGAGCCAGACGGCCTGGCTGCAGGCGGAGACGACCGGCGGCGGGCGATAGTGGCTCAATATGCTGTGAGCCCGGTCGTCGTCGCCGACCAGCGCACACACCCGATCGTAATGCGGCAAAAGCTCCGGCATGTGGTCGCACAAAGCGGCTCGACATTCGCTGGCGGTCGGCGCGGCCGTCCGGCCCTCGCCTAGGTACCAGCGCTCGGCTTCCTCCCGGCCGGCCGCGAAGCGCGCCAGCCAAGCCTGGTCCGGCCGATCCTCGCGAGCGAAGATGAAGCGCTTACGCATGTTGCCATGCTACGCGAGAGCGGCGACCAGGAGTATGTCGGATCGTCAGGTCAGTTCATCGCTTGCGGCGGTACGGCGACATGGCGATGTCCAGGATATTCGCCCGTCCTAGATCACTTTGCCCGTCGCGTCGTCGATCAGGTGCATGTTGTTGAGATTGGCGGCGAGCCGGAGCGCGGCGCCGTCGCGGGCGCCGGCGTTCGGGTTGACGCGGCCGCACACCTGCGTGCCGTTGATGGGGAAGTAGACGAGCGTCTCCATGCCCATCGGCTCGGTGACGTCGAGCCTGGCCTCGAACGGCGTTTCGCCGGGCTCCAGATGCGAGCCGGCCTCGGTGATGTGCTCGGGCCTCAAGCCCAGCAGCAGCTTGCCGTTCTGCATGTGGCCACGGTAGCGCTCGACCCGCTCCCGCGGCACGGGAAAGGCCAGCTCGTCGGTGAGCCGGATGCTCACGCCGTCGCTCGTCCCTTCCATGCGGCACGGGATGAAGTTCATGGCCGGCGAGCCGATGAAGCCCGCGACGAAGTGCGTCTTGGGGTCATGGTAGAGCTGGTGGGGTGTGCCGACCTGCTCGATGACGCCGTGGTTCATGACCACCACGCGGTCGGCGAGCGTCATGGCCTCGACCTGGTCGTGGGTGACGTAGACGGTGGTGGTGCGCACCTGCTGGTGCACCTTCTTGATCTCGGTGCGCATCTGCACCCTGAGCTTGGCGTCGAGGTTCGACAGCGGCTCGTCGAACAGGAACACCTTGGGGTTGCGCACGATGGCGCGGCCCATGGCCACGCGCTGGCGCTGGCCGCCGGAGAGCTGCCGGGGCTTGCGGGCGAGCAGCTCCTTGATGTCGAGGATGCGGGCCGCCTCGTCGACGCGCTTCCTGATCTCGGCCTTGGGGAAGCGCTTGAGCCTGAGGCCGAACGACATGTTCTGCTCGACCGTCATGTGCGGGTAGAGCGCGTAGTTCTGGAACACCATGGCGATGTCGCGGTCTTTCGGCGGTACGTCGTTGACCACGTCGCCGCCGATCAGGACCTCGCCGTCGGTGATGTCCTCGAGGCCGGCGATCATCCGCAGCGTCGTCGATTTGCCACAGCCCGAGGGTCCCACCAGCACCACGAACTCGTGGTCGGCGATGTCGAGATCGATGCCGCGAACCGCCTCGACCTCATCGTACTTCTTGACGATTCTGCGCAAGTTGACTTCGGCCATGAGACCCTTCAGCCCTTCGTCGCGCCGGCCGTAAGCCCGGCGATGTAGTAGTCCATCAGGAAGGCGTAGATGATGAGCGGCGGCGCCGCGCCCAGCAGCGCCCCGGTCATGATCTGGCCCCAGTTGTAAACGTCGGCCT
>Ga0209382_10009589_pt1 | contig 12107 bp, 13 predicted proteins | sample SoiMetdeltSBSDD5_FD_187599 | JGI IMG/M metagenome (GOLD analysis project Ga0209382, IMG submission 187599) | Bulk soil microbial communities from a Populus tree surrounding site in Tennessee, USA - Soil MetaG P. deltoides SBSDD5 (SPAdes) (version 2) | ecosystem: Environmental > Terrestrial >... | reverse complement strand
CCGTTCTTGAAGAAGTAATCGCCATTCCTGTCGCTCTGACTGGCGGTTGTCACACACTTAAATCTCTACACTTTGATGGCGGTTGTTTCAATATTCGCGTGAGTCTCTGTTTCGCTGTCGGTTCGCACATAGGGATTACGAGGAATTTAGCCTAAAACCTCTACGTATTCTTGCATCTTTCTTTGCGAGATCTTAATGTATTGATCCGGGATAATCTCAGCCATCTCGGCCTCGGTCAGGCGGTAGCTCAAAATCTCTAAAGCATCCTCGGGGGACTGGCCGTAAGCCAGCTTCTTCTTCCCGTTCTTCATCTCAAACAAATACATGTAATGCGGATTGCTAAAGCTGCTCATCGTTTAAGCCTTGATCAACGCATCCGAATAGACGCCCGACTTGCGCTGCGCGGAAGTCTGCAGGCCCCGGTTAATTTCATCGTCATATTTGCCGGCCAGCAGTTCCCGATAGAACTGGTAGTCAATCCCCTTGACCTTCTCATCATCCGGAAAACGATGATAATTCTCTTTCGTCATCAAACTCTTCCCCTCGGCAATCAACTGGTGTCCTAAAACCGATCCGGGATAAGGGGCGTAGAAGGAGATGGATTGCATCGCCCGGCGCATATACTTGACCATCCGCATGGTCTTGAAAGCGTCTTCATGCGTCTCGCCGGGGATCGCGAGCATGATGTTGGACCAGAAAACCGGCGTCGGGCGGCCTTGCCGTTCCAGATCCTCGGCGATGCGATCGAGCAGGTCTATCGTAAAATAATTATCTTCCTCGGTGCATTCTTTGTTAGTGATCCTCAGTACGCGGTCACTGCCCGACTCGAAACCAATTGAAATCGTCCGCCAATTTGTTTCCCGGATCAGCGCCTCAAACAGATGCGGCCATTGACGAACGGTGTCCGAGCGCGCGGCGGCCCAATACGGCCAAACCTTGTTGGCTTTGCGCGGGTATTTTTCAATCCACTCCTCCAGCCAACTCGGATTCTGAAAGAACATCGAGTCGTGGATAACCACTGAGCCGACCGGCCCGTATTTTTTATCGAGGTAATTGAGTTCCTCGATCACCATCTCCACCGGACGGCGGCCCATGTTGGGGATGTAAGAATTCTCGTTGCAAAAGACGCACTGCCAGGGGCAAACTCGGCTGGTGAGCATGGTAGCGACGGCGGGCGGCCCCCAACCACATTCCGGTTCCAGCGGCCAATTAAACTTCCGGCGCAATTTCCAACTGGCCGGCTTCGGCCAGAGTGTGCGATCTATCATAGGCCAGTCGGCCATGGATTTAGCGCCCTCGCCGAGGATGACACGCGGAAAGGCCTGGGGATCGCGGATGAGGTCCACGATGATTTCCTCGCCCGGCCCCTGACAAATCTTGTCAAACTCGGCCACCGATGTCATTTCATCCAGCGCGACGGTCGCGTGCATGCCGCCGGTGATGACCAGGCCGTTCGGATTGACTTCTTTGAAGAGTTGCGCGGAGCGATAAGCGATGGGATACGTGTAGCTCCTGACGTTCATAATGAGCATGTCGTAGCCCTGGAGTTTTTTGCGGACTTGATCCCATGAGGTGCAGGCGCGGGTCGAGAGGAGATCGGTCATCACGCCGTGGTTGTGGAGGATCGTTCGCAGGAGGCCCAGCCCATGATCTTGCCACTGCTCATGCGGCCCTGCCGGGTTGACGAGGTCCCCCAAATCGCCCAAATCCAGCCAAAGCCGCTTGGTTTCTGTCGTTTTCTTTTGTTTAGGCCAAGTGAATCCTGGCATGATTAGTTCCTCAAGGTAAAGGACGGATGACGGAAGAGTTTGTCTACCGTCCACCGTTTACCGTCTACCGTCATTCTAACGGCTGTCTTCCCGCAAAACCCGCTTCCAGATCATGCCAATGGGCCACGCTCGGTTCATCGTAGCGCCAGCAGAGATAAACTTCCCGGCCATCGCGTTCGGAAAGAAAATCAACCAGGCCGGTGTTAATATCTTTAAGCTGCACGCCCATTTCTTGAATGATTTTGACGTTGCGCTCAATCTTCTCAAACTCGGCTAGAACCGCGCCCGCTTTTTTGCTGCCGCCGTTCCCCATCGCTTTCTCTAAGACGGGCCAGAGATCGGGTTGTGCCTCGATAATCCGTTGGCGCGCGGCCATAATCTCGGCGATGAGTGGCCGCAAGGTGACCAACTTGGCATTCGCTTCTTCGACCGTGAAATAATGGTTGGACATGGGGGAGGTAGAAAGGCGGGTCGCCAGTGTGCTTTTCAGGCGCTCACTGCGACCCGCATATCTAGTCAGACCTGTCAGGTCTAGCGACGAGAATTTTTAGTGATGACCGCAACCACAACTGCCGCCGCTCTCACCACTCTCGTGCTCGTGGGCAGACTCACCGGTGCGGAAGGAATGCCCACAACCGCAGGTGGAGACGGCATTGGGGTTTTCAATTTTGAAACCACCGCCCATCAAATTTTCCACATAGTCAATCGAGGCCCCGCTCAGATACATCAGGGAGGTGGGGTCCACAAAAATCTTGACGCCCTGGGTCTCGAACACCGTGTCGAACTCGCCGGGTTCCGGCTCAATCGCCATCCCATACTGCATCCCGGAGCAGCCCCCGCCGGCCACAAAGACGCGCAGCCCGTGATTCGTCAGGTTGCGCTCTTGCAGGATGGAACGAATCTTATCGGCCGCGCCCGCAAACAGTGTGAGGCCTTCGGTTGCAACTTCGGCTACTTTAATTTCTGGAGCTTCTACCAGTGCCATGTTATTCTCCTTAAACTACGCATCAAGATTGTGCAAATCCTAACGCACCTGAGTTGAAAAGTCAATAATATAGATTGCTGTCTATTTTATTTTCTGCCTCAAGCCTTGGCGAGATCCGGTTCACGGATGAGGTACGCGCAGCTGGCCGCACCATCCACCAGCCGACCCACCGGTTGGGGGATGGCGCCGAGCAAGTTCTGCACCAGTTTGATATCCATCTTGCACAATTCAGGATGATGAGGCGCCAGGGCTTCATAGGGACAGTTGCTTGTATGTAAGAGATAGCCTTCAGCCGTTGCTTCCCAGCGGGCCACGTAGCCGTGCTGGTTGAGAAATGTGACTGCCCGTTCCAGACGATCCGTCATTGGTTCCCCGGCCATCGGCTCCGGCGCGCCGGCGGCCAAGCGATCCGCCACCCCTTCAAAAATCAGATTGACGGTTTGCGGCGTGGTTGCCACCTTAATCTCCTCCACAATTTTTTCCGCCAGGTGGTCGTAGTTCTTGGGGAAGTGGAGGCTGGCTTTTTCGGCGAGCGCATAAACGTATTGCGGCCGTCCGGGGGAGGTCCGATGCCGAATAAGCGGATCCGTGACTAATCCTTCGGCGTGCAAGATGTCCAGGTGATGACGCACCGTCACCGCCGTCAAACCAACCACATTTGCCAGTTGGTCTACCGTCGCCGGCCCGTGCTCTTTAAGATGTTCAAGAATTAACTGGCGTGTCTCCTGCACCGTCGCCTCCTTAAAGACAGACCTGCAAAGGCTTAGAGCCACACGCTTTGATTCTAGTATGGGGGCATAGGATTTGTCAAACGGGTATCTCTTTTAATCGCAATTTTTCTTGACAAGGGTTATCCGGGAGGTATAATTTAGATGCAACTTGGGAAAGTTGTAACAAACGGCTTTTCGGCTCACTCACCCAGGTTTTTGCCCCAAATGAAATTCCGCGATTTATCAGCTCTTTCATTCATTTCGTTAGTTACCTCAGCTGACTCACGGAGATGACGGATGAACTCTATTGGGATGAAGCATACGCCATTGCTTGTCGCCTGAAGGCGGACCATCCGCAGCTTGATCTAACGACGGTAACGTTGAACATGATTTATAATTGGGTGGTCGCTTTACCGGAATTCAAAGATGACCCCCAATTGGTGAACGACGAGTTGCTCGCCGCCATCTTAAAAGAGTGGCTTGAGGAGGCAAATCCCTTATGACCGTGCAAGAAAAACCCGTCTCGGACATTCCGATCCCGGACGAAATGCAGCCCAATGTGTTCGTCACCACGTTGGACAAGATTTATAACTGGAGCCGTCGTTCCTCCTGCTGGCCGATGATGTTTGGCTTGGCCTGCTGCGCCATCGAAATGATCTGCACGGCGGCGAGCCGTTACGACCTGAGCCGCTTCGGCATGGAAGTCATGCGGCCCTCGGCGCGCCAAGCTGATCTGATGATTGTCTCCGGCACCGTTACCAAGAAGATGGTTCCGCAGATTGTCCGCCTGTACAATCAAATGCCTGAGCCGAAGTATGTGCTCTCGATGGGCGCATGTGCTAGTGGCGGCGGACCTTTCAAGGAAGGCTATAACGTCGTCTCCGGCATTGACAAATATATTCCGGTGGATGTCTACGTCCCCGGTTGCCCTCCCACTCCCCAAGCCTTATTGCATGGATTAATGACGCTCCAAAAGAAAATTGATGGCCAGTCCATTATGACCGTACCGTGGTATCGGGGTGGGCCTTCCGAACCGGTCCCGGTTCCGATCTTAGGCCCGGACATCATTGATCCCCGCCAGGCCCCGCTGCTGCGTAAGCTGGCCGCGCAACCCGCACAACCCGCGCCGGTTGCCCAAGCCGCTGAACCTGCGCCCGCTGAGACGAAGGAATAAATCAATGACGATTGCTCCTGCTGCTACCGAAGTCAATCTGGAGACCCAATTTCCGGGCGCCGTCACCGCCGATACGCGTAAAAACTACAGCGGTTATCTGGTCACGCCGGATAAATTGGTTGAAGTCGCGCAAACTCTGCGCGATCAAGCCGGCTATGTCTATCTCTCTTCCGCCACAGCGGTGGATTATTTGGAAGAGGGCAAGCTGGAGATGGTCTACCATCTCTATCGCATGGAAGGCGGCCCGGCGTTGATGCTCAAGGCCCAGACGCCGCGCGACAATGCGGTGCTGCCATCGCTCGTCTCGGTGTTTCCGGGCGCGGACTTTCAAGAGCGCGAAGCCTGGGATTTGTACGGTATTCACTTTACCGGCCATCCGAATCTAAAGCGCATTCTCATGTGGGAAGGCTTTGCCGGCCATCCCATGCGCAAGGATTGGAAAGAAGCGTACTTCGAGGAAGCAGGCAAACCGTTTGAGAAACGCTGGCCCGAAGGCCACGTCTACCGGGCCGAGCAGAACAATCCCTTCGGCCACAATGTGGCTTATCCGGAGGGCTTCACGGTGGAGGGCTGGACACCCGAAGCGGATAAAGCCTTATATGCCGGGATGGAGAAGATTGCGGAGACCGACGATTCCCTCAAGACGGATCAAATCGTCGTCAATCTCGGCCCGCAGCATCCCTCGACGCACGGTGTGTTTCGTATGGTCGTCACCCTAGACGGGGAAACGATTGTGGACTTAAAGCCGGTCATGGGGTATCTGCATCGCAACCATGAAAAGATTGGTGAGCGCAACACCTACATTATGAACATGCCGTTCACCGACCGATTGGATTACATCTCGTCCATGTCCAATAACATGGGTTACGCGATCACGGTGGAAAAACTCATGGGGATCAAACCCCCGGAGCGCGCCGAGTACATCCGCGTGATGATGGCCGAGCTGACCCGGATCACGAATCACTTGTGGGCGATTGGTTTCCTGCTCAACGATTTGGGCGCGTTCTTCACCCCGGCGCTGTACGCCATCGAGGAACGTGAACTGATTTTGGACATCTTCGAGGCCACGGCCGGCTCGCGGATGATGTGCAACTATCTGCGCTTTGGGGGGGTGGCGCGCGATTTACCGGCCGGCATGTTGGAGCTGGCGCGCGAACTGGTCTTTGAACGGCTGCCCCGCAAGATTGACGAACTGGATGCTTACCTGACGGAAAACGAAATTATTCGCTCCCGGTGTATCGGCGTTGGCGTGCTGACGGCTGAGGAGGCCATTGCTTACAGCATGGCTGGGCCGGTGTTGCGCGCCTCCGGCGTCCCGTATGATGTGCGCCGCGCCGAACCTTACAGCATTTACGACCGGCTGGACTTTAATGTGGCCGTCCGCTACAACGGCGATGTGTACGACCGCTACTTGATTCGCATTGACGAGATCCGCGAGAGTCTGAAAATTTTGGAGCAAGTCATCCGTGACATGCCGGGCGGCGAGATTCAGACCGGTAAGCCCCAGTACCAGGTGCGGGTCCCGGCGGGTGAGGCGTATGGGCGAGTGGAAAATCCCAAGGGCGAACTTGGCTATTACGTGGTCTCCAACGGAAAGCCGAACCCCTATCGGTATCACATCCGCGCGCCTTCGTTCATCAACCTCACGGCGTTGGGCAAAATGTGCCAGGGGCACAAAGTCGCCGATGTCGTAGTCATCTTGGGCAGCATTGATATTGTGTTGGGAGAGACGGATCGTTAGCAGATAAGCTTCTACTTGTCACGGATCACGAGTCACGAATCACGTGACCCGTGAGGCGTGACTCGTGACTCTAGGAGATACGTATGTACGGACTCGGCATCTTACGCGGCATGGGCGTGGTATTCAAACATTTTGTGAATAGCTATGTGGACGATCTGCGCTGGCTGGGGCGACGTTACTACAACCCGGAAGCGCTCAAGGTGCGCCAGGGGCCGCGCGGCCAGGGTGTTTTCACCGTCCTGTACCCGGAAGAAAAATTGACCACGCCGGAAGAGTTCCGCTACATTCCCTTTCTCCTGTATGAAGAAAAGCCGGGCGGGGTGCAAGAAGATCGCTGCACCTCGTGCGGCATCTGCGCCAAGGTCTGTCCGCCCCAGTGCATCTGGATTGAACGCACCAACGATCCCAAGACGGGCCGGCCGATCCCGGCGCCGAAAGAGTTTTATATTGATATTGATATCTGCATGAACTGCGGTCTGTGCGTAGAGTATTGCCCCTTTGATGCGATCAAAATGGATCATGATTTCGAGATTGCGTCGTATGACCGCACCAGCGCGCATATCTGGAACAAAGCCAAATTGAGCAAGCCGGTGTCTTACTATGCTTCCATTCGCCCGACCAATTATGCTCGCGAGGAAGCGGTGCGCGCGGAGAAGGAAGCCAAAAAAGCGGCCAAGAAGGAATAATTAGGCATAACCCGCTCTCATCGCAAATGTGATGGGGTGTAAGGTCTGGTATACTCTTTCCAAGATTGGAGTTATATATGCCATCCAATCAAGCTGCACTTCACTGCCCTCTTTGCAAGCAAATTGACTCGGTATATAAAGTAAGCGCTTTGTACGATCATGGATTCTCCACAGAGACTTATCAACGGCTTGTTCCACCGCCACCAGGTACAAGTTGGGCACCGTTATTGAAAACTGAGGAGCGGACAGTTCAAAGCCAACTTAGCAGGAAATTATCGCCCCCTCCTAGACCTCAACCTTCGGATATTCGTATCCCGCTTGTCGCATTGTTTATTGTAGTTGCTATCCCGTTTTTATGTATTGCCGGTGACAGTCGAGGTGGATTTGTTGCGATAATACCTGTCCTAGTAATCGGCGGCCTGATGAACTGGTGGGGGTTGTCCTATATGAAGAAAGAAAAAGAAAAGGTTGCCAATCTTATGCCCAGTTGGGAGATGGCAATGTTACTTTGGAGGAGCCTCTATTATTGTATCCGCGATGACATAGTCTTTAACCCTCCTAATGGTTCTTATTCGTCAGCGAGCCAAATGCAAACACATTTTTTTAGATGAGCATCAAGTGACCTTGCTTGATGGTAGATGGTTGAAGCCAAGAATACCTATATAGGAGGAAAGCCTATGTACCAGAATGACACGGAAATGCTTTTCCCCTCGCGCGTCATCCCCAGTCTCAAGCACTTGCGCGGCTCTAACTGGAAGAACCTCGTTGAAAGCGTCGCCGACCAATCCGAGGGCGGGACGGAGACGTTAGCGTTTAGCCTGATGATGATTCGCCTGGCCGGTTGTATGACGTGCCATGCGGATTCCTATCGAGCCATGCGCGGGTGTACAGCGTGCGCCCAACAAACCGTGTGCCGTTTTAGGGAAACGGATGATGGGCTGATTAAACTCTTCAAGCGGGCGCAGAAAGATGTCGAAGCGTATCTGGAAAATGGCGCGAAGGCAGAAGGCTAAAGCGAGATGAAGTTCCTTCAGTTCCTAGAGTTCCTTGAATTCCGGGAACTCAAGGAACTTGGAGGAACTCTAGAAACTGAGTAGTTTGGAATATGGCAAAGAATAGTTCAGTAACAATTGAACAAGTCCGCCAGGCGCTCGCCACAGTGCAGGAGCCGGAGTTGCATCGCGACTTGGTTACGCTGGATATGATCCAAAATCTGACGGTGGATCAGGGCCAAGTCGACTTTACCATTCGACTGACAACGCCAGCCTGCCCCTTGAAAGGCGTCATGGAAAAGGATGCCCGGGCGGCCATTAACGCTTTGCCGGGTGTCACCAAGATTAACATCAAATGGGATGCCAAAGTTGCGCCGAACGCCCGGCTGGCCGGACAATTAACGATGCCCGCGCGCAACGTCGTCGCCATCGCTTCCGGCAAAGGTGGGGTCGGCAAAACAACGGTCGCCGTCAACGTCGCGGTCGCGCTGGCGCAGTCCGGCGCGGCGGTTGGCTTGCTCGACGCAGATATTTATGGGCCGAACACTCCCATGATGCTGGGCGTCAAACACAAGCCCGTCCCGGTCGGTGGAAAATTGCCGCCGGCCAAAGCGTATGGGATTGAGTTATTCTCAATGGGTTTCATGGTCCGAGATGAGCAAGCCATCATCTGGCGCGGCCCGATGTTGGATAAAGCTATCCGCCAGTTTCTAGGCGATGTGGCGTGGGGCGATCTCGATTATTTGATTGTGGACATGCCGCCCGGAACCGGGGATGCGCAGTTGACCGTGTCTCAGGCCTTCGCGCTGGCGGGAGGCGTGATCGTCACCTTGCCCCAAGAAGTTTCCCAAGCGGATGCCCGCCGGGGTTTGGAGGGTTTCCGTCAAATGGAAGTCCCGATCTTGGGCGTGGTGGAGAATATGAGTTATCTCGTCCTGCCCGATGGCGAACGGATGGATATCTTCGGTCACGGCGGGGGAAGAAAACTGGCCGAGGCGGCCGGTGTTCCTTTCATTGGCGAGATTCCAATGGAACCGCAAGTTCGCGTGGGTGGGGATAGCGGAATCCCCATCGTCATCAGCCATCCAGAGTCGGCGGCGGCGCAGGCGCTGGTAGCCATCGCGCAGGACATCGCCGCGCGCATTAGTGTCCAGAATTTTATGAGCCAGAACAACGTCATTCCCATTACAATGATTGGCTGATTAGGGAAATACCAACCCCTCCACCAATTTCACTTCGTCATTGACTAGCGGATTCCCCTGAGCATCAAAAACTGCCAACCGAATACCCGTGGTGGGATCATACAGACCGAGGTAGAGGTCTAAAGCACCGGGAAGGGTTTGTTCAGTGAGCGCGATCTTGTGCTCGTCCAAGATCACTTCGCCTGATTCCCACAAAGAGGTTGGGTACCAGCCTCGCCGGGGTTGGCTATCGTTTTGAGCGTAGACGTGAATAGGCGTATCGCGCAGGTGAATGAAAACCACGTAGTTGTCAGGGATGTCTTCCAGGACTTTCCAGTGCAAGGTAACGCGGACTTGGTTGCTCTCTGATAAAGTCTCCAAGTCGTAACCGATCAAGTTAATCCCCTCTCCAAAACGATAATTAACCAGATGGCTTGGTCTTGGCAGATCACGGCTATCGGCTTGTATTTTGATAGGAAGGGTGACAAGGTTGGGGTCAACGGTTTCCCCTGAAGCATTGGTGACTCCCAAGGGCTTACCCTGCACGCCGTCGAGCAAAGATACGCGGAGGGTCGCGGCGGAGGGGGAGGGCACATCTCCGCGAACCTGGAGGGTGTACTCATCACAAAAGGGCTGGTTAACCCTCCAGAACGAAGTGGGGTAATTGCCTCGTCCGGGATACGTGTCTAATTGGCCATAGCCCTCGCCATCCGGTCCGACGACTTCCAGAAAGACGGAGTAGTTCTTCGTTAAAGATGTCAAGGCCTGCCAGCAAAACGAAACGTCTAACTTACGATCCGGCTGGACGGGGGCCGGGCGTATCGCTCCGAGCAACTCAATTTCCTTGTTGAAGAAAATATGGAAGGGGTAATCTATCTTCGTCATGTCTTTTAAAGGCTGAGGTTTCGCATAGGCAGGTGCCAATGTTTCAAAAGGAATGGACCATCCGATCAAGAGCACACCTAAGCAAATAGCTTTCCGAAGCCTACCATGCCACCGGCGTGGGGTTAGCGCTTGCCAGCCGCCAATCAAGAGAAAACTGATTGACGGTAGGATGGGCAGAAGATACCGGCCAGGAACAAAAATTCCTTGTTGACTAATGATCAGCGCGAGACTGAGCGTTAGTGAGCTTAGAATTTGAAGGCCAATCAGGGTGAGCAGCTTAATGCGCGAGGCGTATTTCCCGCGGCGATTAATTACCCCGATCATTAGTCCGAGCGTGGAGAGGATTGCACCGAGTGACCACAACGAATAAAGCCAAGGATAGGTTTCCAGGTTGCCCCAACCATACGAAGCCAACAAAGTTCGGAAGTGATACTGCAAGGCTGAAATGATAAGATTAGAACCTGATTGCCCCGGAAGCTGCCCGAGGGCTGGCGCATAGCGCAGAAATTGCCTGAAGACACTGATACTCAATACGTGAGTCGTCACAAAGCCAAATGACCCAAGCAGCCCCAGGATAGCGCCAATCAGCAAGCCGCTCGCTAACAGCACCAGCCCTGGGTGGGGTAATCGCTTAGCGCTCTGTTCGGTTGATTTAATGCTCATCAAACACGCTGCCAGGGCCATGGGGATAAGCGCTGCCGCGTTGAGTTTAGTAAGGAGGGCACAACCTAGGAGAATAGCAAGCATTAGGCTTCGCCCTAGGTGAAAGCCGTCCATTACCAACAAGATGGCTAGGTAAAACAAAGCTGCGGAAAGCGCTGCGACGAGAACATCATTGGTTACCATACTGCTGGTGAAGAGGTACTGGGGCCAGAAAGCGTATAGACAGGTGGCCGTCCAGGCCGTGACTTGGTCAGTGGTCCAGATTCGGCGCGCACTCAAGTAGACAAAGATGACGCCGATGACACTAATCAGTACGCCCAGTAAACGTGCCAGGTAGAGGGCCAAAGCTGTTTGATAAGCCGGTCTCTCCAAATGGTCTGGGTGGAGCGCATAATTGAATCCGGCTTCACCACTCGCGAGGTAAGGATTGTGCTCAAGAGCGGGGAGAGTCTTATTCCAGTGAAACCCGGCCAAGACTGGGGTGAGCAAAAGGTAATAGAGAGGGGGTTGAAATTTTTCCCAGATGCTTTGTGCTTCCGGGTCATTGAATTGAAGGAGCTGATGGTATTTGGCAAGGTAAATGGCATAGGCCAAATGACTGTCCTCGTTGTCAGCCTCCCAAAGCGGGACCGTTAAACTGTAGACTGCGCCAAGCGCCACGCGGACAACCAACAAAAAGAAAAGAGCAGTGACCGGACTGGCTTGGTGGGGATGCACCAGTGAAGGGAACCTGAAGGAACGACTCAAGTGGGTATGTGTCGCTGGGAGGATGGGGATTGTCTCAGATGGCTTAAGCGTCGGTATTCCCGAAAAGCAGCCGAGGCCGACACCAAGAGACCTTTATCGCGTAGAGCCTGATCTTTCAACAAGCGGCGACTTTGGATTAATGAGCGTTGAATTAAGATGGTTTTCAGACTAAAGAAAAAGTCCAGGCTGCCTAAAGCCAACGCCTGTATGGCTTTAAATTGCCCGCGATAAGTGAATTCTAACATACGATAGAGATCGTAGGTCAGGGAGGTGATCATTCCACGTGGGAGTGAAGCCCACTCCAAATTTTTAATCATGTTCGCCAAGCGGTTACGCTGCATCCATTTAATTCTGAAGGCCGAGGCCCGTCCACCACCCGAGGCGCCGAAGTGATGCCAGGCGACGGCCCCAGGCACATAATGCGTTTCGTAACCGGCCAACCACGCCCGCCAGCACAGGTCCACATCTTCCAGATAGGCGAAGTACTTGGCATCAAAGCCGCCCAATTCACGGAAAACATCCCGCTTAATCAACATCGCTGCGCCGGGGATGGAACCGACACAACGCGCCTGTT
>Ga0209382_10009588_pt1 | contig 12108 bp, 10 predicted proteins | sample SoiMetdeltSBSDD5_FD_187599 | JGI IMG/M metagenome (GOLD analysis project Ga0209382, IMG submission 187599) | Bulk soil microbial communities from a Populus tree surrounding site in Tennessee, USA - Soil MetaG P. deltoides SBSDD5 (SPAdes) (version 2) | ecosystem: Environmental > Terrestrial >... | reverse complement strand
GCAAGGCGGCCCGTACGACCGATCCGAGCGCGGCGGCGGTCCCGGTTGGGGATTCATGGGACCCGGCATGATGATGGGTCCGGGCATGATGGGCCCGGGCGGGTTCTCACGCATGTGCAGTCCGGGTGCTGCGGGATTTGCCGGGTGGCGCCTCGAGCGCGTCGAGCGAACGCTGCAGCTCACCGATCCGCAACGTGCTGCGCTGGACGCGCTCAAGACCGCATCCGCAAAGGCCGAGGATACCATCCGCGCCGCGTGTCCCACTGTGATCCCGGAGACCGCGAGCGCGCGCCTCGAGGCGATGGAAAAGCGCATGGAGGCGATGGTGCAGGCGATCAAGACGGTGCGGCCACCGTTCGACGCGTTCTACGCCACGCTCAACGACGATCAGAAGAAGCGTTTTGATGCCGTGGGGCCGCGTCGCTGGCAGTGGCGCTGGTGGAACGGCCGCGATCGTTCCTGAACGACGTGTTCGACGGTAGCCCATGGCAGAGGAGCACATGAGATGAATGCCGCTGATGTGATGGTGACGAAGGTCATTACGGTCGGTCCTGACGCCTGCGTTCAGGATGTCGCCCACATTCTGCTGACGAACCGAATTAGTGCGGTTCCGGTAATTGATGCGAATGGCAAGTTGCTCGGCATCGTGAGCGAGGGCGATCTCATGCGCCGTGCCGAAGCGGGCACCGGTCGGCGTAGGTCGTGGTGGCTCAGCCTGCTGACGGGCAGGGAACCCTACGCGGCCGAATACGTGAAAGAGCACTCGCGGCGAGTCGTCGATGTCATGACGCGTGCCGTCATTACGGCCAAGCCCGATACGTCCCTGCGCGACATCGCAAATCTACTGGAGAAGAATGGCATCAAGCGAGTACCGATCGTCGACAACGGCAAGGTCGTCGGCATAGTCAGCCGTGCCAACCTCCTGCAGGCTCTCGCGAGCCTGAGCAAACAGGTCGACGGGGGCGCCGGCCCGAGCGACGCCGACATTCGTAGCAGCGTGATCGCGCGGCTGGAGGCCGAGCCTTGGAGCCACCCATCACTGATCAATGTGATCGTGCAGGATGGGACCGTAGAACTTTGGGGGATCGTAGACTCGCAAATCGAGAAGAAGGCCGTCCGTGTTGCCGCCGAGGTGACGTCCGGCGTGCGTGCGGTCAACGACAATCTGATCATCCGCCCCGCCGAGTGGGGAACGTGAAAACGATGCGAGCATGACCAATTGATCGAAAGACGTTGTCGGGCGGACCACGTTCCCCCGTCCAACCGCCCGACATGCTGCCCCGGCGGCCGCGCCGGGGCATTTTTCTTGCGGGCTGCCCTGCGGCACATGAAGACACGCACATGCCCGACAAACGGGCCCATTCAGATGGCAGAACGCCTTCAGGAGTGCATGGCTTGGGCGTAGTGGCGGCGAGCCGCTTCAAAGTGAAACAGAATCACGCCGCTCGCCGTTGCAGCAAAGAAGCACCAGACCGACACAAAAGCTTCCCAATAAAACACGTAGGCAACGACCGAGCCAACCAGGAGGATAAAGCCGAGCGTGGTTACGGTGCGGTGCGAGGACAAGGCTGGAGCGACGGCAGTGGGGATAAGGTAACTCAGGCCGACAACACCGGAGTGCTGCGGATCCGCCGCTGTGGGCTCGGCTCGACCAGCCAGACGGTAAGCGGCGCATAGATTGGCCAGAACACCTGCGCTAGCAGGAGGAAGCTGTAGGTCAGCGGAATCGACGCCCAATGCGGCGGGGTTGCCGTCAAGTGAAGCCAGAGCAGTCCCTCGAGGCCCTGTTGCACGGCAAAGAAAAGTGGAGCGGCGGCCAGCGGCAACTCGCGTGGCCCCCTTGCCCGCGCGATCGTCGCAATCGCGATCGCGCCTGTGACACCGGCAGCAAGAAAGCTCGCCGTGGCCGAGAAACACATGTGCCGGTCTTGCTTTGTGGGTTTCGGTTGAGCTTGCCCAACATGCGGGCGCGCCGCTATTTCAGCCCAAGTGTCTCATGAACCTGCCCCAGTCGATAGGGCTCCGTCGGGCGAGAGCCATGGCGGTCGTATAGCAAATCTCACACGCTTGAATTCATCCATCGACTGGATACGGCTCATGCGTCGCCGGATCTGCAAGCTAATCAGAGTAAGACAGCGGCTGCCAACCCAAAAACCAACCCGGCCGCCGTCAGACAGATCACCGCCATGGCCCCGATCTCAACCGCAAACCAGCCGCGGCCGATTGCTGCGCCGATAGCGACTTTGCTGAGTGTATTGCTCGCCACCGCAGCCAGCACAGCGTAGGCGGCATGCTGCAGGCTCAATGGCGCTGGCGTCAGGTGCGCGATCGATACAGTCACCGAATCGACGTCGGCGAGCCCAACGACGACTGCGCCCGAGATCGCGCCGGGAGCACCGAACGTTTCTCCCACCGCTCGGCCCAACACGATAACAACCGCCAGGACAATGGCGAAGCCTACGACAGACCAGAATCCGAACGGATTTCGCAGTTTCAGCTGCTGTTCTGCGCTCTCATTGCTGCGAAATACAGCGAAGGTGGAGAAGGCCGCAGCCGCAGCCGCAGCCGCAATGAGCGCCGGCCCGATCAAGGACAGAAGCTGAGGCTGTAGTACGGCGACAATGCCAAACACGCGGAGAAATGACACAGCGGTTGCTGCCGCGACGCCCCCGGCCAAGAGGCCGGCGGACGCCTCCCGGGCGGCGGCACGCCGCGCATTGGCGATGGTGACGGCGGTCGATGAAACGAGACCTCCGGCTGCAGCGGCAAGCAGCACCCCGCGCGTTGGTCCCAGATATTTCACTCCCGCGTAGCCAATGAACGACACGAGGGCGAGAACGATGGCGATGCTCCACACTTCGCGAGGGTTGACGCCGCCGAACGGTCCAACCGGCTCGCCAGGCACAAGGGGCAGCGCTATGAAGGTCATTGCCAGCAGGACGAGACCCGATCGCAACTCCGACCATGTTATCTTTGCGACCCACCCGTGAAGTTCTTCGCGAATGGCGAGCAGGGCTGTTGCAGCAACGGCTGCGCCGGCGGCGAGCCGAACATCGCCCACCAGTGCATAAGCGCCGAGCAGGTACGTGAACATTGCTGCGATCGCCGTGGTCGCCGAATGGGAGCCTTCGGCCCTGTTCTCTTCCCGCACAAAGAGCGTGATGACCGCCGCATAGGTGGCAAAACCAGCGGCCAGAATGATGCTGCCTCCGATACTCCCTCCCCCCTCCCACACGCGCGCAATGGCTCCATTGATGCCGCCAAGCAGACCGGAAAGGGCAAACGTACGAATTCCCGCGGCACGACTTCCCGCCTCCACTGTGCGCGTCCGCCACCCACGCTCGAGGCCGAGCAGCAATCCGACACCCAACGCGAGCGTGAGACGGTAAAACGTGTCCTGAAAATCCATGGTCTGACCCCGCAGAACCGGGATTGTTAGCACAACACAGGTGATCGAAGCCCGACGACGATGCTGAAGCTACTTTGCTTCGAATCGACGTCTTCGCAGCACCTATCGGCATAAGATCTTGAGCGGACATTACGTCCGACCAGCTCACAACTAGCTTGATCTACCTCAAGGCGTCGCACAAACGCGACAGTCATTGTCCTTTTCATTGCCGATGAGCTTGGAGGAAAGGCCATGTCGATTGCCGAACGAGCGCCCGCGGGAAGTCTTGCCCCGCCGGAGAAACAGCGCACTTGGCTTGAGAGGAACTGGGGTCTTCTGGCCGGCATTGCGGCGCTTGTCTTGATCCTGTTGCTGCCGACCCCGGCCGCCCTCCCGGTGGCAGGCCACCGCATGCTTGCGGTCCTCGTGTTTGCCGTGATCGTGTGGATGACCGAGGCGATCGATTACGCGGTCTCCGCCGTGGTGATTGCGGCCCTCATGGCGTTCCTCCTCGGCACCTCGCCAAATCCCGCCAACCCCAATGCGCTGATGGGCACGAGCGCCGGTCTCGGGCTCGCCTTCAGCGGATTTGCCAATACCGCGTTGGCGTTGGTGGCTGCGGCACTTTTCCTGGCTGCCGCCATGACGGCGACCGGGCTCGACAAGCGCATCGCGCTCGTCATCCTTTCGCGTGTGGGAACTGACACGCGCCACGTGATTGCGGGCTCGATGCTGGTCGGGATTGTGCTCGCTTTCCTGGTTCCCTCGACCACCGCCCGCGTCTCCTGCCTGGTTCCGATCATGCTCGTGATCATCGCGGCCTTCGGCGTCGATCGCCGCGGCGCCTTTGCCAGCATGCTGATGATCACGACGACGCAAACCGCTAGCATCTGGAACGTAGGGATCAAGACTGCGGCTGCACAGAACATGGTGGCGGTCGGCTTCATCGAGCGGACCCTGCACGCGACCATCACCTGGCTGGAGTGGCTCATCGCTGCCGCCCCTTTCGCCATGCTCATGTCGGTCGCGCTTTACCTCGTGATGACGCGAATGATGCCGCCCGAGGTCAAGAACGTGCCAGGCGGCCGTGAGGCGATCCGCCAAGCGCTCGCCGAGCTCGGCCCGATGAAGGCCACGGAAAAGAAACTGCTGGCGATCTCCCTCACTTTGCTTGGCTTCTGGGCGACCGAAGGCGTGCTGCACAAGTTCGACACCTCGTCCACGACAATCGCCGCTGTCGCGCTCATGTTCCTGCCGGGCATCGGCATCATGACCTGGAAGGACGCGCAGCCGCGCATTCCGTGGGGCACCGTGGTGCTGTTCGGCATCGGCATCAGCCTCGGTACCGCATTGCTACAGACCAAGGGCGCGGTGTGGCTTGCCGACCTGGCGGTGGCTCAGTTCGGCCTCAAGCAGGCGACCGCGCTGTTCATCCTCGGCGCCATGAGCCTGTTCCTGATCGTCATCCATCTCGGCTTCGCCAGCGCCACCGCGCTTGCCTCGGCCATGATCCCGATCATCATCGCGGTGCTGCAGGGCGTCGCCACGCCTGGCATCAACATCGTCGGCATGACCCTGGTGCTGCAGTTCGTGGTGAGCTTCGGCTTCATCCTGGTGGTAAACGCGCCGCAGAACATGGTGGCGTACGGAACCGAGACGTTTGCGGCCCGCGACTTCGTGCGGACCGGGTTGGTCATGACCGCGATCGCCTTTTCCCTGGTCATGGTGCTCGGCGCTACCTATTGGCGCTGGCTCGGCTACATCTAGGGGGCAACCGATGAGCGGTGCGTCCCTTGCGGTGGTGTTCGCCGGCAGCGGCGGCTCGGGCGCGATGACCGCAGGAAGCCTGTTCCTGCGGTCCGCCGCGCGCGCGGGCTACTACGGGCTGATGACGCAACTGTTCGGGCCCCAGGTGCGTGGCGGCGAGGCCGCGGCACTAGTGCAGGTGTCGACCGAGCCGATCGAGTGCCAGCCGGATCGGTTCGATCTGTTCGTCGCCTTGGATTGGGAAAAGCTTGATCAATTTGCGCCAGAGATCCCGCTCGACGAGCGCAGCACGATCATCGCCGACCCGGCGGCTGGACCGGTCTCGCCTGCCATCGCCAAATCCGGGGCGCGCGTCATCGCGGTATCGATGAGCGATCGAAATGCGACGCGACTGGAGCGAGCCTTGCGCGGCAGGCGAACGAACGTGTTCGCGGCTGGTCTGATCGGCGCGCTGGCGGGACTTGACACCGCCGCCTTACGCGAGAGCCTCGCGCAGGTCCTGGAAGGAAAACCTGCCGACGTCATGCAGCTTAACGCCGCTGCCTTGTCGGCGGGCATCGAGGCAGCCGATTCGACCGATGTCGATGCGAGCCTCGCGCCATCCCACCGCGCGGCGCGCTGGCGCATCACTGGAAACTAGGCGATCGGCTTGGGCGCACTGCGCGCCGGCGTGCGCTTCGTCGGCTGTTACCCCATTACGCCAGCCACCGACCTGGTGGAATGGTTGGCACCGGAGCTCCAGCGCTTGGGTGGCCGGCTTGTGCTGGCGGAGGACGAGCTTGCCGCCATCAACATGGTGATAGGCGCATCCTACGGCGGCACGCCCGCCATGACGGTCACGTCCGGGCCGGGTCTGTCCCTCATGGTCGAAACGCTCGGCTTGGCGGTGGCGGCGGAAATTCCGCTCGTGATCGTTGACGTCATGCGAGGCGGGCCCTCGACCGGTATTCCCTCCAAGACCGAACAGAGCGACGTGAACATCGCAATTCACGGAGGCCACGGCGATGCTCCGCGCGTGGTGCTTGCGCCGATGTCTGTCGCCGACTGTGCGCTCTCGGCCGAGTGGGCCGTCTATGTCGCCGAGTCCCTTCAGACGCCGGTCATTGTGCTGTCCGATCAGACGCTCGGTCAGGCCACCGCGGTGATCGACCCCGGAGTGGCACGGCCCCCTGCCCTCGTCCGTCTGACAAATGCCGCGCCAACGGGCGCGCAGTTCAAACGCTATGCCGTTGTGGCCGATCCCGTCACACCGATGCCACGCCCCGGGACGCCCGGCGGTCAGTGGGTTGGCGAGGGTCTCACCCACAACGAAGTCGGGATTCCGGTCAGCGGAGCCGGCGCTCATGCGGCCCAGATCACCAAGCGGGCCAAGAAGCTGCAGCAGTTCGACTCGGGCGATCTTTGGGGCGAAACGTGGGGCGAAGGGAGCACCGCCCTCCTCACGTTCGGCTCCGCGATTGGCCCGGCGCGCGTGGCGGCACAGCGGCTGACCGCGCAGGGGCGACCGACGCGCGTGATCGGCTTGCGCCAGCTTTCACCCATCCCGATCGCGGCGCTCGGCCGCGCGCTTGCCGGCACCGAGCGCACCGTGGTGTTGGAGCAGAACCATGGTGCGCAGCTTTTTCACTACTTGCGTGGCCACGGCGCGGTGCCGGCGGACGCCGAAAGCATAGCGCGACCCGGACCAATCCCATTTCGACCGGCCGAGATAGCTGCGCACATTGCCTGATGGAACCTGCCATGAGCATCGGCGAGCCAACAGAAGCGCACTGCGTTCGAGCATTGGCAGCCAAGGACTTCAGCTCAGGTGCGCACCCGATCTGGTGCCCCGGCTGCGGCGACTATGGCGTGCTGGCCGCGCTCGAGCGGGCATTGGCGCTCCATGGCCGGCCGTCACATGAAGTCGTTCTAGTATCGGGTATCGGCTGTTCGTCCCGCTTGCCCGCTTACACGACCTGTTACGGCTTCCATGGCGTACATGGCCGTGCACTCGCGCTCGCGACCGGCGTGAAGCTGGCGCGGCCTGACCTTGAGGTCATCACGGTTGGCGGAGACGGCGACGGCTACTCGATCGGCGGCAACCATTTCATCCACGCATGCCGGCGCAACGTCGACATGCTCTACATCGTCATGGACAATCGGGTCTATGGCATGACCAAGGGCCAGCCGTCGCCGACCACCGAGCCCGACTGGGACAGCGACATCGCTCCTGGCGGCATCGGACTGCGCCCGTTCCAGCCGCTCGCGCTCGCCATTGCGGCCGGGGCCAATTTCGTCGCCCGGGGCTTCTCCGGCGACCCGCAAGGCCCCGCGCAGCTCATCGTCGATGGGATTAGCTGGCCCGGGTTTGCCTTCATCGAGGTGTTGAGCCCCTGCATCACGTTTCGGCCGGAGCAGTTCGACTGGAAGGCAAAAGTGCGGACCGGACCAGCGGCGACGGAGCATGATCGCGCCGCCGCCATCGCGGCGGTGCTGACGGATGATGGCTTCAGCCTTGGTCTCGCGTTCAAAGGCGAGCGCGCAGTAGTTTCGGAAATGCACGAGCCAACAATAACGGTGAACGAGATCGAAGGTCAGTTTGCGGTCGGCATCTGATCCAATTGCAGCGTGACAATGCAGATGTCTGCCTCGTCGGGGACGCTCTCGATGTGAAAACCGAGCTCTTGGCACATCGCGAGCATGACTGCATTCTCGCGCAGGACTTGGCCTTCGATGCGCTTCAAGCCTTCGCTCTGCGCGTAGCTGATCATCAACTGCATGAGCTGCCACCCGAGGCCTTTCCCCTTGAGGTCCGAGCAAAGCAGGATGGCGTATTCGCCGGCTTCATAGTTCGCATCCGCATGCAGGCGGACCACACCCAGCATGTCGCGCGTTGCCTCGTCGATTGCGACGAACGCCATGGCACGCGCATAGTCAAGTTGCGTCAGGCGTGCGATGAAGGTGTGGCTGAACTCCTTGATCGGCGCAAAGAAACGGAGTCGGAGATCCTCCTTCGTGACCCGATCCAGGAAGCGAGGAAACATCGCCTCGTCCTCAGGACGCAGAGGCCGCACCAGGATCGGCGTCCGGTCCACCAGCGCAATCTTGCGCTCCCATTCCCTGGGATAAGGGCGAATGGCGAATCGCGGATTTCCCGGCCTTTTGAGTTTTCCCTCGACCGGCGCGACCGCGATCCGCGCATCGAGGGCGATGACCTCATCGTGGTCGGCCAGCAACGGGTTGATATCGAGCTCACGGATTTCCGGCACGTCGGCGGCGAGCTGGGCGAGCTTGACCAGGACGAGCGCGACCTCGTGTTTCTTCGCCGCAGGCACGTCGCGATAGGCATCCAGCACGCGAGAAACCCGTGTGCGGGCGATCAGATCGTTCGCCATTCTCAGGTCGAGCGGGGGAAGCGCGAGCGCCTTGTCGTTGATGACCTCGACCGCGGTTCCGCCGCGACCGAAGACAATGACAGGCCCAAACGTCGGGTCATCAGCAATCCCCGCGATCAGCTCGCGCGCTTTCGGGCGCACGATCGTCGGATGGATCGTCACGCCGACAATGCGGGCGTCAGGGCGCAGCGTGCGGGCCCGCGTAATGATCTCGGTCGCAGTATCGCGCACGGCCGCCTCATTGGTAAGATTGATTCGAACACCGCCCACATCCGACTTGTGCACGATGTCACGGGAAAAAATCTTGACCGCGACCGTTCCGCCGCTCGCCAGGATCGGAGCCGCGGCCGCAGCGGCCTCCTCGCTATTGCGGGCAAGATGGGCGGGCACGATGGGAATCCCGTAGGCAGCGAAGAGGCGGGTGATTTCGACCGGGTCGAGCCAGGTCCGGCCCTCCGACAGGACTGCCGCTACGACCGTGCGCGCGACCGCAGCGTCGGGCGTGAAGTCCTCCGCAATGCTCGGCGGCATTTCCATCAGCGTGTCGCGCGCTTCGTAGTAGCGGACGAGATGCATGAAGCCTCCCACCGCATCCGCCTCGGTCGAAAAATGGGGCAGACCGGCGGATTCGAACGCCTTGGATGCCGTGCCGTCGTCCCCTATCCATGCCGTCAGGATCGGCTTCGGCTGGGTCAAACGCGCCCGATGCCGTTGCGCCACGGCTACGACGGATCCCGCCGTATCGGCGGACGAAGCGAGCGCCGTGGGCACGTTCATCACGAGGACGGCGTCCGAGCTGACATCCATGAGCAGCGGCTCGAGGGCGGCCTGGTATCGCGCCGCGTCGGCATCGCCGATGATGTCGACCGGATTGGCCTTCGACCAGGCCGGAGGCAGAACCCGATCGAGGGCTGCCTGCGTCTCGGCAGAAAGGTCCGCAACGGCGCCCCCGAGATCGACCAGCCGATCGACGGCGAGCACGCCGATGCCGCCGCCATTCGTCAGGATCGCGAGGCGGCGGCCGCGATAGGACCGTAAGCGACCGAGGGTCTCGGCGGCGTCGAACAGTTCGCCGAGGTCGGCGACGCGCAGAAGGCCCGCGCGCCGAAACGCCGCATCGTACACGGCATCGGACCCCGCCAGGGCGCCGGTGTGGGTCGCGGCAGCCTTCGCGCCTGCGGCATGGCGACCGGACTTGACGACAACGACGGGCTTCACGCGGGCGGCCGCGCGCGCGGCCGACATGAATTTGCGCGCGTTGTTCACCGACTCGACGTAGAGCAGGATCGAGCGCGTCGTCCGGTCGATCGCGAAATAGTCCAGAAGGTCGCCAAAATCGACATCGATCTTGTCGCCGATCGAGACGACTGCGGAAAATCCAATGCCACGTTGCGCCGCCCATTCGACCAGGCCGGCCGCGATGGCTCCTGACTGCGAGACCAGCGCAAGGTCTCCCTCGAGCGGCATGCGTGTGCCAAAAGTGGCATTGAGCTTGGCAGCGGGCGCTATCACGCCGAAACAGTTGGGCCCGACCAGTCGCACACCGTGTGCGCGGGCAGCCTGCTCGGTCGCGCCGGCCAGGGACCCCGGTCCGCGGCCCAGGCCGGCTGTCATGATGATGGCGGCTGCCGCACCCTTCGCGCCCGCTGCCGCAATGATGTCGGGCACGGACGGCGGGGGTGTCGTGACGATGACGAGGTCCGGCGTATCCGGCAGAGCGTCGAGTGCCGGCGCAGCGGGCATTCCGTCGATCTCGCTATAGCGCGGATTGACCAGGCGGACCGGGCCTGGGAAGCGCGCCGCCAGGAGGTTTCGCAGAACCACTCGACCGAGCGAGCCTTCGCGGGGACTGGCCCCGACCAGGGCAAGTGAACTCGGATGAAATAGCCGTTCGAGGCGATAGATGCTCATCGGCTCGTGACCGGGTCTCAACGATGTGGCGGGATGAGCGGGTCAGGTGGCGCTGAGAAAGATGCTACGCCCGTAGCACGACCGCGGCGCGGATGATCTGAAAATCGATCGCGCTCACTTCGTCCCATATGGAGGCGACCAGTACGCAAAGCCGTGAGCCGTCATTTCGAAACGTGCGCAATCATCAGTAATTTCTTCCACAATAGCTATCGCCGAGCATCCGGCTGGCAGCCTCGCAGCGCGCTCAGTACACTGAGCGTCGTCGCGTTCGGACAATAGTCCCGCCAAGCTTGCCAAGCCGGATCGGCACTCTTGTCTGCAAGGTCCAGCGCGCACCGTCCACGACTGTCGCACGCGCTGCAAAGCCTCCGGAGCTCTTGGAAGGTCGTAGGTTCCGAGCGAGCCAACTCGTCTGGATCGACACGAAGTGCCGCCATTCGGCGCCGCAAGAGGTGGGCTCGGTCAGGGACATGAGCCGCGATGGAGCGAAACTCGGCAACAGAAATACCTAGATTCTGCGCGATGCGCTTGACCTCGTCTGCGCTACAGTCTTGCAGATCAAATAGGTTATGGCGAGCTCGCATCCAGTTTCGCCGCCATCGCGCGACGGCGTCGACGATCACCGACAGCGGTCGTCGAGCGATCAGGGCTCTCATCAGATCCTCCCGCAGCATCTTGGGACAATCGGATATGATTGCCCGTCTCGCGGCATTGAGCTGGATCAAGTCGGCGTAAGCAGCCGACCGCGGAGGCGACGGCCGCAGCCTAGCGATCGTTCCCGCGAAAGCCGGAGCCTATACGCCGCTTGCACGAGGTGATCCCGACAGGGTGCCGTTTTCGTGAGCTGAGCGGCGGGCGTGCCGATGCGCTCGACGAGCCGTTCACCGGGCGCATCGCCTTTTCGGCGCGAGAATCCCAATTTGCGTCAGATCAAAGCGCGACTCGCCGGACGAGCCCAACCTAAATATATAACAAAACCATCAGGGTCGAGGCAGTGATCATGGACAATACAGCCCGTTTGCGGCGTCAGGCAGAATTCTGCCTGCGCTTGTCGCAGTTCTGTTCCGATCAACCTATGTCGCAGCACCTGAGCTTTCTGGCCGCGCGCTATCATGAGAAGGCGCTGCAAGCTGAGTTCGGCGTTCCGGCGCACAGTCGAGCGCAGGACCAGGATCAGTCAGGGCTGGTTTGGCATTGATTTGGCAGCCGCCCCTTGCATGGACCGGATCCGGGACGCGGTGCGCCGCTCGATTTTCGCCGGCGACCATTGTCGTGCAGCGGCGGCAGGCACGAAGTGACGAAGAACAACCTGCCCGAAGGCAGGAATGTGAGCACTTGCCTCTAGTAGGATGAAGGATTGCTCCTCGCCGTCGAAACGATCGCCATTTTCTGAAATGCGGCAGGATGGCGGATGCCGTCCTGCCGGTTCAGGCTCTCGAACTATTGTCCGTTCTTCTTGAGCCATTCGCGCATCAGCGCGATCTCGCCTTCAAAGGAATGACAGATGGCAGTCGTGTCGCGCTGCGACGGCATCGACTGGTCATGGCCGTGTGCGTGCCCCGGCGAGGCCATGTGATGGTGTTGCGACCCCGCAGCGGCCTTGGCGAACGCCATCACCGGACCGTGAGCCAAGCTCATGAAGCCAAACACCACGGCAAGCGTGGTGCG
>Ga0209382_10009587_pt1 | contig 12109 bp, 7 predicted proteins | sample SoiMetdeltSBSDD5_FD_187599 | JGI IMG/M metagenome (GOLD analysis project Ga0209382, IMG submission 187599) | Bulk soil microbial communities from a Populus tree surrounding site in Tennessee, USA - Soil MetaG P. deltoides SBSDD5 (SPAdes) (version 2) | ecosystem: Environmental > Terrestrial >... | reverse complement strand
GTTGGCGCTTGTTCCCGCGACGGCGCACTATTCGATGCAGAAGGTTGTTGAAGCCCTGGGGTTGGGCAAGCAACAGATCGAAATGATCCCTGTGGACAACCACTTTCGGACGGACGTGGGCGCCTTGAGAGAAATACTCTTGCGCTGCGCGAACGAGCGCAGGCCGGTTCTGGCTCTGATTTCGGTTCTGGGTACGACTGAAGAAGGAGCGATTGATCAGATTCATCGTCTGGTCGAGCTTCAGGCCGAAATGCGCAAACGGGGGCTGGCGTTTTATCACCATTGTGACGCGGCTTGGGGCGGTTACATCAGAACCCTCTTCTTCGACGGGCAGGGAAAACCGGTCGACACTCCAAGCGCGATCCGCGAAATCACGCAGACCTGGCCGTCGGATGAGGTCTTCCAAAGCTTCAGCGCCGTTCATCACGCCGACTCGGTGACGATTGATCCGCACAAGCTCGGCTACGTTCCGTACTCTTGCGGCGCGATCGTTTTCCGTCGCGAAGAAGTGAAGGAGTTGATCACGACTGAAGCGCCGTACATTTTTGACGGCGAAGAGAGGCGCGACCGCCCGTTCATCGGCCGGCACATCCTGGAAGGCTCCAAGCCGGGCGCGGCAGCCGCTGCCTGCTGGTTCGCGCATCGTGTCGTCCCCCTCAATCAGAGCGGCTACGGGCTGCTCATCGGCAAAAGCATCCGGAGCGCGCATGAGTTGTGCTATCGCCTTGACCGGGAACTGGCGCCGGAACTAGCGCGGGAGGGAATCATTCTGAGAATCCTCACCCAGCCGCCCGACACGAATATCTTTTGCTTCGTGGTCAACAGAGTCGGAAATACAAGCCTGAAAGAGATGAACCGCATCAACCATGCGATCTATGACGAATTGAAGTTCAACCCGGAGAGCGTGATCCAGCGCCACAACTTCATCATTTCGAGCACCGCCCTGACCTTCGCTCAGTACGGCCCCAAAGGGTCGCAGAGAATAAGTTGTCTGGATGAACATCTGGCGGCGCTCGGCATTCCGGCTGAAGAGTTCGAGAAAGTCGGCAGCGTAAAGACGCTCCGATCGGCGGTGACAAGTCCGTGGCTAGCGCTGTCGCGCGGAGGCAATCCCGACTACAGCGCGGCGTTCGCCGAGATGTTGAAGCAGGCCATCCGATCTTCGGTTGGCGTGGGCGCCCAATTACACGGCTAATCCGGCACGTTGCGCCGCAACTCATCAATCGCCATGCGCATGGTCTTGATGTCATAAAGCGGCAGGCTCCGGTCGAGCGCGAATCTCTTCGCGAACCGCGCCGATGAGCGCTTGCGGGTCGGCGGCCGTGCGAACGGTCAAGATCATTTCGCGTTGCGCGGCTTGTAGATGCGACTCGTAAATCTCGTGCTTGACCTCCGCCCCTAGCCCGTCCTGCTTCTCGTCATTCACGACGCCGATGACGGTCTGCCGGCTGCCGCTGCACGTCATGAATCGAGTTTATTACACTATTACTGATCCTTTAGAAATCAATATGCCTAGATAAACCGATTTCATAAGATACCTATAAATAAAGGCGATTTGCCAAATGTCGCGCTTGCCGTATTTCTTTTTCGTAAAAGGAGCCTGGACGCCTATTTAATTAACTACAAATGCTGAGGCCTCCCTCTCTGGCAACTCTGTAGCCTGCCTGATGTGCGCATGGATTATATCCTCGCAAGATTTCGCGCTTTAAACATTGGACTATGAATTGCGTCATTATTTCTCTAGGGATTGGAGCGCTTTCCAATACATTCACGCTCTGCCTGCGGGGCTTTATGCAAATGCTGTCATTAACGCGACTGGCGCTTTACGGCGTAGCGGCCTTGAGCGTCGCGATCGTCACAGCCGTTCATGTGGGGTTCAAGCCGCTCCTTGGCGAAAGCGCGCCGCTGCGGCTCTTCGCTCTGGCGGCGCCCATGACCGCCCTGTTCGGGGGGCAGCTAGCGACCATTCCGTCCTTACTGATCAGTGATTACCTCTCCTTCGCGCCACAGTATTCGATAATCAGTTACGATAACCAAATAGATCAAATTCGCGCCGTTTTCTCCGGAGTATTCGGGCTGTTCTTCAGCCGGGTCTTTAAATGGCTTAGAGGGAGCGTCGAGGCCGAGAGGGAGGCCAAGGAGCGCTTTCGCATGCTGGTTGAGAGCGTCAAGGATTACGCTACCTTTATGCTTGACGCGCAGGGCCGGGTGGCCAGTTGGAATCCCGGCGCCGAGCGGATCACAGGGTATCGGGCCAATGAGATCATCGGGCGCGATTTTTCGGTCTTCTACAAACCTGAGGATATTGAGAGCGGCAAGCCGCGTCGCATTCTAGAGATCGCGGCGGCCGAAGGGCTCTACCAGGGGAGCGGTTGGCAGGCGCGCAGGGACAGTTCGCGGTTCTGGGCGAGCGGAGGCATCGCCGCGAAGCATGATGCCAAAGGGAGGCTGCGCGGTTTCACCGTAATCACGCGCGACGTCACCGAGCGCAAGAGGATGGAGGAGAAGACCCACTTCCTCACCAACCTGAATCAGGCGTTACGTCCACTGGCCGACCCGGAAGAGATTATGGGGGCCGCCGCCCGGATGCTGGGCGAGTATTTGGGCGTGGACCGCTGCGCCTACGCCGAGATCGAGCCGAATGGAAAGTATCTGTGCGTTAAAAGCGAGCACACCCGCGGCGCCCCCCCCCGCGGCGCAAGTCGGTTCACCGTGGACGATCTGGGCCCCGAGGCGCTGCGGATGATGCGCGCAGATCGCCCATTCGTGGTCAATAACGTCGAGACCGAAGCGCCGGAGGGAAGAGATCTCTCACCGTTCCGGCAGGCGGAGATCCAGGCCATGATTTGCGTCCCGCTGAAAAAGAACGGGAATTATGTGGCGATGGCGATTGTCAGCCAGAACACGCCGCGCCACTGGGAGCCATGGGAGGTCGAGCTTGCATCGAAGGTAGCCAACAAGTGCTGGGAATCAATTCAGATGGCCAAGGCGGTAAGAAGCCTGAAAGAGAGTGATGAGCGTTACCGCGCCTTCATCGCGAATAGTTCGGAAGCGATCTGGCGCATCGAACTCGAACAACCGATCCCCGTCAATCTGTCTGAAGACGAGCAGATTGAGATGGTGTTCAAATACGCTTACCTGGCCGAATGCAACGACGCGATGGCGCGGATGTACGGATACGAGACCGCCGATCAGATCGTGGGCGCTCGGATCAGGGATCTGATCGTCAGGTCGGACCCGCGGAACATCGACCAAATTCGCGCCTTCAGACGCTCCGGTTACAACATTACGGACTCCGAATCGCGCGAGGTCGATCGGCATGGGAACACGAAATACTTCCTGAACAATCTGATCGGCATCATTGAGAATGGAGCCGTTGTCCGCGCGTGGGGAACGCAGCGCGACATCACCAAGCTGAAGAGGGCCGAAGAGGCGGCGCGCGAGAGCGAAGGGCGGCTGCGGCGCATCTCCGAGGCCACTCAGGACTCGATCTGGGAGATTGATCTAAAGACAAACCTGTTATGGTGGAGCGAACAGGCGAGACCGCTGTTCTGGAACCACTCCGGAGATTGGCGCCCCGGTGTGAAGGATTGGTACGACCGCATCCATCCCGAAGACGTGGGGCGAGTCAGGGACCGGTTTGAACAGTTCCTGCGGAATTACGACTGCGCATGGTCCGACGAATACAGATTCCGCCGCGCCGACGGCTCCTACGTTCACATCTTCGACCAGGGCCGGAAGTTTTACGACGAGAGCGGAACGCCGATCCTGATAGCCGGCGCGATGACTGACATAACCGAGCGCAAACAGGCTGAGGAAGCGCGGCGTGAGAGCGAGGAGCGCTTCACGAAAGCGTTTCGCGCCAGCCCCGACGGTCTCTTCATTTCCCGTCTCGCTGACGGGGCAATTCTTGAAGTCAATGATAGCTTTGTCGCGCTGTCCGGCTATGACCGGGACGAAATGATCGGAAAAAGCACGCTTGACCTCGGCCTCTATGTCGACTCCGCGAATCGCCAACGCGCGCTGGAGATCCTGAGAGAGAAAAATTGCGTCCGTGACTTTGAATTTGAATTGAGGCGGAAATCGGGCGAAGCGCGCCTGATCACATTCTCGGCCGAGCCGCTCGAACTTCGTGGCGAGCGTTGTTGGCTCACGATCGTCCGTGACATAACCGAGCGCAAACGGGCTGAGGAAGCGCTCCGCGAAAGCGAGGAGCACGCGCGCCGCCAGTTGTCGTATGTCGAGGCGATCTACGCCACGGCCCCAGTCGGCCTCTGTTTTGCGGACGCCGATTTGCGACTCCTCCGCATCAACGAGGTTCTGGCGGGGGTCTGCGGAAAATCGGTGGAGGAGTACCTGGGACACACGGTGCGCGAGGTCATGGCGGAGGCGGCCGATGCGGTCGAGCCGGACTTGCGGCGTGTGATTGAGACTGGCGAGCCGGCGTTGAACGTCGAACAGAGCATTGTGATGGCCGCCCAGCCGGGCGTAGTCCGCCATTTCATCTCCAGCTTTTACCCGATTAAGAACGGCGGCGGGCGGGTCCTCGGCGTTAATGTGGTCGTGATGGAGATCACCCAGCGCAAGAAGAACGAAGAGGAACTCGAACTGCTCCTGAAGCAGGAGAAGGCGGCGCACGAAGAGGCCCAGGCGGCGAACCGCATGAAAGACGAATTTCTGGCCACCATTTCGCACGAGTTGCGCACGCCGCTCACCTCGATCCTAGGTTGGGCTCGCATGCTCACCGGCGGCAGGCTCACCGAACCCCGGGCGCGTCACGCGCTGGAGGTGATAGCGCAGAACGCGCAATCGCAGACGCGGCTGATCGAGGACATCCTAGACACGTCGAAGATCATCACCGGCAGGTTCAAACTTGACGCCCAGCCGGTGGCGATTGAACACGTCTTCCATGCCGCCGTCGATGTCATCCGGCCCAGCGCCGAGGCGAAAGGCGTCTTCTTGAGCGAGGCGGTTGACGAGCCGGACGGCGTGGTTCTCGGCGACGCCAACCGCTTGCAGCAAGCGATCTGGAATTTGCTATCGAACGCAGTCAAGTTCACTGGCGAAGGCGGGCGCATTGAAGCCCGGTTGGGCCGCGCCGAGGGCCAGATCGAGATCGCGATCAAGGACACCGGCATAGGCATAGAGCCCCAATTTCTGCCATACGTCTTCGATCGGTTCCGCCAGGCCGACAGCACGACCACGCGCGAGTATGGCGGCCTGGGCATTGGTCTGGCCATCGTGCGACATATCGTCGAGATGCACGGCGGCGACGTTTCGGTTTCAAGTCCGGGCAGAGGTCAGGGAGCGACGTTCAGGATCAGACTCCCGATGATTTCGGCGCTGCGACCGGAAGGCCCGCTGGCGGAACCCGCGCCGGAGCCTGGGAAAGAGCCGGCGTTGATGAATGAGAGCCACAGGCTGGATGGCGTGAGCGTGCTGCTGGTGGAAGATAATCCGGACACTCTCGAAATGCTCAAAGCCATTTTTGAGAAGACCGGGGCGGAAGTGATCGTCGCGACATCGGTGGATGAGGCGCTGGAGGCGTTAGACCGCTTCAGGCCCGACGCGCTGGTCTCTGATATCGCGATGCCGGATCGTGACGGATACGATTTGATTCGAGAGGTGCGCGCGCTCGAGCCTGAACGAGGCGGCGAAATTCCGGCCGTCGCGCTCACCACCTATGTCGGAGCCGAAGACCGCGTGCGCGTTCTGTTGGCCGGCTTCCATATGTATGTCGCCAAGCCGATCGCCCCCAACGAACTGATCGCTACGGTGGCGAGTCTGACGGGGCGCACTCATTTTTCTTAGTGCACGCGCCGATCGGCCATTTCCCTTAGCCGTTGGAGATGCCGCTGTAAAGCCTGTTTACTCGGTTTGATTAGGGTCTTAAATCCGAGTAGTTGACCGTACCGCTTTCGCACCGCCGAACAGATAATCGCGAAAAGGGGTGATCGTGATCCCCCAGCCCGCGTTTGTGTCCGGGTACTGTTGCGCCTCGTTTCTCGCGATAATGGTGATTTCCGCCTGCGCAATCGCCAACCCCGGCTTGAGCTTGGCAATCGTCCGTTCATTGTGCGAGCCGCCACCTTGAGACTGGGTAAAGATTCTCAGCGTTGGGAGGAGAGTTGGGCGAAATCACGCTGTTCGTCCCGCCGATTTCGGGAATCTTCCTCGTAATTCGCGCTTTTGGCCCTGTGCGGCTATCGATCGCTTTTGGCTCGCCAGTTGCGCCCTGAAGAACTCTAAATGGGATGACATGATCGGTTCAGAGAAAAGGAGGCGAATATGGAAGGGAGAGTCAATCGCCGTAGTTTTCTTCAGAGAGCGGCCATAGGCGGCGGCGGGTTGTTGATCGGCGCCGCCGGCGGATTGGCGTGGCGCGCGTGGGATCGAGGCTCGTTCGGAAAGATATACGAGGGTACGGCCTTCGATCCCTGGGAGGATTGGCGAAACAATCGCTTCAAAGGCGCGTCGGGTCTGGTCTCCGCCGCCATTCTCGCTAGCAACCCGCACAACTCTCAGCCCTGGCTGTTTCGCGTCGATGAGCGGCGGATCGATCTGTACGCCAATATGTCGCGCGGATTGGGGAGCATCGATCCGTTCCTGCGGGAGATGTACATAGGGCTCGGCTGCGCGCTCGAAAATTTGATGGTCGCCGCGCGAGGTCGGGGCTACGAGCCGCGCCTGGTCTTGTTTCCGAGCGGCAGTAAACAATCTTTGTTCGCGCGCGTCGAATTGAAACCGGGGACCGTCGCCGAAGTCCCGCATTACCGCGCGATCGGCGAGCGACATACGAATCGATCGGCATACGACCGCGAGCGCGACCTGGCGCCGGCGGTCATCGAGACGTTCAACGCGACCGAGAGCCAGCACTGCGCGACCGCGCCGAGGTTCGGAGTGATCGCAGTGCGAAATCGCGATGACAAAGCGCAACTGCTCGAAGCGGGGCGGCTCTGGCAGCGTCTTCACCTGGAAGCGACGCTGCAGGGCGTCGCGATGCATCCGCTCAATCAGATGATGGAAATGGCCGACCACGATTGCTTCGAAGGCAATGTAAGCAGAACCGAGTACCATCTCGCCCGGATCGTGAAGGATAACGGTTTACAGGCCGTATTCGGATTTCGCTGCGGTTATGCGAAACAACCGGCCAAGCCCGCGCCGCGCCGCGGGGCCAACGAAGTAATCGAGGGGGTGTAGACAGGCATGAAGCAACCAGTCATCAAATTCGAGCGGGTTCATTGGTGGATTGTTCTGATCGCCTTATTTGCCGGCGTGGCGATCTTTTTCGCGTTTCACGGGCACGCTTACTGAGCAGGCTTTCAGCGAATACTGAATGCCAGAGTAGATCAATTGAAACAACCGGAGCCGTTTCTATCTTCGATTACCGCAAAGGATTCGGGGGCGCCGTTATTGCAGTTCCTCAATCGTGGCAGCGTAAAGAAGTGGAAGTTGAACACATTCTCTTATGAAGGAGTGAAATTAAATGGAGAAAATGAAGGCGCTCGTTTTTCATGGAGTGAACGATATTAGAGTTGACGAAGTCCCACGCCCGCGCGCCGGAGTTGGCGAAGCGGTGATTCGTATCACGCTCACCACGATCTGCGGCACTGACCTTCATATTGTGCGCGGGGAATATCCGGTCAGGCCCGGGCTGGTCATCGGGCATGAACCGGTCGGCGTGATTGAAGAACTCGGCCCGGGCGTCACAGGTTTTGAGGCCGGCGACCGCGTGTTGGTCGGCGCGATCACTCCCTGCGGTCAGTGCCGCGCATGCCTTTCAGGGCAACTATCTCAATGCGGTCACGGCGCGGGCTATGAAGCTCTTGGCGGCTGGCGCTTCGGTAATACCATCAACGGCGCGCAGGCAGAATATCTGCTCGTGCCGCACGCGCAAGCGAACCTGGCGAAGATACCGGATGAACTGACCGACGAGCAGGTCGTGCTGCTGGCAGACATCGCTTCAACGGGCTTCAGCGGCGCTGAATCGGGTAACGTGCGGATCGGGGACGCGGTGGTCGTATTCGCGCAAGGGCCAATTGGCCTGTGTGCGACAGCGGGGGCCAAATTGATGGGCGCGGCGCTGATCATCGGAGTGGACAGCGACGAGACCCGGCTGGATATGTCGCGGCGACTGGGCGCGGACGTTACGCTTAACCACCTTGAGGTTGATGTCGTGGAGAAGGTAAAGCGATTGACGGGCGGCGGCGCTGACGTAGCGATTGAAGCTCTAGGCATGCAGGAGACATTTGAGAATGCGCTCCGCTGCTTGAGGCCCGGCGGCACGTTGTCTAGTCTGGGGGTCTATTCGGGCAAGCTCCAGGTTCCATACGACGCATTTGCCGCGGGGCTCGGCGACTACCGAATCACTACTACACTCTGCCCCGGAGGCAAGGAACGGATGCGACGTCTGATGGAAGTGGTCAAGGGCGGGCGAGTGGATTTCACGCCGCTGCTGACCCACACCTTCTCACTCGACGAGATCAAGGAAGGGTATCGGGTCTTTGGCGAACGGATTGACGGAGCGCTCAAAGTAGCCATTAAGCCATAAGGGCTGACATTCATCGAGACCAACGCGATCAGATAAACAACTCTGGCGAGACCTTGAAGAACTCTCCGAGCGCTTTTGCCTGAGCCTTGCTGATTCCGCGTTTACCGTTGACCACTTCTGAAACGCGACCGCTTGAACCGAAGATCTTTACCAGATCGACTTGTTGCAAATCGTTCTGCTCCATCAGGAACCGCAGAACTCGGTGTGGCGGCGAGTCCGGGAAGTCCTCTGTCTCGTCTTCATATCGCTCCACTAGAGCGGACAAAAGATCAAGCAGGCGCTCCTCTTCAGGCGTCAGGTTATCGCCTTTCCGCAGCAGCTTTGAAATCTCTCCCTCGACGCGCCGGCATTCGGTCTCGTTGCGAATCACGGCAGGCGCTGCCTGCGCCAACAGCCGGCCATACTTGCGCTGATCAAAGCGCCGGCGCGCCCGTGGGCCATTGGCGGTTGTTTTAGCAGTTACAGTCATCTTTCCACTTCTCCTTGTCGTACTCTTTGTGGGTCAGAACATGCAATGTGTAGACCCTCTGCGCTTGATATCTAATCCTGGTAATCAAGCGGTAATCGTTTCCCTTGATGTTAAAAACCGTACAATCACCGACCGGGTCGGCGTGACGAAAGCTTTCCGGCGCCTCCGCGAGATTTTGCCAGGACGCCTTGCGCGTAACATTGTACCAGTCCAACAGCGGCTCTTTGGCGTCAGGGCGTTTCTCCCAGAACTCCCGGAGTTTCCTTTTGCTGATTACTCTCAAGGGGTTTCTCCCACACTATAAACTCCCATTTTGGGAGGCTTTTGTCAAAGGGAGATAATTTCGATGAGATTACGGGACGGGTCGCCTACGAGTCCGGGGAGCTTTCAGCAAAGCCTTCAAGCGGGAGAAGGGCATCGCGCCGTGGCTGTATCGTCGGATTCTTCTTCGCGCTCGCGCTGGGAATCTATTTGGCCTTGAGCATACTGCGCTCGGGCCGGGACTGAACACCCGGCCCGTCACGATTTCGCCGGTCCCGTCATTTCTTGGCCGGCGCTTTGAGAGCAACTTCTATCGCCGCTTTTAAGGATTCATAATTCATTTCTGAAACGCGCCGTCCGTTGACAAAAACTGTCGGAGTAGCCTGGATCCCGATCCTCACGCCGTCTTGAAAATCGCGCCGCACCTTTTCTGCAAACTTGCCGGAGGCGAGCGCAGCGTCGAACTTCTCGAGGTTAAGTCGCAACTGCCCGGCATACTCTCTGAGCTGATCCGGGCCGAGCGCCCCCTGGTTCTGAAACAGGATTGTCGTGTACTCCCAGTACTTGCCCTGCTCGCGCGCCGCCTCTGCAGCCTCTGCGGCTTTGAAGGCGTAAGAATGTTTTTGCAGCGGGAAGTCGCGGGCCACCAGCCGCGCCTTCCCCTGGTATTCGGCCAGCAAACGATCCATCACCGGCTTGAGCCCGGCGCAGCTTGAGCATTGATAATCAGTGAATTCAATTATCGTCACCGGCGCATCAGCGCTCCCCTGCGCCGGCTGGTCATCCGTGGCGATCTCATAAACCGGCGGCTCAGGCGGCGTCAGATAAGTTTCGATGGAAGCCGCGCCGCGCAGTCGCTCGGCGAAGGCCGTTTCTGCGTTTTGCTCGGCGAGCCGCTGAAGATATTGGATAATCTGATCCTTCAGTTTCGGGTAGTCGCCGGCGATACGGTCTTTATTACGCTCATAAAACGCCAGGGCCTCCGGCTCGGTCACCGGCTTCAATTTCGCGGTCACTTCATCTTCAAGCAACGCACGGCTGGTGATCTTCCGCTTCTGTCCTTCCTGTTCCAGGAGCGTTTGATTGATCTTCAAGTCAAGCTCCTTCAGCCGCAGGCGATAAATCCGTTCTTGCGTCTCGAAAATTAACGGGCGGAGGCTGTCATCGATATCACCGGAGGTGATCTGCGCGCCGTTGACGGTGGCGAGAACGCGCGCCCTCTCAGCCGCGTTTGTGGGCGGAGTGACGTTCTCATCCAGAAGTTTCACATCGGCTGCGGCGCGTAAATGGTCGGCCAATTTCTTCGCCTCATCGCTCTGCCGCTGAGTGAGCAGATAGTTGACGATGGCAGGCTTCGCATCTTTGAACTCCTCCGAGATGCGGCCTTTATTTTGGTCATAGAAGGCGCGCGCTTCCGCTTCGGTCGGCTCTTTGACCTTCGCGATAACTTCATCCTCCAGCACCCTGGCCGAACTTATCCCGCGTTTGCGCGCCTCGGCCTCTAGCAGTCTGGAGTTGATCTGTAGATGAAGCTCGCGCCGGCGCGCCTCAATCACCTTGTTCTGGAGACTGTCGACACTCTCTTTTATCAGTTTGTCGATCTCCTTGTTGGTGATTCTCACGCCGTTGACCACCGCCAGTACATCGGGCATCGCCTTAACCTCACAACCACAATCTTCCTCCGGCTGACGATCCGGGTCAGGGGCGGGCTGAGCGTTGACCGATGTGGGCGGGACGCTCGGCGCCGGAATCTTTCCGGCGGCGGGGCCGGTCTGTGCTAACGCGCCGGACGCGCAAGTGAGTATGATGATGACAAAAATCAATAACGAGCGCTTCATAAATTCCTCCATTTCCAGCAGTCCTGAACTTCGGGGCGTTGGAAATAACGCTTTGCGCTACCTGAAACAGAACATTTAGGAGCCGGCGCTCCGGACCTAGCGCTGTGTGATCCATTCGCTTGCCGGGGTGAACGATCTCTTTTCTAAATCGACAGCGACAACGTAGGCGCCCAACGCCCCGATCCGCCGGTTGGCGTTATAAGTGATCGGCGGCGTCAATCCCGTGCTGAATTCGTACAGCCCTTCTAAAGCGCCAATCAATTTCTCGCGGCTTATATCCCTGCCGGCCTGTTTCACCGCGTGCGCGAGCAGTTTAGCCGCGCAATAGCTCGATAACTGTACTGCCAAGCGCTTCGTCGGCAGCTTGTGTTTCTGAGCGAAGGCTCGATACTCCGCAAGGCCGGCTTCTGTTTGATCGGATGGGAGTGTGGGAAACGAAAGAAAAATTTTGCCATTGAGGACTGCGGGAGAGTCGAAGATGTCTCCACCGGCCAGCGCCCCCGGAAGAATTACGTATGGGGACCAACCTGATTTCTCGACCTCTTTAAGTAACGTCTTCTCTTCCGCGCCCATTCCGAACAGGAAGACCGCTTCGGCGTTTTCCCGTCTCAACCGCTCTATGGTTCGCCCGGCGTCGAATCGCCCTTGCGCGTACCCGAGCGTTGCGACTGAAGCGCAGCCGGCTTTCTGGCAGTATTGTTCAATCGCATCTGAAACTTCGGCGACGACGCGGCCCTCCGGGTAAACGAACGCCAGTCGTTTGGCGCGCTTTGTTTCTACAAGGAAATTGACGAGCGCCAGAGCCTGCTCCTTCAAGCCAGAAAAAAGGTAGAAGACGTGCCGGTTCGGGGGAGAGCCGACCCGGGGAAAGAGTGTAAAAGGTCCCACAAGCGGCGTCTCTGCGCTCTTCATCAGCGCGAACGCGCCGTCATCGGCTCCGGCGGTAAAGGCGCCGGCCAGGCAGAAAACCTGCTCGTTTTCGACGAGGCG
>Ga0209382_10009586_pt1 | contig 12109 bp, 11 predicted proteins | sample SoiMetdeltSBSDD5_FD_187599 | JGI IMG/M metagenome (GOLD analysis project Ga0209382, IMG submission 187599) | Bulk soil microbial communities from a Populus tree surrounding site in Tennessee, USA - Soil MetaG P. deltoides SBSDD5 (SPAdes) (version 2) | ecosystem: Environmental > Terrestrial >... | reverse complement strand
ATCACCGACCTTTCGGATGTGCAAAGCTCCGTGTTCATCCACTCCGGCGGTCAGTCGGGTAACCCGCTTTCCTCGCAATACCGCAACTTCACCGACGCCTGGGCGCGCGGCGAGTACGTCGCCATGACGACCGATCGCGCCCGCCTCGAAGCCAACGGCGTTCAGCGGCTCTTGCTCAAGCCGCGCAGATAGAAAATCGGGGTCAGAGCCCGATTTCCGATGGCTACGCCATCCGCTACCGCCGTTGGAAATCGGGCTCTGACCCCGATTTTCTGGTCACGCGGCGGAGATAGAGGTTGTTGGCCACGAGCGCGCCGACCACAACGCCTGCGCCGCCGATCTCGATCGCTGAGAAGCTGCGGCCGAGCGCCGCCTCGATGCCAAAGACCCCGATCGGGATGAAATTGAGCATGAGCATGGTGTTGAGCGGTCCGAGACGCCGGGCGGCCGCGTTGAAGCCGAGCACGCCGAGCACGACCGTGCCGACCGAGAAGTAGGCGATCTGCCAACCCACGCTCGCGATCGCGCCCATCGTGGGCACGTGCGCGGCGCCCACGGCGATCGCTACGATGTTGGCAATCAGCAGACCGACGGTTCCGGGGATGCAGGTGAGAACGGTCATGCGAAGCGGCGACCAGCCCGGGAACTTCCAAGCACCGCCGAGCGTGTAGGTCGTCCACGAGAGCGCTCCGAGCAAAATAAGGATGTCGCCGACCAGCGCGCCGCCTTCAAACGCGGCGTAGGGCTGGCCCTTCGTCACGACGAGCACGACGCCCGCGAAGGCGAGTACCACGCAGCCGAGCGTAAACCGCGCCGGCCTCTGTCCGCGCGCGAGCCACACGAGCATCGCGGTGAGCGGCGTCTGCAGCGCGAGGATGATCGAAGCGTGCTCGGGCCTCGTATACGAAAGGCCGACCCAGACGAAGAGGTTGAACCCGGTGATGCCGATCAGGCCGAAGAGCGTCGCCGCGCCGAAACGTCCCTCGTAGCGCAGCGCGCCGCGGCCTTCGAACGCGATCAGGAGCGCGATGAAAAGCGCGATGCCGAAGAGGTAGCGCAGCGAGCCAAGCGCGTATGCATCGAGGTAGGGCAGCGTGCGCTTCGCCACCGAGAAGAGCGGCGTCCAGCATAGGATCGCCAGGCCGATCCACGCCAGCCCGGCGACGAGGTTCGCCCGGGTCAATGACAAATCGGGGTCAGAGCCCGATTTTCCCTAGGCGGCTTTCTTCTCTTCGCGCAGCGCTCGCCGCAGGATCTTGCCGACGTTTGTCTTCGGCAGCTCCGAGCGGAACTCGACGTATTTCGGCCGCTTGTAGCCGGTCAGCTCCTTCTTGCAGTGCTCGAGCAGGTCGTGCTCGCTGAGCTGCGGGTCGCGCTTGACCACGAAGATCTTCGGCACTTCGCCGGAGTGCTCGTCGGGCACGCCAATCGCGGCGACCTCGAGAACGCCGGGATGCATGGCGACGACCTGCTCGATCTCGTTGGGGTACACGTTGAAGCCCGAGACGAGAATCATGTCCTTCTTGCGGTCCACGATCCGGATAAAGCCCTTGTCGTCCATGACGCCGATGTCGCCGGTGTGCAGGAAGCCGTCCTTGCCGATCACTTTCGCGGTCTCATCCGGGCGCTGCCAGTAGCCCGCCATCACCTGCGGGCCCTTGATGCAAATCTCGCCGGGCTGGCCGTGCGGCACGTCGCGGTCGTTATCGTCGCGCAGCACGATCTCGGTCGAAGGCATCGGCACGCCGATGGTGCCGCTGAACTCCGCGGCATTGGGCGGGTTGGCGGTCGCCGAGGGCGAAGTCTCGGTGAGGCCGTAGCCCTCGATGAGCGGCGTGCCGGTCACCTGCTTCCAGCGATCGGCCACTGCCTTCTGCACAGCCATGCCGCCGCCCACGGCGAGCTTCAGGCTCGAGAAATCGAGCTTGGCGAAATCGGGATTGTTGAGCAGCGCGTTGAAAAGCGTGTTGACGCCGGTGATGATGCTGTACTTGTGCTTCGCCAGCTCCTTCACGAAGCCCGGGATATCGCGCGGATTGGTGATGAGCACGTTCTCTCCGCCGACCACCATCATCACCAGGCAGTTCACCGTGAGCGAGAAGATGTGATAGAGCGGCAGTGCGGTGATGATGACCGCTCGATCGTTCCCCATGGTCGGCGCGAGCCACGCCTCGTACTGCAAGAGCGCCGCGATGATGTTCCGGTGGAGCAGCATCGCACCCTTCGACACGCCGGTCGTACCGCCGGTGTACTGCAGGAAAGCGATATCGTCGTGGCCGAGCGCGGGCGTATTGAGCTGCCTTGGCTCGCCCTCTTTCAGACAATCGCGAAAACCGATGGCGCCCGGCAGATCGTAAGGCGGCACCATCTTCTTTACCTTGCGCACCACAAGATTGACGATGACGCCCTTGACACCCAAGAGCTCGCCGAGGGAAGTGACGATTACATGCTTGAGCGGCGTGCGCGCGCGCACTTCCTGCAGCACGTGGCCGAAGTTCTCGAGAATGACGATCGCCTCGGCGCCGGCGTCCTTGAGCTGATGCTCGAGCTCCCGCGGGGTGTAGAGCGGGTTCACGTTCACCACCGTGCAGCCCGCGCGCAGCGTGCCGAACATCGCGATCGGGTACTGCAGGCAGTTCGGCATCATGATCGCGACGCGCGCCCCCTTCGCCAGCCCCTTCGCCTGCAGCCACGCGCCGAAGTCGCGCGAGCGCTTGTCGAGCTCTTCGAAAGTGATCGTTTTGCCCATGCTGTGAAACGCCGGGCGGTCGCGATACTTGGCGATGCTTTGCTCGAAGAGCTGAATCAGCGAGCGGTACTTGCGGGGGTCGATGTCCGCCGGCACCCCGGCCGGATAGCTCTTAAGCCAGATGCGCTCCATGGTCTCCTCCTCCGAAAATCGGGGTCAGAGCCCGATTTCCTCTGGAGGAGAAGATACCGGAAAAAAATCGGGGTCAAAGTCCGATTTCCCCTATCGGCGCGCAAAAATCGGGCTCTGACCCCGATTTTTCGTTAGCGGTGCTTGAAGGTGGGCTTGCGCTTCTCGAGGAAGGCGGCCATGCCTTCTTTCTGGTCTTCGAGCGAGAACTGCGACTGGAATACGCGCCGCTCGAAGAGCACGCCCTCGGTGAGCGCGGTCTCGTAGGCGCGGTTGATCGACTCCTTGATCATCATCACGACCGGAAGCGAATAGTTCGCGATCTTGTCGGCCACCGCGAGCGTCTCCTCCATCAGCTTCTCGAGCGGCACGATTCGGGAGACGAGGCCGGCGCGCTCGGCTTCCTGCGCGTCCATCATGCGCGCGGTGAGGCAGAGGTCCATTGCCTTCGCCTTGCTCGTGAAGCGCGGCAGGCGCTGCGTGCCCCCGTAGCCCGGCATGATGCCGAGGTTGATCTCGGGCTGTCCGAACTTGGCGTTCTCCGCGGCGATGACGATGTCGCACTGCATGGCGAGCTCGTTCCCGCCGCCGAGGGCGTAGCCCGCCACCGCGGCGATCACCGGTTTGCGCAAAGCGCGGAAGTGCTCCCAGCCGGTGATGTAGTCCGTGAGGTAGGCATGCATGTAGCTGAAGTCCTTCATCTGCGAGATGTCCGCGCCGGCGGCGAAGGCCTTGTCGTTGCCGGTAATGACAATCGCGCCGATGCCGGCGTCGCCGTCGAGCGCCCCGAGCGCGCGGCCCAGCTCCGTCATGAGCGCGGGGCTGAGCGCGTTCAGCTGCTTCGGCCGGTTAAGCGTGATCACGCCCACCCTGCCCTTCTGCTCTACGGTGATGAACTCATAGTTCATGGGTATTCACGACCTTCGCGTAAAAGCCGTTCAGCGCGGCAAGGAACGCGGCATGCACCTGCCGCGCGGGGACCTTCTCGCCGCCGTAGCTCTGCGTGCGCGTGGCGCAGGCATCGCCGAGCAGCGTGATCTTGTAGCCGAGATCGGCGGCGTGGCGCACCGACGCATCGACGCACATGTGCGTCATCATTCCGGCGACGACGAGATTCTTCACGCCGAGACCGTCGAGCTTCTCCCGGAGCGGCGTGTTGCGGAAGCTGTTCGGGAAGTTCTTCTCGATGACCGTCTCGCCGCCCTGCGGACGCACCGATTCATGGATCTCCGCGCCACGCGTGCCCGGCAGGAAGAATGTCGAGCCCGGGCGCACTGATATATGGCGCACATGGATGATCGCATCGCCGCGCTCGCGAAAGCGGCGAAGAATCGCGCTCGCTTTCTCGCCGGCCGCGTCGGCGCCTTCGAGCTCCATGGCACCGCCGGGGAAGTAGTCGTTCTGGATATCGATGATGAGAAGCGCGGTATCAGGCATGCTTCTTCTTCAGTTCGGACAGCGGCACGGCGCCCGGAATATCAATGCGCCTTCGACCCGGCTCCACCGTGGTGAGGGCGTCGACAAGCTTCATCTTAGAGCTGCGCGTAGCGAGCTCCTGATAAAGGCGCATGTTGTCCTCCTTCCAGCGCAGTTCCTGTTCGCTCAGCTTCCTCAACGCTCGCGCGGGAATTCCGGCGACCAGCGTCCTCGCTTCGACGCGCGCTTCTGCCTTGAGGAAAGCGAGCGCGGCGACGACCGCGTCCTCGCCCACCTCGGCGTTGTCGTTCACCACGCAGTTCATACCGATGAGCGCGCCGCGGCGAATGACGCAACCGTGTAGCACGGCGCCGTGGCCGATCGTGCTTTCCGCCCCGACCACGGTGTCCTTGCCGGGGAAGCCGTGCACCATGCACGTATCCTGGATGTTCGCGCCCTCCTCGACCACGATGCGCCCGAAGTCCCCGCGAAGCGAGGCGCAAGGGCCGATGTACGCGCGCGCACCGACGATCACGTCGCCGATGAGGACCGCGCTCGGATGCACGTACGCGCTCGGGTGCACGACGGGGGTGATGCCGTCGATGGCGTACACCTTAGGCATGGAACGACTATTTTACGGAGCCGACGCTAGGTCTGCCGTTCCTTGCGAGTCGTCCTTGACCCGCTGCCACCACCCGTGCGTCGGCGGCGGCGGCCACCATCACTGGGCGCCGCCATCATGGCGAGAAGCGCCTCCCGCGCGTTCGGGGTGAGCACTTCCCGAGGCATGGGCGCCTCTACTTCGACGATGGTCACCTTGGAAAGATACGTCTCGTAGTCGTGGATCAATGCGTGGACAGCCGGCCGGTCCTTGTTCGCGCACGCTTCGCGCATGAAGCGCCCGAAGGTCGTGATCTGCCGGAAACCGTAGGGGTTGCCCAGGGCGTACATCCGCTCCGCGAGGTGCTGCAAGCGCACCCAATCGTCCGCCTCAAGCGCCTGTCGCAGCTGACCCACCTCGGCGCGCCGGTTCGGCAGGAAGGTGGAGAGGAGATCGATGATGTTCTGAGGGACGTGGGCGGTGAGATCCATCCAATTCGACCCTGCAAGGCGCATGCCCGGGAAAAGAAACTTAAAATTCCCACCGCATGGCGGCAGTCCTAACCTCGCTCGATTCCGGCGTTCAGACCATCACGCTCAACCGGCCGGAGAAGCTGAATGCCTTCACCCCCGAGATGCACAAGGAGCTGCGCCGCGCGCTCGAGCAGGCGTGGGACGAGCGCGAGATCCGCGCGGTGCTTCTCACGGGTGCGGGCCGCGGCTTCTGCTCCGGCCAGGACCTCTCCGAGCGCAGTGTCGAGGCGGGCAGCGCGCCCATCGATCTTTCGGTCTCGCTCGGCTCGTACTACAACCCGCTGGTGCGCCGCCTGCGCGAGCTTCCCAAGCCGGTCGTCTGCGCGGTGAACGGCGTGGCCGCCGGGGCGGGCGCAAACATCGCGCTTGCCTGCGACATCGTGGTGGCCGCCCGCTCGGCCAGCTTCGTACAATCCTTCTCCCGACTGGGTCTGGTACCCGACTCAGGCGGTACGTACTTCTTGCCGCGCCTCGTCGGTACCGCACGCGCCATGGGCATGACGATGCTTGGCGAGCGCATTTCGGCCGAGCAGGCCGAGGCATGGGGCCTCATCTGGAAAACCTACGACGACGATCGGCTGATGTCGGAAGCAGGCGCGATCGCGCGCAAGCTCGCTAGCGGCTCCACCAAGGGCTTCGGCTTGCTCAAGCGCGCGATCTACGCTTCCGCCGGGAATTCGCTCGACGCGCAGCTCGACCTCGAGCGCGACCTGCAGCGCGAGCTCGGCTTCTCCGAGCACTACCGCAAGGCGGTCGCCGAATTCCTGCAGAAGCCGAAGTGAAAACCTTTCCCCTCGAAGCAATCGAAAGATGCTCCACCGGGGAACTGAAGAAGCTGCAACTCGAGCGGCTGCAATGGTCGCTCGCGCATGCCTACAACAATGTCCCCCGCTACCGGGAAAAGTTCGCGGCCGCCGGGATGAAGCCGGCCGATTGCCGAGCGCTCGAAGACCTCGCGCGCTTCCCCTTCACCACCAAGGCGGACCTGCGCGAGACCTATCCGTTCGGCATGTTCGCCGTGCCGATGGACCGCATTGTGCGCATCCATGCTTCGTCGGGCACGACGGGCAAGCCCACGGTCGTGGGCTACACGGCGAAGGACATCGAAATCTGGTCAAGCGTAATGGCGCGCTCGATGCGCGCCGCGGGCGCCCGGCCGGGCGACAAGGTGCATGTCGCATACGGCTATGGACTCTTCACGGGCGGTCTGGGCGCGCACTACGGCGCCGAGCGCCTTGGCCTCGCCGTGATTCCGCTGGGCGGCGGCATGACCGAGCGGCAGGTGCAACTGATCGCCGACTTCACGCCCGACATCATCATGGTGACGCCGAGCTACATGCTCGCCATCGCCGACGAGATGCAGAAACAGGGGTTTGATCCACGCTCATCTTCTTTGCGGGTGGGTATCTTTGGTGCCGAGCCGTGGACCGACGAGCTGCGCAAGCAGATCGAGGAGCGCACGTCGCTCGAGGCGATCGACCTCTATGGCCTTTCCGAAGTCATCGGACCCGGCGTGGCGCAGGAATGCATCGAAACCAAGGACGGCCTTACGATCTGGGAGGACCACTTCTACCCCGAGATCATCGACCCGCAGACCGGCCGCGTGCTTCCCGACGGGGAGAAAGGCGAGCTCGTCATCACCTCGCTCACCAAGGAGGCGCTGCCCGTGATCCGCTACCGCACGCGCGACCTGACGCGCCTGCTGCCCGGCACGGCACGCACCATGCGACGCATGGAAAAAATTACCGGGCGCTCCGACGACATGCTCATCGTCCGCGGCGTGAACGTCTTCCCGTCGCAGATCGAGGAGCTCATCATGCGCACCCCCGGCCTCGCGCCTCACTACGTGCTCGAGCTCACCAAGCACGGTCCGCTCGACCACCTCACGGTCATTGTTGAAGGCGAAGCGACCGCGTGCCCACGGCTCCAGCACCACATCAAGTCCACCATCGGCGTCAGCGCCGACGTCAAAATCGGCACGGTCGAGCGCTCCATCGGCAAAGCCAAGCGCGTGATCGACAAAAGGGGTCAGGACCCTTTTTCCAAAAAAGGGGCCGGATCTCCATAGCCGGCGCAAGATCCGGATAGTCGCGGTGACAGTTTGCCCACACAATCGGCCTATGGATCTACTGAGCAAAAAGGCAAAGACCTACCTTGACGAGCACCGCGGCGAGCGCGTGACCCTCGAGCGTCTCGCGAGCGCGGTGGGGGCGAGCCCGTTTTACCTGCAGCGTCGCTTCAAGGAAGCCTTCGGCGTCTCGCCTCGCGACTACCAGGATGCGCACCGCGTCGAGGCGGTGAAGTCGTCGCTAAAGAACGGCAGCCGGGTCACCGACGCCGTGTTCGACGCAGGCTACGGATCGGTCTCGCGTTTCTACGAGAAGCAGCGCCTCGGCATGAGCGCGCGCGATTACCGCGCCGGTGGACGCGGGCAACGCATCACGTACTGCACCTTTCCGAGCGCGCTCGGCACGGTGCTCGTCGCGACGACCGAAAAAGGCGTTTGCTCGGTCAAGCTTGGCGACAATGCAAAGCGCCTGCTGATCGACGAGTTCGGCGCGGCCGAGTTACGGGAAAAGGAGCTACCAGAGTTGAAGAAGCAGGTCCTCGCCTTCATCGAAGGCCAAGGGACGCTCACGCGCCTCCCGCTCGATATCCGCGGCACCGTTTTCCAGCGTCGGGTCTGGGACGAGCTGCGCCGCATTCCGCGCGGCGAGACCCGCACGTACCGCGAGATCGCTCGAGCCGTTGGCGCACCGGACGCGGTACGCGCCGTGGGCAGCGCGTGCGGCGCCAACCCCGTCGCGCTCGTCGTCCCGTGCCACCGCGCGGTGCGCACCGATGGCGGGCTCGGCGGCTACGCGTGGGGCCTGGCGCGGAAGAAAAAGCTGCTGGCGATCGAGAAAAAATAATCGGGCTCTGACCCCGATTTTTTTAGTCCTTCTTCAGTTGAAGCCGCACGACGCGCGGCCGGTTTTCTTTGCCGCCTTCGGAGTGGAACACCGTGCGCGTCGAGTAGGTCGCCCACAGGCCGCGGCCGCGCCAGCCGGCGGAGGGGTCGTCGATGCGCCCTTCGGCCCACTTCGCGAAGAAGCCCTGCGGGTACGGCACGCGGATGGTGACGAACTTGCCGTTGACGAGCGCAAAGTAGGCCTCGCTCATGTTGCCGGTCGCGATCGGCACGTTCTCGCCGAGCCCGAAGGTGTTGAACCAGTCGACCCACGTGTAATAGCTCGCCTCGGCCGAGCCTTCGTCCGGCACGTCGCGAAATTGAGGCCCCGGAAAGCGGTAAAGCGTCCAGCCTTCCGGGCAGTGTCTTCCGGTCGCTTTCGGTCCGTTGAGTGGCGCCCTGCACTTGCGCCGGTCGAAGCTCGCGAGGTGCCCGCTGGCGAGCGATGCCCAGAACACGCCGTTGCGGTCGATGTCGCCGCCGCGTGCGCCGTAGCCGGGGAACGGCGGCTCGAAGACTTCCGTGATGGCGGTGTTGGTCGGATCGGCGCCGGGCGCCACGCGCACGACCAGGCTTGGGAACGGCGCGAGCGACGTGCCCCACACCGAGCCGTCTTTCGGGTTGACGACGACGCTGTACAGGCCGATGTTCAGGCGCTGGTCATCGGCGTCGCGCCGGCCGTTGCCGTTCGAGTCGAGGATGAATGGCGTCCAGCCTTGGGCGCGCGCTTCGTCGCCGGTCTCTTCGAGCACCTTAGGCTTGAGCCAGCCGAGCACGCCCGCGCCCGCGCCGCCGCTCGAGGCCCAGAGCGTCTCGTCGGCGTCCTCGGCGAAGATCACGTGGTGGGTCGGAAAGCACGTCGAGACGAGCGTCCAGCGACCGCTCGACGGGTCATACATCGAGAGATGGCGCGCGGCCTGCTCGATAGGCACCACCTTCGCAGAAGGGTGCGAGGAGCCTTTCCTGCACCAGTCGGGATTCGCAGGCGGGCGAATCCGGGCCGCGGCCCATACGCGCCCCTTCGAATCCATCATCTGGTTGTGCGTGCTCGTCTGGCTGTCCCAAATCGGCTGCTCGCCCCAATAGGGCGACGGCGCCATCGGGTCGCTGCGATGCGAGGGCGTATTCGGGTCGCGCACCGGGTGCTTCACCTCCCACGGGGTGTGACCGACCGGGTCGAGCACCGGCCAGAAATCCGTGCTGTTCTCCGGCGCGCCATAGAGCACGCCGTTCGCGTTCAGCGTCGGCTTGCGCCGATCGGTGGAGATGAGATCGTGCATGTACGCCGTCGGCCGGCTCCAGTCCCAAAGCGTGAGCACGATGTTGCGCTCGATGCCTCGCGGACGCTCGGGCTGCGCGAAGGGCAGCTCGCCCGCCGCAATGCGATCGGTCCAGTCGGCGAAGAGCGCCAAGCCGCGGTCGGGACCGAGGCGCGCCGCGGCATTGATCATCTGCGTCATCGCCTGCCCGGAGGCGATGCGCCGCGCCCACGCCTCGGTGGAGTTCATGTGCGCGAAATCCTTCGGCATGGTGCGCGTGCCTTTCGTGCCGAGCGCGTGGCACGACATGCAGCCGTTCGTCTTCACGGTGTTCAGCCACTCGGGCTGCGCCTTCGCCTGCGCGATGGGAAACTCGCTCTTCTGCGGAATGCGCAGCATCGAGTACCAGTAGATCGGCGGGTAGTACTCCGCGGCTGCGGCGGCGTTCGGCGCGACAACCGCCTTGAGATCGAGCGTGCCGCCCGGCCTCGCCTGCACCTTCGGCGAATCGACCAGGCCATAGCCGCGCACCCACACCTGATAATTGGCCGCGGGCATGTCGGGAAGCGAATAGCGGCCGCGTTCGTCCGTCACCACGATCTTGGCGAAGCGCGTCGGCAGGTCGGTAGTCTCGGCGATCACCCACACGCCCGCTTCTGGCCCCTTCGCGCTCGTGACGGTGCCCGAAAGGTCGCTCGTCTTGAGCGGAGTCTGGCAGCCGGCAAGGAAAACCATGAGAACAATCGCTATGCGCATGCCGCCTCCGCGGACGAAGAAAATCGGGGTCAGAGCCCGATTTTCGCCCGGATAGGCGCTTGAGGACGACCTTATCGGGCTCTGACCCCGGTTTCGAATGAAGCGCGCCGATGCGGCGCGGCTGGTGTTACTCGCGGCCATCTGGGGCGCGTCGTTCCTGTTCAACCGCATCGCCGCGCCTGCGCTCGGGCCCATTCTCACCGCGGAGCTGCGCACGCTGATCGCCGGCATCGCGCTCGCCGTGTATTTCGCCGTTGCGGGTTTGGATCCGCAATGGCGCCGGTTCGGCCGCCATTACTTCGTGGTCGGCATCCTCACCTCGGCTTTGCCATTCGTCCTGTGGGCCTACGCCGCGCTCAGCCTCACCGCCGGCCTGATGTCGGTCATCAACGCGACGTCGCCCATGTGGGGCGCGGTGTGCGCCGCGCTCTTTCTCGGCGAACGCCTCACCGCGCGGCGCACGCTCGGTCTCGCGATCGGCATCGTCGGCGTCGCGCTGGTCACCGGACCGGAGGCGACATTCAGCATCGCACCGGTGCTGGCTGCGCTAAGCGCGGCCTTTTCTTACGGCCTCGCCGGCGCGTATATGAAGCGCAAAGCCGCCGACGTACCCTCGCGCGGCATGGCCGTCGGTACGCAGCTTGTCGCCGGGTTCATTCTCATTCCGCTGATCCCGCTATGGCCGCCGGCCGAGATGCCCTCGCCGCTCGTCGCCGGCAGCATGCTGGCCCTCGGCCTCGTCTGCGGCGCGATCGCCTACCTTCTGTACTTTCGGCTCATCGCCGACATTGGCCCGACCGGCGCGCTCACCGTCACCTATCTCATTCCGGTCTTCGGCGTGCTGTGGGGCGCTCTTTTTCTTGGAGAAACGATTTCGCCGCCGATGCTGGTCGGCGCCGGGCTTGTTCTCGTCGGGACCGTCTTCGTACTCAGAACTTAGAATGAGGACCATGTACCCGCGCCTTTTCACGCCGCTCGACCTCGGCTTCGCGGTACTGCCGAACCGCATCCTGATGGGCTCGATGCATACCGGCCTGGAGTCGCGACCCGACGGCATGGCGCGCCTCGCGGCGTTTTACGCCGAGCGCGCGAAGGGCGGCGCGGCGCTCATCGTTACCGGCGGCTTTTCGCCCAACGCGGAGGGCAACCTCGGGCCGCATCGCGCCGAGTTTTCGACTGCCCAGGACGCCGAGAATCATCGCGTCATTCCGCGCGCCGTTCACGACGCCGGCGGGCGCATCGTGCTGCAGCTTTTGCACTCGGGACGCTATGGCTTTCACGAGCAGATCGTCGCGCCGTCGGCGATCAAATCACCGATCAATCCGCACACGCCCCGCGAGCTGACCGCGCGTGAGATTGAGCAAGTAATCGACGACTTCTCGCGCGCTGCCACGCTCGCGCGAGAGGCTGGCTACGACGGTGTCGAGATCATGGGCTCGGAGGGTTACCTGATCACGCAGTTCCTCGCGGCGCGCACCAACCATCGCACCGATGAATGGGGCGGCGCGCTCGAGAATCGCGTGCGCTTCGCGAGCGAAATTGTGCGCCGCGTGCGTGCGGCCGCCGGTCCGCAGTTCATCGTTGTCTATCGCATCTCGGCACTCGATCTCGTGGAAGGCGGTTTGGAAGCCGCCGAGATTCAAACCGTGGCGCGCGCGGTTGCCGATGCAGGGGCGACCCTTCTCAATACCGGGATCGGCTGGCACGAGGCACGCA